>Ga0209474_10002355_pt1 | contig 17493 bp, 10 predicted proteins | sample GraSoiAngelo_145_FD_185902 | JGI IMG/M metagenome (GOLD analysis project Ga0209474, IMG submission 185902) | Grasslands soil microbial communities from the Angelo Coastal Reserve, California, USA - 14_1009_05_20cm (SPAdes) (version 2) | ecosystem: Environmental > Terrestrial > Soil > Grasslands... | reverse complement strand
GTCTTTCCCTGCACGGGGATCAACTACGGCAATCAGCAGGGCGATTACGCAGGCGTCGCCTCGTTCGGTGGCATCGCGCATCCGTTGTGGGTCGACAGCCGCGCCAACCTCGATCCCGCGCCCGGGTGCTCGCGCGGGATCAAGATGGAGGAAGTCTTCACCGCAACGGTGAAGTAGGTCGAACAAAGGGGCGGCCCTCGCGAGCCGCCCCTTCTTGGTTACTACGAGTGCGCGTCAGCCATCAGGGATTGCACTTTCCGCGGTCAAGAGGCTGGTTGCAGACGTTGCTGTTGATCGCCTGGTTGACGAGCACCGCCCAATCGTCCTGGAACCCCGCCGGGATTGTCGTCGTGCACTTGGCGCCCATCGAAGCAGCTTGCGACCCGGCGAGCAGATATCCCTGGCACGCGGCGTTGTTCGCTGCTGCCCTGACGGCAGCGACGTAACCGTCGTGCGTCTTGTAGCGCTCCTCGAGCGACAGGCGCGGATCGCCCACCGCCAGCCGCTGCGCCTTCGTCTTGAACAAGGGCACCATGCCACCGACGTAGTTGCACGTCTGCCCGGCATGGAACGGCTGGGGAGCCGCGGTGTTGTAGCCAGGATCGGCAGGGCCGGCGGTGACATTCCAGCCCAGGTACGTTCCCAGAGGCGCATCCCGCAGCACGGTAGGCACGCCGCCGAGCTCGTTGCCATCCGAGTCCACCTTCGGCACCAACATCTTGATCACGCTGTTGATGGGCGGCGGCTCGTTGGTCGGGGTTCCGGTCGCGTTGAACTCGTCGAAGTCGGGGCCCCAGTCGTAATCGAGGACCGGATTGACGAAGTTCTCTGGGAGAAAGATCGAGTCCGGAATGTGTGGAACACCGCTCGGGAATCCCATTGCCGCCTTCGTCGGCTCCACTAGCGCGCGCTCATTTTTCGGTCCGCGCATTCTCGGCCAGATGCTCTCGGGCGGAAGCGTTCCGTTCATCACCCAGTTACGCAAGGCAACGCGCATCCGATTGACCAACGCTGTTGCCGGTACCGGATTCGCCCTAAGCGTCCCCCTTCCCCAGTTATTGCCGGGACAGTTCACCGGGTTCGTCCTGACGTCCGGCGGCGCTTCATTGAAGTCGCCACCGCCACCTCCATGCGTCGAGCTCGGGAGGTAATAGCGGCGCACATTGTCCGGCAGGGGGATGTCATTTTTGGGATCCGTCCCGACCCAGGAGGTCGTCATCTTCAGCGCGAACACCTCCGCGCCGCCGAACGTCTCGATGATCTTCGGGCAGGTGTCGGTCTCGCTGCAGCGATCGAGAATTCCGCCCGGCGGGAGGTCGCGGACGCGATCCGGGAACGAGTGCCACCACTGCGGACCCTCGCTGCCCATCTGATAGAGCTCGAGCACGCCGTCCGGCTGGCCCCAGCGGGAGTTATTGGCGACGCGGCGTCCGGCGATCAGCGGCCAGGCGCCTTCGTGGACGATGCGGCCCGACTCGTCCTGGTTCATCCCGAGGAAGATGAAGTGGCGGGTGAAGTTGCCCGACTGCGAGGAACCGCGAATGACCGCCCACTTGACCGCGTTGACGATTGGGTTCGCCGCGCTCTTGTCATATCGGAAGAACGATGCGACGTCGCGGAACGCCGCGGTGCCAGCGCCGAGAACATAAGGGTCGGTCACCGTATAGACGAGCTGGTACAGCTTCGCGGGATCGAAGGTCCGGCCAGCACCGAGGCAGACCCGGACCGGCAGATTGTTCGGGGCTCCAGGCTGCGGAGACCCCGGCGCCGCGAAAGTTGCCGTCGATCCGTAGCAGAACTTCCAGTCGGTATTCGGAATCGTCTCGCCCTCGGTCACGACGCCCGTCAGCGTCTCTTTCGTATGCACCTTGAAGACCGCGTCGCTGTTGTCCGCCGAATTGGCCGGGAAGTAAGGAATCGGGTTGCCCATCACGTTCAGGGGTTGGTTCGTGCCGCTGCGGTTGATGATGCGCGCGAGGATCCGGCCGGGCACGCCCGTAAGCACGGGCGTCTTCACCCACTCGTTCGAGCTGGGCGCCACCGCAAGGTCGCTCTTCCAATTCTCGGGCACCGCCGTCGCCGACGCGCCCGCGTTGTCGCCCTGCCAGCCGCTGCTCAATCCGATGTCGCCCTGCGCGCGAAGGTCGGAGCTGATCGTGATCCTCCCGCCACGGTTCGGCACGTCGTGCCACATCAGCCCGCTCGCGTTCGACATCTCGACCGGCTTCACAATGAAGAAGCTGGCGACGTACTCGACCTTTCCGTTCGCACTCTTCGCCTTCGGATTCCCGATGTCGGTGATGAGAAGGTTGTGGGAGTCCTTCGGGTCCAGTTCGCCGAACGCGCGACCCGTGATGGTTTCATAGGTCTTGTCTGCGGCCAGCAGAACGTGCGAATTCGGCCAGTTGGCTGGCGAATCGATGACGATCTTCGTCACCTTCGCGTGCGCCTGCGGCGCACCGATGAGAATTGCGGCGACCGCTGCAGTGGCGAACGCCGTTCTACGGAGCAGTGCGGGGATGCGGGGCAACATTACGGAACTCCTTTGGTTATCTGAAGCGAACACACGGGCACTGCGCGGCGACCGCCGTCGCGGATGAGTCTCCGAAATGTTCAGTGCCCGCCTCGGAGCGGACCTGATGCGCCACGCGCTTCCTTTCGGTCAAGCCGCAATGAGTCATTTACCGTACGACTTCAGTCGGACTCGACCGAGCGCACGCCTTGCCAGCCGCTTCGAGGCGCGCGCATCATCGCGCTCCGTAAGGGAGGAAACGATGGCCAGCCGACTGCTACGGACCGATCCCGACTTTGCCGCGCTGTTCATGCGACTCGCCCTCGGGCTGGTGTTCTTCCCCCACGGCGCTCAGAAGGTGCTGGGGCTCTTCGGGGGATACGGCGCAAACGCCACCATCCAATACTTCACGAAGATGGGATTGCCCCCGTGGGTGACCGTCCTCGTCATGGCAGCGGAGTTCGGCGGATCGATCCTGTTGATCCTGGGCTTTCTCACCCGCATCGCCGCCTTCGGCATCGGCTGCGTCATGGCCGGCGCGCTGATCATGGTGCACGCGAAGGTCGGCTTCTTCATGAACTGGGCGGGTACGCAGAAGGGCGAAGGATTCGAGTACCACATCCTCGCGCTCGGGCTGGCGGTGGCCCTGATCTTCGCCGGTGGCGGCGCGTTCTCGGTGGACGGCGCGATCGCGGGCAACCGGATGAGCACGGCTTCGCCGGAAGTCTGACGAGACGCGTCTGTCTTCTGCTGAACTGTTGCGTGCGCGACGTTGCGCTCGGACCTGAACCCGAGCAGTTCCGCGGGTCTTGCGCGCTTCGGCACGGTGCTTAACGTTCCAACCAAGGGCGCCGTGTTCGATTTACGGCGAGGGGGCTTTGGGGGCCGTCACGATTCGAACGAGTCGTGCACGCCGGGCAACGCGGGGGGGGGAAGTGTCGTACCGACAAAGCTACGACGGGAAGCGAGTCCTCGTGACCGGAGGCGGGGGCTCGATCGGAACCAACCTGGTGCGCGCTCTGGTCAAAGAGGGCGCGCGCATGGTCATCATCCTCGATGACTTCTCGGCCGCATACGAGTGGAACATTCCTTCCCAGGCCGGCGTCATGCTGGTCCGGGGCAGCGTCGCCGACGACGTCGCGCTGAAGCGCGTCTTCAACGAGAGCGTCGATCTCGTCTTCCACCTCGCCGCCTTCTTCGCGAACCAGAACTCGGTCGACTATCCCGAGCGCGATCTGATGGTGAACGGGATGGGCACCCTCAAGGTGCTCGAGTACTCGCGCCTGGCCCGCGTGCCGCGTCTCGTCTACGCGTCTTCGGGCTGCTCGATCTACGGCCACGAGGCCCCGCTGCCGCTGCGCGAAGACTACATGTCGATGCACCTGACGACGCCCTACCAGATCACCAAGATGCTCGGCGAACTGTACGCGAACTTCTTCTCCCACCACTACGACATGAAGATCGTGAAGACCCGGTTCTTCAACTCGTACGGGCCGGGCGAGGTCCCCGGCCAGTACCGCAACGTCATCCCCAACTTCATCTACTGGGCGATGATGGGAAAGCCGCTGCAGATCACCGGCAATCCCGACGCGACGCGCGATTTCTGCTACGTCGGCGACCTGGTCGACGGGCTGCTCCGGGCCGGCTACTTCGACGCGGCCGCAGGGCAGGAGTTCAATCTCGCCTCCGAGCGCGAGATCCGGATCGGAACGCTGGCGGAGATGATCAACGAGGCCACCGGGAACAAGGCCGGCGTGGAGATCGTCGCCAAGCGCAAGTGGGACACCAAGAACCGGCTGCTCGCCTCCGTCGACCGGGCGCGGAACCTGGTCGGCTACGAGCCTTCCACGCGGTTCGAGGACGGGCTCCAGCAGACGATCCGCTGGTTCCGCGACAATTGGGACAACATCCGCCAGTGCGCCAGCTTCGGTCCGGGGGTCTCGTCCGCCGTCCGCTCCGTCGTCGGCCGATAGGTGTCTCCGTGAGCGCGCGGGCACCGAAGAAGATCCTGGTCGTATTCGGCACGCGGCCGGAGGCGATCAAGCTGGCGCCGGTCGTCAAGGCGCTCGAGGGTGAACCCGACCGATTCGCGGTAGTGAGCTGCGTCACCGGCCAGCACCGCGAGATGCTCGACGAGATGATCCGCGCGTTCGAGCTCCGCCCCCAGATCGATCTCGGCCTGATGAAGCCGGGTCAGACGCTTCCGGATCTGACCGCTCGCGCCATCACCCGGATATCGGAAGTGCTCGCCGAGGTGCGCCCGGACTTCACCATCGTCCAGGGCGACACCACCACGGCGATGACGGCGGCGCTCGCGAGCTTCTACGCGCGGGTGCCGGTTGGCCACGTCGAGGCCGGGCTGAGGACCGCGGATCGCTTCAATCCGTTCCCGGAGGAGATCAACCGGCGCATCGTCGGCACGGTCGCGGACGTCCACTTCGCTCCCACCCTTTCCGCAGCGCGCGCGCTGCTCAACGAGGGCGTTGCGGCACGCGACGTTCTCGTCACCGGCAACACGGTGATCGACGCGCTGCTCATGGCCGCGGCGCGTGCCCCCGCCAACGAGCCCCGGTTCGGCCATCGTCCCCGCTACATCCTGGTGACCGCGCACCGCCGCGAGAGCTTCGGGATGCCCATCCGCCGCGTCTGCGAGGCACTGCGACGCATTGCCGCGCGGCATCCGGATCTGGCCGTCGTCTATCCGGTCCACCCGAACCCGGAGATCCGCGGACCGGTGCGCGAGCTCCTGGGACACGCCGAGGGCATCCATCTTCTCGAACCGCTCGGTTACCTCGACTTCGTCACCCATCTGCGTGGCGCGCACTTCGTCGTGACCGATTCGGGCGGCGTCCAGGAGGAAGCGCCCGCTCTCGGCAAGCCGGTCCTGGTGGTGCGCGACACCACCGAGCGGCCGGAGGCCGTTGAAGCCGGCGTCGCCCGCCTGGTCGGCACCTCCGTCCATCGGATCGTCGGCGCCGTCGACGAGCTGTTGACCCGGCCGGGCGTCTACGCGGGCATGGCGCGGGCAACGAATCCGTTCGGCGACGGCCATGCGAGCGCCCGGATCGTGAACGCGCTGAAGGCTCGCCTGTTCGAACACGCACTTCATCCGCGCGAGTTGGAGGTCAGTCCATGAACGTGCTCGTGCTCACCACGACGTTTCCTCCGGAAGTCCGCTCGGCGGCGCTGCTCATGTGGGAACTGGCCGAGTCGCTCGTCGGCCGGGGCCACCGCGTCACCGTCATCACCGCGCCTCCCGAGGGGAGCCATGGACGTCGAATCGGGCCGCTTCAGCTCCCCTACGTCGAGGAACGTTCCGGCGTGCGCGTCATCCGGATTCCAACCCTCGCCATCCATCGGACCCACGCCCCCGCCTTGTTCCGCGGCCTGGGACAGATTCTCAATGCGCTCGCCTACCTCATCGCCGCCCTGTGGGTGAAGAACGTGGACGTGAGCCTCGCGTACTCGCCGCCGCTCGCGCTGGGGATCGTCGGGGCGGTGCTGCACCGCGTGAAGGGAATCCCGCACGTCCTGAACGTGCAGGACCTGGTGCCGCAGTACGCGATCGACCTCGGCATCCTGAAGAACCGGACGCTGATCCGGATGCTCAAGTGGATCGAGAAGACCGTCTACCGCAACGTCCAGCAGATCACCGTGCACTCGCGCGGCAACGCCGAGTACATGGGCCGCGAAGGGGTTCCGGCCGCGAAGGTGGCGGTCGTGCCGAACTGGGTCGACACGCGCCTCATCCAGCCGAAGTCGCGCGAAACCCGGTACCGCGAGAAAGCCGGGCTGCAGGGAAATTTCGTGGTCCTCTTCGCGGGAATGCTCGGGTTTGCGCAGGACCTCGATACCGTCGTCGAAGCTGGCACCTTCCTGAGAGCGCATCCCGACATCGTCGTGCTGATCGTCGGCGAAGGCGTCGAGAAGGGACGGCTGCGGGAAAAAGCGCGCCGCCTCGGCCTGGACAACATCCGCTTCATGCCCGCCGTGAGCAGCGGCGAGTATCCGGAGGTCGTCGCCTCCGCCGACCTGTGCCTGGCGACGCTGCAGAAGTCGCTGCTTTGCCCGGTGGTTCCGTCGAAGCTGCTCGGTTACATGGCCGCGGGTCGGCCCATCGTCGCCAGCTTCCCCGATGGCGGGGACGCGCCGCGCGTCGTGCGCGACGCGAGCTGTGGAGTTTGCGTGCCTCCCGGCGAACCGGAGCAGCTGGCGATGGCGATCATCGACGCGTCGATGAGCCCGGAAAAGGGTCGCGTGCGCGGACAGAACGGCCGGCGATTCGTCGAGACGCACCACGACCGCGACGTTGTGATGGCGCTGTACGAGTCCATCCTCGAGCAACTGCTCGATATCGCCGACGAGCCCGCCCTTCCGGCCGAGCGACACCTCGAAAAAACGGCACCGCTCGGCTAGCCGCTAGCTCACCTAAGGTGCGGTTTTACGGCCACTATTTGCCCGGTGCCGGCCCCGGTCGCGCCGCTTGGTCGCCATCGCCTCGACTGTAACTTTCGCGGCGCGTCAAATGTTCGGCGCTTTACATGAGCACCCTCGACGGGCGACTCTCCGACCCCCTTCCTCGCCGCCCTGGGGGCCGACGTGCAGCCCAACAAAAAGGTTTTCGCCATTGGCGCAGGCACCGCTTTGCTCGCCGCAAGCCTGCTCGCGCCATCCGCGGCTCGGGCGTATCGGGCATGGGAGGTGGAACGCAGGCAAGCGCTGATCGCGGCGGCCATCGACGCCGCGCGTCGGGGCGACGATTCGCTTCCGTCGATTCCGCTCGCCGACCCGGACGCCCAGGTCGCCGGCTCCAGCGACGGCGTCACGGACTCAGCGGATCCCGAAGCGGGCGAGCGCGACGACGCGGCGCTGCGCGCAGCTTACGTCGCCGCCGAGCTCGGTATCCGGACGCCGCAATTCAACGCCGAGCTCGGTCGCATCGCGCAGCAGGAGACGCAGCGTTGGCTCGGCCTCGGCAACGACGCCTCGGTCGCTCCCACCGACCAGGACCCCTTCGCAGTGAGTCCCACCGTCCAGGGCAACGCTCCGTGGCGCTCGATGGGCCCGTACTGGGCGCGCACGCAGTTCAACGGCACCTACTACGACGCAGCCGACACGGGCCGCGTGATGACCATCAAGGTCCATCCGACCAACGCGAACCTCGTCTACATCGGCACCTCCGGCGGCGGGATCTGGAAGAATGCCAGCTTCAACAACAGCAGCCAGGCCGCGGGATCGACACCGACCTGGGTGCCGCTCACCGATTCGCTGGGGTCGCTCGCCATCGGCGCCTTCGACATCGCGCCCAGCAATCCGAGCGTGCTCTATGTCGGGCTTGGCGACGCCTCCGACCAGCAGTTCGGCGGATGGGCGAAGAGCGTCGACGGGGGCACGACCTGGACCACCGCGCAGATCCTCACCGCGGTGCACCCGGCCGACAACGTGACCGTCTTCGCGCAGCAGGTGCGCGAGGTGACCGCCGATCCCAACGACGCCAACCACGTCTTCTTCACCACCGATGCCGGGCTCTTCGTCACGACCGACGGCGGCGCGACGTTCACCATCGCGACTCTTCCCAAGTCGGCCCCGTATACGACGTCGCGCGAGGGCACCTGGTCGATCGCCTGGCTGGGCGGAACGAGCTGGATCGCCAGCGGTGTATATGCCTGCCCCGGTTTCAACGGGCCCAACAGAGCGCTGCAGATCATCGGCGCGACGGTCTGTCCCGCCCCGAACCAGACAGTGCCGGGGAACCTGGGCGACATCTGGCGGTCGTCGGACAACGGGGTGACCTGGACGTCGGTCCGCGACTCCGGCCAGCTCGCCACCCTCATTTCCGCGGCCGGCGCGTCGGGTATCGGCCGCATGGATGTGACGGTCGCGCCGGCGACGGATCCGGCCACCGCGCGGGTCTATGCGCTGGCCGGATCACAGAACGAGAACACCGGCAACAGCTCGACGATCGGGATCGTCCGCAGCGACGATGGCGGCGGGACCTGGACGTTGAAGGCGCGCGTCTCCGCGCCGGCGACGGTGTTGCTGAACCCGACCAGTCGCAGCACCGATTGCACGAACATGAATCTCGGTCACGGGCAGTCGTATTACGACCTGGCGATCGCGGTCGATCCGGGAAATCCGGATCGGGTGATCGCGGCGGGCGATTTCTGCAGCGTGCGCACCCGCGACGGCGGCGCAACCTGGGAGAATACCAGTCACTGGCTTCCCAGCAGCGGCCGCGGCACCACGAGCCGCGGCATGCCTCCCATGATCAGCGGTCCGCTCCCCTACGCGCATGCCGACTGGCACACGGCCCTGGTCAGCCGCGTCGGCGGCCAGGCAGTCGTCTTCGGAGGGAGCGACGGCGGCCTCTTTGTCTCGCGCGATCTCTTCGACCGCGACTTCGGCGAGCAGGTGCATTGGGACTTCCCCGATTACGGAATCACCACGCACCTCATGTATTCGGTGGGGTCGGGAGATCCCACCACCGGCAACCCGTCGTTGCTCTATTCGGGCCTGCAGGACAACGGGACACGCTGGCTGCTCAACAGCGACGACGAGGGGATCGCCACCTCCGTCGAGCTGAAGGTCTGGGACCAGCTCATCGGCGGCGACGGCATCGGTACGGCGGTCGCTCTCGACCCCACAGGAAAGAATCCGACGCTCTGGGCCTCCGACTGCGGCAAGGCCACACGCGTGGAGCGAGGCACCGAGCGGAGCAACTGGCTTGCGCTCCAGCCCCTGGGCGACGTCGAGCCGTTCTTCATCCGCTATGCCGATCTCGGGGACGGCTGGGTGCTGAGCGCGTCGAACCAGAACCTCTGGCGTTTCCGCCCCACTGACGACGACGCCGTCCTGTCGGTGCGCCTCACAACCTCGCCGCCCGGCGTCCCGAGCATCACGGGTTGCGGTTCGACGGCGGCGCGGACCGTCCGCGGCATCGGCCCGACCGCCTCGCCGCAATACACGTTGGACGGAGTTTCGGCGCGGCTCTACGGGTTGCCGCTGAACTCCGGCTGCTTCGCGGTCGTCACGGACAAGGCCCAGCTCGGCGGAACGCTCGCGACGACCACCGTCGGCGTGCCTGTCTCGCTCCGGGCCAACGATGCGAACGGCAATACCGTCCTCGTTTCCTTCACCAGCTCGTTGGCGTTCCCGCGCAATGCATCGAGCCTGGGCGGAACCGATCCCCGGCAGTCGTTCGTCGTCTCCAGCAACGCTCCCGCGGGACTCGATGCCAATTCATTCGCGGTGATTCCGCTTCCGGCCGAGGTCGGGCGGATCTTCAAGACCACCGACGGCGGCAACACATGGATTCCGTTCCACGGCAACGGGACCAGCGATCTTCCCAACGTCCCCGTCTACGTCGTGCGCTACGACTACAGCGACACTACCGACCAGACCCTCTACGCGGGCACCGAGCTGGGCCTCTATCGTACGACCGACGGCGGCGAGACCTGGGCGCGGGTCGGCATCGGCCTGCCGCTGGTGCGGATCACCGACGTCTACATCTCGAAGAACGGCAGCGACGTGCGCGCCTCCACCTTCGGGAGAGGGATGTGGGAGATCCACGTCGGCAGCGAGGCCACGCAGATCGCCGGCAGTGGCGATTACGACCGCAACGGCGTGATCGACTGGTTCGATCTGTCGGCGCTGGCGACGCGGATGGGTGTCGCGCCGCTGGGCAATCCTCCGTTGTCCAATCCGCCCACCGCGCCTTGGTACGACAGCAACGTCGATCTCGGCGGCGCGAATCCCGCCCTCATCCAGGAGGACGACCTCACCGCCCTCCTCGCCAAATTCGGGAGCACGCCGTGACCCACCGCATCGCAAGTCCATCCATCCGGATCGTGCTGACGTCGGCCGTCGCGGTGCTCGCGGCATGCGGAGGCGGCGAGAAGGCGAACCCCGATACCGCGACGGTGACGGTGACGAGCACCAGCGGCTCCCCCCACGGCCTCCTGGTGACGATGGCGCGCACGGCGACCGCCGGCCAGCCGACTGCGGTGACGATCCTGGCATTCAATCCTTCCGGCGGGGCCTTCGCCGGGTACAAAGGCACCGTCACGCTGACCACCGACGATAAGGCCGCGTCGGTGCCCGCGCCGTTCACGTTCACGGCCGCCGAGCGCGGACAGAGGACCGTTCAGGTCACGTTCAGGACGGCGGGCCTCCACGTCCTCCAAGCCACCGACGAGAACGCCGCGACGGACACCGGCTTTACCGTGGTGGCTTCAGCGGCCGCGGCATCGCTGGCGCTGGAGGGCATTCCGGCGGCAAAGGCGGCGGGAGACACGTTCGCGGTGACGGTCGCCGCGCGCGACGCGTTCGGGAACACGGCGACGGGCTACCGAGGCACGCTGCGATTCAGCAGCAGCGACGCTGCCGCGGTCCTTCCTGTCGATGGTGCCTTCAACTCCGTGGACAGTGGCCGGAAATCGTTCGCCCTCTCCTTCCGGACGCAAGGAGCGCAGACGTTCACGGTGCGGGACACCGCCGTCTCCGGGCTCATGGTGACCTCGGCGGCCATCGCCGTGCGGTCCGGAGCGGCCGCGCGCATCCAGCTCCGCCTCAGCGGCAGCTTCAAGGTCGACGATCCGCACACCCTGACGGCGCAGTTCGGCGACGCTTTCGGCAATGCGGTGACCAATTTCGCCGGCACCATCTCCTTCGCGACCTCGGATCTGGCGGCGCCCTCCATCCCCAATGCCGTCCTCACGGGCAGCGAAGGGGGCGTGGCGACGGTGGGGAACATCCGCTTCTACACCGCCGGGCTGCAATCGATCGTGGCGACCTCAGGCTCGGCCACGGGAAGCATCGAGCATGCGATCTCCAATGCACCGGCACAGGCCTTGTTGTTTTCGCGCGCTCCGTCCGCGGTGATGGCCGGCGAGCCGTTCGGCTTGAGTGTCCGCGCGGTCGACCTCCACGGCAATCTCGCCGTCGACTACGCCGCGTCGGTATCGTTCAAATCCACCGACATGTTTGCCCGCCTTCCCGCGCCCGGACCGCTCTCGCAGGGAACCCGCGATGTCGCCGTCGCGCTGGCGAAGGCCCCGGCCGGATCGATCTCGGTCACCGACGGAGCATTGTCGGGATCAACCGGCCAGATCACGGTGGAGCCGGGCGACGTCGTCACCTTTGCGCTCCAAGGCACCGTGACGGCCACCGCCGGAGCACCCGCGGACGTGACGGTCGTGGCATATGACGGCTTCGCAAACACGGCGACGGCCTTCCGCGGCGCCGTCACCTTCAACTCGACCGACGCGAAATCCGACCTGCCCGCGGTATACACGTTCACGCCCGCGGATGCCGGCCAACACGGGTTCCAGATCACGTTCAAGACCGCCGGGGCGCAGGGGCTCACGGTTGCGAGCGGCGTCCCGTCCGGCTCGATGAGCTTCACCGTGGCCGCCGCCGGAGCGGTATCCTGCGCCGTCTCGCAATTCCCGGCCACCGCTCCGGCGGGCTCGCAGGTCCCGCTGCGCGTCACCGTGTACGATTTGTTCGACAACGTCTCGACGGGCTTCGCGGGCGTCGTGCAGCTCACTTCCAGCGACGCGCGGGCGCAGCTTTCGCCGGCCTCGGCCTTCGACCCTTCGAGCGACCGCGGCTCCCGCGTGTACAGCGCGCGCCTGCTCAGCGCCGGACCACAGATGGTGACGGCAGCCGAGTCGACCAACACATTCTCGTGCCAGGCGACCGTGACGATCGACGTCGGCCGGGCGCAGTTCGTGATCACGTTGCCCGTGGACGTCAACGCCGGCGCCGATGCGACCGGAACCGTCACGGTGAAGGACGGATTCGACAACGTCCTCACCGACTATGCCGGCGCGGTGACGTTCACGAGCAGCGATTCCCTCGCGACGAGGCCAGCCGATGTGACGTTCGATGGGACCCAGGGTGGCTCGGTGACGATCAGGGCCAGGTTCATTTCACTCGGCGTGCAGAGTCTCACGGCCGCGCAGATCGGCGACGTGACGATCACCGGCAGCGCGACGACCAACGTGCACGGATTCGTCTACACGGATCCGGCGGCCGGCGGGAAGGTCCGCCTCGTCCTGAACGCCGCGAGCTCCACTCCGGCCGCCGTGCAGCTCGACCTCGTCGCGGGCAACGGATTGGTGGCCGCCTACGGCGCCGGATTCAACCTTCCGCTCGCCGGAGACCGCGCCGTGGCGGGCACCCCGCTGCTCGTCGAGCCTGCCGCGGTCGCCGGCGTCACGAACTTCGCGCTCGGCATTGCTCCGAAAGCGGTCGCCGCGGCCCTGCCGACGTCCGGGCCTGCCGCGGGCACGCTGTTGACCGGGGTCAGCCAGAAGGCTTCGGGCGCGGGAGCGAAGACGACGGACACCACGTTGACCGTCGGCGCTGTGATGTACTCCGTCCGGTTGGAGCTCGCTTCCAACGCGACGACCGGCACGATCTTCGACGGCAACGCGTTGCCTGTCGGTTACCGCGCCGCCGTCCGCGATCGGCTCGGGAAAGACATTGCGGAAATGGCGGACTTCGCGATCGGCCAGCTCGCCGTCCGCTGAGACGAAATGTCGAAGGCGCGCCGGCCGATGCAGCCAAGGCGCAGTGCGTCTTGACGCGGAGCCGCCGAGTCCTAGGGTACGCGCCGCAGACCATCACGGCCTGTGAAGGGGGATGTCATGGCATCGGACTCCGCTCTGTTCATTGGCTGGAGATTGCCCGTCGTCGGACGTGAAGCGGACGCGCTGGAAATGTTCGGATCGTTCGTTGGCTACCTGGGGAAGCAGCAGGCTACGGGGACGGTGGACTCGTTCGAGCCATGCCTCCTCTCGCCACACGGCGGCGATCTGGACGGCTTCATCATCGTCCGTGGAGATCGTGCCAAGCTCTCCGCGCTGCGGTACTCCGACGAGTTCGAAGAGCTCGTCTCGAAGTGCCTGCTCAGCGTCGACGGCTTCGGCGTGGTCGACGCGTACGTTGGGGATGGCGTCGGCGTGCAGCTTCAGCGCTACGCGAAGAACGTGCGCCGCTGACCTGGCGCAAGCCGGACGTCAGCTCGGCTGTCCCGAGAGGATTGCGCGCGCGGCATCCACCGCTTCGTGCGTTCCGGCAAGCGCGAGCACGTCGTCGACGCGCAATTCCTCGTGGCCGGTGGGAACCAGGACACCTTCAGGATCCCGCGCGATGGCGAGCACGGTTGCGCCGGTGGCGCCGCGGAGGTTGAGACTTGCCAGTGTCCGACCGACGGCGGGGCTCCCCGCGGAGAGCGTGAACCGTACCGGGGATCCGAGGCCCGGCAGGACTTGCGCGACCTGCCGCTCGGTATCGCCATCGGCGGGGGGCGCGCCGCGCGCCTGCGAGAATGCGGCAGCGAGCACTTGCGCTCCGGCCCGGACGTGCCCTTGCAGCTGCGTCACCGAAAGCCAGAGCCGGACTCCGAGAAAGAGAAATGCAGCGGCGAAGAGGATGAGCGTCGGACCCATGGGAAGAAAAGCCCGCGCGACGGCGAAGAGCGGCAGGCCCAGCGCGACCGCAGCGACGAGCTGGAGGGAGACGATCAGCGCACGCCGCGGCGCCGCCGCCAGATCGACCCTTCCCGGAGCCCCTTCGGGCAAGGCTTGCGTGGCGAGCGCGAGGGCCAGCGCGCCGACGAGCCTGACGATCCCGACGAGAAAAGGCGCCGAGAGGGCGATGGCCACTGCCATCGCCACGATCTCCGCCGCAATGGCACCGAGTCCCGCCCGCGTGCGGAGCCAGATGACGGCGTCCGCGAAGAAGCGCGAGGCGAGGAACACCACCGCGGCGCCCAACGCCGCATCGACGAGCAGCAGTCGCACGATGCGCTGCGCGCGCGTCCTTCGCGGTCCAGGCGCCCGCAGGCCGTCAATCCACGATCCGTACAGCGCGACGAAGGTCTGCAGCGCGTGCGGCAGCTTGCGGTCCACCCAGGCGGAGAACGGACCGGAGGCACGGATCATCCAGGGCGTCGTCAACGCCGTCACCGCCGAGACGCTCACCGCCACCGGGTAGAGGAAGTCGCGCACCGCTCCCGTCGACACGCCAAGCTGCGCGATGAGAAAGGAGAACTCGCCGATCTGCGAAAGGCTCATGCTGGCGGCGATCGAGGTGCGCACGCCGGCGCCGGTGAGGAAGGCCGGGATCGAGACGCCGATCATCCTCCCCGCGACCACCACCCCCGAGAGCACGAGGATGGGAATCCAGTTCGCGCGCACCAGCGCCGGGTCGATGAGCATGCCCACGGAGACGAAGAAGACCGCGGCGAAGAGGTCGCGCACGGGCTCCAGCAGGTGCTCGATCCGCGGTCCTTCGCCCGATTCGGCGACCAGTGAGCCGGCGACGAAGGCACCGAGCGCGACCGAGTAGCCGAAGCGCTGTGCAAGCAGGGCGAAGGCGAAGCAGATTCCCACGCAGGCGATGGCGGTCGTCTCCGGCCGGTCCAGCTTCAGCACCGCCCGGACCAGGCGCGGGACGACGAGCACGCCGGCAGCGCCGACCACGGCGAGGAAGAGGCCCAGGCGGCCCGCGGTGGTGGCCACCTGCGCCGCGGTCAGCTTCCCGGCGGCGAGCGTCGCAAAGGCGGCGAGGAGGAGGATGGCGACGAGGTCCTCGACGATGAGGACCGCGAGGACCAGCTCGCGGACGCGGCCACCGATGCGAAGCTCGCTGAAGGCCTTGGCGATGATGGTGGTGCTGGACATCGCCATCATCGCGCCGGCGAACAGCGCCTCGCGCGACGTCCACCCGAACATCTGCGCGCTCAGATCGCCGAGGATGATCTGGACGCTGATCTCGACGACGGCGACGACGGCGGCTGCCGCGCCGACCCGCAGCAGCTTCTTCAGCGTGAACTCGAGCCCGATGCCGAAGAGCAGCAGGATGACGCCGAGCTCGGAAAGTCCCTCGATGGTCTCGCTGTCGGCCACCAGCGGGAACGGCACGTGCGGTCCGACCAGCAAGCCGGCGATGAGATAGCCAAGCACGACCGGCTGCCGAAGGCGCTGGAAGACGACCGTGGTGACCGCCGCCACGCAGAGGACGATCGCGAGATTGGTGAGGAAGACGTTGGCGTGGTGCTCCATCTCCCGGGCACAGTACGGGACGCGGGCATCGCGCGGTAGACTGCCTCGATGCCAAAGATCGCGAGCAGCGTGGGAATGCTCGGCACCGAGACCGCACTCGACGTGCTGGTGAAGGCGCGGGCCGTGGAGGCGCGCGGGCGGAAGGTGATCCATCTCGAGGTGGGTGAGCCGGACTTCCCCACGCCGGGGCACATCGTCGAAGCCGGGGTCCGGGCGCTCCGCGACGGGTACACGCGATATGGCGCGCCGGGCGGCTCGCAGACGCTGCGCGAAGCGATTTGCGAGCACCTCGACGAGCGGGGAGTTCGCGCCAGCCCCGAGCACGTCGTCGTCACTCCCGGAGCGAAGCCGAACTTGTTCTATGGGTTTCTGGCGACGATCTCTCCCGGGGACGAGGTGCTGATCCCCGATCCGGGCTTTCCCATCTACGCATCGATGGTGCGCTTCTGCGGCGCAACGCCGGTCTCGGTACCACCGCGCCTCGACCAGGGCCGCGCACTCGACCTCGACGCGCTGGAACGGTTAATCACGCCGCGCACCCGGATGATCGTGTTCAACTCCCCTTCGAACCCGACCGGCGCGATCGTGCCGGACGCGGATCTGCGCCGTCTCGCGGCGCTGGCGGAGCGGCACGATCTCTGGGTCATCGCCGACGAGATCTACCGGCGCATCTGTTACGGCGAAAAAGCGCCTTCCATTGCCGCGCTTCCGGGAATGCTCGGGCGCACGATCCTGGTCGACGGGTTCTCCAAGGCGTACGCGATGACCGGTTGGCGGCTCGGATGGGCCCTCTATCCCGCGGCGCTCGCGCCGCATGCGATTCGCCTGGTGATCAACTCGAACACCTGTACCGCGGCGTTCGTGCAGGAGGCAGGGACTGCCGCGCTGCGCGGGCCCCAGGACGTCGTCGATGCAATGGTCGCCCAGTTCCGCGGGCGGCGCGACGCCATCGTGGCGCGACTGGCGCGGATTCCCGGCGTGCGGTGCCACGCTCCCGCGGGCGCGTTCTATGCCTTTCCCGACGTTCGCGCCCTCCCGATCCCCGCCGCAGCGTTTGCCGATCGCCTCCTCGAGGAGGAAACGGTCGCGCTCCTCGACGGTTCGGGGTTCGGCGCGGGGGGCACCGGATATCTCCGGCTGTCCTTCGCCGCTTCGCTCGACAATCTCGAGGAGGCGGCGGACCGCTTCGAGCGCCTCGTCGCACGGTTGTGAGCGTCTCGCCGGCCCGAGAAAGGGCGCCACGCCTTCTCCAGCTCGCGCGCGACGTCGTCCGGGATGCGGATGCCGGAGACCTGCGTGTCCCAGTACATGCGCGAGAGTGCGCCGTGCGAAAGAGCCTCCCGCGGCAGGATGGGTTCGCGTTCCGCGTCGAGCAGGACGTCCAGCGACAGATCGACATAGTTGCAAGGCACGCCGGCCCGTCGCCAACCCGGGCCTTCGTACCAGTCGCTGGTCGCCCATCCGGAGGCGACGATGCCCCGGGGCTCCTCTCCCTGGCGGAGAAGAAACACGCGGTCGCCGCGGCGGATCTGCTTGCTGCGCGCGCAGCTCCAGTCGCTCCGGAGGGTGCCGGCGCGCCTCAGCCGCGCGACGTCGCGACGCAAATCGCGCCAGGCGTAGACCCGCGGATTCCACGTAAGCAGAAACGTCCGATGCACTAGCACGGCGCGGGGTCGCGCCGGCTGTCCCGCAGCGCCGCGGCGGTCCGCGCGCTGCTTTGGGGCTGGCACGGCGCGGGGTCGCGCCGGCTGTCCCGCAGCGCCGCGGCGGTCCGCGCGCTGCTTTGGGGCTGGCACGGCGCGGGGTCGCGCCGGCTGTCCCGCTGCGCCGCGGCGGTCCGCGCGCTGCTTTGGGGCTCAGGCGGCATCTTGCCGCGCGCGCAGCCGGTCGTGCAGCTTGATCCGCTGC
>Ga0209474_10002354_pt1 | contig 17497 bp, 14 predicted proteins | sample GraSoiAngelo_145_FD_185902 | JGI IMG/M metagenome (GOLD analysis project Ga0209474, IMG submission 185902) | Grasslands soil microbial communities from the Angelo Coastal Reserve, California, USA - 14_1009_05_20cm (SPAdes) (version 2) | ecosystem: Environmental > Terrestrial > Soil > Grasslands... | reverse complement strand
AGACGGGGACCGTCGACGACAACACCGACGCGTGGTTCGTCGGCTTCGATCCGGACATCACCGTCGGCGTGTGGCTCGGCTTCGACGACAAGCGCAAGTCGCTCGGCGGCGCGGAGCAGGGCGCGCTGGCGGCGCTGCCGATCTGGATGGACTTCATGAAGACCTACATCGAGGGGCGGCCCGACAAGGACGAGCCGCGCGACTTCGAGGCGCCCGGCAACATCGTCTTCCTCGCCGTCGACAAGGGCAACGGCGCGGTGCTGCCCAACGACACGCCCGGATCGATCAACGAGGCGTTCATCGCCGGCACGCAGCCCGGGGCGACGGCAGGACGCTAGGGGTAGGGCGACCCTTTCAGGGTCGCCATCGCCGCTAGGGTAGGGCGACCCTTTCAGGGTCGCCGTCGCCGCGGCGAGGCTGAAAGCCTCGCCCTACAATCAACCCTACTGCGCGGTGCTCTTTCCTCCCACGATCCGCACGCGTGTGATCTTGCCCGTGCCGCTCTCGGCGAGCCAGAGGTCGCCGTTCCTGTCGATGTCCATGTTGCGCACCGTGCCGCCGCCGCCCGGAATCGGCCACGTCTGAAACTTCTTCGTCTCCGGGTTGAAGCGGACGAGCACGTTCTTCGCGTCGTCGCCCGTCTCGACGTACCACACGGCGCCGTCGGCCGTGACGTCGATCGCGTAGGGCCGCGAGTCCTCGCCGCCCGGCGACTTGAACTCCTCCACCTTGCCGGTCTTCGGATCGAGGTGGCCAAGATAGCCGCGCGCGTAGTCGCCGTACCAGACGGTGTCGTCCTTGCCGATCGCGATGCGGCGCGGCCGCGCGCCTTTGTCGGGCAGCGGATACTCGCGGATGATCAGCGTCTTCGGATCGGCGCTGCCGATCTTGTTCGAGTTGAATTCATCGAAGTACGGCACGCCTTTCGAGTCGAGGCGCACCCCGTAGGGACGCGAGTTCACCGTCGGCGACTCGACGAGCTTGATCGCGCCGTCTGGCGCTTTCGGATCGAGCGCGCCGATGAAGTTGCCCGCCTGCACGGTGAAGAAGAGCCGCCCGTCGCGCAGGATCGCGATCGTGTGCGGATCCTGCGCCTTCTTGTTCGGCATCTTGTACTCGGTCACCTTGCCGGTCTTCGGATCCACCTTGCCGATGAGGCCGGCGGCGTTGCCCGAGTACCAGATGTTGCCGTCCCTGTCGGCCTGCAGGCCGTGCGGTCCGGATCCCGCCGTGGGCAGTGCATATTCCTTGAACTGCTGCGTCGCCGGATCGAAGCGGCCGATGACGTTCGCGCGCTGGCCCGTGTACCAGATGGATCCGTCGGGCGCGACCGCCGGGTCGTGCGGATACGCCGGCTTGCTCGGCGTCATCCACTGATCGAACTTCACGTCGACCGTATCGCTGATGGCCGCCGCGGCGTGGACGATTGCGGCAGCGCCGAAGAGGAGCGCGAGGAGCGCCGGGATCTTCCGCATGGCTATACTGCCTCCATTGCGCATTCTAGTCCTGGCGCTCGCCGTTCTGGCCCTGCCGATGGCCGCGCTCGCGTTCAAGGAAGGGCCGTATCCGAACGTCACGGGCGGGTTCGGCGAGCAATCGTGTCACCTCTGCCATCTCGACAACCCGATCAACGCGCCGGGCGGCGCGCTGACGGTGGAGGGTGTGCCGGCGCGCTACGCCGCGGGCGAGAGCTACGACGTCACCGTGACGATCGCGCGCGACGGCTTGCGGCGCGGCGGATTCGAGATCGCGGCGCGCTTCGCGTCGGGCCGCGCGCGCGGCCGGCAGGCCGGTACCTGGACGCCGCTCGACGATCGCGTGCAGCTCATCCCGGGCGCCGCCGACAAGGTGCTGACCTTCGTCCAGCACAACCTCGCCGGCTCGCGCGTGCGCGCGATGGGCGAGAATCGATGGACGATCCGCTGGACCGCGCCGGCGCCCGCGTCCGCGCCCGTGCAGTTCAACGTCGCCGCGAACGCGTCGAACAACGACGACTCGCCGCTCGGGGACTACATCTATCTGAAGAGAATCCGGAGCGAGCGGGCTCCGGTAGCGCAGGCCTTCAGGCCTGCCAAATAAATCGTACGCGGGCGAGCAAGGCCCTGGCTTCAGGCACGCGCAGCACGATCGTCGCGCCGAGGAAGACGAGGCCGTACGCGCCAAGCACGACGACTGCGACTGCGATCGGATGCATCGGCGGCAGCGCGAGCTTGATCAGCCACCCGACGAGCGAGCCGGCGCCGGCCGACGTCCAGAGCTCGGCCACGTAACGCGCCGGCAGGCCGGTGTGGCCGATTCGCGCGTTCAGCGTGGAGCGCAGCATCAGCATCTCCACCCAGCCGGCGACGCCGGCGGACGCGGTGAGCCCGGCAGCGCCCCACATCGACGGCAGCCCCAGCGCGCGCGGAATCGGCAGCGCGCAGATGTACCCCAGCACCGTCGTCAGCACGACGCGCAGGATCGCGTAGCGCAGCGGCGTCCGCGTGTCGCGCAGGGCGTAGTAGGTGGACGAGTACAGCCGGCCGAGCGTCGACGCGAGCAGGCCGACCGCCGAGCCCGCCAGAATGCGCCACACGTCGATCGAGTCGGCGCGGCTGAAACGGCCCGTCTGAAACAGCGCGCCGACGACGACGTCGCCGAGCGCGAGGAAGGCCACCGCGGACGGTACGACGAAGTACGCGATGCGGCGCAGCCCGCTGTTCAGGCGCTGCCGCACCGCTTCGAGCGCCGCCGCGTCGGCGTCCGCGACGGCCGACATCGCCGGCAGCTCGGCCGCCGACACCGACATCCCGAACAGGCTCACCGGCAGCGTGTAGAGCGTCGACGCGTTCTGCAGCCCGGTGACGGCGCCGGTGCCGAGGAGGCTCGCGATCAGCGCGTCGACGTACGCGCTCAGCTGCACGACGCCGCGGCTCACGAACACCGGCAGGAAGTTCTTGCCGATCGTGCGGACGTGATCCGACGTCGTGTCCAGCGACAGCTGGAGATCCGGCGCGACGCGGAACACGACCGGCAGCTGCACGGCGAACTGCAGCGCCGCGCCGAGAACCGATCCCCATGCGAGGATCAGCGCGAGCCGCGGCAGCGCGGCGCCCGGACCGAACGCGATGAGCGTCGCGATCATCGCGACGTTCCACACCACGCCGCTCGCGTAGGACAGCAGGAATCGCCGATGGCTGTTCAGGACGCCGAGGCACCAGGCCGACACGGCGAACAGCCCCGCGCCGGGAAACAGGACGCGGACGATCCGGATCGTGAGGTCGCGCTTCTCGCCGTGGAATCCCGGCGCGATCGCCGCGATGAGCAGCGGCGTCGCGACGACGCCGACGAGCACGAGCACCGAGACGATGAGCGCGAGCAGCGCGGCCACCGCGCCGGCCACGCGGTCCGCTTCGCGGCGATCGCCGCGCGCGAGCAGCGCCGCATAGACAGGAATGAACGATCCCGAGAGCGCCCCTTCGCCGAACAGGTTCTGCAGGAAATTCGGGATGCGGAACGCCGCCGTGAACGCGTCGGCGGCGTCGTTGCGGAGGCCGAAGTAGTGCGAGAAGACGCGCTGGCGAATCAGGCCTGTGATGCGGCTGAGCAGGATCCCGGCGGCGACAAAAACTGCCCCGCCTGCCCCGCCAACGCGCGGACCGCGCGAAGGCGGACTAGTCAATGTCTTCGTCGGCCGCCGCCTGCCCGAGCGTGCCGCTCGCGCGCTTCATCAGATAAGTCTTGATGAAGACGTCGAGGTCGCCGTCGAGCACGCGGTCGACGTCGCCCACCTGCTCCTTCGTGCGGTGATCCTTCACGAGCTGGTACGGATGGAGGACGTAGCTGCGGATCTGGCTGCCGAACCCGATCTCCTTCTTCGCGCCGCCGATCTGCTGCAGCTTCGCCTGGTTCTCCTTCATCTTGATGTCGTAGAGGCGCGCCTTGAGCACGCGCATCGCCGAGTCGCGGTTGCGGTGCTGCGATCGCTCGTTCTGGCACGACACGACCAGGCCGGTCGGCAGGTGGGTGATGCGAATCGCCGAGTCGGTGACGTTCACGTGCTGGCCGCCCGCGCCGCTCGATCGAAACGTGTCGATGCGGATGTCCTTGTCGTCGATCACGATGTCGACGTCCTCGGGCAGCTCGGGCCAGACGTAGAGCGACGCGAACGACGTATGCCGCCGCGCCGCGGAATCGAACGGCGAGATCCGGACCAGCCGGTGGACGCCGGCTTCGGCCGACAGCAGCCCGTACGCGTACTCGCCTGCCACCGTCACCGTCGCGCTCTTGAGCCCCGCTTCTTCGCCGGGCTGGTAGTCGATGATCTCGCGCTTGAAGCCGCGGCGCTCGGTCCAGCGCATATACATGCGCAGCAGCATCTCGGCCCAGTCCTGCGACTCGGTGCCGCCAGCGCCGGGATGGATGGCGATGATGGCGTTCTTGCGATCATGCTCGCCGCCGAGCATCTTCTTCACTTCGCCGGCCTGGACTTCCTGGTCGAGCGTGTCTAGCGCCTGCGCGAACTCGGCGTCCACCGGCTCGCCCGCTTCCGACCACTCGACCAGCACGGCGAGGTCGTCGCTTTTTTTCCGCAGCGATCGGATGAGTTCGCGATCCTGCTCCAGGCGGCGGCGGCGCTGCAGCGTCTTCTGCGCCTCGGCCTGGTCCTTCCAGAAGTCGGGTGCGGCGGCTTTGTTCTCGAGGCGGGTCAGCTCTTCGTCCGGGCGCGAAGCTTCAAAGATAGCTCCGCAGGTCGGCGGCGCGTTTGCTGAGGTCTTCGTAGCGGCGCATCATGTCGTCGACGGTCGGCATGCGCTTTATTGTATCGCCGAATCTGTAGGGCGACCCTTTCAGGGTCGCCGCGAAGGCGGACGTATCGAGACGAAGAGGAGCGCGGCGGCCGCGACGACCGACGCGTACGCCAGCACGTCGCCGTGGCGCGCGTAGAAGGTCGACGTCTGGAGGAATCGCGCGCTGCCGACGAGGACCGCCGCTTGAAAGATCGCTGTCTTCTCGAGCACGCGGCCGTACGGATCGACGATGCCGCTGACGCCGGTGTTCGCCGAGCGCACGAGGTAGCGTCCTTCTTCGATCGCGCGCATCGACGCCTGCTCGAAGTGCTGATACGGCGCGCTCGTCGCGCCGAACCACGCGTCGTTCGTGATCGTCGTCAGAAGCTCGCTGCCGCCCACGACGAAGCGGCGGACGAGATCCGGATAGACGACCTCGTAGCAGATCGCTGTGCTGACGTTGTGGCGTCCGATCGGCAGGAGCGTCGGCTCGTCGCCGGCCGAGAAATCGGACACCGCTTCGACCAGCGGCGCCGCGAAGAAGAAGATCTGCTTCGCCGGCACGTACTCGCCGAAGGGCACGAGGTGCATCTTCCGGTACGCGCCGCCGGTCGTCCCGTCGGCGCGCACGAGGAACGCGGAGTTGAAGTACCTGGTCGGGATGCCCTTCTGCGCCGGCGTCACCTGATCGCTGCCGAGCAGAATCGGCACGCGCGCCTGCTGCGCGAGCGTGCGAATGCGCGCCGCCGCAATGGGATCGTCCTCGAAGCGGAACGGCGTCGCCGACTCGGGCCAGATCACGAGCTCGGCGCCTTCCGCGATCGCCTGGCGCGACATGCGGATGTAGCTCTCGAAGATCGACGGCAGCTTCGCCGCCTCGCTGCGCTCGGCCAGCGACACGTTCCCCTGGATCAGCCCGACGCGAATGCCGTCGCCCGATCGCGTCATGTCGGATGCCGCAACGCGCCGTGCACCCCATGCCCCGACCGCGATGACGCCGAAGATCGCAAAATGGAGCGGACCGACTTGGAAGAATTGACGTGCCCACCAGAAGCGCAAAGGGCGCAGCAGAGCCAGGGACGAATGTGAAGTCTTTGCGGCCTTTGCCTTCTTTGCGTTCTCTACCGTCATCACGATCGCGGTGCTCACGCCAGCGACGAGCATCGACACCCCATACACGCCGAAGACGCTTGCGAGCTGCGCGATCGGCAGCACCGTCGTCTGGCTGTAGCCGAGCAGCACCCACGGAAAGCCGGTGAAGAGGTGCGTGCGGCCAAGCTCGGTCGCCACCCAGACGACAGGCGCCGCAATCAGCGCGCGTCGTCCGTGCACGACGACGATGCGGCGCGTGGCCACGGCGAAAATGCCCGGGAAGAGCGCGAGATACGCGACGAGGGCGGCGTTGACCAGGATCGCGACCCACGTCTGCAGGTCGCCGTAGCGGACCATCACGCTGGTGATCCAGTAGAGCGTGCCGCTGAAGTACACGACGCCGGCGAGCACGCCGAGCGCGAAGGCGCGCCGCAGCGTCGCGCCGTCGAGCGCGGCGAGGAGCGGCGCAAGCGCAATCCACCCGAGCGCTGGATGGCCGAATTTCGGAAAGCTGAGCGCGAGGAGGATTCCCGACGCGGTCGCTAGCGCGTAACCCAGGGTTTCAGCTGCTCTTCTCTCTGAAGGCGTGCCGCCACGGTTTCCGCTTCGCGTTTGGTCGGGAACTTGCCAACGCGCACGCGATAGACCGACGGCTTGCCGCCGGGGGGCGAGAGCACGTACGCGGCGTACCCTTTCGAGCTGAGGCGCTTTGCGATCGCGTCCGCGTCGCTGCGCACGCCAAGCGCCGCAATCTGCACCGCGTAGCCGTCGCCGGCGGGTTCAGCGGCCGCCGTGCCTGGCGGCGCCCGCGGTGCTTCTTTCTCTTTCGGCGCAGGCTCCGACCGGGGAGGCTTCGCGGCGGCCGCTTTCTCTGCCGGCGCTGAAGGCTTTGCCGCCGCGGGACCGGTTTCCGATCCAGCCGGCTTCAGGCGTTCCGGCGGCGCGTTCGGCTTCTCGAGACGGCGGAAATAGCTGAGGTCTTCTCCCGTCGCGGCGGGCGGCGGCGCTGCGGTCGGATCCGCGCCGGCTTGCGGCTGAGCCGGCGGCGCGGGACTCGCCGGCTGCGGCGCGATCGCATCGGCGGTATTGGCCGCTTGCGAGATGTCGGCGACCGCGCCGCGCTCGACGCGCACGCCGCGCCCCACGAGCACGCCGCACAGGAAGATGACGACCGAGACGACCGTGGCCGCCATGAAGAGAAACACCAACTGCTTGCCGTTCAGTTGGATCTCGTGAAAGCCGTCGTCTTCGATCTGATGCGCCAACGATTAGGATTTTAACATCGACGGGAATTAAGTACAAGAGGTGCGGTCGAGAACGCAAAGGAACGGCGCGGAGACGCGAAGGCGATCAGCGGGCGTCGAGGCGGGCGAGGAGCTGCTTCGCGTCGGCCGAGTTCGGATCGAGCGCGAGCGCCTGCTGCGCTTCCGCGCGCGCGGCCGCGAGATCTTTCGCCTGCCGGTACGCCTCGCCGAGAACGGCGTGCGCTTCCGCCGTCTCTCTGCTCCACAGCGCGATCTTCAGCGCGCCGATCGCCTCCTGCACGCGGCCGTTGCGCAGGTAGATGCGTCCGAGCAGCACATGCGCCTCGGCGCGGTACGGCGACAGATACGTCGCGCGGTTCAGCTCGACGATCGCCTCGCGATCCTGCTCGTCCTGATAGAGCCGCCGGCCGCGATCGAGGTAGAAGGTGGCGAGCTCCTCCTGATCGCGCTGCTCGGAGCTGGCGAGGCGCGCCTCGATCCCCGCGTGCGGCAGCTCGACCTCGTTCTTCACGCGCTCGAGCCCTTTCGGCACGGCGTCGCCGCCGCGTTTGCCCGGCTCGTACTCCGACGACAACCGCCTCGCGAGATCGCGCTCGCGCGTCGATCCGGCCGCGTCGCCGCCGGCGGCCAGCGCGGTGCCGAGGACGAAATGCGCGTCGGCGTCGGCGGGATTGCGCCGCACGGCTTCGCGGAGCCAGTAGATGGCGGCCTGCGTATCGCGATCCTGCCAATCGGCGTAGCCGAGGTTGAACACGTAATCAGGATCGCCGGCGTCGGCCTCGACGGCCTTGTTGAAATAGTAGGCGGCCGTCCCCTGGCCCGCCTGCGGCAACGCGCCGCGGCGCAGCTGCACGATCCCGAGGTTGTTCAACACGGTCGCGGTCGGCGCCGCGTCGAGCAGCGCCTTGAACGTCGCGAACGCATCGTCGTACTTCTTGAGCTGCAGCTGCGAGAGGCCGGCGCGGAACCGCGCCTCGCGCGCGACGGGCGATTCCTCCGGCACGCGCAGCACCGCGGCGAGCGCGTGCTCGTGATCGCCCTGATCCGCATAGACGTCCCACAGCGCGAGACGCGCGGGATCGAACGACGGCTCGCCCGAGAGCGCCGTCGTCAGGTACTTGATCGCCGTCGCCGGCGTTTCCGCCAGCAGGCCCTTGATGTAGTCCTCGAACACGTCGAGCGGCGGGTGGCGGCTCTCGATCTCCTCCGACGTCTTCGGCGACGGCGGCGCGATCTTCCGCGCGATCCGCTCGAAGATCTTGAAGAGCTCCGACGGCTCGCCGCGATCGGTGACGTCGGCGGCAAGGCGGCCCGTGTCGAGCGCGATACTGCGCGCGCGGATCACGATCGACTCGCCGTCGAGCTGCAGCGACCCAACGACGACCTGCGCGGCGCCGACGAGCTGTCCGATCCGAATCACCGTCGCGTCGGTGAGCGTCGCGGCCGGCGGCACCTGCAGCTTCTCGAACGCCTGATGCCGCTCGCTGCGCGTGATCGCGCTCGCGCCGAGCATGTTGAGATCGTCGGCGAGCACGACGGCTGCGCCCTCGGTGAGCCAGAAGATCCGCGCATCGCGCGCGACGTTCTCGAAGGGGACGACGAGAATCCGGGGGAGCGGCTCGCCGAACGACGCACGCGGTGACAGGAATGCAAAGGAGGCAAAGAGCGCGAAGGCGCAGAGACGACGCGAAGCGCGTTCGCTCCCGCTCACGCCGCCTCCGTCCGCTCGACGGGCTGGCCGTTCGCGATGGCGACTTTCATCACGCAGCTCGGCTCGCCGGTGCCGCGGCAGGCGACGACCTCGGTCGTCGCGTCGATGTCGAACATCGTCATCAGGCGCGTGAACGCGGCCGCGTAGAAGCCGCACAGCGGGTGATTCACCGGCTCGCGGACCGAGCAGAAGACCGACGCCCGGACGTCGATGCTCGCCGTGCGGCGGCGCAGCCGCGCGATCGCGCGGCTGCCGGTGTAGGTGTCGTGGACGAGATGCCGCGCGAGCCGCAGCAGGAGCCGGCTGCGCAGCCACACCGGCGCCGCCTTGATCATCGTCCGCTGCAGCGCCGGCATCGACTGCACGGTCCACTCGGCCGCGTACTCGCCGGCACGCGTCGTGATCATGCGATACGCATCGCCCTCCTGCCGCAGAAAGCTGAGCACGGCGAAAAGCGGCGCGAGGCCGATCGTCCCCTCGCGCAAGCCTTCGGAGTTCAGCCAGTTCTCGTAGAATCCGAGGCGCGTCGGCAGGATGTCGGCAATCCCCTGGTGCAGGCTGGCAACGAGCACACGTCCAATGCCGGCTTCTCGCATGTCAGGGTAAGATTTCGATGTGCGGAGCGCAGCCATTCTCGTGGGTGGTAAGGCGGCGCGCTTCGACGGGCGCGACAAGAGCGCGCTGGTCGTCGAGGGCCGCTCGATTCTCGAACGTCAGGTGACGGAAATTTCGACCGTAGTCGAGGACATCATGATCGTCGGCGCCGCCGCCGTTGCCGCGCCAGACCCGCACGCCCGGCAAGGTGTAGCGCCGCAGCTGCGAAGGCTGCCGGACATCGTGCCCGGGTGTGGACCGCTCGGCGGCCTGCACGCCGCGCTCGCCGCGGCGCACGGCGATCCGGTCTTCGTCGTCGCGTGCGACATGCCGTACGTGAACGCCGCGTTTGTCGACTATCTGTTCTCCCTGGCGGGCGAGGGTGCGATCGTCGTGCCGCAGACCGATCGCGGCTATCATCCGCTCTGTGCCGTCTATGCGCGCGCGTGTCTCGAGGCGGTCGCCGCGCGAATCGCCGAGCGGCGCCTCGCGCTGCGCGCGCTCATCGACGACGTACCGGCGCGCGTGGTCGCCTGCGCGGAGATCGCGCGGTTCGGGACGCCGTCGCAGCTGCTCGCCAACGTGAACACGCCGGGCGAGTACGCGGACCTCGAGGCGATCCAAGGTCACAAACTGTAATCGTATCACGTGCTTACCGGCAGACCTGAACGCCGGCACGACGACAGTCTCCGTCCATGATCCTGAACGTGCAGCGCGGCATCCATGAGGCGATCGACGGCGCCATCCGGCAGCGCTTCGGCGTGGCCGAGGTGCCGGCGTTCGCCGTCGAAGTGCCGCCGACTCGCGCGTTGGGCGACCTGGCGGTGCCGGTCGCGTTTCAGCTCGCGCGCGCGCTGCGGAAGCCGCCGCGGGCGATCGCGCAGGAACTGGCGGGCGCCGTCGGCGCGATTCCAGGCGTCGCGCGCATCGTCGCCGCGCCGAACGGCTATCTGAACCTCTACCTCGACCGCCCGTCGTTTCTGACGGCGCGGCTGCGCGGCGAGATCGCGCCCGATCGCGGTGTCCAGGACAAGACGATCGTCGAGCACACGGCGATCAATCCGAACAAGGCGGCGCACATCGGCCACCTGCGCAACGCCGCGCTCGGCGACACGCTCGTGCGCGCGCTGCAGTTCCGCGGCACGCCGGTCGAAGTGCAGAACTACATCGACGACACCGGCGTGCAGGTCGCCGACGTGATCGTCGGCTTCCGCGAGCTCGAGCGCAAGTCGATCGACGAAGTGCGGCAGCTCGCCGCGTCGCCGCGGTTCGACTACTACTGCTGGGACTTGTATGCCCGCGTTACGGAGTGGTACGAGGGCGATCGCGCGCGGCTCGCCGTCCGCGCCGCGGCGCTGCACGATCTCGAGCAGGGCGGCAACGGGACTGCCGAGATGGGCGCGGCCATCGTCGACGCGATCGTCCGCACGCACTTGCGGACGATGGCCCGGCTGAACATCGCGTACGATCTGCTCACCTACGAAGGCGACATCGTCCGCCTGAAGTTCTGGGCGCACACCTTCGAGATCCTGAAGGCGCAGGGCGCCGTGTTCCTGCAGACCGAAGGAAAGCTCGCCGGCTGCTGGGTGATGCGGATCGACGAGGGCGCCGCGGCCGACGACGAGGCGGCCGGAGACGAGGAATCGCGCGAGAAAGTGATCGTCCGCTCGAACGGCGTCGTCACCTACGTCGGGAAGGACATCGCGAACCAGTTCTGGAAATTCGGGCTGCTCGGCCGCGACTTCCGCTATCGCCGGTTCGCCACGCAGGGCGGCGGGCGCACACTGTGGGCGACGACCTCGGGCGAGAGCGATCCGAACGCGCCGCCGTTCGGCCGCGCGCGCCGGATCTTCAACGTGATCGACTCGCGGCAGATGTATTTGCAGGCGCTGCTCGTGCAGGCGCTGAAGACGCTCGGCCATCCCGAGGAAGCGGAGCGGTCGATTCATTTCTCGTACGAGATGGTGACGCTGTCGCATGCGACGGCCCGCGAGCTCGGGCACCGCATCGATCCGGACAGCGACGATGCGAAGAAGCCGTTCGTCGAGGTGTCGGGGCGGAAGGGGCTGGGCGTGAAGATCGACGATCTGCTCGATCTGCTCACGACGAAGGCGACCGAGGAAGTGGCCAGGCGCAACCCGGACTTCACGCCGGACGACTGCCGGCGCGTCGGCGCGCAGATTGCGGTCGCCGCGATCCGCTACTTCATGCTCAAGTACTCGCGCGGCAAGCTGATCGTGTTCGACATCGAGGAGGCGCTCAGCTTCGAGGGCGAGACGGGCCCGTACCTGCAGTACGCGGTGGTGCGCGCCGGCAACATCCTCAACAAGCTGCGCGAGCGCGAAGGCGTTTCCGAGGCGGACGTCGTCGCGTCACTGGAGAAAGCGGCCCCTGACGAACTGCTCGAGGACGGCGACGATGCCGCGCACAACCTCTGGGCGGTGGTTTTCGAGGCGTCGCGGCTCGACGAAGTCGTGGAGCAGGTCGTCCGATCGCTCGAATTCTCGGCGCTGGCGAAATACACGTTCGGGCTGGCGCAGACCTTCAACGCGTTCTACCATCGCTATCCGATCCTGAACGAGGAGCGCGGCGATCGGAAGCGCTGGCGCGCGGCCGGCGTGGCATATGTGCGGGCGCAGCTCACGCGCGCCCTGGACCTCATGGGCATCGACGTGCCCGCTCGAATGTAGCGCGCGGACCACTTATGGCTGTCATCGGTATCTCACCCTGCCGCAAGCTCGAAGACTACCGGCAGTCGGTGCTGCACGTCGGCGGGGAGCCGCGCGTTCTCGATCTCGGGGCGCCGGCCGATCGCGCCCTCGAGGGGCTGGACGGTCTGCTGCTGACGGGCGGCGACGACGTCGCGCCCGAGCGGTACGGCGAGGCTCGGCACCCGTCGGTCGTCGAGGCGGAGCACGGCCGCGACGAGTTCGAGATCGCGCTGATCGAGGCGGCGCGGGCGAAGCGGCTGCCGCTCCTGGCAATCTGCCGCGGCATCCAGGTGCTGAACGTCGCCTGCGGCGGCACGCTCGTGCAGGACATCCCGACGCAGGTCGCCGGCGCGCTGGCGCACAGCCTGGCGTGCCCGCCGAACCAGTCGTACACGCTGGCGCACGAGGTGTGGCTCGAGAAGGATTCGCTGCTCTCGCGCCTGATGCGCGAGCGGCTCGCCGACGCCGACGCGTGCGAGGTGAACAGCCGCCACCATCAGGCGGTGAAGGCCGTCGCCCCCGGCTTCGTTGTCTGCGCGACGGCGCCGGACGGCGTGATCGAAGCCATCGAGGATCCCGCGCAGCCGTTCTGCCTCGGCGTCCAGTGGCACCCGGAGAATTTCTTCCGCACCGGCGAGTTCCGGCCGCTGTTCGAAGGATTCGTCGACGCCGCGGGCCTGGACCGGCGCTAAGCGCTGCGACGCGTCTTCTTCCGTCACGCTGCATCGTGCCACGACGAGCAACCGCAGAGACCACAGAGCACGCAGAACATTTCCTTCTCGCTGTCACCCTGGAACGCGTCTTCTTCGGTCACGCTGCATCGCGCCACGACGAGGAGCCGCAGAACGCGCAGAGCATTCGCGGTTGAAGCAAACCCAGATTCGGCGTAACGACGAAGACGCCAATACAGCGTGACGCGAGCGAAGAAGCTCTGTGTGCTCTGTGCTCTCTGCGGTTGCTTCCTTTCGCGGATGCAGCGTGACAGAAAAATCGTCCATTCAGCGCGCTCTGACGCGATATCGCACTTCAGCGCGACAGCTCACCGCGCGAACACGACGACCGTCTCCACGTGCGGCGTGTTCGGGAACAGATCGAACGCATCGACGCGCGAGATCGCGTATCCGGCGTCGACGATGCGGCGGGCGTCGCGCGCGAGCGTGGCGACGTCGCATGACACGTAGACGATCGTCGCGGCGCGAATGCCGAGGACCGCGTCGAGCGCCTCGCGCGACATCCCGGTCCGCGGCGGATCGACGATGACTGTCTCTATCTCGACGCGGCTGCCGACTGCCGACCGTTCGACAGGCTCACGGTCGCCCTGAGCCTTGTCAAAGGGCGACTGACCCAGGCGACTGAATGATTCGACGGCGCCTTTGATGACCGTCACGCGGCCCGCCAGCCCTGCGGCGTTCGCGCGAAGGTCGTCCGCGGCAAACAGGTCGCCTTCGACCGCCCACACCGTCGCGTCGCGCACGGTCGCCGCCGCGACGGCAAACAGGCCGGCGCCGGCGTAGAGGTCCGCGACGGCCGCGCCCGCCGGCACGCGCTCGACGACGTGCGACACCAGGTCGGCGAGCAGGTAGCGGTTCCCCTGAAAGAACGCCTGCACGTGGCGGCGCAGCGTGATCCGGTTCTCACCGAGACGAAGCGTGTCGGTCACGTGCTCTGCGGGCGTGACGCCGTCCACCGACGCGAGCTTCGCCAGGATGCGGCGATCGACGCGCTCGGCCGTCTCGAAGTGAACGGCCCGCTCGGTCGCGTCGACATTCTCCGACAGCTCGATCTCGCGAACGGCGTCGACGCCGAGCGATCGCAGCGCCGCCGACAGCCGATCGACGACGTCGCAGCTCGCCGGCAGCAGCTGGCGCGTCGCGCGCGCGTCGCAGATGTCGTGCGTCCCCTCGCGGAAGAAGCCGACGCGGCGGCCGCGGACGTGCAGGCGCGCGCGCATCCGGTAGCCTTCCTCCGGCGACGCCGCGACGGCGACGGGCGCCGGCAGTCCGAGCCGGCCGATGCGGCGGAACGCGTCGGCAATCACCTCCGCCTTGATCGCGAGCTGACGCGGGTAGGCGATGTGCGCGTAGAGCGAGCCGCCGCAGACGGGATCGACGAACGGCTCGCGCCGGTCCGGCGACGGCTCCTCGATCGCGATCGCGTCGGCGTACGCGACGCCCTTGGCCACGCGATCGATGCGCGCCTGGACGCGCTCGCCGGGGATCGCGCCCGAGACGAGGACGATCTGGCCGCCGGCGCGCGCGATCATCCGGCCGCCGGCCGCGGGCCTCTCGATCGACAACGACGCCGTGCTCCCGGGCGCGATCATCGTGCTATGCTGCGCGCGCTCGGAGGCCGCCCATGATGAGTCGTCTGGCTGTCGGACTCGCCGCCGCCCTGGCTCTCGCGTCCGCCGCACTCCCCGCGCAGCGCATTCGCCCCCAGCTTATCGGGTTCGACGTCGTCGAGAGCAACATCGTGCAGATGCAGACGGCGATGCAGCGCGGCCAGGTGACGTCGAAGGAGCTGGTGCTGCAGTCGTTCGCCCGGATCGCGTTCTACAGGGATCTGCTGAACCCGGTGATCGCGCTCAACCGCGACGCGATCGCCGAGGCCGAGCAGCGAGACATCGAGCGCACGCGCGGCGTCTATCGCGGGCCGCTCCACGGCATCCCGATCGCCATCAAGGACAACACCAATACGACCTTCATGCCGACGAGCGGCGGCGCGATGGCGCTGAAAGGCTACGTGCCGCCGTACGACGCGACGCTCGTGACGAACCTGCGGAACGCGGGCGCCGTCATCGTCGCGAAAACGGTGCTCACCGAGCTGGCCAACTGGGTGACCAACGGCATGCCGGGCAACTACAGCGCGGTCGGCGGCTACGGCATGAACCCGTACGATCCGCGCGCCGATCCGCGGCCGGGCAACGACGGGTTCAACCTGCCGTTCGCCGACGGCCGGCCCGCGATGTCGGTGGCCGGATCGAGCTCCGGCATCGGCACCGCCGCGAGCCTCTGGGCCGCCAACGTCGGCACCGAAACGTCGGGCTCGGTGCTGAGCCCGTCGAATCAGCTGATGCTCGCCGGCATCAAGCCGACGGTCGGCCGCATCAGCCGATGGGGCATCATTCCGATCGTCGCCGATCAGGACACGGCCGGTCCGATGGCGCGGACCGTGACCGACACCGCCCTGATGCTCGGCGCGATGGAGGGCGCCGATCCGCACGATGCGGCGACGACGCGGTGCACGCCGCCGATCGGCCGGGACTACGGCCAGTTCCTGCGGCTCACCGGGCTGCGCGGCGCGCGCATCGGCATCCCGCGCGCGAACTACTACAACCCGATCACGCTGCCGGGGCGCACGGCGCCCTCGGGCGGCCTGACGGCGCCGCAGCTCGCGATGATGACCGAGGTGATCGGCGTCCTCAAGCGCGAGGGCGCGGTGATCGTCGATCCTGCGGACATCCCGAGCGTCACCGATCAGGACACGACCAACAACCTGCTGCTCTTCGGCACGTGCACCGGCACGCGCGCGGCCGACACGGTCGGCAGCTGCTCGGTCGTGTTGAAGTACGGCTTCAAGCGGGACTTCAACCTGTACCTGCAGACGCTCGGCGCGTCGGCGCCGGTGAAGACGCTGGCCGAGCTGCGCGCGTTCAACACCGCGAACGCCTCGCGCGGCGCGATCAAGTACCGGCAGGATCTGCTGGACGTGTCGGACGAAATGGATCTCGCCGCCGACGCGTTCCGCTATCAACTCGATCGCGCGAAGGACATCCATCTCGCCGCCGCGCACGGAATAGACGAGGTGATGAAGGCGAACAACCTCGACGCGCTGCTCTTCCCGGGCAGCAGCAGCGCCAACATCGCGGCGCGCGCCGGCTATCCGACGGTGATCGTCCCGTACGGCTTCGTGCCGAACGCGCCGACGCCCGCTTTCCCCGCCGGCTTCAACGCGAACGATCAGCCCTTCGGCGTCGGCTTCACCGGCGGCGCGTGCAGCGAGCCGCGGCTCATCGAGATGGCGTACGCCTTCGAACAGGCGACGAAGAAGCGCGTGCCGCCGCCGTTCACGCCGTAGGGAGAACGCAGAGGGCGTTCTTCCGTATTCAGTATTGGATCACCGGCAGCCCGAAGCGCTCGCGGACGAGGCGGTCGATGGCCGCTTCGCGCGTGCGCGCGTACGCGTCGGCCGCCATCGCCGCGCGAAACGCCGCGAGCTCTTCGTCCGCTTCGCGCGCGAGCGCCGCGCGCGCAGGCTCGTCGAGAAGCGCGCGCGCCGCGCGCAGCAGATCGGCGTCCGCGTCGGCGAGCCGTTCGACGAGCGCGCGGCGGCTCTCGCCGCGCAGCCCCGCCGCGCTCGAGCGCGCCGCGTCCAGCTCCACCGCCACGCGATCGATGAGCGCGTCGAACGCCTCGCCCAGCGCGCCGCTCGCGCGCGCCGACGACAACCGCAGCACGACGCGCTCGAGGTGCGCGGGGAGTGACCGACCCGTTGCGGATTGCGGATTGCGGACTGCGGATTGAGTGGGGATTGCAGACTCGGGGATTGCGGATTGATTGACGATTGCAGAGTGCGGGCCGATCCCGACCGCTCTTCGCCACTCGTCGAACACGTCGAGGACGTCAGCCTCGCAGAAATCGATTTTCACCGGCCGGCGCCGCGGTCCCTTGCGGTAGTAGCGCTCGAAGTGGCGGTCGATGCCCGCGTACGCGACTTTGATCGGCACGCCCTGCTTCGCCCACCGCGACACGATCTCGAACGACGGGCCGACCACCCGAATCACGTGGCCGTCGTTCTTGCGGCACAGATACGTTTCGATCGCGCGGCAGTACTCGGCGGCGTCCACCTACTGATTCCGCTCCCAGATGATCCGCAGGCCGTGCAGCGTGATGTCGGGCTCGTGCGCCTCGAACGCCTTCGTCTCGGGCAGGACGAGCGGCGCGAGCCCGCCCGTCGCAATGCCGATCGCGCGCCCGCCGAGCTCGTCGACGATGCGGCGCATCAGGGCGTCCACCATGCCGACGTAGCCGTAGAAGAGGCCCGATTCGATCGCGTTGATCGTGTTGCGGCCGATGACGGCGGCCGGCCGGCGCACGTCGACGCGCGGCAGGCGCGCGGCGCGCTGGAAGAGCGCGTCGGCGGCGATCTGCGGCCCCGGGCAGATGACGCCGCCGAGGTACTCGCCCTTCGCCGTCACCGCGTCGAACGTCGTCGCCGTGCCGAGATCGGCGATGACGAGCGGCAGTGCGCGCGCGCGGCCGTACTGCTCGAAGCCGGCCACGCTGTTCGCGATGCGATCGGCGCCCACTTCCGTGGGCCGCTCGTAGAGAATCGGCATGCCCGCGTTCACCGACG
>Ga0209474_10002353_pt1 | contig 17499 bp, 13 predicted proteins | sample GraSoiAngelo_145_FD_185902 | JGI IMG/M metagenome (GOLD analysis project Ga0209474, IMG submission 185902) | Grasslands soil microbial communities from the Angelo Coastal Reserve, California, USA - 14_1009_05_20cm (SPAdes) (version 2) | ecosystem: Environmental > Terrestrial > Soil > Grasslands... | reverse complement strand
CTATCCGCATAGGTATTATCGGAATGACGACGGCGGTGCTGGACTTAATGAAGAAATAGCATCGGCGCTGCCGAGTTTGTGACATCGGCTCCTGCCGATTAGTGGTTTTGGAAAATATCGGCTGGAAGCCGATTCTACTTCACTTCACTTTGAATTTTTTTCGCAGATAAGTGGGGACATCGAGATCTTCACCTTCGACAATGGTTGGTTCGCTTTTTTCGAAGCGGCCTCGCGTCACCGGCTCGAATTGCAAGATTTCCTGTTTTGCCTGTGACTTTTCTTCCACCGGGTTTGGTTTTTTCACCGGCCCAATCTTGCTTTGGGCTCCGGCCGGATGCACTCCAGGTTTTTTGCTGGAAACCGGTGCTCCCGGCGCGGGTTCTTCCATTCGCGGCTCGTGCTCGATCGGGGCAAATTCAACCGGCGGCACGGACGGCGGTACGGGTATCGGGATCGATTCTTGCACACTATCACCTTCCGTTTGCGCTTCCGGCTGCTGTTCCCAAATCGGCGGTAAAGGTGTAGCCACCTGCAGCGGGACGGCAGTGTCACTTGCGAGATCGGCTTCGGCAGTAAGTGAGCTAATAATGGTGACGCTCAGGCGGTTCCCCATTCGCCCGTCCACGGCGGTGCCGAACAGGATCTGCGTCTGCTCATCGACGTGACGGCCAAGCTCCTGCATCAGGACTTCAACTTCCGACAAGGTCATACCTGGGCCGCCTGCCACGTGAACCAGGATGCGAGCGGCATCAGATAGCATTCGCCCGCGATCCATCAGCGGATTTTTCAGCGCCTGCGCCAGCGCATCGTGGGCCCGATTGTCTGAATCGGATTCGCCGAAGCCAAACAAGCAACGTCCGTTGCGCCTGCGCAGCGCTGATAGCAGATCATCAAATCCAATGCGAATAAGTCCAGGACGCTGGATCACGTTTACAATTGAGCGCACGCTTTGACTGATCAGGATATCCGCGGCGGCGAACGCCTGATGGATCCCTGCTTTCGGCAGAACGATATCGGCCATTTGATCATTTTCGAAACAAACCACGGCATTCGCGAACTGATCGAGGCGGTCGAGCGCCTCGCGAGCCTGCGCATTACGGCGCCTGCCCTCGAACGAAAATGGAAGGGTCACAAAGCCCAACACAAGCGCACCGGCTTCGCGTGCAAGCTGGGCGATTAGCGGGGCAGCGCCCGACCCGGTGCCTCCACCGAGTCCCGCGCAAATGAAAATCATCCGTGCATCTGCCAATGATTCGCGGATTTCCTCTGATGATTCGACTGCCGCCTGATATCCGAGCTCCGGATCTCCGCCCGCACCCAAACCACGTGTCACCGTCCGGCCGAGCTGCACTTTGTGCGCGGCAACCGAGCTCGCCAGTGACTGCACATCGGTATTGATCGCGACCACCTCGGCTCTCTCCAGCCCGTCGAGCACAATGCGATCAAGCGCGTTTAACCCAGCGCCGCCGACGCTGACGATTTTGATGGGAATAAAATCTTCCGCCCTTTCGGGCAGACTGTAATTTTTGCTGAGCTGAATCATATGGAGAGCGACGGTCCGCCGGACCGTCCGAGATCGAGCATTTGCAGCGCGCCCGGCGGTCGCGCCTTACCTACAGTTCGATTGATCATCATCGTGTTCCGCCAAAAAATTTGAATCTTCCAATGATTCGCCCGAAGCCACGCGGGCGCCGACCTGTCTGCACAGCTTGCGCGTATTTGATCAGGCCGATGGCGGTCGAGAATTGCGGGTTTTCTACCGCCGACGTGAGGCCAGAGGTGTTGTGGGCGTGCACCACGCGCGCGGGCAACTCGAAAATCTCCTCGGAGAGATGATCAATCCCGTTGAGGAGACTGCATCCGCCAGTAATGAAGATGCCGCCGCCGACGTAGCTCAAATACGGGTGCTCCTCAAGCCTACGTTTGAGCAACTCAAAGGCTTCGCGCATCCGCATGTGAATGACTGTGTTCAATGTCTCGCGCTCGATTTCCTTCCCGGCAAAACCGGAATCGTCCTTGAGCAAAATCATTTCGCCGGGCAAACAATTGCCGAGAATGCAACTGCCCTCTTCGATCTTTAATTTCTCGGCGCGCGCCATTGGTATGCGCAGGCCCATTGAAATATCGTTGGTGATGTGGTCGCCGCCTACGGCCAGGCTGCCGCTTTGCCTGATTGCGCCATCGGCATACAAAACATAATCGGTGGTGCCACCGCCCACATCGATCACCAGTGCGCCGAGATCTTTTTGGTTCTGAGTAAGCACCACTTGCGCGGAAGCAAGCGCCGAGAAAACGACGTCTTCAACTTCCAGCGGCAGTTCTTTGACGCAACGGATGCCGTTCTGAATCCGCGTGCGCACACCATGGATGATGTGAAAATCGGCTTCCAACTTTTGCCCGGACATCCCAATCGGACTGAGCACGCCGTCTTGCCCATCCACGTGATAATGTTGAATGATGGAATGCAGAAAAGCGTTTTGCGCGGGAATGCTCACCTCGCGTGCGTTGATTTTCACGTCTTCGACATCCTGCTCATCAATCTCGTCCCGGTCCTCGGGCAACATGATACAGCCGCGGTTATTGAAGCTTTGAAGATGGGATCCGGCGACGGCCACATAAACACTCCGAATCATGACGTCGCTCTTTTGTTCGGCATCGACCACTGCCTCGTGAACGCATTTCCTTGCGGTTTCGAAGTCAACTATCTCGCCCTTGCGCACGCCGCGCGAAGGAGCCTGGCCGACTCCCAGGATTTTGATTGTGCCGTCGGGCCGGCCTTCGCCAACGACAACGCAAATTTTGGATGTGCCAATCTCGAGGCCAACCATCAAATCGTTGCTTGCCATGGTGTTAGTCCTTTTTGGGCCGCTGGCTGGCCAGCGGGGTTGAGTTGCGGCGCACATTCGATGCTGGCGGCGCACCCTTTGCCTGCGGCCGCACCGGGATTGCCTTCAAAATCTGCGGCTCTACGGCAGGTTCGATTGTGTCATTGATTACCTCCGCGGCGGGCTTGGTGAAGGTGACGGGAATATTGCGTTGCACGAGTAGGTTCAACGTCTCCAGTTCTTGTTTTGTGTTGTCGCAATAAACAAGGAATTGTTCCAGCCGCTGCAATTGTTCGTCGAGATCATTCAACCCAAATGTCACGCGGCTGTGATTCTTGTCCGTCACAAGGAGACAATAACCTTTGGAAATATCGATCTCGCGAATCTGAAAGCGGGTCTGCATAAAACTGCTCGCGCTTAAACGCAGCAGGTCGAGAGCTGTTTTTGCTTCGGGAGATTCGACAACTTTTCCCGGCTCCAGCGATTCACTCGAGCATCCCAAAATGAGAGGCAACCCAAGGTATTCCGGCAACAACTTCTTCTCTTTCATCAAAACGCCTCGGGCGTCCACAAGAAAAGCACCATCCGATACAAACGGATCGGAAATTTCTTTCTCTTTTGTAAGCCACGCGACTGGCTTCCGTTCCACCACCCGGATGTCGATTTCGCTGGGCAATTTGCGCACCACCTGAACCTCATCGACCTGCGGGAGCTCTTGTATCTGGTCGTGAATACGTGCCAGGTTCACCCTGAAAATATTTTCGCCTTCACGGAGATCGGCTGCTTTCAGAATTTGCTCGCGCTGCAAGCTGCCATCTGTCTGCAGCTCAATGGCCTTGAGTTCATAATCCGGGTTATTGAAGAAAAGGTGTCTTGCGGCTTCGCGTGCGCCGATGTAACCGCCACTGCAAAGCATGGCTGCCAACGCCACTTTGGAGAAAAAGACCAACGTTTTTCGGATGCGATGCTGTGTGACTCTGCGGGAGCGCACCTTGACGTCGAGTAAATGTTGCTGACGACGCTTACGCACATTGGACACCCGCCGATTGCGCGAACGGGAGTTAGCTTGCACAAGCTTCATTTTCCGGCTCCTTCCGTTCTGGCGCGGGAAAGCGCAATGATGCGCACGCAAAGATCGACATAACTAATCCCGGCAGCCGCCGCGGCTTCGGGCAGAAGACTTGCCTCGGTCATTCCTGGAATGGTGTTGATCTCCAAGATGAATGGCTGCCCACTCTCGGACAAAATCGCATCCACGCGCGCATATACCTGCAGACCAACGGCCCGAAATGCACGAAGCGCCAGCTCCTGAATTTCCTTTGTTTTTGCGGCATCAATCTTCGCGGGACAAACATGCTCCGCGCCACCGCCAGCCTGCGGATTTAGAAACGGATACTTGTTGTTGAAATCGTAAAAGCCGCCCTTGGGAATTATTTCGAGAATGGGCAAGGCTTGGTCACCGAGAATACCTATCGTCAATTCACGGCCGGACACAAATTTTTCTATCAATAATTCGCGGCCGTACTTAGCGGCTTCGCTGATGGCGGATTCGATCTCGCCTTCGCTATGCACGATCACAACGCCCACTGTCGAACCTTCGCGTGGCGGCTTGACAACAATAGGCAACGGAATCGTGGGGCGCTGCCCGGGATGAATCACTTCCCAGAGAGGAGTCGTGATCCCGTGTTCCCGAAATTTTTCCTTTGAGCGAATCTTGTCGAAAGCGATCTCGCTTCCACTTACGTCGTCCCCCGTATAAGCGATGCCACGACGCTCGAGAATTCTCTGAAGTTGGCCGTCTTCGCCGAACGTTCCGTGAATGGTGAGAAACGCAAGATCGACATCGTCCGGTAATTGGAAGTTTTCGTCGCGGACATCGACCTCCGCCACCTCAGTGCCTAACGAGCGAAGCGCCTTCGATACGCCTCGCCCGGTCGCGAGCGAAACGTCGCGCTCGGAGCCGGGTCCTCCCATAAGTACCGCGATTTTCTTTGGTGAATTCTCGCGTTCCATCAAGCAGGCTCCCCCACGATTTGCACCTCGGTCTCCAATTCGATCCCGCGCTTTGTGCGCGCGGCGTCTTTGATTTGTTCGATCAATTCGAGCATGTCAGCGGCTGTCGCGCCGCCATCGTTTACGATGAAATTGCCGTGCACTTCCGACACCCGTGCTCGACCGACGCTCGAATTTTTTAAGCCTAATTCATCGACCAATTTTCCTGCCGGACATGAGTCGGGGTTTTTAAAAATACATCCTGCGCTTTTTGCTGCCGGCTGTGTGGTGCGGCGTTTTTCTTGGGACGCTTCTAATTTGCGAATGATTTCTTCAACAGGCGCCGGATGACCGCGAAAAACAGCCGAGACGGCAAAATTATTTTCCAGCAAAGGAAAATTTCGGTAATGCACCTCTAACTCATCGCGTGTTTTTGTGTGTGGTTCACCATTCGCATCGAGATAACGAATGCGCACTACCTTCTCAAAGGTTTGCGAGCCCATGGCCCCGGCGTTCATTCGCAAGCTTCCACCCACCGCGCCGGGAATGCCTTCCATCCACTCGAGTCCGCCGATCCCGGCTGCTTTACCGGCGTACGCGACCTCTCTCAATTTCGCGCCGACGCCAGCGATGATCTCATTGCCCTTAACCTCGATTTTGGCGAAATCGCCGCCGCTGGGATGGACCACCACGCCTGGGATGCCACCGTCACGCACGAGCAGATTTGAACCGCGCCCAATTACGAAAAGTGGCAAATTTTCCCGGCGGCAAAAACGGATCAGTCCCGCGAAAGTATTTTCGTCACGCGGCTCAATCCAAAATCGCGCCGGGCCGCCGACGCGCAAGGTGGTGTGTTTCGCGAGCGGCTCGTATAGGCGGATGTCACCGGACCCGCCTATGATTGCTTTTAATTTCTCGGCAATGACGAGATCAGCTGCCAGGATCGACAATTGCTCGTGGATGTTGCCCGCCCCCAGACTCAAGACGAGATCACCAGATTCCAGCATGTTGCCCACGTCGCGATGCACCCATTCCAGACGCGGCTCATATCTCACGTCGCAATGTCCGTGCCGTGCGATTTCGTCGGCTATTGTTTGGCCGCTGATTCCAGGAATCGGTGTTTCGCTCGCAGGATATACATCGGTGATCACAACCCGGTCGGCATCATCGAAAGCGCTGCCAAATTCGCGGCGTAGAGCTTTCGTTCGCGAGAAGCGATGCGGCTGAAACATTGTCAGTAATCGCCGACGACGAATGGATTTCGCTGTCTTGAGCGTGGCGCGGATCTCCGTGGGGTGATGCGCATAATCATCGACGAGAAACCGATCGCTCGCGTATTTGATTTCAAACCGGCGCCGGGCGTGCTCAAACTTGCGAAGTGAATCTGCAATTTTGTCGAACTGAATCGCAAGCTCCGAGGCGAGTGCGATCACCCCAAGCGCATTCTGAACATTGTGCAGACCGGGAACATTAAGGGTCGCTTCACCGAGCTTTTCGCCGTGCCGGTAAACGCAAAAAATCGACGCAAAGTCCCGTAGTTTAATATCATTGCCGCGGTAACAGGCTTTCTCGGACAATCCGTAGGAAATAGTCGCGTTGCGTCGTGCACATAGTCGTGCGGTGTTGGGATCGTCAGCATTGTAAAAAACCGTTCCTCTTGTTTGATCGATAAGTTGGGTAAAGACTTTTTCGATTGCACCAAGATCGGCATAAAAATCGAGGTGTTCCTCCTCGATATTGAGGATGAGAGCATGCTCGGGATTGAAGCAACGCAGTGTCCCATCGCTTTCGTCGCCTTCCCCAACGAAGTATTCGCCGCGCGAATCCCAATGCGCGTTACTGCCGAGGATAGGAATCTCAGCGCCAACATAATGCGAAGGGTGGAGACCGGCTTCGCGCAGAACATGCGCAGCCATCGCCGATGTCGTCGTTTTGCCATGCATCCCTGCAATAAGAATGGCGCGCTTGTTCCGCATGATGGCGGCAAGCGCTTCGGCGCGCCGCACCATCAGTTTTCCAGAATTGCGTGCGCTTGCCAGAATGAGATTGTCGCTCTTTATCGCGGATGAAAAGATCACGAGCTCTGCGTCGCTTGCGTGTTCGGCCTGGTGCTGTCCGTGAAAACGCAGTCCAAGCCGCTGCAATCGTTCTGTCTCTAGCGTGCTAACTTTGTCGGAACCGCTGACCGTGTGTCCCAGTTCGAGTAACAGCGCAGCGACGCCGCTCATACCGCTTCCGGCCACTCCCACAAGATGAATCCGGTGACGTTCGCGCGTAAGGAACTGAGAGAGTTCGAGCGATAGGTCGTGATTTCGGAATTCCTCGTCAGGAGTGCCGACAGATGCGTGGAATTGTTTAGAAAGAGGCGTCATGGGACGTATATTTTTCCATTGTGGCAACCATGCGCCCGGCTGCGTCTTTTTGCGCAAGCTGCGCACAATTTGCTGACATCTGCCGCATTTCCTCAGGACTGTCGATCAAATCACGGATTCTGCGCGCTAGCAATTCGCCAGAGATTTCTGATTCTTTGAGAAGAATCGCTGCGCCAGCATGCGAGTAGATTTCCGCATTGCGCGTTTGGTGATCCTCTGCTGCGTAAGGATATGGAATCAGAATGCCAGGCAGCGAAAAAGCAGCAAACTCCGCCAGGCTCGCTGCCCCGGCTCGCGCCACTAGGAAATCGGCAGCACTATAAACTTCTTCCATTCGGTGGTGAAACGCCACGACGCATGCGGGAATATTTTCACGACGATAGTTATCCGCCACCAGGCGCTCGTCCCGAGCCCCCGAAAGATGAATCACTTGCAACGCGACGCCCTGCAAAAAGGGCAAGGCTTTAATCATTGCTTGATTAATTCCGCTGGCACCCTGGCTTCCTCCCATCACCAACAGCGTGCTGAGATCTCTCCGGAGCCCAACCTTCTGACGCGCCATCTTGCGATCCAGACGTTTTAAATTGGTTCGGATTGGCGTTCCAGTGACTTCGATACGCTCCTTGGGAAAAAACGGCGCGCATTCCTGAAAACCGAGCATGACTGTGCGAACGATGCGCGCTGTCAACCGATTTGCTTTTCCGGGCACGGCGTTCGATTCGTGGATGAACGTGGTGATTCCGCGCAGCCGCCCAGCCAATACCGGCGCAGTGGAGGTGAACCCGCCCATACCGAGAACAACCTGCGGCTTGAATTTGCCATAGATGGATCGGCAGAGAGAAAGGCTCTCGCAGAAGCGACGGACGAAACCCAAGATTGCGGGTGAAAATGGCGAAGGAAGCCCGACTGTGGGGAGCTTTTGGAACCGGAAAGTCTCCCGGCCGGAAAGCGCGAGCGCGTCAATATCTTTTTCAGAGATCAGTAGCATCACCTCGTGGCCGCGGGCGCGCAGCACTTCAGCCACAGCGATGCCGGGAAAGAGATGACCACCGGTACCTCCGCATGCGATGACTGCGTTCATAATAACTGGCCGTCAATCCCTTGACGTGTGTGATTCATAGGTAACTAAATGCGCGGTGTGATTCGGACACGCATGGCGGCAGATTTCTTTTGCGGCGGTTCAAGAACGCCTTGGCGATAGATATTCAGCAACAAACCTATCCCAAACATACAAGCGACGAGATTCGAGCCGCCGTAACTGATGAAAGGCAACGGCAGGCCTTTGTTCGGCAAAAGCGAGGTGGTCACCCCAATATTCACCGCCGCCTGCAACGCTAGCAGCGAGACAATGCCGCAGCCGAGGAGCAAACCGAAACGGTCCCTGGCATGGAGCGCAATCGTGATTCCGCACACAATGATGATCACAAATAAGAATACAACGAGTAGACTGAAACGCAGACCAAGCTCTTCGCCGATGATTGGAAAAATGAAATCGGTGTGCGCGTAGGGTAGATACAGCATTTTCTGGCGGCCATTGCCGAGACCGAGTCCGTCTATGCCTCCACTGCCCCAGGCGATCAGGGCTTGCATCTGCTGCAAGCCGGCATCCTCCTTGAAGATTTCTGGATGAAGAAACGCTGAGAGCCGGCCCATTCGCTGCGATATTTGCGTGGCAATAACGAGGAGAGTGCTCAGGCTGGCAACCGCTCCGAATCCAAGCCACAGTGGGTTGGCTCCGCCGATAAACATTACAACAAAAGCAGTCGCACCGAGCAAAGCCGTGCTTCCAAGGTCGACTTCACCTAAAATGAGCACCGCCAGCAAAGCGACGATCGCGGCCGGAAAAGCGATGCTAAAAAGCACGTTGTGCCTCGCTGTTTCGTAGCGGGTGAACCACGCGGCGAGGAAAAAAATCGCGGCCAGTTTGGCTAACTCGGACGGCTGAAAGGTAACCCGTCCTAGGCCGATCCATCGGCGGGAACCGTTGATACGCATCCCAATGTGTGGAAAATAGCAGAGCGCCAGCGCAACAAGTGCAATCAGGAACCAGAGCCACCATGTGCGTTGCCAAAAGTGGTAATCAATAAGAGCGGCGAACGTGCAAGCCACAAGTCCGGTCCCGAACCAAATCGCTTGCCGCCTGATAAAGAAATAAACATCGCCGTGGCTGTCCCTGGCAAACGCACTTGTGCTGAAAAGCATGACGATGCCGATGACGAGCAACCCCAGCACCGCGAGGAACAGGATATACGCGCTTTTACGAGGCATGGTCAGATGGGTGTGTCATTCGCCAATTTCCAAGCGGGTTCAAAATCGTTTTTCACTCGTCTTCCTTGATCCGTTTTGTTTTTGCCGCCTTCTTGGGAATTAAAAGTTTTTGGCCCACTTTTAATTTCCGCGGATCCTCGATGTGGTTGAGAGTAATAAGATCCTCGTAAGAAACTTTAAGTTTTCTTGCGATCTTCACTGGGTTGTCGCCTTTGTTCACCGTATAAACTTTCCCTGAGGATGCCGGCACTTTCGCGTGCTCGGCGGGCTTTGTATGCCCGGATTTATGCTCGTCCGTCGTAACGGGTTTCGCTGGCAAAACTGACGGCTTTACCCCACGCCGCAGTCCACTTTCTCTTGGCAAGGGCGTAGGTCGCGGACTCGGCGTGCCCGAACCCTGCGTCGATTGAACGGTCGCTGCAGTCGTGGAAGCAGCCGGGCTGGCTGCTGGTTCTGTCGGCACAAACGACCTCTGTCGCGTCTTGATTACGTTGAATGCGACGATACCGGAGACTGCAACTACATGCAGAAGCAGAACAATTAGTAACGCTCGTGAGAGCTTCATATTTGGCTCTGGGATTTCTGCGTAGTCGATCTCCGCAGCGCCCGCAGAACGGCGCGCGGTTGCTACCCGAATCTTTTTGCCCCTAAACAGGTTCAGCATTTTCATTGATCGAGCGGGGGTAGCGCCTGTACGAGCGTGCGAAATTGATCGCCGCGATCGGCATAGCTTTTGAACATGTCGAAGGATGACGTGCCGGGAGAAAAGAGGACGACGTCGCCCGGCTTCGCCACAGCGTGAGCGCGCTCGACCGCGTCTGCGAGCGAGTTTGCAATTTCGGAATTGACCGCGCCGCTCCAGGAACGCCTGATGCTTTCGGCCATTTCGCCGATTAGGATCGTCGATCTAACTTTTTCTTTCACGAGAGTTTGGAGCAGGTCGAAAGTGAAACCTTTGTCCTTGCCGCCAGCGATCAGAACGACTGGCTTTGTTTGTGCGCGCAGCGCCTTTTCCACGGCATCCAGGTTCGTCGCTTTGGAATCGTTCACATACTCAACGCCATCTACTTTGCGCACAAATTCGCACCGATGTGGACGCGGTTCATAATTCCGGAGCGCCGGCACCATTTGTGCGAAGGACAGCCCGCGCGCAACACCTGCGGCGAGCGTGGCCATTACATTCTCGATGTTATGCAGGCCTCGGAGCTTCGTGTCGGACAATCGGAGAACGGCTTGGTCTCGGTAAACAATCGCGCCATTGAAGAGCCGGAAATCGGCTTGATCGGAGTAGGCGCTGAAGGTGAGCCGGCGCGGTCTTATTTGCGGCAGAGCTTCCACGGTGTTGACCACCGCGACATCTTGCTCGGTTTGGTTTTCGAAAATGCGCAGCTTGGCTGCGCGATAATCGGCCACAGAGTGATAGCGATCGAGATGGTCAGGCGCGAAGTTAAGCCAGAGGCTGATTGACGGATGAAAGGTCCGGATCGTTTCCAGTTGAAACGAGCTTACTTCGACGGTTAGCACGTCGAACGGTTTCCGTTCGCGCGCGACTTCGGAAAGCGGCTTACCTATGTTGCCGCAAGCGATTGTTCGCTGACCGCATGCGTTCAACATCTGTGCGATTAGTTCGGTGGTTGTGGTTTTCCCATTTGTACCGGTAACGGCGATTGCCGACGTTTCACAAAAACGCCAAGCGAGTTCGAGTTCGCCGATCATTTCAACCTTTCTCGTGGAAAAGTTGCGCGCGAGCCGAGAGGCAGGATCGATGCCCGGACTTAAAACAGCCATTTGGTAAGTGGACGAATCTTCATCCGCCGCTTTACCGCAGGTGACGCGAATTCCTTCTCTCCGCAGGTTATCGATTGTCGATTTGAGCAGATTTTTTTCCTCGGCGCTGTCGAGCACGGTCACGTGCGCGCCTTCGGCCTTGAGCAGGAGCGCGGCAGCCGTACCGCTCAAGCCTGCCCCGAGAACGGCAATGTTTTGCTGTTTGTAGCGCAACTTGTTACCTCAGTTTCAGTGTCGCCAAACCCAGCAAAGCGAAGATGATCGAGAGAATCCAGAAGCGGACGATTACTGTGTTCTCCTTCCAACCAGTGAGTTCAAAATGATGATGTAGGGGGGACATAACAAAAATTCGGCGGCCGGTCGCTTTGAAGCTGATCACCTGGAGAATGACCGAGAGGGCCTCGATGACGAAAACGCCACCTACCACAACCAGGAGCAGTTCCTGTTTACAACAAATGGCGACGACGCCAAGCATTCCACCAATCGCGAGAGATCCGGTATCCCCCATAAAGACCCGGGCCGGATAACAATTGAACCAGAGAAAACCAAGGCCCGCCCCCACGAGCGCGGCGCAAACGACGGTCAGCTCCCCGGCAAAAGAATAAAACGGCACCTGCAAATATTCTGCGATGCGGAAATTTCCCGCGGCGTAAGCAAGCAAAGCGTACGCAAAGGCGACAGTGATGGTGCAACCGGCCGCAAGACCGTCCAACCCGTCAGTGAGATTGACGGCATTCGAGGAACCAACGATCACGAGCGAAAAAAACACGAAGGTGAACCAGGCCATATTGGGGACCACTGGCGCCTTGACAAACGGCACGTAAAGCGCTCGGGCCTGCACTTCGAGCAGCGGGCTGGTGAGGAAAACGCACGTAACAATCGCGGCGAGCACAATTTGAAAAACCAGTTTGATCCGACCACTGATCCCCTCGGATTTTTTTTTCGTGACCTTGAGGTAATCGTCGGCGAAGCCAAGCGCGCCGAGGTAAACCATGCTGAACAAGACGAGCCAGACGAAGCGGTTATCCGGACGTGCCCAGAGGAAACTGGAGATCAAGACCGCCCCGATGATCAGCACGCCACCCATGGTGGGCGTCCCTTGTTTTCCACCATGCAATTCAGCAAGGCGATGAACTTCTGCCGCCGCACGAAGCGGTTGTCCCAGCTTTAGGGCAATCAGTTGTCGGATGATGAAATTCCCGAAAACTAGCGTGATCAGGAAAGCGGTTACAGCTCCCGCGATGGCGCGGAATGTGACATAGAAAAAAACGTTGAACCCAATGAACTGCGCGCTCAGGCGATGTAGATAGTACATCATACCGAGATTCCGGATTCTGAATGATGAAGTGCGAACTGCTCGATGACCTGCTCTGTCCGCGCGGCACGGCTTCCCTTGATCAAGACAAGATCGCCGGGCGCCGCGATTTGGCTCAAAAGCTCAACGGCCTCCGACGTCGATCTTACTACGGCACTGTTCTTCAGACCGCCGTGTGCGGCGGCTTCTGCGATCGCCGCGGCGACACTTCCAATTGCAATCACGCAATCAACGCCGAAGGCAGCCGCGATCTCACCGACTTCTCGATGACTCTGATCTGATTGCGAACCAAGTTCTTTCATTTCTCCAAGAACAGCGATCCGTTTGCCATCAGCAGGCAATTCCACCAGTGTACGCAAGGCCGCTTTCATCGAATCGGGATTGGCGTTGTAGCTGTCGTCAATAAACTCCACGCCGCCAATTTCCTTGATTTGCAATCGCGCTTTGGCGAGTGGAGCCGCAGTAAGGCCTGCAGCGCAATCCTCCAGAGAAAGACCAAAGACGCGACCTGCGGCCACTGCGAGCAACGCATTCTGCACCATGTGCAGACCGGGCACGGGCAACTGCGCGCGACATCGATGCGCTCCCTCCAGAATGGTGAAATCCGTTCCGTTCTCGGTCTGGCTTATCTCGCTGGCGCGAATTGTTCCGTCGGTTGTGCCCGCAAGGATCACTTTGGTGCGCGCACGAGCCGCGATGCCCTTTGTAAACGGATCATCCGCATTCAAAATGACCGTCCCATCAGCGCTGACAGCTTCGACAAGGGCGCCCTTCTCCTCTGCGATTGCCTCGCGCGATCCCATAAACTCAATGTGCGCGACACCGATGTTTGTGATCATCGCGACGTCGGGCACAGCCAACCTAGCCAAAGCGGCGACTTCTCCGGGATGATTCATCCCGATTTCCCAAACGGCGATTTCATCCTGGGCGGTTGCCTCCAACACGGTTCGAGGAAGGCCAACATGATTGTTGAAATTTCCTTCCGTTTTCGTGACGCGAAACCGACGCGAAAGCACAGCTGCACTAAAATCTTTAGTAGTGGTCTTGCCGTTGCTTCCCGTAATCGCGACGACTCTGAGTGACAGCGATTTCCGGTAATTAGCGGCAAGCGTTTGGTACGCTTGCAGAGTATCCTTCACCCGAATAAGCGCGAAATTCTCGGGGACTTTTCCTGCCCAGTTTGATTCCACGATCGCGCCAGCCGCACCAATCTTCGCGGCGGCCTCAACAAAATTGTGGCCATCGAAGTTTTCGCCCCGCAAAGCAACGAATAATTGGCCGCGCTTCAACGTGCGCGAATCGGTGCTGATTTTGTAAATCAATACCGTCCCGCCTTCGGAAGACAGCGAACCGCCGGCGAACTTTGCGATTTGCGGGAGCGTGGTTGGATTCATAAGACCGACAATCGATTCATTAAAATTCCACCGGGTGGTTGGCGATCGCGCGGCGCGCGACCTGAACATCGTCAAACGGGACAGTGTAATCCGCGAACTCCTGATAATTTTCGTGTCCCTTGCCTGCGATCAACACAATGTCGCGCGGCTGAGCCAGGGCGACAGCGCGATCAATGGCGTTCGTTCTATCGGTAATTTTTTCGTAACGAGTGGAGCGAACCCCCTTTTCAATCTCCGTGATGATGGCGTCTGGGTCCTCTGTCCGCGGATTATCGGAAGTGATGATAGCGTAGTCGGCATATTGATCCACGATGTCACCCATCATCGGGCGTTTTTGGCGGTCGCGATCGCCGCCACAGCCAAAAACTGTGATCAACCGATGAGGCTCTAGCTCACGCAGAGTCCTGAGAACGTTCCCAAGTGCATCGGGCGTGTGCGCGTAATCGACGAAGACTTGAAATTGCCGCTTAGCCGGAACTAACTCTAGGCGACCTGGAATCTGCGGCGATTTGCCGATGCTTAGAACGGCGTCGCGCAGGTTGATTCCCAAGGCGTTGGTGGCTGCCAGCGCTGCCGCTGAGTTTGAGACGTTAAATGTGCCGATCAGTGGCACGCGAACCAAATAACTTTTGCCGCGGGCGTCGAGCTGGTACGAGGTACCGCTAAATTCGACGCGCGGATTTGAAGCGCGAAAATCTGCGCGGATACTTCTGCCATATGTGATTATTCTGACGTTCTTGTCGATCTTGTTGAGGAGCTGTTCGCCGTAGCGGTCGTCGATGTTCACAATTGCGACCGGCGTCCGCTTTTTCTGCTGAGCGCCGAGTTGAGCAAAGAGTTTTGCCTTTGCCTCGAAGTAGCTCGCCATCGTCCCGTGAAAATCGAGATGGTCCTGGGTGAGATTCGTAAAAACCGCGACATTCCATTCCAAACCACGCGTCCGATCCTGGGCGAGCGCGTGCGATGAGACTTCCATCGCCGCTGCTCGACAACCGGCATCGCGGATTTGTGCCAGTAGTTCCGCTAAATCAAGCGATTCCGGGGTCGTCCTGAGAGCTGGCAAAACGCGTTCGCCGATTTCGTAGCGCACTGTCCCGATTAAGCCACAGCGCAGGCCCGCCGCTTCGCAGATGTGCTTGATGAGAAAAGTGGTTGTGGTTTTTCCGTTGGTGCCGGTAACGGCCGCCAATTTTAAGTTGCGCGCCGGATAACGGTAAAAAACCGCCGAAAGATCAGCGAGCGCAGTGCGTGTATTTTCGACGACAAGAAACGTGGCGCGTGGATAGGCTCCCTCGTGCTCAGTCACGATCACCGAGGCGCCTTTTTCGATGGCTTGATCGATGAAATGGTGTCCGTCCTTTTTTTCGCCCCGCAACGCCACGAACATGCCATTCCTTTGCACACGCCGCGAGTCATACGCGATGCTTTCCACCGAGCGATCAATTGCCCCGATGATTTGGCGAATTGGAATCGCGGCGACAAGAGTTTTGAGCTGCATGAGGGTTCAACATGCGATAGCGAAGCGTTCAATGGCGCGAAGCATTGGTTAAGGCGACTCGTTCCACCGTCGCGGCCCGCCGCGGCGCTCGATTTCGCTCCCCAGGTATATTCCGTTGGACTGGTTCTAGAGGGATCGCTTTGCGAATCTCCTCATGCGGCTCAAGATCAAGATAACGGGCGGCTTTTTCGGCGACTCGGGAAAAAATCGGTCCGGCAACAAGGCCACCGTAATTCAGCTCCGGTTTGCTGGTATGCGTATCATCGAGCACCACCAGACCGACAAACTCGGGGTGGTCGGCTGGAAGATAGCCCACGAAAGAAACCACGTATTTGCCCTTCTCGTATCCGCCATTGAGCGCCACCTTTTGTGCAGTGCCTGTCTTGCCAGCAATGGTAAATCCTGGAACTGCTGCCGCAGCAGCCGTGCCGCGATCGCTTACGACGCCTCGGAGCGCATCGCCAATCTGTGCAGCGGTTTCAGGAGAAATCACCTGGCGCAATACCACTGGCGAAAGTGAACTGACTAGTTTGCCGTCTGCGGCAGTGACGGATTTCACGATACGCGGCATAATCAATTTGCCCCGGTTAGCAATTGTCGCCATCGCGACCGTCATCTGTAACGGCGTAACTCCGATCTCATGCCCCATCGGAATTCGCGTAATGGAAATTTTGCTCCACAACCGCGGAGGACGAATCACTCCATTGATCTCGCCCGGGAGCTCAATTCCAGTGCGCTCACCAAATCCAAACCTGCGAATGTATTCGTAAAACTTTTCTTCGCCAACGCCGAGAGCAAGCTTGGCTGCCCCGATGTTGCTCGATTTGATCAGAATGTCGCGCACGCTCAGGTATCCAAAGGCGCGATGATCATGCAAGTCTGCGCCGCCGTAGTTCCAAAGGCCGTTTTCACAAAAAAGGGTGGAATCAGGGGCGAATTTATGCTCGTTGAGGGCGGTGGCCGCGGCAACAATCTTGAAAGTGGAACCGGGCTCCATCATGTCGATGATGGCCCGGTTTTTCATTTCCTCCGGCTTTGCCTCAGACCGAAGGTTTAAATCGAAATTCGGCCGATTGGCCATGGCAAGAATTTCACCGGTCTGCGGCCGCATCAATATGATGGTTGCTTTTTGTGGAGAGTACTCCTTCATCGCCGCATCGATTTCATTTTCGACAATGTTCTGCAGAGCCAGATCGATAGAGAGATGGATCTGGTAGCCGTCGCGCGGCGCGCGCTCCTGGCCTCGGTACGGTACAATCTCTTGTCCGGCACGATCGCGTTCGACATAGCGATAGCCGTCCTGTCCACGGAGATACTCGTCCATGGACGCTTCTACGCCCTGAATGCCGTGATGCTCAAAATCCGTGAATCCGATGACATGGCAAAGCATGGAGCCATTCGGGTAGATGCGGCTGGCGTCGTGCTGAAAATAAATTCCGCGCAGGTTGTTGGCGCGCAGTTTTTCGCGCAGCGTGCCGGCCAGCGACTCGGACAGCCCGCGCTTGATCACGATGTAGCGGCGTTCAGAGCTTAGTTTTTCCACGAGCGCGTCTGTTGGGATGTCCAGTTCATCGCTGAGAAGACTAACCACTGCCTGGGGGTTGTTAAGGCGAGTGGCGTCGGCCACGACTGTTTCGAGAGGTACATTGTGTGCGAGAACATCGTTGTTCACGTCAAAGATTGTGCCGCGCTCCGCGTAGATGATTTGCTTGTAACCGTGTTTTTCCGCGGCGAGTTCAGCGTACTCGTCGTGCTTGATCACCTGAAGGTAAATCAACCGAAAAGAGAAAACGCTGAAGAGCACAATGAATGCCGTACAAACCAACGCACTGCGCCTTCGACTATTCGGGTTCATCGTGTGCCGGATTGGTTGATCACCGGTCGGATTGCGTTTTCGCGTTCTGGGCGTGGAGGGAATGTAAGCCGAACGATGTTGTTCTCGGAAATTGGAATCATTTTTAAGTAGCCCTCCTTTAACCTGCGCTGCAACGCTGAGCGTGATGTCAGGGCCGCGATCTGCACATTGGTGACGTCGTTTTGGGTGCGC
>Ga0209474_10002351_pt1 | contig 17513 bp, 15 predicted proteins | sample GraSoiAngelo_145_FD_185902 | JGI IMG/M metagenome (GOLD analysis project Ga0209474, IMG submission 185902) | Grasslands soil microbial communities from the Angelo Coastal Reserve, California, USA - 14_1009_05_20cm (SPAdes) (version 2) | ecosystem: Environmental > Terrestrial > Soil > Grasslands... | reverse complement strand
AGCGCGCCAAGCCAAAGCTTTCAGCCCAGGCGGGCCGGGTGATGGAAGCTTCGGCGCTTCCGCCAACGAGCTCTTTCGTGACCGCACCGCCGCCGCTGCATTACGATTTTCGGTACGGTCGGCCCGCCATTAGCGAATTTCCCCATGATATCTGGCGGAAATTGCTGGCGGCACGGCTGCGCCAAAGCTCGCGCGGCTCGTTGGGTTACGCATCTCCGGCGGGGTACGGCCCGTTGCGGCAGGCGCTGAGCGGATATGTCTCGCGAGCGCGCGGAATATCCTGCAACGCCGAGCAGATCGTCATCGTCAATGGCTCCCAACAGGCTTTCGACCTGATCGCACGATTGCTGATCGATCCCGGCGATAAGGTGGTGATCGAGGAACCGCACTATCACGGATCGCGCTTAACGTTCGAAGCGGCGGGAGCGAAGCTGATCGGCGTCCCGGTGGATGCCGAAGGGCTGGATACAACCAGACTTCCCGTGACCAGCGCCGGGGTTCGCCTGTGCTGCGTCAGCCCCTCGCATCAGTTTCCGACCGGCGTAGTCATGCCACTCGCGCGACGATTGGCACTGCTGGAATGGACTTGCCGCGCGGGGGCCTGGGTGGTCGAGGACGACTACGTCAGTGAGTTTCGTTATGAGGGGCAGCCGATCGAAGCGCTGCACGCGTTGGACCGGGGAGACCGCACGATCTATGTCGGTACATTCTCAAAGATCATGTTTCCCTCCTTACGGCTCGCCTATGTCGTGCTGCCGTCCGCGCTCGTGGAGCCCTTTCTGGCGCTGAAATGGGTGACCGATCGGTACACGACCATGCTTGGGCAGGAGGCGCTGACGGACTTGATCGCAAGCGGCCACTTCGAGCGTTATCTGCGGCGCGCTTGCACCCGAAATGCCAAGCGCCGACGCACTTTGATTGGAGCCCTGCGCGAGCATTTCGGCGAACGGGTCGAGATTGCCGGCGACAACTCCGGCGTCCATTTGCTGGTCTGGCTCAACCAGGTCAAACCGCGAGATGTCGAGAAAATCATCGCGCGGGCGGCCCGCGTGGGCGTCGGCATATATCCGATCACGCCATACTACTCGAAGCCGCCCGACCGAGCCGGACTTCTGCTGGGCTACGCATCGCTTAACGAACGCGAGATTCGAGCAGGAATTCGCCGGCTCGCCGACGTGCTATGATGCGGCCGCATCGGCGTACTATGCCCGGATCTGCTCCGGCGTCAGCCCCGGCGAGCCTTTCGCGGCGGCCTCGGCGTTTTTTATCAGTGCAACGACGCGCCGGGAAAGCGGGACCTGCAGCCCGCGCCGGTCGGCGATCGCGATGATGACCCCTTGCAGATAATCGATCTCGGTGCGGCGGCCGCGCTGTAGATCTTCCCACATCGATGAGCGCGCCTCGGCATCGATCTTCATCGTGCCTCCGAGCAACGTCGCGAACAGGGTGTCGGGCAGCCGCAGCAAATGCGGCGTCCAGCCGGCCGGGACTGGCGTCGAGGACACCGGCCTGACGCCTTCGGATCTTACCGCTTCAAGCCCTTCCGCCAACTGATCGGCAAACAGCCTGCGCCAGGAGCGCTGAGCGAGCTGATGGCGCAGCGGGAGATCGCCGAGAGCGTTAAGCGCGTTGTTGAGATTGACGAGGAGCTTGCCCCATTGCACGCCCGCGATGTCCGACGTCGCGTGTACTTTCAGACCCGGCACCGAGAGCTGGCTCGCCGTATCGCTATCATCCTGTTCGATCACAACATCACCTGAGGTGGCGCGGTGAAATCGCCCGGCGCCAAGGGAGCCAACATTGAATGGCACCATTGCCGCCAGCACACGCCGCCCCGGCAAGCGCTGGCGCAGCACCGCCACGTTTCCGATGCCGTTCTGCAGACTGACGATGACGGCGTCCGCCGGCGCATGTCGCGCAATGATATCGGCGATGTCAGCAGTATCCGCGCTTTTGACCGTGACCAGCACCGCCCCGGCATCGGCAAGAATGGAGGGATGTTCGGACAATGTGAGCTGGTTCGACGCAATCTGGCGCTCGGAACCGTCAAAGCTCGTCAGCCGCAGACCATTGGATTCGATCTCTTCGATCACGCGCGGCCGGGCGAGCAGTGCGACCCGGTGGCCGCCCGCCGCCAACATGCCGCCGACAAAGCACCCGATACTGCCAGCGCCTGCTATGGCGATCGGTCTGTCCAAAATCATTGCGGCTCCATTCTGCTGTCCGTCGCGTCGATAGCAGACTTTCGCGTTGGATGCGTGGTTCGTCGAGACCTGCCGTTGGCGTGGCGCGCCTTGTAACCATCATTTCGGGTCTTATCTGTTCGGCCGGGCTGGCATTCGGCAGGAGCAAACAATGGGTTTACTCGACGTACTCAACGGAATGCAGCAGGGCCCGCGCGGGCCTAGCAATCCCAGCGCGCAGAGCGGCGGCGGAATGTCGCCGATGACCATGGCGATCCTCGGACTGCTCGCCTGGAAGGCGGTCAAGCATTTCGGCGCCAACCAGGCGAACGCGAATCCCGCGCAGACGCCATCGTCCGGCAGTGCCACCGGCGGAATGGGCGGAGGGCTCGGCGATCTCCTCAAGGGTGGGCTCGGTGGTCTGCTCGCAGGCGGGGCTGCCGGAAGCGTGATCAGCGGCGGGCTCGGCGATCTACTCAAGCAGTTCCAGCAGAACGGCCTCGGCGATGCCGCCAATTCATGGGTGAGCAACGGGCCGAACAAGCAGATTTCGCCGGACGATCTCGGCCGCGCGCTCGGCTCCGATCAGCTCAACGCGCTTTCTGCGCAGAGCGGCCTGTCCCGCGAAGAATTGCTTGCCGGGCTGAGCCGGCATTTGCCTGACATCGTCAACCATTTGACCCCCGACGGACGGCTGCCGACTGAAAGCGAAATAGCCGGCCGCTTATGAGCGCAACCAGAGAGACTTTTGAGCGTTGGTTTGGAGGAAAGGACGACTGTCATGAGCGGCATTCTCTGGGTGATCATCGTCGGTTTCGTCGCGGGAATCATCGCGCGGTTGCTGTCGCCGGGCCCGAATAACCCGAGCGGATTTATTTTGACCACTGTGCTCGGTATCGCCGGCGCGTTCCTCGCGACCTTTATCGGCCAAGCCATCGGCCATTACGGTCCCGATCAGGGCGCTGGGTTTATCACCGCGACAATCGGCGCGCTGGTGGTGCTGTTCATCTGGAACAGGCTCGTGGCAAGCGGGACAATTTCCGACGTCGGCAGGAGGTAAACGTCGCAACGCTCATTCCAGGGCGCGAGCGCGGTACCTGTCACGTAACAAGATGCAGCCCAGCGTCCATCCGCACCACTTCGCCGGTCATGTTGCTCGACTGCGGCGTGGCCAGAAAACACACCAACGCCGCGATGTCTTCCGCTGAGGACGCGACCTTGAGCGGTACTCTCGCGATCACGTTATCACGCACTTGCTTGGCGGCTTCTTCGCCGCGGCCTTTGGTGAACCAGGGCGTATCGATATAGCCGGGACAAACGGTGTTAACGCGGATCAGCGGCGCCAGCGCGCGGGCCAGCGAATAGGTGATGGTGTTCAGCGCGCCCTTGCTCGCCGCATAGGCGATCGAGGAACCGATGCCGCTGATGCCGGCAACGGACGACACATTGACGACGGCTGAAGCACGCCCCGAAGCTTTCGCACCCGCTTCCAGCAGAGCTCGCGCGGCCCGCACCATCTGGAACGGCCCGATGGTATTGACGCCGAACAGGCGCTGAAAATCCTCCGCCGACAATCCGTCGAGATTGCCATGCGCCATATGCTTGGTGGTGCCGGCATTATTGATCAGTGCGTCCAGACGACCCCAGGGTGCGGCTGCCGCGACGATTCGCTTGCAATCCTCGTCGCGCGACACGTCACCTTGAACCACGACGACTTCGCCGCCGGCCGAGCGGCAGAGATCGGCGGTGTGTTCGGCCTCCTTCTTGCTGGAGGAATAGTTGACAACGATGCGCGCGCCGTCCTTCGCCAATATGGCGGCGGTCGCCGCACCCAGACCGGACGCCGAGCCCGTTATAACGGCGCATAAAACATCCCCGGACATCCGCATTTCCCCATCTGATTTCTGGCTAACCCGCCGCCGGCGATTTACCATATCGTGCAGCGAAATGCCTGCAAATCGCCCAAAGTCCGTTGCGCGGAATTAATGCTTCGCGCAGCCGCCGCATACCGGCCTTGCGAGCGCGTTCTGCGGACATCAGCGCTTGTCATGGTGGCGGGTTTTCCTCATCATGCCCGCAACAAAAAGCGAAAAACCGGGGAACGCCGTGGCGGAGAGTGAGAACATTGTCGCCGAGACCGCGGAGAAGATTTTCAGCGATCTGGCCGACGCTCAAACCATCAACAGCGACAAGAGGGGCAGCTGGAAAGCGCCGCTCTGGCACGCGTTGAGCGAAGCAGGGCTGCCGCTGTCGTGGGTGCCTGAGGATTGCGGCGGCTCCGGCGCCAGCATGGCCGAGGGCTTCAGCGTCCTGAGCGCGGCGGGGCGTTTTGCGATTGCCATGCCGCTGGCCGAGACCATGCTGGCCGGATGGCTGCTGGCGCAGGCAAAAATCCCCTCGCCCGAGGGGGCGATGACAATCGTTCCCGCAAGCCCCAAGGACCGCATCGCGCTCAATGCCGACGGCACTTTATCGGGACGGGCGCGCGGCGTTCCCTTTGCCAAGGACGCCAGGCATATTGCGGTATTGGCGCAAGGCTCAGCGGGCCTGTCGATCGCGTTGGTCGATGCGGCCGCCTGTCGGATCGAGGCGGGACTCAATCTCGCCAACGACCCCAGTGACATCGTTACGCTTGAGAACGTGCAGCCGGTCACGATGCAACCGGCGCCGAAACAATTCGACCAGAGGCAATTGATGCTGATGGGCGGGGTGGCGCGAAGCCTGCAGATCGCCGGCGCGCTCGAGTCGATGCTCGAGGTCAGCGTGCGCTACTCCAACGAGCGCGTCGCGTTCGAGAAGAAGATATCCAAATTCCAGGCGGTACAGCACAATCTGGCAAGGCTCGCCGGCGAGTCGGCGGCGGCGCTGGCGGCGGCGACCTCGGCCGCCGATGCGATCGCCAACTGCAAGTCGTTCGATGACGAGGTATTTCTGGAAGCGGCGTCGGCGAAAATACGCTGTTCGGAAGCCGCCGAAAAGGGCGCGGCGATCGCCCATCAAGTGCACGGCGCCATCGGCTTCACGATCGAGCACATCCTGCATCGTTATACGTTGCGCGCACTGGCGTGGCGCGACGACTTCGGGTCCGAAAGCTACTGGGCGGTGGAACTGGGCGAACTCGTCAGCGCGCGCGGCGCCGACGAGTTATGGCCGCTGGTGGCTTCGCGCTGACTTCGACAACACGCGTTCTGAATTTGAGAGTTAAATATGACCGCAGCCCTTCGTTTTGATCCGATCCGCCTGCCGCCCGAATGCGAAAAGTTGCGCAAGGAAGTCCGCGCATTTCTCGCCGACGAAATCGCCGCCGGCACCTTCGATCCGCACAAGCCGAATCGCGAAGACGCCGACGCGCGCGACTTCAGCCGCCGGGTCGGTCAGCGCGGCTGGCTCGGCATGACCTGGCCGAAGAAATATGGCGGCCACGAACGCTCCTTTCTCGAGCGCTATGTGGTGACCGAGGAAATGCGCGTCGCCAACGCGCCGACCCGGCGCTTCTTCGTGGCCGACCGGCAGAGCGGTCCGGTGCTGTTGAAGTATGCGCCCGAGCACATCAAGATGGACATTCTGCCGCGAATTTGCAGCGGCGAAGTCTGTTTCTCGATCGGCATGAGCGAGCCGAATTCCGGCTCCGACCTGTTCGCGGCCAAGACCAAGGCGACAAAAACCGAAGGCGGCTGGCTGATCAACGGCACCAAGATCTGGACCTCGTCGGCGCACATCGCCGACTACATGATCGCGATTTTCCGCACCTCGCCGCCGACCAAGGAAAACCGCCGTCACGGCCTGACGCAGTTCTTGGTGGACATGAAAACGCCGGGCATCGAAGTCAACCCGATCGGCCAGATCACCGGACAGTTCGAATTCAACGAGGTGGTATTCACCGACGCTTTCATGCCCGACGATCATGTGCTGGGCGAAATCGACGGCGCCTGGAAACAGGCGACCAGCGAACTCGCCTATGAGCGCAGCGGGCCGGAGCGGTTTCTGGAAACCTATTATGTGCTGACCGAACTGGTCCGCGCGGTCGGATCGAAGCCGGATACGCGCAGCGCCGAAGGCATCGGCCGGCTGGTCGCCCAGCTTCACACCATGCGCCGGATGTCGGTGTCGGTCGCGGGCATGCTGCAGGCCGGCAAGGAGCCGGTGGTCGAAGCCTCCATCGTCAAGGACATCGGCACGGTCTGGGAACAGCAACTGCCGCATCGGGTGCGTGATCTCGCCGCGTTCGTCGACCCCGACGCTTCCAACCACGAAACCCTGGAAAAGCAATTGTCATTCGCAATCAAGACCGCGCCCAAACTCACCATTCAGGGCGGCACCACGGAAGTGCTGCGCGGCATCATCGCGCGCGGGCTCGGCCTGCGCTAGCCGCGGCCACTGTGTCTGCGCTAACTCACCTCACGAGGAAACCGTCCATGAGCAAATTTACCGATATCGCCGTCGAGAAACACGGGCACGTCGGCAGCATCGAAATCCAGCGGCCGCCGCTGAACTTCTTCGACATCTCGCTGATCAACCAGATCGCGGACGCGCTGGAGGAATTCGATCGTGATGTCGAAATCCGCTCGTCTGTGCTTGCGGCGCAGGGCAAGGCGTTCTGCGCCGGCGCCAATTTCAACGATCCCGCAAGACAAGAGCAGGAGGCGCGCGCCGCCAAGGGCGATCCGGCCGACGGCCTCGGCCAGATCAATCATCTATATGTTCAGGCGGTGCGGATTTTCCGCAACAAGAAGCCGATTGTGGCTGCGGTTCACGGCGCCGCCATTGGCGGTGGATTGGGTCTGGCGGTGGCGGCGGATTTTCGCGTCACCTGTCCGGAGGCGCGGTTTTCCGCCAATTTCACCAAGCTCGGATTTCACCCGGGTTTTGGTCTGACCGCGACCCTTCCCGAATTGGTCGGCAAGAACAATGCGGAATTGATTTTCTACACCAGCCGCCGCGTGACCGGAGAGGAAGCCACGCGAATGGGCCTGGCCAATGTCTGCGTGCCACAGGATCGGGTGCGCGCGGAGGCCGTGAAGCTTGCACAGGAAATTGCCGAATGTTCGCCGCTCGGCCTGCTCTCGACCCGCGCTACCATGCGCGCCGGCCTCGCCGACCGCGTGCTGGCCGCGACAAACCACGAACTGTCGGAACAAAACCGGCTGCGCGGGACCGAGGATTTCAAGGAAGGCGTCAAGGCCACCGCGGAACGACGCGTCGCCAATTTCAGGGGACGGTAGTTTAAAGACGTCGTCCTGGCCAAGGGAAGCTTCTCGGCTTGAGCGAGGTCGTGAACGCCGTTGAGACTGCCGCCATGGTACCCCCACCCTAGCCCTCCCCCGCAGGCGGGAGAGGGAACCGACCGCGCTCACGGCCAAGGCCTTTCGCCATAATGGTTCACGATCTATTGGACAAAGCGATGTTCGCGGCTGGTCAGGTCGCCCCCTCTCCCGCGTGCGGGGGAGGGCTGGGGTGGGGGCTGTCGCCAATTCATATGGTTCCCCGCTTTCGCACCGACGACGGTCGAGCTAAACTCTCTTCGGCACCACCAGCGCGTCCACGATCGTCACGCCTTGCCCTTGCGGATGCACCAGCACCGGATTGAGTTCGATCTCAGCGACCTCGTTGCGTAATCGCGCCGCCAGCAGCGAAACCTGCTCGATCAAATGGCACAGCGAGCCGACGTCCGCTGTCGCCGCGCCACGAAAGCCTCTGAGCAGCGGCGCGGCCTTGAGCTGGGACAGCATGCTTTCGGCTTCGACCGCGCTTACCGGCGCCGGCCGGTACACAACGTCCCTCAACAATTCCGTGGTGATACCGCCAAAGCCAACCATCACCATCGGGCCAAAGGTTGCGTCCCCCAGCGTGCCAATGATGATCTCGACGCCCTTGTTGGCCATCGGGCCGACCAGCACGCCCTGAATTGCCGCATTCGGCCGCTGCTTGCGCGCATCGTCCCGCAGCGCCTGATAAACGCTAAAAGCCTCGCCCTTGGTGGTGATGTTGAGGCGGACGCCGCCGACCTCACTCTTGTGCGGAATATCCCGAGACTGGATTTTCATGACCAGCGGCAGGCCGACCCGCGCGATGGCGGCATCGATCTCCTCACGCTCGCTGACCAGTACTTCCTCCGGCAACGAAATGCCGGCCTCGCGCAGCAGTAACTTGCTGTCGAATTCGGACAGCGTTGCCGAGTTCAGATGCGCCGAGAGATCGCGCGATGGCAGCGCGTCACGGTTAGCAGCCGGCGCCAGCTTGAAGCTCGAATACTCGACCATGCGCCGCATCGCGACCGCTACGTGCGTCAAGCCCGAGAGCACCACCGCGCCCGACGCCGCCAATTCGTTGCGCGCAAACTGCGAAGGCAGCGTATAGGAGTAGAACACGATCGGCTTGTTCTGCGCCGAAAGAACCGGCTTCAATTCCGGCTGCTTGAACGGCATCCGCGTCTCGCTCGATAGCGAAAGCACCACCAGAATGGCGTCGACTTCATTGGATACATCCAGCAGATCGATGCTCTTCTGCAACCCTCCGCTATGCACCCCCTGCGCGGTGACATCGATCGGGTTGCGGGTCGAGCCATAGGAGGGCAGCAGTTTGTTGATTTCCGCCTGGATCGATGAAGACAATTCCGGCACCTGCAGCCCCTGCAGCGAGACGGAGTCAGTGCCCCAGATACCGGCGCCACCGGAAACCGTGAGAACGGCGACGCGGTCGCCCTTCGGCATCGGATTGGTGGTCAGGACCGCCGCGATGGTGACGGCTTCGTCGAGATCGTTGGAGATGATTAAGCCATATTTGGCGAACACCGCATCATAGGCCGCCGACCATCCAGCCATGCTCGCGGTATGGGAGGCGGCGGCGCGTTCGCCGGCGCCGGAGCGGCCGACCTTGGTCACGATCACCGGCTTGCGGATCTCGGCGGCGCGGCGCGCGGCGGAGATGAACTTGTCCACGTCGCGGATGCCCTCGATGAACAACAGGACAACGTCGGTCGAGGCATCCTGCACCATGTAGTCGAAGAATTCGCCGGCGCCCAAATCAGACTCGTTGCCGGCGCTGATCACATAGCTAAGCGCGATCCCGAGCGCCTTGGCGCGGTTGTAGATGGCAAATCCGATCCCGCCGCTCTGCGCGACGATGCCTATCCTCCGGGCGCTCGCGATCAGCCGCTTCTCATCGGGCTTGACGTCGACTGTCGGACTAAAAGTGGCGGCGACGCGTTGGAGCTCGTTGTAAAATCCTTCCGCATTCGGGCCGGAGATCCGCATGCCGGTGTTTTTTGCCAGCGCGGCAATGGCGTCCTGCATCGCCGCGCTGTCGCCACCCTCTTCCGCGAAGCCCGAGGAGATAATGACCGCGTTCTTGACCCCAACAGCGGCACATTGTTCGAGAGCACCGAGCACCGCCCGGGCGGGAATGATCACGATCGCCAGATCGATCGGCTCCCCGACATCCGCAATCGACGGATAAACTCGTAAGCCCTCGATATCGCCGTAGTTGGGATTGATCGGATAAATCTTGCCCGGATAGTTGTTCTTGCGCAGCATCGACAACAGCCGGCCCGGGATTTTCTCCAGGTCGCGCGAAGCGCCGATCAGCGCGATGCTTTCGGGCGCAAAAAACGTATCGAGCGGATGCGGCATTCAGCACCATTCTTTTGTTAGAAGCCGCGCCAAGCGCATCGATTCACTTTCCGTCATGGCCGGGCGAGGCGACGAAGCTTTGCTTCGCGCCGATGTCCCGGGCATGACGAGCTAAACGGCCCAAGCCCACACCACGGAGGCTCACGCGGCAAGACGGAAGCTGACGCCGCCGAGCAGAAACGAATCGGCTGACACGTCGTGGCCTTTGGCCTTGGCGGCATCAAGCACTTTGGCGATATCGCTGACGCGGAACGTCAGCGCGCTCATCAGATCGCTTGCGCCTTTGACGAAGCGGAAAGTGCAATTGGGAAGCTTGAGCTCGGGCTCGCCGTTTTGATTATTGCTGACGGCAACGCCAATGATCTTGCCCCAGTGCTCAGCCAGGGCTCGCGGCTCAGCGCTCTCCATCTCCACGCCGGTCAAAGCCTGCGTCACATCCTTGCGGATCGATTTCTGCCAGTCCGGCCCGGCCGGCGGATAGGGGCCGAGAACATCGTCGCTGCCCGCCGTATGGTTGAATTCGATAAAGGCCGCGCGGCAATCGCGCGGATGCAGCTGCACGCCATGATAGGGCGCGTGATCGATAACATTGGCGACGCGCACGCCAATCTGCCTGGCATGCCGGGCGCGTTCATCGGGATCATCGCAGCAGAAAATCGCCATGTAACCGCCGCGGCCGCCGGTCTTGTCGAGAAAGCGCCCTGCGGCCGTGCCTTGTTGAATGGGCGCGACCACCTCCAGCAGGATGGTATCGACCGGCAGCAATGCATTCTCCAGGCCGTATTTGGCGACGTTGCCATCGCGGTAACAAACGTTCAGCCCCATGATCTCGGAGATATCAGGGATGACCGGCTCGAGATGCGCTGCCACCAGACAGATTTGCCGCAGCCGCAGATAGCTTGCCATCTCAACGGCCCCGCTCACTCAGTGACCCGCGAATACGGGTTTGCGTTTTTCGACAAAGGCCTTGGCGGCTTCCTTGTGATCGGCGGTTTCGCCCGAGCGCGAGTGATGGATCGCCTCGGCATCGAAGCAGGCTTCCAGCGACAAATGCTCGGCGTTGTTGATATTGCGCTTGATGTAGCCCAGCGTCACTGTCGGGCCCTGCGCCAGCGACATCGCAAGCTCGTGCGCCGCGGCTTCGACCTCGGCATCGCCCACCACCCGCGTCAACATACCTAGCGCTAAGGCCTCCTGCGCCGTGAGCACCGGCGAGGTCAGATAAAGCTCGCGCGCTTTCGCGCTCCCCAGCATGTGTGTCAGGAAATAGGTGCCGCCGTAATCGCCGGACAGGCCGACCTTGGCGAAGGCGGTGGTGATCTTGGCGGAGGCCGAGGCGACGCGGAGATCGCAGGCCAGTGCGATCGAAAGCCCTGCGCCGGCGGCGGCGCCATCGACCTGCGCCACCACGGGCTTTGGCATCTCGTGCAGGATACGCGATACTTCCATGCCACGGCGGAGATTGGCCATCTTTGCTTCGAACGGCAACGACGCCCGCCCCTCCGCCATCGATTTCACATCTCCGCCGACGCAGAACGTGCCGCCGGCACCCCTCAGCAGAACGGCCCGCACCTCGTGATCTTCAGCCGCGCGCCGCGCCGCCTCGACCAACCCCCGCGTCATGTCTGGATTGAGCGCGTTTCGCCGATCGGGGCGGTTCATGGTGATTGTGAGCAGCCCGGATTCGAGTTTTTGCAGGACGATGTCATTGCTCATGGATATTCGCCTTTTCGTGGTTGTGTCATTGCGAGGAGTGTAGCGACCAAGCAACCCAGCTCGGAATTAGCGGGACGATGGATTACTTCGCGCAGCCTGTCATTGCGGCACTTCGTGCCGACCCGGTGGCTCGCGATGACGCTGATGGAGGAGATTGTTTCGCGGAGCCTGTCATCGGGCGCGCATTCGCGCGACCCATTGGCTCGCAATGCACTTCCTATCTCTTCACCAGCGGACAGCGCGATGATTCCAAAGACTGGAACGCCTCGCTGGCGGGGACGGTCCCGAGCAGCTTGTAGTCGTCCCAGCGGCCCTTCGACTCCGAGGGCTTCTTGACCTCGAACAGATACATCTCGTGCACCATGCGGCCGTCCTCCCGAATCTTGCCGTTCTTGGCGAAGAAGTCGTTGATCGGGGTATCCTTCATGATCTTGATGACCGCGGCGGCATCGCTGGTGCCCGCGGCCTTTACCGCTTTCAGGTAATGCATGACAGATGAATAGACGCCGGCCTGCGCCGCAGTTGGCGCCCGCTTGACGCGCTCCATGAAGCGCTTGGAGAAGGCGCGGGTATCGTCATTGAGGTCCCAATAAAAAGCTTCCGCCAGCAGCAGGCCTTGCGCGGTCTCCAGCCCGATGCTGTCGATGTCGGTCACAAAGGCGAGCAACGGCGACAGCTTCTGGCCACCGCTCCGGATCAGACCGAATTCGGCCGCCTGCTTGATCGCATTGATAGTATCGCCGCCGGCATTGGCGAGGCCCACGACCTTGGCTTTCGAACTTTGCGCCTGCAACAGGAACGATGAAAAGTCGGATGTGTTGAGCGGATGCTTGACGCTGCCCAATACTTTGCCGCCGGCCTTCATCACGACATTAGTCGTGTCCTTTTCCAGATCCTGACCGAAGGCATAGTCCGCCGTCAGGAAGAACCAGGTGTCGAACCCGGCCTTGACGGTAGCGAGTCCGGTGACGTTGGCCTGCGCGAAGGTGTCGTAGGCATAATGCACGGTGTAGGGACCGCACGCCTCGTTGCTCAGGCGGATCGAGGCCGGCCCGTTGTAGATCACGATCTTGTTGCGCGCCTTGGCGATCTCGCCGGCTGCCAGCGCGGTGGCGGATGCCGCCACGTCGTAAATCATCTCGACGCCCTGATTGTCGAGCATGTCGCGGGCGATATTGGCGGCAAGATCGGCCTTGTTCAGATGATCCGCCGCGATGATCTCGATCTTGCGACCGAGCACCTCGCCACCGAAATCCTCCGCCGCCATCTTCGCGGCCGCCTCGCTGCCCGGTCCGGTAATGTCGGCGTAAAGCCCGGACATATCGAGGATGCCGCCGAGTTTCAGCGGAGGCTTGCTTTGCGCCATTGCGCCGCTGGCGGCCACCGCCAGTCCCACGGCGAAAACGCCGGAAAGAACCCGTTTCATGAAACCTCCCATTCGACATGCCGCACTGTTTTGCGGCCTTTATTTCGATTGGCTCGATCATGCCGCATGCGCTTGGCAGCGGCAAGCCGCGCGCCGGAACCCTGTCATGCGTTGGCTTTCAGTAGCATTTTCCGCAAAGCGGAATGATCGCCCCCGCGAAGCCTAGCGCGCGCGAAGCCGCAAGCGCATCACGCCAAAAGACCTTTGCCCGGAACGTGGTTGAGCTCCAGCCTGATGCCGTCGGGATCCTCGAACAGCAGCGAATAATATCCCGGTGCCCACTGGTCCTCGCGCGGCGCGCGGATGATTTTCGCTCCAAGCGTGACTACGAAGTTGTGCAGTTCATCGACGTCGGCGCGCTCGCGGGCGCGGAAACACAGATGGTGCAGACCGACGCGATTTTGCTCGAATGCCGCGCCGGCGTGTCCGGCCGACGCCCCGCTGATCCCGACCGCGGTGCGTCCGCCGACGCAGTAATACGTCGCGTCAGTGTCGATGACCGGCTTCATGCCGAGGAATGGCAGCAGCTTGCGGTAGAATTCGCGTGAGCGCTCGAAATTCGACGCGGTGAGAAAGATATGCGCAATGCCGTTGATTTCCATAAACCATCCCTTCGTCGCCCAAACATTCTTGAAAAAAACATTCTTGCAAAAAAACAGCCGCCAGCCTGCAGCAATCAGGCTACATAGAACCCGTCATGAAACCGATGTCCAGAACGGCCGTGCGTCCCGGCCAATTTGCGCAAGCAGCGTTGGCCTGCGGCCTGCTGCTGATCGCTTTCGCGGTTCGTCCAGCGATCGCGGCAGGTTGTGCGTTCGAACCGCAGGGTGAGGGCCGGGTCGTGTCTGTTGTCGATGCGCGCACCTTTCGTCTTGAGGACGGCCGCGAGGTGCGGCTGGCGGGTGTCGAGCCGGTCGCTTCGGAAAAAGCCAAGGAGACCTCCGCGCTATCGGCGATCGTGGCCGGACGCGAGGTGATGTTGCGCGGTGACGACGACACGCCCGACCGCTACGGGCGCCAACCCGCTTTCGTGTTTGTCGCTTCCTCCGAAACCTCGGTACAGGCGCTGCTACTGTCCCAAGGCGAGGCGCTGTTCTCGGCTGCGGTGACCGACAAAGACTGTGCGTCGGTCCTCAGTTCAGCGGAGGCCGCTGCCCGCGGAGCCAAACAGGGAACCTGGGCCGATCCGACCGCCATAAAAAACGCGGAAAGTCCGGGCGATATTTTGGCCGGCACCGGACAATTTCTGGTAATTGAGGGCAGGGTTTTGTCGGTCCGGCAGGCTGGGGCAACAACCTATCTGAATTTCGGACGGAGCTGGACACGGGACTTTGCCGTGACTATTCCAAAACGCATTCTATCGGGGTTCGAAGCGGCAGGAATTATCCTCAAATCCCTCGAAAATCGACGGATTCGTGTCCGAGGCTGGGTCGAGACGCGCAGCGGACCGCGAATTGAGGTGCTCCGGGTGGGGCAGATTGAAGTGGTCGGCGGGAACTAGCTCGCCTGATAATACGAGTAGCTGAAGTGGCAGAGCTTGCGGGACGGCGTGAGGCCAGAATGAGCCGCAGCCTTTGGGCTGCGCCCGTTCTCTTGTGCGCGGCCATAGCGCTCGCGGGCTGCGGCGATGTTGGCCGGTTTCAGACCGCCTCTCCCGCAGCCACTCCGATCAAGCCTAATCGCACCATTGCGCAGACGCCGGCCGCCGAGCGCGAGCATGAACGCATTCTCGCTTCCTATGGCGGCGCCTATGGCGATCCCAAGCTGGAGGGCCTCATCACCAAGACTGTCGATCGTCTGGTGGCGGCATCGGATCGTCCCGATCAGGCCTACAAGGTGACTATCCTCAATTCCGGCGCGGTGAACGCGTTCGCGCTTCCGACCGGCCAGCTCTATGTCACGCGCGGGCTGATCGCGCTTGCGAGCGACACCTCGGAATTGTCCTCGGTGCTGTCACACGAGATGGCGCATGTGGTGGCCAAACACGCATCGATCCGCGAGGACCAGGCCCGTCAGGCCGCGGTCGTCACCCGCGTGGTCACCGACATGAGCAACGATCCCGATCTCACCGCGCTGGCGCTGGCGAAAACCAAGCTGACGATGGCAAGCTTCTCGCGCGCGCAGGAGTTCGAGGCTGACGGTATCGGCGTCGCCATTTCGGCGCGCGCCCATTTCGATCCTTTCGGCGCGGCGCGCTTCCTCACCGCGATGGAGCGCAATGCGGACATGAGGGCGAGCAAGAGCTCGATCGATCCGCGCGCCCAGGATTTTCTGTCCTCGCATCCGGCGACGCCGGAGCGGATTCAGAACGCACAAAATTCGGCCAGGCAGTATGTGTCGCCGGATAGCGGCGAGCGCGACCGCGAAACTTACCTCGGCGCAATCGACAACATCGTGTACGGCGAGGATCCGAGCGAGGGTTTCGTTCGTGGCCGGCGTTTCCTGCATCCCAAGCTCGGCTTCACCTTCGCGGTCGCGGAAAATTTCACGCTGGATAACACCGCGCAGGCGGTCATCGGCGTGCGCGATGGCGGAACGCAAGCGATGCGTTTCGACGTGGTGCGGGTGCCGGCGGAACAGACGCTGGGCGATTATCTCAACTCCGGCTGGATGGAGAATGTCGACAGGTCCTCGACCGAGGACCTGACCATCAACGGCTTCCCGGCGGCGTCCGCCAGCGCGCGCGGCGACCAGTGGCACTTCAAGGTTTATGCGCTGCGGTTCGGCAGCGATGTTTATCGCTTCATTTTCGCGGCCCGCCAGAAAACCACCGAGAGCGAACGCAATGCACGGGAAACCGTCAATTCATTCCGCCGGCTGACGCTTGAGGAAATCCAGGCCGCGCGCCCGCTGCGCATAAAAGTCACTACCGTGCAACCCGGCGATACCGTTGAGTCGCTGTCGCACCGGATGGCCGGCGTCGATCGTCCAGCGGAGCGCTTTCGCATCTTGAACGGGCTGGATACCCGTGCCCAGGTCAAGGTGCGCGATCTCGTCAAGATCGTAGTGGATTGAGCGTCTTGGATCCGCGGCGTCATCACCGGAAGGCGACGAAGCTTTGCTTCGCGCCGATGTCCCGGTGATCCACGTTCTGACTTTGGTACCGCAAGAAGGACGTGATGGCCGGGACATCGGCGCGAAGCAAAGCTTCGTCGCCTCGCCCGGCCATGACGGCCTATGGACATCAACGACAACACCGAACCAGAAAAGTCGTCATCACCGGGCTTGTCCCGGTGATCCACGTTCTGGCTTTGTCACCGCAAGAACGTGGATGGCCGGGACATCGGCGCGAAGCAAAGCTTCGTCGCCTCGCCCGGCCATGACGGCCTATGGACATCAACGACAACACCGAACCAGAAAAGTCGTCATCACCGGGCTTGTCCCGGTGATCCACGTTCTGACTTTGTCAGCGCAAGTAGGACGCGGATGGCCGGGACATCGGCGCGAAGCAAAGCTTCGTCGCCTCGCCCGGCCATGACGGAGAGAGGATGCCCCAGACCTCTAGCGAAGACGCGCTTCGCGCTTTTCCCGGTCATGACGGCGATGATGGCCGGGGAAAAGCGCGAAGGCGCGTCCAGCGATAACGACGAAGCGGTATGCTAGGGACTCTCCACTCGTCATGCCCGGGCGAGTTCTGCGACACGCGCCCCTATCAAAACGCGACGCGCTTACCTCTCCCGCTTGCGGGGGAGGTCGACGCGCTCGCAGAGCGCGGCGGGTGGGGGAAACTCTCTTCAAGCTTGCCCGGTGCGACACCCCCACCCCGCCCTCCCCCGCAAGCGGGACAGGGGGACGAGCAGTTCGTAGGGTAACGGAACCAAAAAAGCCCGGCGTTGCGGCCGGGCTTTCGTTTCTTCGGGATAGTACAGGCTGCTTTACGCCGCTTCGTCCGCGACCGCGGCATCTCCGTCACCGTCGCCGTCGCTGTCGGATTCACTATCCGCCCCAGCTTCCGCCTCGGGCTTGGCGCCACGACGCGGGCTTTTGGCGAGCTGGGCTTCGATTTCCTTTACCGCCTCGGTTTCGGTGACGTGTTGCACCACGGCGATCTCCCGCGACAGCCGATCGAGCGCCGCCTCGTAGAGTTGACGTTCGCTGTAGGACTGTTCCGGCTGCGATTCCGACCGGTAGAGATCGCGCACCACTTCCGCGATCGCCACGATGTCTCCGGAATTGATCTTGGCTTCATATTCCTGGGCGCGGCGAGACCACATCGTGCGCTTGACGCGCGCGCGACCCTTCAGGGTTTCCAGGGCCTTCTTGACCAGCACCGGTTCCGACAGCTTGCGCATGCCTACATTGGCGACTTTCGCCGTTGGCACCCGCAGCGTCATCTTGTCCTTCATGAAATTGATCACGAACAGCTCAAGCTTGGCGCCGGCGATTTCCTGCTCTTCGATGGCCAGGATCTGGCCAACCCCGTGCGCGGGATAGACCACGAATTCGTTGGTCTTGAAGCCCTGGCGCTGCGTCAGAACCTTCTTCGGCTCCTCGACCCGGGGCGCCACTGAGGCGGGCTTATGCGCAACCGGCTTATGGGAGACAGCCTTGTGCGTACCG
>Ga0209474_10002350_pt1 | contig 17524 bp, 16 predicted proteins | sample GraSoiAngelo_145_FD_185902 | JGI IMG/M metagenome (GOLD analysis project Ga0209474, IMG submission 185902) | Grasslands soil microbial communities from the Angelo Coastal Reserve, California, USA - 14_1009_05_20cm (SPAdes) (version 2) | ecosystem: Environmental > Terrestrial > Soil > Grasslands... | reverse complement strand
GTGCGATACGGATCTGATGATCGCCGACGATGCGCCGGAGGACGCGCGCGCGGCGCTGGCGAAGCATCGTCAATTCCTGGCGCTCTCCCGGGAGCGATACCGGCCGTCCGCACCGCTGTTCGACGCGGAAGTGCTCCTGTCGCCCCGCTGCGACCACTGGACGACCGGGGCACATCAGCGCGCGACGTCTGCCGCCGTGGCTGCTCTGGCCGGCGTGCAGCTGCAGCCCGTCGTCCGGTTCGACCTGGCGGGCGGAGTGCGCGCGCGCCTGCTGGTGCTGGCGGGCGCAGCCGCGCTCCCGGCTCCGGATGCGGCGGCGGCGCGGCGGTATGTCGAGGGCGGAGGCGACGTGCTCATGCTCGGCAAGTGCACGCCGATCGACGAGGAAGGCCGCGCGGGCGAGCCGCTCTTTCCCGAGGTGAAGTCGGGTCTCGACCGCGTCGGCGAGGGTCGCGTGTTCGCCCTCGACGACGCGGCGCAAGAGGCCGCGATCGCGCGCGCATTGCGCGAGCTCACCGGACGAGGCCGCGCCCAGGTGACACTCGCCGGAAGAGGCCGCCTCCTCGCGCGGGCGTATCTGGATCCCGAGCGCAAGCTCGACGTTCATTTCGTCAACCTCGAGCTGCAGGACGGCGCCTTCGCCCCCGCGCAGGGCGTGCAAGTCACCATCGCAGGACAGGCGGCGGGCGGAGGACGAGCGGCCTACTGGTTCTCGCCGGAGCGCAGCGGGGGAAAGGACGGCGAGCGCATCACGCTGAACCCTTCGGGCTTCGCGGTCTCGACCATCCTGCCCAGCGTCGAGGCATACGCGCTCCTCGCAGTGCCGCGCTAGAGGGCCGCCGGGGGCAACTCGGTCGCGGCCGTACCGAACGAGGAATGCATTCTACCGCTTGCCCCGGATCGCGCTTGCTTGTGGCGGCGGATTGGAAGCGCGATCCAGATCGACGATCCGCGTCCTTCCCACGTACTCCGTAGTCTCGTACCGCGTGATCCGGCCGATCTTCTTCACGATGCTCGCCATCCGTTCCGCCTCGCGGAGGATGGCGGCCAGCTCCTCGCGCCCCTTCTCGCTCTCCTGCGTGCGCCGCAGGAGCAGCTCGGAGTAGCCCACGACGCTGGTGAGCGGCTGGTTCAGCTCGTGCGCAGCAGCGCCGGCCAGCTCGGAGACGACCGCCGCCTTCTCTGCTTCCTCCAGGCGCTCGCGGGTGCGGCGAAGCTCTGCTTCGCGCAGCAGCTCCTCCCGCAGATCGCGGAACACGCCGACGGTGGCGGTATCGCGGCCGTCCTCGGCGACGATGGCGGCGGACAGATCCACCGGGATCACCTCGCCGCTCTTCGCCACCAGCTCGCAGCGCATGCGCCCGAACTCCTGGCCAGCCGCGCGGGAGTCACGGAGCCGCTCCATGATCCTTTCCGCCGACCCGCGCGGGTACAACTCGCGCACGCCGGCCTTTCCCACCAGTGCCGCCGCGGAGAAGCCCGTCATCCGCTCTGCTCCCTTGTTGAAGAGCAGGATGGTGCCGGCAAGATCTGCCGCGACGATGCCGTCGGCGGTGGCGTGGATCAGCCGCTCGAGGAACTCCTTGGTCTTGCGCAGCTCGCTCTCCTCGTACCTGCGCAGCTGCAAGACTTCACGTTCCGCCGCGACGCGCTGTCGCTGTTCGCTCTGCAGCTCGCCGCGATCGCGCGCCGCCCGGATCAGTGCTCGCAGCAGCGGGGGAAGATCCGTGCCGGCGTAGGGCAGCCGCACCAGCCCGTCGAGCGCGTCCGCACCCGGTCCCAGCGCGGCCCCGTCGGCAAGGACGCCGACGACCGGCGTATATCGGCGGCGCACCTCGCCGAGCTGGCTGGCGGCCGCGGACAGGTCGATCACGGCCGCCCCGCCCTCGCCCAGATCGAATCCGGCCGCAGCCAGATGGGGTGCAAGTGCCAGCGCCGCCGGTCCCACTAACGCAACTGGCGATTTTTCAAGCTCCGGCACCGGTCGGCCCCTTGCTCTCCGGCCGGAGACTCTACCGCGACTCAGCTAGCCCTACGAAATGCCGAGAGAGCGGCCGCCATCACTTCCTTCACGGGGACACCCGACCGCTCGGCCGCCTGCCTGCAGTCTTCGAATTCCGGTCCGGCGTTCACCACTACGCCCGCCAGGCGGCCGACCTTGACGCGCACCTTCCCGTACGCGGTGTCCACCTCCACCATCTCGCGCTCGAGAACGCGGCGTTCGACGCGCGTCGCCCGGATCCCCAAAGTGCTCGTCTGCCTGAAGATTTCCGCCTCGACGGCAGCGCGGACCCCTTCGGCTGCCAGGGCGCCAAAGAGATGTCCCGGCCGCCCTTTCTTCATCGTGAGCGGTGCCACCCACACGTCGAGGGCCCCCGCGGCGAGCACCGACTCCAGTGCGGCGGCGATGAGCTGCGGAGAGAGATCGTCGAGATTCGTCTCCAGCATCCACGCGGCCTCGCCCGCCTGCGCCGCCGTCCGTCCGAGCATCGCGCGGAGCAGATTGGGCGCGTCCTCCCATCGCTTCGTCCCCGCGCCGTAGCCGATCCGATCGACGGTCAGCTCCGGAACCGCCGGCGATTCCTCCGTCCAGGCGGCGATGATCGCCGCACCCGTGGGCGTGGTCCGCTCCCCGGGACCGCTCGGGCGCAGGCTGCGCCCGCGCAACACCTCGAGCGTGGCTGGAGCGGGGATGGGGATGACGCCGTGCGCAGTCGGCGCGGTGCCTCCGCCGGAGGGAGGAGGGAGGGCCACGATGCGGCCGGGAGCGAGGGCGTCGACGAGCAGCGCGGCCCCGACGATGTCGACGATGGAATCGATGGAGCCGATCTCGTGGAACTCGACCTCGTCCGGCGCAATCCCGTGGATCCGCCCTTCCGCTTTCGCCAGGAGGGCGAAGCACGACTCCGCCAGCTCCGCGGCGCGGGGAGGCAGCCGGGAGCGGGAAAGCAGATCCCGGATCTCGCGCCACCGCCGGTGCGCATGGCCCTCCTCCGGCGCGCGGACGTCGGCGTGCAGCGCGCGGATCCCGGCGACCTCCACCTCGCGCACTTCCACCGAAACGCCGGCAAGCCCCAGGCGGCGCAGGCCGTCGTCCAACGCCGCGCGGGGAGCGCCGAGGTGGAGGAGCGCGGCGACCACCATGTCGCCGGCGATTCCTCCGACCGGTTCGAGGACCAGCGTGCTCATCTGCTGCGCGCCTCCCGTGGACGCTCCTTTCCCGAGCGCGCGGCGTGCGACTGGCGTGCGATCAATGCGGCAACGAAGCCGGCGCTGAAGCCGTTGTCGATGTTCACCACCGAGACGTTGGCGGCGCAGGAGTTCAGCATCGCCAGCAAGGCTGCCATGCCGCCCAGCGAAGCGCCGTACCCGACGCTGGTCGGGACGGCGATCACCGGACGCGCCACGAGCCCTCCCACCACCGATGGCAACGCTCCCTCCATTCCCGCGCAGACGACCACCGCGTCGGCCTCGCGCAATGCCGGAGCATGCCGCAGCAGACGGTGCAAACCGGAAACGCCCACGTCGTACAGGCGCTCCACCTGCGCACCAACCAGGTGCGCGGTCGCGCAGGCCTCCTCGGCGACGGGGATGTCCGTCGTCCCGGCGCAGACCACCGCAACGAGGCCTTCGCGGGGCGGCGGCCCGGCGGGAGGCGGAGCGGAAAACGTGCGCGAGATCGGATCATACCGGCCGGCCGGCGCGGCCGCGAGCGCCGCCGCTTCCGCCTCGGGCGCCATCCGGGTCACGAGCACGGCCTGTCCGAGCGAGACGAGGCGCGCGATCAGGGCGCCGATCTGTTCGGGCCGCTTGCGCTCCCCGTAGATGACCTCCGGTACTCCCATCCGCAGCGCTCGCTCGCCATCCAGCTGCGCGAACTCGGCGATCTGCTGGATGGGCAACTCGCCGAGGCGCCGGACGGCGTCTTCGACGGCGATCTCGCCCGCCTTGACCTGTTCGAGGAATTCCCGCAGCGCCCGCGCATCCATCGAGCGCGATCTATCACACGACGCCGAGCATCGAGAGCAGGCGGGAAAGGGATTCCTCCACGGGCGTCGCCACGATGCGACCCGCGTACCGGACGCCCGGAAGCCGCAGGTCCGTCACCAGCAGCAGGGCAGAATCGAGATCGCCGAACGCCGCCTGCATGGTCTCGGCGAGCGTGCCGGAGCCGACGTGCGGGATCGACGGCACGAGCGTCAACCCGACTGCCGCCGCGACGCCGCCGACGTAGCTCGACACCACGATGTTCGACATCTCGGCGAGCGCGCTCGTATACAGCGTCGGTTTCTGGATGGCCCCACCTGGCGCGCCGAGCAAGAGGCCGCCCATGAGCGTCGCTCCCTCCTGCGTCACATGCATCATCCAGCGTAGCCGCGCTCCGCCTTCCACCTCGAAATGAACCGAGAACGCGGCGCCGTCCGGCTGGAGAACGCGCTCGACAGCGCCCTTTGGCGCCACCTGGACGCGGGGCGGCGCCGCCTCGACGAACGTGCCGAGCAGCCGCCCGAGCGACCGGGCGGCGTCGGCGGAACCGAATTGAGCGAGCTGGCGCATCGCCTCGATCTGCTGAGGAGTGAGGTCCAGAGGAGTGACGGGCCGGCGCTGCTTCATCAGGCCGCCCCTCTGAGCCGCTGGGAAGCTTCCGCCAGCTCATGCAAGCCCCGCGGGTCCAGCACCAGCAGCGGACGCCCGTTCCCGAGCACGGTGGTGCCCGCGAGGCCCTTGATCCGATCGATCGGCGGAAAGAGGGGCTTCAAGACCGCTTCCTCTTGTCCCACCAGCCGGTCCACCGAGAGCGCGAAGGTGATGCCGTCCACTTCCAGCACCGCGAACGGCCGTGGGCCCGGAGGCGCGAGCGACGGAAGGCCGAAGAGCTTCGCCAGCGAATAGGCGCGGACCAGCTGGCCCATGACGGCGAGCGACCGCGCCTCGAATCCTTCTCCTCCGCGCGCCGAGAGATCGTACTCGGTGGTGGCGACGATGCGGGTCATCGGCAGCCCGTAGAGCTCGCCTCCGACCTGGACCAACAAGAGATTTGCCATCGACACGCTGAGCGGCAGCTCGAGCGTGAAGCGGGAGCCTTTCCCCGGCGCGGAGCGCAGCCCGATCTTGCCGCCGAGCCTCTCTACCGCGGCTTTCACCGCGTCGAGGCCGACACCACGGCCGGACAGCTCCGTCGCTTCGTCGCGGGTGGAAAGGCCGGGCAGGAAGGCCAGCTCGTAACTCTGCTGCTCGGTGACGTCCGGGAGCTTGTCAGGCGAGAGCGCTCCCATGTCGATGGCGCGCTGCCGCAGCCGTTCGCCGTCGAACCCGGCGCCGTCGTCGCTCACCTCGACCAGCACCTTGTCCCGCTCGCGGCGCGCGGACAGCACGAGCAGGCCGCGCACCGACTTGCCCATGGAGATCCGCTGCGCGCTCGTCTCCAGCCCGTGATCGACGGCGTTGCGGACCAGGTGCGTGAGCGGATCGGCCAGCGCCTCGATGACCGTGCGGTCCAACTCGACCGCGCCGCCCTGCACCTCCAGCTCGACTTCCTTGCCCAGGCGATGCGCCAGATCGCGGATGGCGCGCGGGAGCCGTTCGGTGAGCGAGGAGAAAGGCGTCAAGCGCGCGTTCATCACGCGGCCGTGCAGATCGCGCGCCGTCCGCCGCAGACGGTCAATCTCCGCTTCGAACTGGGTCGCGGCATTCTCCGGCAGGGTTCGGACCGCCTCGCGGAGCCGCGCGATCCCGTGCAGCACTTCCGCCGCCTGGTCGAGGAGCTGATCGAGGGCCTGCGCGCGAACCCGCACGGTCGCATCGGTCCTCGTCTCCTCCGCCGCGGCGGTATCGGGGACCGCCCGTACGGCGCCAGCCTCTTCCGCCGCTGGCGGCGCAGGTTCCGGCGCATTCGCGACCGGGGCCGCGCTCACCTCGACCTCTTCCACCTCCGGAATCCCATCGAACGCCGCCCGCACCTCGTCCGGAGACCGCGTGGTGGCGAGCAGCGCGGTGACGCGAACGCCGCCCTTCTTCTGCATCAGCGCGGCCGGCTGCGGGTCCATCTCCAGCAGGACCCCGAGCCCTTTCAACTTCCGCTGCACGATCAGGCTCCGCGCTCCCGGCGCCTGGCACGCCTTGGAGAGCGAAAAGGCGACGTCGAGCCTCGGCGTCCCCGGATCCGCCACCGGCTTCTGTCCGACGATCCGGGACGCCGGCAGCGGAGCAGGCAGATCGGGAAGGACGCGGGACGCCTCTGCCAGCCTGGCCGCGAGCGCGAGCGGAGCGCCCTCGTCGGCGCGAGGCGCGTGGGCGGTCCCGGATGCGTGTTGCACCTCCTGCACCAGCTCGTCGGTCGCCTGGAGCAGCAGGTCGACGTGCGTCCGCTCGGGCCTCGCCTGCTGCGCCTTCAGTTTGCCGATCAGCGTTTCCGCGGCATGGGCGATGGCCACGACGCCGGAGAGACCGATGGTCGCCGCGCTTCCTTTCACCGAATGCACGCGGCGGAAGATCGAATCCCAGAGCGCGCCGCCGGGAACCTCCTGCTCGATCCTCACCAGCTCGGAAGCCAGCTGCTCGAGTTGCTCCGTCGCTTCCGCGACGAAGGCGTGCAGGTACTTGTGGGGCGCGTGCGCCATGACGTCTACTCGCCGAGCACCTTCTTCACCACCGCGAGCACGTCCTCTCCGCGAAAGGGCTTGACGATGAAGTCCGTGGCGCCCGCCTCGATGGCCTCCATCACCAGCGATTCCTGCCCGAGCGCCGAGCACATGATCACCACCGCGTTGGGATCGTGCTGCACGATCTCGCGGGTCGCATCGATGCCGGACTTGTAAGGCATCACGATGTCCATGGTGACGAGATCGGGCTTCAGATCGCGGAAGAGGTTGACGGCCTGCACGCCGTCGTCGGCTTCTCCCGCGACTGCGAACCCTGCGCCGGTGAAGATGTCGCGCAAGGTGTTGCGCATGAAGAGCGCGTCGTCGACGATCAGCACTCGCCTCTGGGGCATCGCTTTACGCCTCCACCAGGTTGTCGATGGCCCGCTGCAGCTGTTCCGGATCGATCAGCTTCACGGGACCCTCGGCTGAATCCACCTGCGCGAGCACTGCTCCCGACGGCTCCTTCAGCTCGCGTGCTTCCGCGGGGATCTCCTCGATCCCGGCGACCTCCGACACATACAGTCCGACGTCACCTCGCGGTCGCTGCAGCATCACCACCTTGCCCTCCGGCCGCGCCGGGCGGGCTTTCAGGCCGACCAGCGGTCCCAGATCGATCAAGGCGGCGACGCGCCCCTGCTGGCTCATCACCCCTAGCAGCGCTGGCGGCGCGCGCGGAACGCGCGAGACGAATGCCATTTCCGTCACCCGCCGCACCGCGGAGAGCGGGAGGGCGTACCGGTTGCCTCCGTGCAGACAGATGACGGCGCGAGGCATCGGCTCACTCCAGTTTGAACCGCGAGACGACCGTCTGCAGCTCGACGGACAGATTGGTCAGCTCCTGTGAGGCGGAAGCGATGGACGCCGTCACCACCGCCTGGTCCCGGATGGCGCGGGACACTTCCTCGGTGCTCTTGGCGTTCGAGGAGGCGACCTCGCGGATCTCGCGGATCGCTTTTACCATCTCCTCGGAGCCGGCGAGCTGCTCCTTGGCGGCATTCGAGATGGCGGTGACGCGCGCGGTGCTTTCCTGGGTGGCGCGGACGACCTCGTCCAGAGAGAGGATGATCTGCGCCAGGTCCTCGCGCCCCTGCCCCAGCTCGTCGATGCCCTCTCTCATCGCTGCGACCGCGTGCTGGCTGCGCTGGCTGATCTCCTGCGCCAGCCGGCTGATCTGCTCGGCGGAGCGGCCCGCCGACTCGGCGAGCTTGCGCACCTCGTCGGCGACTACCGCGAACCCACGGCCGTATTCGCCAGCGCGCGCCGCCTCGATCGCGGCGTTCAGCGCGAGCAGGTTCGTCTGCTGCGCCACCCCGGTGATGGCGACGACGATCTTGCTGATCTCCTGCGTCTTCTCCCCGAAGGCGAAGACGGTCTCGGAGGCTGCCTCGATCTCCGCGAACACCTTCTTGATCTTCTCCGCCGCGAGCTGGGCCGCCGCTCCGCCCGACTGCGCCGCCGTGGACGTCGCCGTGGCGGCCTCGGCCGCCGCCTGAGCGGTATTCGCGCTGGAGTTGATGGAGGTGGCGATGCCGGTGATCAGCTTGCTCGCCCGTTCGACCAGCCCGAGCTGCTCGTCGGCGCCCTTGGCGATGTGGTCCATCGACTCCTTGATCTCCTCGGCTGACGCGGTCACGTTGCCCGTGGAGACCTGCATTTCGTCAGCCGAATCGGCCACCGCCCGGCTGGTGTTCTGGATGTGCCGGACCAGGTCGCGGAGGTTCTCCTGCATGTGCGAGATGGCAACCGTCAGCTCGTCGACCTCGTCGGCGCCGAGATAGGAAGGCCTCTCGCTCGGCAGCGCCTTGGAGAGATCGCCGCGGCTGATCTCGAGCGCGCTCCGGTTCAGCCGCACCACGCGATTCGCGATCTGCTTCAGTCCCACGGATACCGCGATGGCGACCAGGAGTCCCGCCAGCACCCCGACGATGGCCCGCTGCGGATCGAGCCCGCGGCGGATCACCTCGTACACGAGGACGCCGGAGAGCACTGCCCAGATGCTCATGTCGCCGAAAAAGACCTTGAAAAACAGTCCCAGGCGGCGCGACGGCCCGCCAGCGCGCGAGGGGCGGACGGGCTTGAGCCCGGGGCTGCTCGGGATATGCGGCGGCAGGGGACGGCCCGGCGCTGCCAGCGTCCGCAGCGGCACCTCGTGCTCATCGCTTCCGAGCAATTCCTGATGCGCGGGGGTCGCCATCCCGGCGCCACTGTATCCCGAGGCGCGCGAAGGGCAAATGACGTTCCCCTGGGACCGTTGCATGGAGCAGGTGAGCCAGCTACCGTTCCTCACCCATGGCTGCGCGCGCCACGACGGCGGGATTTCCCAAAGGCGCCGAAGGATCTCTCGACGAACGCGCGCGCCGCGTTCTCGCGGCGATCGTGCGCGATTACATCCACAATGGAGAACCGGTAGGCAGCCATGCGATCGCCCGGCGGGCAGACGTAGACGTTTCCTCCGCGACCGTACGCTCGGTGATGTCCGATCTCGAGGAGATGGGCTTCCTGCAGAAGCCGCACACGAGCGCCGGCCGGATTCCGACGGCGCACGGGTTCCGTTACTACGTCGATGCGCTTCTGCGCGTGAAGCCGCCGCTGCCGGAGGAGCGCGAGCAGATCGCGCGCCGCGCCCACGAAGCGACGCAGCTCGAGGGCCTGATGACGGCGGCCTCACGCGTGCTGCATTCGTTGACCCATCACGCCGGCGTCGTGGTCTCGCCGCGGCCGCAGTCCGAGCGGCTGCAGCGCATCGAGTTCCTCCAGCTTCGCGAGGGCCGGCTGCTGGCCGTGCTCGTCGCCCGCTCGGGCGCCGTGCGCAACCGGCTGGTCGCGCTGCCGCAGCCGCTTTCCCCCGCGCAGCTCGACGAGGCCGCGGGTTACCTCAACTCCCTGATCGCCGACCGCACGCTCGCCGAGGCCGCCTCCAAGCTGAGCGAGGAGATGGAACGCGATCGGCGGGAGCTCGGCGAGCTGCGGGCGCGCGCGCTCGCGCTCGGCGTCGAGGCAGTGCAGGTGGAAGCCCCCGCCGTGCACATCGAAGGGCAATCTTCGCTCCTCGAAGACAAGGCGCTGGCGCACGATCTGGACAAGATCCGGGCCCTCTTCCGCGCGCTGGATGAAAAGGAGCGGCTTCTCGCCGTGCTCGACCGGACGCTCGCGGCGCAGGAGCTGCGGATCTTCATCGGCGCGGAAAGCGGGATCGTCGAACCGGACCTGGCGATCGTGGCGGCGCCGTACCGGCTGAAGGGCGAAGTGGTCGGCGCGCTCGGAGTCATCGGACCGACGCGAATGGACTATTCCCGCGTCGTCCCCCTCGTCGAGCTGACGGCACGTACCGTCGGGCTCACCCTCGACGGGACCGAAGAAGAATAAGGGCTACACTCCCCCTTGGCGAGGCGCTCCGCTGCGCTATGTTACCGCCTCTTTTTGGAGGAGACGACTTGGTTCCAGACGATACCCAGGTCCCGCCTGACGCCGCGGTGGACGAGGAGAGGGCGGTGCCGGAGGGCGGCGGCGACTCCGGCGGCGCGGCCGCCGACCCGCAGAAGCTGGCCAATCTGCAAGCGCAGCTGGAAGAGTCATTCAAGCGCGCGAGAGAGACGTCGGAGCGCCTGAAGGATACGCACGAGCGTCTGCTGCGCACGGCGGCGGAGTTCGACAACTTCAAGAAGCGCGCGGTGAAGGAGAAGGAGGACATACAGCGGTTCGGCATCGAGCGCCTGCTGAGGGACTTCCTTCCGGTGATGGACAATCTCGAGCGCGCCCTCGATCACGCCGAGCAGCACGATCTGGCTCAGGTCATCGAAGGAGTGCGCCTGGTGCAGAAGCTGTTCGAAACGACGCTCGCCAAGCACGGCGTGATCGGGTTCTCCGCCTTGGGAAAGCCGTTCGATCCCGGCCTGCACGAGGCGCTCATGCAGCAGGAGAGCGACGAGCCCGCCGGCACGGTCGTGTCGGAGATGGCCAGGGGATACAAGCTCAATGATCGGCTGGTCCGTCCCGCCGCGGTGGTGGTGGCAAAGCCTCGTACTCCCGCGCAAGCCGCTCCGGCGACGGACGGTGAGGGTGGGGGACAAGGCTGAATCCTCCCACGCGGGACTTCCTCCGAATTTTCGACCGCGCGGACCCTTGAGGTAGAAGGGATCGGGGGAGAGCGCCTTCAATGCCCAAGGTCATCGGCATCGATCTCGGCACCACCAACAGCTGTGTCGTGGTGATGGAAGGCGGCGAGCCGGTGGTGATCCCCAACTCAGAGGGCAGCCGCACGACCCCGTCGATGGTCGGCTTCACCGAAGCCGGCGAGCGTCTGGTGGGACAGATCGCCAAGCGCCAGGCGATCACCAACCCGGAAGCCACCGTTTTCGCGGTGAAGCGCCTGATCGGCCGCAAGTTCGACTCTGAGGAGGTGCGCAAGAGCATCTCCGTTTCCAGCTACCGGATCGTCTCGGCGGACAACGGCGACGCCTGGGTGGAGCTGCGGGGGAAGCGGTACAGCCCGGCGGAGATCTCCGCCATGATCCTCTCCAAGATGAAGCAGACCGCCGAGGACTACCTCGGCGAGCAGGTCACCGAAGCGGTGATCACCGTTCCCGCCTACTTCAATGACGGGCAGCGCCAGGCCACCAAGGACGCCGGCCGCATCGCGGGCCTCAACGTCCTGCGCATCATCAATGAGCCGACGGCCGCGGCGCTCGCGTACGGCCTCGACAAGGCGCAAGGCGGCGCGGCGAGCAAGACCGGCGCCAGCATGCGCACCTCGGGCGCCGAGAAGATCGCGGTCTACGACCTCGGCGGCGGCACCTTCGACATCTCGGTCCTGGAGCTGAACTCGGGCGTATTCGAGGTGAAGGCGACCAACGGCGACACGTTCCTCGGGGGCGAGGACTTCGACCAGCGCATCGTCGATTACCTGGACCAGAAGTTCCAGAAAGCGACGAACATCGACCTGCGCCGCGATCGGATGGCGCTGCAGCGGCTGAAGGAGGCCGCCGAGCGCGCCAAGCACGAGCTCTCTTCCGCCACGGAGACGGACGTGAACCTGCCGTTCATCGCGGCGGACGCGACCGGCCCCAAGCACCTCACCGAGACGATGACCCGCGGGCAGCTGGAGGAGCTGGTCAACGAGCTGGTGCAGAAGACGATCGAGCCCTGCCGCATCGCGCTCAAGGACGCCGGCATCAACACCAAGGAGATCGACCGCGTCATCCTCGTGGGCGGCATGACGCGCATGCCGAAGGTCCAGCAGGTAGTGCAGAACTTCTTCGGCAAGGAGCCGCACAAGGGGGTCAATCCCGATGAGGTGGTCGCCATCGGGGCTGCCATCCAGGGCGGCGTGCTCAAGGGCGAGGTGAAGGACGTCCTGCTGCTCGACGTGACTCCGCTCTCGCTCGGCGTGGAGACCGCCGGAGGCGTGAATACCCGGATCATCGAGAAGAACACGACCATTCCGGCGCGGAAGTCCCAGGTGTTCTCGACGGCGGTGGACAACCAGCCGATCGTGAACGTCCACGTCCTGCAGGGCGAGCGCGAGATGGCGGCCGACAACAAGACGCTCGCGCGCTTCGAGTTGGTGGGCATCCCGCCGGCCCCCCGCGGCGTGCCCCAGATCGAGGTGGCGTTCGACATCGACGCGAACGGCATCGTCCACGTCGGCGCCAAGGACCTCGGCACTGGCAAGCAGCAGAGCATCCGCATCGTGGCGTCATCGGGTCTGACCGAGCAGGAGATCCAGAAGATGATCGTGGACGCGGAGCAGCACAAATCGTCGGACAAGAAGAAGAAGGAACTGGCGGACGTGAAGAACTCCGCCGACGGCTTGATCTATACGACGGAGAAGGCTCTGGAGGAGTACTCGACTCTCTTGCCCGCCAAGGACATGGCGGAGATCCGGGCGGACCTCGAGGCGCTCAAGGCAGTGGTCGGCAGCGAAGCCCTTCCCCGGATCAAGGCCGCAGTCCAGCGCCTGGAAGGCTCGGCCTACCGCATCGCCGACGCCCTGTACTCATCCGCCGACGCCGGCGAAAAGAAAACCGCCGCCAAGTCCTGAACTGCTTCACCGCCAAGCACGCCACGCCACGCCAAGTTTTGGGGGGTTCAAAACGATCCCTTCGCGTGCTTGGCATGCTGCGGTTGATCTGAAGGATTGACAGGGGTTCAGATGTTCTTACGTTAGACGTGGCGGGTCGAGCGCTCGGTTGCCTGTCCGAGGAGTGAAGGTGTCGCAAAAGCGTGACTACTACGAGGTGCTCGGGGTAGCCCGAACCGCAACCGCACAGGAACTGAAGAGCGCGTTCCGCAAGCTCGCCCTCCAGCACCATCCGGACAAGAATGCCGGCGACAAGGCCTCCGAGGAGAAGTTCAAGGAGGCCTCCGAGGCGTACGAAGTCCTCTGCGACCCGGACAAGCGCGCGCGTTACGACCGCTTCGGCCACCAGGCGCCGGGCGGATTCGGCCCCAGCCCGTTCGAGGCCGGATTCAGCGGGAACATCAACGACATCTTCGGGGACATCTTCGGCGAGATCTTCGGGCAGCGCGGCCGCACGCGGGCCGGGCGCCAGAGGGGTGCGGACCTCCGCTACAACCTGGAGGTGAGCTTCACCGAGGCGGCCTTCGGCACCGAGGCGAAGGTCAAGATTCCGCGCCACAAGGAATGTGCCGTCTGCCACGGGTCGGGCACCAGGCCGGGCACCGGACCGAAGACCTGTCCCACCTGCCATGGAGCCGGCGAGCTGCGGATGACGCAGGGGTTCTTCCAGATCTCCCGGACCTGCGGCCAGTGCCAGGGAACCGGCAAGGTCATCACCGACCCGTGCATGACCTGCCGCGGCGCGGGCAAGGTCGAGACCGAAAGCATGCTCACCGTGAAGGTCCCGCCGGGGGTCGATACCGGGACCCGGCTCAAGCTCACCGGCGAGGGTGAGTCGGGGGAGCGTGGCGGCCCTCCGGGAGACCTGTACGTGGTCGTGCACGTCCAGGAACACCCGATCTTCATCCGCGAGGATACCGAGGTCATCTGCGAGGTCCCCATCAGCTTCACCCAGGCGGCGCTGGGCGCGACCATCGACGTGCCGACGCTCGACGGCAAGGTGAAGATGAAGATCCCGTCCGGCACGCAGAGCGGCAAGGTGTTCCGGCTGCGCGGAAAGGGCATCCCGCACCTCAACGGCTACCAGCGCGGCGATCAGCACGTGCGCGTGACTGTCGAGGTGCCGGAGAAGCTGACCAAGAAGGAGCGCGAGCTGCTCGAGCAGTTCGCCTCCCTCGCCGGCGAGGACGCGCACCCGCAGTCGAAGTCGTTCATCGCCAAGGTGCGCGAGCTCTTCGGATCCGAAGAATCGGAAGAAGAAGCGACCGGGTAGCCGGCCTCCCTGCATCTTGCGCCTCGATCGCGTAACCTCCTGCGCGACCGTGGCGTAAGGACTGAATGGGACCGACGGACGAAGAGCTGATGTCGGCCTACGTCGCGGGCGATGCCCGGGCGTTCGAAAAGCTCTTCGCCCGGCTGGCGCCCCGGGTGCACGCGTTCTTCCGGCGCTCGTTCCGGGACGAAGGAGTGGCCGACGATCTGCTGCAGGTGACCTTCATGAAAGTGCATCGCGCGAGGGCGCAGTACCGGCCGGACCTCAAGCTCGGTCCCTGGCTGTTCGCGGTCGCCGCCCGCGTCCGTGTCGACGAGCTGCGCCGCCGCTTTCGCCTTCCCGAGGATGCCGACGAAGACGTGATCGCGCGGGCTGATGCACAGCCGCAGCCGGATCCGCCGCTCGATACGGACGTGAAGGACGCGGTGCGTGCTGCCCTCGATGCCTTGCCGGAATCGCAGCGCACCGTCATCCACCTGCATCGCTACGAGGGAATGACCTTCGCCGAGATCGCAGCTGTTCTTTGTTCCACGCCGGGCGCGGTGAAGCTGCGCGCCTTCCGCGGTTACGAGACGCTGCGTCAGCGGCTCAAGGGGCTGCTGTGAGCGTCTGCGACGAGCTGCGGGCGAACGCCGCGGGAATCGCGGCACTGCCTGAGGGCGATCCCGATCGCGAGGCCTTTTTCGCCCATGCCCGCGGGTGCTCCGGCTGCATGGAGGCGCTGCAGGAGGGAAAGAAGCTGGTCGCCGCGCTGGCGCGCGCAGAGCTGCCGCCGCCTTCATCCCGCGCGCTCCGCCGCGCATCCGCGCCGATCCTCGCCGAGCTGACCCCGTCGCGGTGGCCGGTACGCGCCGCGGCGGCGGTGGCCGCCTTCGCCATTCCGATCCTCTTCTCGAACCACCGCGATCTGGAAGGTTGGGCGGCCGCCTTCCTGGTCCTCGTGCTCGCCAGCACGTTGAGCGCGACCGCTGGAGCGCTCCGCGCCGGCGCCTGGGTCGCGCTCGCCGCCTCGGCGGGATTCGCCATCGCCGCGGGTGGCATTCCCGGATTTGCCGATACGGAGCCGGGGCTCGCCACGCGCGTCGGAGTCGACTGTCTCGTGCTGGAGCTGGCTGGCGGCGCGGTCGCCACCGCGCTGGTGCTTTGGAGGACCGGGGCGAGCGCCGCCTTCCCCGCGGCCACCGCGGCCGCAGGCGCCCTCGCAGCGCAGGGGGCGCTCCATCTCGCCTGTACGGCGCATGCGCAGGCGCCTCACCTCTGGGTATTTCACGTCGGCGGCGTCGCGGCGGCGGCGTTCGCGGGCTGGATGCTGCAGAGGCGCGTCTACCTGAGCAGCGTCCGGAGCTGATCGTCCGACGGCTGACGGCCTCGATCAGTGCGACAGGATAGGAAAGCGCGGACGCTGCGGGGCCGCGCGAAGGGCGCCGAGCTGTTGTGCCGGCCCCTCCGCGCCTGCGATGCCGCCGACCAGATCGTAGTCGCCCGCTTGCTCGATCTCGACGTGCACGATTTCCCCGGCGCTCGCCTGACCGCGGTTGACGTACACCTTGCCGTCGATCTCCGGCGCCTGTCCCATCCAGCGGCCTTCAAGGAGAAGATCTGTCTCCTCCGAGACTCCTTCGATGAGGACGTCGATGGCGCGCCCGACCAGCCGCTGCTGGTGCGCCTTGCTGATCTTGCGCTGGATGCCGAGCAGCTTCTTCTGCCGCTGCGCCTTGACGCGCTGAGGGAGCTGGCCGTCGAGAGCGAAGGACTCCGTTCCTTCCTCGCGCGAGAACTGGAAGACCCCCACCTTCTCGAAGCGCATCTCCTCGACGAAGTCGCAGAGCTCCTGGAATTGCTCCTCGGTCTCGCCCGGGAAACCGACGATGAAGCTGGTGCGTAAGGTCAGGTCCGGCACGCGGTCGCGAAGCCTGCGTACGAGTCTGCGCACCCACGCGGAGTCGCGGCCGCGCTTCATCCTGCGCAGGACCGGGTCGCTGATGTGCTGCAGGGGCATGTCCAGATAGCGCGCCAGGTTGGGCTGCTTCGCCAATGCGTCGATCAGCGCGTCCGGAAAGTCGCGCGGATATGCATAATGCAGTCGAATCCAGCGCGCCGGCACGTCCGCGAGGGCCTCGAGCAGATCGTGCAGCTTCGGGCGGTGGGGGAGGTCGTGACCGTACGCGGTCAGATCCTGCGCAACCAGGTTCAGCTCCACGGCTCCTTCGGCGACGAGCCGCTGCGCCTCCGCCACGATGTCGGCGATGGGCCGGCTGCGCTGCAGGCCGCGCAGCTTGGGGATGATGCAGAAGGTGCACTTGTTGTCGCAGCCCTCGCTGATCTTCACATACGCGGTCCAGCGCGGCATGGAGTTGCGGCGTGGCGTGCGGCTGTCCGCGATGTAGTCCGGGTCCGGAATGACCGCGCGATCGCGCTCGCCCTTGAGGATCTGCGCGATCCGGGGATACGCGGAGGTGCCGACGAAATAATCGACCTCGGGCATCTCCTGTTGCAGCACGTCGGCATAGCGCTGGGTGAGGCAGCCGGCCACGACCAGCGCCTTGCACCGGCCGGTTTCCTTGAGCTGCGCGTGCTCGAGGATGGCGTCGATCGACTCCTGCTTTGCTTCTCCGATGAAGGCGCAGGAGTTGATCAGGATCACCTCCGCCTCGCGGGCGTCGTCGACCAGCTGGTATCCCTCGTCCAGCAGGCTACCGAGCATGACTTCGCTGTCCACCCGGTTCTTCGGGCAGCCGAGCGAGAGCAGGTACAGCGAAGGCTGTGCTGGGAGCGCGGTCTTGTTCATCGGTTCTGCGAAGGGGCCCGTATAACAGACGGCGCCCCGGAATCCAGCCTGCCCGTGTGGGGTTTTCGGCTACAGCAGGGCGAGCGCCGCTATTTCGCGGCCGCGGCGCCTTCGCCGGATCGTCCGCCGGGACCGTCAGTCGCGAAAATTCTCGAACCCCAGATCCACCTTCAGTTCGTCCTGCTTGCCGCGCACCATCTGGATCACCGCCTGCAGGTCGTCGCGGCTCTTGCCGGAGACGCGGACGGCGTCGCCCTGGATCGACCCCTGGACCTTGAGCTTGCTGTCCTTGATCGCCTTGACGATCGCCTTCGCTTTCTCCGTCTCGATCCCCTGCACGAAGCTGAGCACCTGCGCGACGTGCTTTCCGCTCTGCTCGAGGGCTCCGTACTTGAGCCCGCGCAGCGGGACGCCGCGCTTGGCCATCTTCTCCACCAACACTGCGCGCGCGGCCTCCAGGCGCTGCTCCGTGGTGCTGCGGATCTTCAGCCCCTTCTCCGGCGCGGCGATCTTCTCCAGCGAGGTCTCCGTCCCCTTGAAGTCGTAGCGCTGATCGATCTCCTTGCGGGCCTGCTGGAACGCGTTGTCGACTTCCTGCTCGTTCACCTTGCTGACGATGTCGAAGCTCGGCATTTCACATCTCCAGGACGACCGGCAACACCATCGGCCGTTTCTCCAGACCCTTCCTCCAGACGGAGCGCACGGCGCGGCGGAGGGCCTCTTCCACCATTCCGTGATCG
>Ga0209474_10002347_pt1 | contig 17539 bp, 14 predicted proteins | sample GraSoiAngelo_145_FD_185902 | JGI IMG/M metagenome (GOLD analysis project Ga0209474, IMG submission 185902) | Grasslands soil microbial communities from the Angelo Coastal Reserve, California, USA - 14_1009_05_20cm (SPAdes) (version 2) | ecosystem: Environmental > Terrestrial > Soil > Grasslands... | reverse complement strand
AATCCCGTCGAGCAGCACTTTGTTGTAGCTGCTCTCGCCGCCCCGGACGAAGAGCGATGTCACGCCGCCGGGCGCGCCGGTGCGCACGATCGCGGCGCCCGGGGTGCCGCGGAGAAGATCCGCGACGAGCGGCACGCGCCGCCGTTCGAGATCGTCGGCGGTGAAGACGGTGACGCTCGCGCCGACCTGTCCGGCCGGCGCCTCCGTGCGCGTCGCCGTGACGACGACTGTTTCCTGAATTGGCGCCACCGCGAGCGCGATGCGCAGCGGCTGCGCGGCGTCGCAGCGGACCGTCGCCGGCCCGAAGCCGGTGAGCGACGCCTCGACACGGCAATCCTCGTCCGGCGCCGCGAACCGGAATCGGCCGGCCTCGTCGGTGAACATCGCGGCCAGTTCGCGGCCCGAGGAATCGAGCGCGCGAACGTGCGCGCGCGGCAGCGTGCGCCCCGAGTCGTCGACGACGAGGCCGGCGACCTCGCGTGCCGCGGCCGAAGACGCGCCTCCGGCAAGGAATGAAAGGATCAGCAGTGTGGACGGAAGACGGACGTGCATGTGGGCTCCTTCCGGCGTCGCTCGCGCCGAAAAAAGGACGCCCCCGGGGCCAGGTTTCCTGACTCGCGGATCGCCGCGCCACGGTGTGGTCTTCCCGACGGCCTCGGCGCGCGTTCGCGCGCGCTTCGGCGTGTCAGTGACGTCGTTCTACCGTGCCGCTAGCCGCTTACAGTGGCGGGACCGTGTGGGCTTCGCACCCACTTCGCATGGCCGCCGGGGTTCCTGTTAACTGTCGGCGCGAGTATAGCAGGGTTGCCTCGCCGCGTTGTTATTTCGTAACATTGGACGTTTCGAACACAAAGGGACACGCATGAGCAAGAGTTCGACCGTCACCGTTCGCGAGAAGCCCGTCGAGGACGTGGCCTCTGCGACCGCCGGCGGCCTGATCGTTCATGGCGAGATGTTCGTGGTGCAGACCGATCAGCGCGTCGAGGTGATCGACCTCACCAATCGCGTGATGGAGTTCGTCCGCCGCTTCAACATCAGCGAAGGGCTCGTGAGCATCTGGTCGATGCACACCACCTGCACGCTGTTCATCAACGAATTCCAGACTGCGCTCCTCGCCGACATCAAGCGGTTCCTCGAGCAGATGGTCGCGCGCGACGCCGAATACCTGCACAACGATCCCAACCATTCCGACTGCGACCGCATGAACGCCGACTCGCACCTGCGCGCGATGCTCCTCGGCCACAACGTCACCCTGCAGGTCAGCGGCGGCGAGGTGGTGCTGGGCCAATGGCAGCGCGTGCTGATGGCGGAGCTCGACGGCCCGCGCGCCCGCTCGCTCAGAGTGCAGATTTTCGGGGTGTCGTGAACCGCGGTCGGATCGCCGCGGCCGGCCTCGCCGACATCGCGGCCAAGCTCGACGCCGCCGTGCGCCTCGATTTCGACGACGGCGTGCGGCTGTTCGAATCGCCCGACCTGCTCGCCGTCGGCTGGCTCGCGAACCGCGAGCGCGAGAAGCGGCACGGCGGAAGGACGTTCTTCAATTACAACATCCGGCTCGAGGCGACCAACGTCTGCGTCGCGAGCTGCCTCTTCTGCGCCTTCGCGCGCCTCAAGCCCGGAGACGACGGCGCCTACACGATGTCGCTCGAGCAGGCGTGGGACAAGCTGCGCCAGCGCGCCGATCAGCCGCTCACCGAAATCCACGTCGTCAACGGGCTGCATCCGGATCTGCCGTGGGACTATTACACGGAGCTGCTGCGCGGCTTCAAGCGGATCAAGCCGACCATCCATCTGAAGTGTTTCACCGCCGTCGAAATCGCGTTCTTCGCCGATCTCTACGGCAAGACCGACGAGCAGGTGCTCGTCGAGCTGATGGAGGCCGGGCTCGATTCGCTGCCCGGCGGCGGCGCCGAGATCTTCGCCGAGCGCGTGCGGAAGAAGATCGCGAACGACGTGAACAAGTGCGACGCGAACCGGTACCTGTCCATCCATCGCCTGGCGCACCGCCTCGGCATGCGATCGAACGTGACGATGCTCTACGGCCATATCGAGACGAACGAGGAGCGCGTCGATCACATGCTGCGGGCGCGCGCGCTGCAGGACGAGACGCGCGGCTTCCAGGCGTTCATCCCGCTCGCGTTCCACCCTGACAACAACCAGATGCGCAAGCTGCCGCCCCCGACGGCGGCCGATTCGCTGCGCGTGCACGCCGTCGCGCGGCTGGTCTGCGACAACATCGCGCACGTCAAGGCGTTCTGGATCGCGACCGGCGTCGAGGTGGCGCAGACGTCGCTGTGGTTCGGCGTCGACGACCTCGACGGCACGGTCCAGGAGGAGCGGATCTACCACATGGCGGGGGCGCGAACGCCCGAGTCGATGACGACGGCTCAGCTGGAGCGGCTGGTGCGCGCGGCGGGCCGCGAGCCGGTCGAGCGCGACACGCTCTACAACGTGGTCCACGCGCACGCCTGAGCGGCGGAATACGCCGACGCCCGCAGGTGTTATAATTTTCTGAACGCGCCAAGCCTCACCGACCGCCTGTGGAGCTTGGCTTTTTGTTGTCCCTCGCTTGAGAAAAGTTTCACAAGCGCACGAGCGGGGAGACGCTGGCAATGGCCGCTGACATCATGATGCTGCCCGTTCTGACGGCGTACGAGAAGGAACACCTCGGCGAGCGCCAACCGCTCCCCGAGCGGTACATCGGCCTGTCCGACGAGGAAATGGACCGCCGCATCGCCGGGGCAAAATCGAAGCTCGGCCGCCGCCTCGTGATCCTCGGCCATCACTATCAGCGCGACGAAGTCATCAAGTTCGCGGACTATACCGGCGATTCGTACAAGCTCGCGGGGCAGGTCAGCAAACACCCGGACGCCGAGTTCATCGTGTTCTGCGGCGTCCACTTCATGGCCGAGAGCGCCGACGTGCTGAGCGGTCCGACGCAGCAGGTGATCCTGCCGGACCTCGCCGCCGGCTGCTCGATGGCGGACATGGCGGATCCGGATCAGCTCGAGCTGTGCTGGAGCGATCTCACCCAGATGCTCAAGGGGTCGGGCAGCGCGGCGCTCGACGCGAGCGACGTCGTTCCGGTCACCTACATCAACTCGTCGGCGGCCATCAAAGCGTTCGTCGGCGAGCACGGCGGCGTCGTCTGCACGTCGTCGAACGCGGCGGCGACGCTGAAGTGGGCGTGGGCGCGCGGCGAACGCATCCTCTTCATGCCCGATCAACACCTCGGCCGGAACACGGCGTACAAGCTCGGCGTGCCGCTCGATCGAATGGTCGTGTGGGATCCGACCGAGATCTGGGGCGGCCTCGATCCGGAAGCGGTCAGGAACGCGCGCATGCTGCTGTGGAAGGGGCACTGCTCGGTCCACGCGCGCTTCACCGTGCGGCAGATCGAGATGCTGCGCGCGCAGCATCCGGGCATCCGCGTGATCGTGCATCCGGAAGTGCCGTGGGACGTCGTGCAGGCGGCCGACGATTCGGGATCGACCGAATACATCATCAAGACGGTGAAGGAGAGCCCCGCCGGCTCGACCTGGGCCGTCGGCACCGAGATCCATCTCGTGAACCGGCTCGCGCGCGAAGTGGCGCCCGATCGCACGGTGGTGTCGCTCGATCAGTTCGGCTGCCTGTGCTCGACGATGTTCCGCGTCTCGCCGAATCATCTGCTGTGGGTGCTCGAGGGCCTCGTCGACGGCGAGGTGCACAACCGCATCGTCGTGCCCGATGCGCAGAAGCACTGGACGAAGGTCGCGCTCGACCGGATGCTGTCGATCTCGTAGCGGACGCCGTGCAGGCCTGAAGGCCTGCGCTACCCGACGTCCGCGCCCCGGTCAGCGTTAGCGCAGCCTTTCAGGGCTGCCCGACTGGCGGTTGCCGCGCCGCCTGCGCTGAAGTACGATCCTCAGGTTCTAGCGACCGACAAGGAGGATCGTCCGATGGCTCACTCGCTCCCGCCGCTCCCGTACCCATCCGATGCACTCGAGCCGCATATCGACAAGCAGACGATGGAAATCCATCACGGCAAGCACCACAACGCGTACGTGACGAACCTGAACGCCGCGCTCGAGAAGCATCCCGACCTGCAGTCGAAGAGCGCCGAGGATCTGATTCGCGGCATCAACAGCGTGCCTGAGGCCATACGCACCGCGGTCCGCAACAACGGCGGCGGCCACGTGAACCACTCGATGTTCTGGCAGATCATGGGGCCGAAATCTGGCGGCGCGCCGACGGGCGCGATCGCCGACGCGATCAACGCGGCGTTCGGCGGCTTCGACAAGTTCAAGGAAGAATTCAAGAAGGCGGCGGTCGGCCGGTTCGGCAGCGGCTGGGCGTGGGTCGTGGACAACGGCGGGAAGATCGCGATCGAGAGCGCGCCGAACCAGGACAACCCGATGATGGACGGGAAGAAGCCGGTCTTCGGCCTCGACGTCTGGGAGCACGCCTACTACCTGAAATACCAGAACCGCCGCCCGGACTACATCGACGCGTGGTGGAACGTCGTCAACTGGAACGAAATCAACAAGCGGCTTCGCTGAGGCCGGGCTGGCCGGGCAAGCCTGGCGGGCCGGGCGGGCTGCCGTCGCGCTGCCTGCTCGTAACCTGCCCGACCTGCCTGGCCCGCCCGACTCGCCCGGCCCACAGTGTCGCTCTCCACGGTTCTCTTCCTCTTCCTCGCACACCTCGGCGTCGGCATCGTCGTCACGCTCCTGTTCGTGTCGCGCGAAGCGGGCGTCAAGTTCTTTCGCTTCAACGCCGGCCTTGCGTCGATTCTGCTCGTCATCGCGTTCGCGTTCTATTCCCAGTCGCTGCGAGCGGCGCTTGCGCCGACGACTGGCGCGCTGCACGTGTCGGCGGCGCCGTCGGTGCTGCCGCTCATGGCGTGCACCGCGCTCATCGTCTTCGCCTGGGCAACCATCGGACGGCTGTTCACGAGATTTCGAACCGCCCTCATGGCCGCCGCGGCGGCGGCCGGCGTGCTCGCGATCCTTCTGGAGGCGGTCGAGTTCTCGCGGGCGGCGCCAACGGCGCCGGCGGCGCTGACCGCCGCGAGCTTTCTCACGTCGTCGCTGCTCCTGGGCGGCGCGTGCACGGCGATGATCCTGGGCCACTGGTATCTGGTGATTCCGTCGATGGAGGTGTCGCACCTGCAGTCGATCGTGAAGCTGCACGTGGCGTCGATGATCGCCCGCGTGGTCGCGGTCGGCCTCGCGATCGCGTTCGCGCTGGCGACGTTCCGTCCCGATCTCGATCCCGGTCCGAGCTTCCGCCGCTACATCTTCTCGATCGACGGGATTTTCTTCTGGCAGCGCGTGCTGTTCGGCCTCGCTGGGCCGGCGGTGCTCTCGTATCTGACGTGGCAGACGGCGAAGATCCGATCGACGCAGTCGGCGACCGGAATTCTCTACGTCGACTTCTTCACGGTCGTCGTCGGCGAGGTGCTGGCGAAGTACATCGTCCTCGCGACGCGCGTGCCGGTATAGTAAAGTGAAGGTTTGCGGATTGCACCGCGGTCCGGAACCTGTGCAATTTCAGTCCGTCAACCGCGTCAGGGCCGGAAGGCAGCAGCGCTCAACGGATCCTGAGATGTGCCGCAGGGACCTCCGGGCCGCGGTTCAATCCACAATCCAATCCGCAATGAAATCCGCAATCCGCATTCCGCAATCCGCATTGTGATGTCGTATCAGGTACTCGCGCGCAAATGGCGGCCGCAGAAGTTCGACGACGTCGTCGGGCAGCAGGCGGTGACGCGTACGCTGCGCAACGCGCTGGCGAGCGGCCGCCTCGCGCACGCGTTCGTGTTCGCGGGGCCGCGCGGCGTGGGGAAGACGACGACGGCGCGCATCCTCGCGCGCGCGTTCAACTGCGCGAACGGGCCGACCGCGGATCCGTGCGGCGAGTGCGACGCATGCCGCGAGATCGCGAAAGGGCGCGACATGGACGTCCTCGAGATCGACGCCGCGACGCACACCGGCATCGACAACGTCCGCGAAGTCATCATCGCCAACCTTGCGATCAGACCCGCGCGGGACCGCTACAAGATCTTCATCATCGATGAAGTCCATCAGTTGTCCACGCCGTCGTTCAATGCCCTGCTGAAATCGATCGAAGAGCCGCCCGACCATGTCGTCTTCATGATGGCGACGACGGAGCTGGAGAAGATTCCGGAGACAGTGCTGTCGCGATCGCAGGTGTACGAGTTCCGCGCGATCAGCTCGAAGGCGATCGCACAGAAGCTGCGCGAGATCGTCGACGTCGAGAAGATCACCGTGTCCGACGAATCGCTCCAGCTCATCGCCCGCGACGCCGAAGGGAGCATGCGCGACGCGCAGAGCAAGCTCGATCAGGTGATCGCGTTCACGGGCGCGACGATTACCGGCGACGACGTGGCGACGGTGCTCGGGCTGGTCGGCCGCGATCTGCTGCTCGACATCGTGGAGGCGGTGGCGGACGAGAACGCGCCGGCGGCGTTCGCGCACGCCGCGCGAGCCGTCGAGATGGGGTTCGATCTTCGCGCCGTCTGCCGCGAGCTGTCGCGCGTCGTCCGCGATCTGCTGGTCGTCTCGGTGGACGCGACGCGGCTGAACGATCCGGAGATCGCGGGCGAAGGCGAGCGCGAGCGGCTGAAGTCGCTGGCGGCGCAGTATTCGCGCGAAGACCTGCTGCGCGCGTTCGAGCTGCTCACGAAGGCGGAGGCGGACATCCGCGGCGCGGCGCAGCCGCGCTACCACCTCGAGATGGCGCTGCTGCGGTGGATCTACCTCCGCAAGCTGACGCCGATCGAGGATCTGATCGCGGGCGCTGTCGGCGCGGCGCCGGAGCGGCCAGCCCCGTCGAACCGCGCGTCGGTGGCAGCCCCGCCCCGCCCTGCGCCCGATCCGCCCGCGCGTGCTGCGGCGAAGGCGTCCGCGCCGCCGCCCGCCGCGGCGCGCGCTGCCGCGGCGCCGCCGGCGCACGACAACGGCGCGCCGGCGAAAGCCGCCGGCTTCAAGGACGCGCTGCTCGCCGAGATCAGGAAATCGAAGCCGGTGTTCTACAGCACCGTCTGCGCGCAGGCGCAGAAGATCGACGCGGCGGCCGATCGCATCACGTTCACGTTCTCCGCGAACCAGCGGACGCTGCTGAACATGTTCGAGCAGAACCGCGCGTGGCTCGAGACGCTCGCGCAGCAGGCGGCGGGCCGCCGCATCGCCGTCGCCGGCGTCCAGCCCGACGCGGCCCCGTCGAGCGACGCCGCCCGAACCGGCGGCCAGACGCCGATCGATACGCCGCAGGGCGACAGGAAATCGGAGCTGCGCGAGCAGGCGCTCGCCGACGCGGCCGTCCAGGCCGTGTTGGAGATCTTTCCCGCGGAGATCCGCGACGTCGAGGAAATGTGAACATCCAGCAGATGCAGCAGATGATGAAGCAGGCGCAGCAGATGCAGGAGCGCCTGCAGCAGCAGATGGCCGAGCTGCGCGTCGAGGGCAACGCCGGCGGCGGGATGGTCACCGTCGTCATCAACGGCGCCAAGCTGGTGCAGTCGATCAAGATCGACCCGGAGGTCGTGTCGAAAGACGACGTCGGCATGCTGCAGGATCTGATCGTCGCCGCGCTCAACGACGCGCACCGCAAGGCGGACGAAGAGATGTCGCAGAAGATGGGCGGGCTCCTCCCGCCCGGCATGAAATTGCCCGGCATGTGAGAATTAAGAATTTGGAATTCAGAATTTGGAATTCGTGCACGCATTCCAGATTCCAAATTCCACATTCCTAATTTCGATGTCACTTCCCGATCCTCTCCTCCGCCTCATCGAAGAGCTCCAGCACCTTCCCGGCATCGGGCCGAAGGGGGCGCAGCGGCTCGCGTTCCACATCCTCAAGACGCCGCGCGAGCAGACCGACGCGCTGGTCGGCGCGCTGCGCGACGTGAAGGAGCGCGTCACCTACTGCTCGATCTGCAACAACATCACCGAGGTCGATCCGTGCGCCTACTGCAGCAGCGACGCGCGCGATCCGAAGGTGATCTGCGTCGTCGAGGAGCCGCAAAACGTCGCCTCGGTGGAGAAGACGCGCGAGTTCAAGGGCGTGTACCACGTGCTGATGGGAGCGCTCTCGCCGCTGCAGGGCGTCGGCCCCGACGACCTCAAGATCAAGAGCCTTCTCGCGCGCGTCGACCAGGGCGTCGCGGAGGTCATCCTCGCGACGAACCCGAACGTCGAAGGGGAGGCCACCGCGATCTACCTCGCGCGCCTGCTGAAGCCGCTCGGCGTCAAGGTGACGCGCATCGCGATGGGCGTGCCGGTCGGCAGCGACCTCGAGTACGCCGACGAGGTGACGATGCACAAGGCGCTCGAGGGGCGGCGCGAGGTCTGATTCGACGTGATGCTGCCGCACTCCTACGAGCTCCCCGCGGCGGTCCTGCTCGTGCTCGGCGGCGCGCTCTCGTGCTTCGCCGGCTACCGGCTGTTCAAGGTCGTGCTCGGCATCTACGGGTTCATCCTCGGCGCGATGCTCGCGAGCTCGATGATGGCCGCGAGCAACACGCTCGGCATGATCGTCTCCGCAGTCGTCGGGGGCCTCGCCGGCGCGCTGCTCCTCGTGTTCGCGTACTTCATCGGGATCGCGCTCGTCGGCGCCGGCCTTGGCGCGCTCGTCGTCCATGTCACGTGGAGCTACGTGCGGAGCGGTGATCCGCCGCCGCTTGCGGTGATCGTGATGGCGATCGCCGGCTCGATCGCCGCGATGCTGCTCCAGCGCTACGTGATCATCGTCGCGACCGCGTTCGGCGGCGCGTGGACGATGATCGTCGGCGCGATCGCGGCGATGGGCGATCGCGGCGTCGTCCGCGCGGCGTCGGCCGACGTCTGGATTCTCTACCCGACGACGCCCGCGGCGGGGGAGGGCTGGGTGCCGATCGCGTGGGTCGGCCTCGGCCTGATCGGCACGGCGGTGCAGCTCGGAGTGACGGGACGCAAAAAGTAGCGCGGCTTCAGGCCGCGCCGAACCATGGAGGGATTCGATGGCGACGTTCGAGCGACATGTGGACGTGGACTGGCAGGGACCTGTGAGCGAGGGCAAGGGTGAAGCGAAGGCGGGCACCGGCGCGTTCTCGCTCCCCGTCAGCTTTCCGGCGCGCATCGGCGATGCCGGCGGCAAGACGAGCCCCGAGGAGCTCATGGCGGCGGCGCACGCCGCCTGTTATGCGATGGCGCTCAACGGCACGCTCGGACGCAACAAGGCATCCGCCGATCGAACGGTCGTCCGCGCGACGATCACGGCCGACAAGACCGATGCCGGCATCAAGATCCAATCGTCGAAGCTGCAGGTGACCGCGTACGGCTTGAAAGGCGTCGACGCCGCGGGCTTTTCGGCGCTTGCGAAGGAAGCCGAGGGCCGCTGCCCCGTGTCGAACGCGTACCGCGGCTCCATGCAGATCACCGTGGACGCAAAAGTCGCGTAAACGGGTGTTTCCGAAAGAGCACGGCGCGTACGGGCAGCTGCTGTTGCCGCTCGCGACCGTGCTCGTCGTCGGACGCCGGACGCCGGCGGCGCTGATGCTCGCGGCGGCGGCCGTTCTGGCGTTTCTGGCGCACGAGCCGCTGCTCGTGCTGCTCGGCCACCGCGGGCCGCGGGCCGCGCGCGACGATCGATCGCGGGCGCTCGTGTGGTTCGCATCGACGGCGCTCGGCGCGGCGATTCTCGGCGCGGCCGCATTCGTCGACGCGCCGGCGGGCATTCACCTCGCGCCCGCCGCTGCGGTTCCCGCCGCCCTCGCGCTTCTGCTGGCGGCTGTCATCCTCTCGAAACGCGAGCACACGATGGCGGGCGAAGCGCTCGCGGCGATCGCGTTGTCGTCGATCGCGCTGCCGGTCGCGCGCGCAGCCCTCGCGGAATCGACCGTTGCGATCTCGTGCGTCTCGGTCTTCGCGGCCGCGTTCGTCGCGGCGACCGTCTCGGTGCACGCGGTGATCGCGCGCACGCGCCGCCCTCCCGCCGCTAGGGCGCGCATGGCCGGCGTCCTGGCGCCGCTCGCGTCGATCGCTGCGCTCGTCGCGCTCGCCGCTCTCCGGTTCGTCTCCGTCGTCGCGCCAATCGCGGCGCTGCCGACGTGTCTCGCGGCATTGATTGCCGCGCTCGTCGCCCCGTCGGCCAGGCGGCTGCGCGCGATCGGCTGGACGCTCGTCGCGACGACGCTGCTCGGAGCGGCGCTATTGGTGGCCGCATTCGGGTGATCGGTGCGGCGCCGCAATCAAGAATTAGGAATTTGGAAGTAAGAATTCGTCGTAATTCTTGATTCGCGCGGCGCAGTATACTCGCCGCGCTCGCATTCCGCGGGGACGCTGATGATTCCGAGGACGCTCGCCGCCGGCACGCTGACGCTCGCCGCCGCGGGCCTGCTCGCATCGGCGCCGCGCGCGCAGGACGTCCGCCGCGGCGCCGCGCTCTTCGCCGAGACGTGCGCGGCGTGCCACGGCGCCGACGCGAAGGGCGACAACGGGCCGAACCTCACGGCGCTCTGGGCCGCGGGCGCAACAGACGATCGCGTGACGCAGACGATCCGCGGCGGCATCGCCGGCACGGTGATGCCGCCGAGCGCGGCGACCGACGAGGAGATTCGCGCGATCGTGGCGTACCTCAGGACGCTCGCGGCGCCGCCGCCGGCGGCCGGCGAGACCGCGCGCGCAACGCCGGAGCGCCCGCAGCGCGTCGTGCTCGTGACGGCGAGCGGCGAAGACATTCGCGGCGAACGGCGCAACGAGGACGCGTTCTCGATCCAGATCGAGGACGATGGCGGACGGCTGCGCGGATTTCTCAAGAAGGATCTGCGCGACATCGTGCGCGGCGACGCCGCACGCGGCGCGCCGGCGCGCGATCGCGCGGGCGTCGATCCCGGCATCGGCTATCGCGATCTGCTCGACGGGCTGAAGGATCCGTCGCGCTGGCTGACCTTCTCCGGCGACTACACCGGCCGGCGGCACAGTCCGCTGACGCAAATCACGCGCGAGAACGTCGGCCGGCTCGCCGCGGAGTGGACGTTTCAAACCGGCACGGTGACGCGCGGCCGCGGCTTCGAGGCGACGCCGCTCGCGCTCGACGGCGTGCTCTACGTGACGGGATCGAACGACTTCGCGTGGGCGCTCGACGCGCGCACCGGCCGTCCGTTCTGGCAGTACCGGCGCGAGCTGCCGACCGATCTCACCTACGGCGCGATGGCGCCGGTCAACCGCGGCTTCGGCCTGCTCGGCGATCGCCTGTTCATGACGACGCTCGACGCGCACCTGCTCGCCTTCGATCGACGCACCGGCCGCACGTCCTGGGACGTGACGCTCGCCGACTATCGTGTCGGCTACTCGGCGACGATCGCGCCGCTCGTCGTCGACGGCAAGGTGATCGTCGGCATCTCGGGCGGGGAATATCCGACGCGCGGCTTCCTCGACGCGTACGATCCGGCGAGCGGCGCGCGCATCTGGCGCTTCTACACCGTGCCCGCGCCGGGAGAGCCGGGGAGCGAGACGTGGCCCGCGCCCGAAGCGGCTGCGCGCGGCGGCGGCGGCACGTGGATGACGGGCACCTACGATCCGGAGTTGAACCTGCTCTATTGGGGCACGGGCAACCCGAACCCGGATTACTACGGCGACGATCGCAAGGGCGACAACCTGTACACGAATTCGCTCGTCGCGATCGACGCGCGCACGGGCGCGCCGAAGTGGCACTACCAGTTCACGCCGCACGACACGCACGACTGGGATTCGAATCACGTCGCGGTGCTCGCGGACGTGACGATCGGCGGCGCACCGCGCCCCTCGACAGGCTCGGGGCGCACTGAGCCCGTCGAAGTGCGGAAGGTCGTGATGGTCGCGAACCGCAACGGCTTCTTCTACGTGCTCGATCGGCGCGACGGAACGCTCCTCGTCGGCAAGCCGTTCACCGACACGACGTGGGCGCGGGAGATCGGGCGCGACGGACGGCCGATCGTGCTCAACGACGGCACGAAGAGCTGCGTGCCCGATCAATGGGGCGGCACGAACTTCAATCCGCCCTCGTTCGATCCGGCGCTGTCGTTGTTCTTCGTCAACGCGCGCGAGACGTGCGCGACGTTCGTGCCGCAGGCGCCGAAGATCGCGCCGGGGCGGCAGAACTTCGGCGGCGTCGTGCGCGTCGATCGCGAGAAGGCGTATGGCGCGCTGCGCGCGCTCGATCCGGCGACGGGCGAGCGGCGCTGGGAGTTCCGCTACCCGTCGCCCTCGATGGCCGGCGTGATGACGACGGCGTCCGGGCTCGTGTTCGCCGGCGACAACGAGGGCAACGTCATGGCGTTCGACGCGCGGACGGGCGCGAATCTCTGGCGGTACGCGACGGGCAACCCCATCTGGGGCGCGGCGCCGATGACATATCTGCTCGACGGCCGGCAGCACGTCGTCATCGCCTCGGGCGCGACGCTTTTGTCCTTCGCGCTGCCGGACCGAGCCGGTTCGTAATGTGGTAGTTTCTCCTCATGTAGGGCGACCCTTTCAGGGTCGCCACAGGCGAGGCTGAAAACCCTCGACGCGGCGGCCCTGAAAGGGTCGCCCTACATTGCGTTCAAAGGAGCTGCGATGCGCGCCAGACTCGCTGTTGCTGTTGTCGCCGCCGCCTCCGTCTGCCTGCTGATCTCGTCGCAACCCGCCGCGCAGTCCGGCGGCGCGGGCGACGTGACGTTCGCGAAGAACATCGCGCCGATCCTGCAGCGGAGCTGCCAGGAGTGCCACCACGCGGACGGCGTCGCGCCGATGTCGCTCGTCACCTACGAAGAGGTGCGGCCGTGGGTGCGCGCGATGAAGATGCGCACGTCGCTTCGCAGCCAGCGCGGCGCGATGCCGCCGTTCTTCGTCGAGAAGAACATCGGCATCCAGAAGTTCAAGCACGATCCGTCGCTCTCAGACGACGAGGTCGCGATGATCGGGCGCTGGGCGGACGCGGGCGCGCCGCGCGGCAATCCCGCCGACATGCCGAAGGCGCTGAACTTCGACGACAGCGACAAGTGGACGATCGGCGAGCCCGATCTCGTCTTGAAGTCGAAAGAAGTCCTCGTGCCCGCCGTCCGTCCCGACTGGTGGGGCGACTTCGGCCTCATCCCGACCGGCCTCACCGAGGATCGCTACGTGTCGGCGGTGGAAGTGCGCGAGATCAACGACATCCCGCGCGGCGGCGGCACGTCCACCGTCGGCGGACGCTACGTCTTCCACCACATGACGTACACGAGCGTGAAGATGGGGGAGCGCGGCACGGGCGACGAGCTCGCGAGCAGCTGGCCGATTCACGAGGTCGGCCGCAACGCGGACATCTTCCCGCCCGAAGCCGGCCGCCTGCTGCAGGCCAACTCCGCGCTCTCGCTCGACGCCGGCCACATTCATTCGAACGGCCGCGAGGCGAAGGCGCATCTCGAGTTCGCGTTCAAGCTCTTCCCCGTCGGCTACAAGCCGATCTACAAGCGATCGACGCTGCGGCTCGGCAACGGGATCGACATCGACGTGAAGCCCAATCAGGCGAACCAGGAGCTGCACGCGTACGCGACGCTGCAGGAGCACACCAAGATCATCGCGTTCGAGCCGCACCTGCACGCGCCCGGCGTGCGCATGTGCCTCGAGGCGATCTGGGGCCACAACATCCAGACGCTGAACTGCGTCGGCTACGATCACAACTGGGTGAAGCAGTACGTCTACCAGGACGATGCGGCGCCGCTCCTGCCCAAGGGGACGATCGTGCACCTGATCGGCTTCCTCGACACGACGCCGGCGAACAAGAACCCGGCCGACCCGCGCAACTGGGCCGGCGGCGGCCGGCGATCGATCGCCAACATGTTCATCGATCTCGGCTACGCGGTGTCGCTCACCGAGGAGCAGTTCCAGGCGGAGATGGCGAAGCGGCGCAAGAACATGAAGAGCCGCAACGACTACGACATCGGCTGCCCGCTCTGCTGGGCGCCGCCGATTCCCGCGAACACGTCGACGTCGACGACCGGCGGGCAGCAGAAGCAATGAGGCGAACGCTCGCGGCCGCGATCGCGGCGATAGCGTTGTGTGCGGCGCCCGGCGCGCAGACGCGCTTCACGTACTCGAGCGGCCAGACCGTGATGCCCGCGTACGAGGGGTGGCGCTACAACGACGACGGCGCGATCACGATGTACTTCGGCTACATGAACTCGAACTGGCTCCAGGAGTTCGACGTGCCGGTCGGTCCTGACAACGCGATCGAGCCGGGCGGCCCCGATCAGGGGCAGCCGACGCATTTCTATCCGCGGCGTAACCCGTTCCTGTTCACGGTCGCCGTGCCGAAGGATCTCGGCACGAAAGAGCTGACGTGGACGCTGACGACCAACGGCAAGACCGAGCGCGCGTACGCGTCGCTCAAGAGCGACTACCAGATCGACAACCAGGTGATCTCGACCGAGGTGGGCGGCGACTTCGGCAGCCTGCGCGACGAGCTGCGCACGAACATTCCGCCCGAGCTGCGCGTCGACGGCGAGAAGCGGCGCAGCGTGAAGGTCGGCGAGCCGCTCGCGCTCGTCGCGTTCGCCGGCGATCCCGACAACATTCCCGCGCGCCGCGACGGCAAGGCGCAGCCGCGCGATGCCAGCGGGCGCATGATGTCCGAGGAGCCGCCGCCCGCGGCGAAGACGCCGGCGCCGCGCGCCGCGCAGTCGCAGGCGGCGCAGCAATCCCAGGCAGCCGCCAGTCCCGCCGCGCTGATCTATCGGCCGCCCTCGGCGATCGTGCCGTCGAGCGGTCCGGGGCTGCGCTTCGCGTGGACCGTGTACCGCGGCAAGGCCGCCGCCGTCACGTTTGCCCCTGATCAGACGAAGACGTGGACCGACACGCGCGCGTACGCGAACTCGCCGTGGTCGCCGCCTTACACCGTGCCGCTTCCGCCGCCCGACGGCAAGTTCGTCGCGCAGGCGACGTTCAGCGAACCGGGCACCTACGTGCTGCGCGCCGTCGCGAGCGACGGATCGCTGTTCACGTACGAGAACCTCACCGTCACCGTGAAGTAGGGCGACCGTGTAGGGCGACCCTTTCAGGGTCGCCAGCATCGCCGAACGCCGACAACGTTTCTCCGCGAGCCGCCATCCAAAGTCGCGATGGACGCTTTTCTCCGAGACATCCGCCACGCCGCGCGCAATCTCGCGCGCACGCCCGGCTTCGCGCTGATCACCATCCTCACGCTCGCGCTCGGCATCGGCGCCAACACCGCGATCTTCTCGGTCGTCAACGCGGTGATCCTGCGGCCGCTCGGCTATCCGCATCCCGAGCAGCTGATCTACATCTCGAGTCAGTTCCCGCAGCTGGGATTCGATCAGTTCTGGGTGTCGCCGCCGGAGTTCTTCGAGCTGCAGGAGCGCGCGCGATCGTTCTCGTCGATCGGCGCATACGCCGTGGGCCAGGTGAACCTCGCGGCCTCGGATCGGCCGCGGCGCGTGCAGGTGGCGCAGGCGTCGGCCGAGTTGTTCCGTGCGCTCGGCGTCGCGCCCGCGCAGGGGCGCACCTTCGATCCTGCCGAGACGCGGCCGGGCGGCGCGCCGGTGGCGATCCTCTCGGACGAGATCTGGCGGTCGGCGTTCGGCGCGCGAGCGGGCATCGTCGGACAGCAGGCGGAGGTCGACGGCGTCCGCCGCACGATCGTCGGCGTCATGCCGCCGCGCTACGACGTCGCCGATCAGCACGTCGAGGTGTGGCTGCCGCTCGCGCTCGATCCGGCGAACCGGCGCAACCGCGGCAACCACTATCTGTATCTGATCGCACGGCTCACCGACGGCGTGACGCTGGCGCGCGCGCGCGCCGAGCTCGACACGCTGCTGCGCGACTGGCAGCGATCGATCACCGGCTCGGACAATCCGCCGCGCGAGCAGCGCGTGCACACGCCGAACCCCGAGGACCACCGGCTGCGGTTCGATCCGCTGCAGGCGCAGATCGTCGGCGGCGCGCGCACGTCGGTCTGGGTGCTGCAGGGCGCCGTCGTCTTCGTGCTGCTGATCGCGTGCGCGAACCTCGCGAACCTGCTGCTCGCGCGCGCCGAGTCGCGGCACAAGGAGTTCGCCATCCGCGCGGCGATGGGCGCGGGCCGCGGCCGGCTGCTCCGCCAGTTCATGACGGAGGGGTGTCTGCTGACGCTCAGCGGCGCGGCGCTCGGCCTCGTGGCCGCCGTCGCCGGCGTGCGCGCGCTGATTGCCGCGTATCCCGACAGCCTGCCGCGATCGGCCGAGGTGTCGCTCGATGCCGGCGTGCTCGCGTTCACGCTCGTCGTCGCGCTCGCGACCGGCGCGGTGTTCGGTTTCGCGCCGCTGCTGCATCTGGCGCCCGACGCGACGTCGATGGCGCTGAAAGAGGGCGGGCAGCGCGCCACCGCCGGCGCCGGGCGCCAGCGGCTCCGCCGCACGCTCGTCGTCGCGGAGATCGCGCTGGCGGTCGCGCTCGTCGTCGGCGCGGGTCTCCTGCTGCGCACGGTGGCGAATCTCACGCGCGTCGACGGCGGCTTCGCGCGCGAACAGCTCGTCACCTTCCTCGTCGATCTGCCGAACGCGACGTACAAGACGCCGCAGCAGATCGTCGGCTTCTACCGGCGGCTGCTCGATCGGCTGCGCGCGATGCCGGGCGTGCAGTCGGTGGCGGCGATGAGCGGGCTGCCGCCGATGCGGCAGGTCGACGCCAACGACACGAACATCGAGGGATACAAGGCGCCGCCGGGCGGACCGTTCGAGAACGTCGACTACTATCAGGTCGCGACCGACGGCTACGCCGAGACGATGGGCATTCCGATCCTCGAGGGGCGCGCGTTCCAGCCGTCGGACGCGATCGGTCCGAAGGTCGTCCTGATCAACCAGACGATGGCCCGTACGTTCTACGGCGCGCAGAGTCCGATCGGCCGGCGCGTGCGGCCGTCGGCGCTGCCGGAAGCGAAGGTGCCGTGGTTCACGATCGTCGGCGTGGTGAAGGACGTGAAGCAGGGCGGCGTCGATCGCAGGACGGGCACGGAGCTATACTTCGACTTCGAGCAGATGCAGGATGTGTCGAACTTCATTCCGCCGACGCTGAACGTCGTCGTGCGGACCAGTCTGCCGGCCGACGCGCTCGCCGGCTCGATCCGCCACGTGGTGGCCGAGCAGGACGCGGCGCTGCCGGTCGTCAAGCTGCGGGCGATGGACGATGTGTTCGCCGAAGCGATCGGGCGTCCGCGTCTGCTCGCCGAGCTGCTGGGGATCTTCGCGGGGCTCGCGCTGCTGCTCGCGGCGATCGGGAGCTACGGTGTGCTGTCCTACATGGTCAGCGAGCGGCGGCGCGAGATCGGGATCCGGATGGCGCTCGGCGCCGACCGGGCCTCGGTGCTGCGGATGGTCCTGTCGCAGGGACTGCGGCTGACGCTCGTCGGCGTCGTCGCGGGGCTGGCGGCGGCGTTCGCGACGACGCGGCTGCTGGCGTCGCTGCTGTTCGGCGTGCGCGCGACGGATCCGGCGACCATCGCCGCCGTCGTGGGATTGATTTCCGGCGTCGCGCTGGTGGCGTGCTACCTGCCGGCGCGCG
>Ga0209474_10002345_pt1 | contig 17546 bp, 13 predicted proteins | sample GraSoiAngelo_145_FD_185902 | JGI IMG/M metagenome (GOLD analysis project Ga0209474, IMG submission 185902) | Grasslands soil microbial communities from the Angelo Coastal Reserve, California, USA - 14_1009_05_20cm (SPAdes) (version 2) | ecosystem: Environmental > Terrestrial > Soil > Grasslands... | reverse complement strand
TGGCGAGCGACCCAGCGTTGCGGGAAAGCGGCTTGACCGTCGCATCGCGGAGTTGTTAGAAGCAGCGCCCGCCTTTCGGGCCGACATAGCTCAGTCGGTAGAGCAACGGTTTCGTAAACCGTAGGTCCCCGGTTCAAGTCCGGGTGTCGGCTCCAACCACAAGCCACCGGATGGATCCCAGTCCATGCCGCCTCCGGGCAGTTCGCGCCGGGCAGCGGCAGAGGACGCTGCGTCCGCTGTCCACCCTTCAAGTACGCCCGTTCGTACAGCGACCGGAGGCGGCGGCATGAAATCTTGATTGGGCGCACATCGGTCTGCATTCATGACGTCAGCTTTTTTAGCCGTTGGGCCGAGGCAGGCGAAATCCCGCCGGGTCTGCTACGTACAGCTGTCATGTCGTCGCAACTGATCGGCTTGGTGATCGCCGCGCTCGGCACCATCGTAACCGTCGCGGTGGCCGTCGGGCTCCCTGCTCTTGCAGTCATCGCCGTCAGGTTTTTCAAGTTCAAGGAGCGCGAGCTGACGCTCCAGATGGAGTACCGCCAGAAGTCCCACCAGCATGAGCTGGCCATCGAGCAGCAGGTGCAGGGGGTCGAGCAGCGGGTACAGCGCCTCGAGGAAGTGCTGACCAGCCTTGATCGCGACGTGCGCGACCGGCTGGGGATCGAATCAAGCCCAGCCACGTCCCTCTCGTCCCGCCCGGAGCTCGTCGAGGGGCCCGCGGCGCCAGAAACTCCGCTCGGGAAGTCGTTGGACCCGTCCTGGACAAAGGCGCGGTAGCCGGCCGCACTTGCCGCCGCCCAGCTTCCTGGAAAGTTTTCCTCGCCGGAGTTTTCGGTGGGACGGTCAAGCCGCCAAGGCGAGCTCCGCGCGCCGTTGAGCGCCGACGCGAAGCATCCACCAGCGCGCCTCGGCGACAAGCGGCGGTCCGCAGTCGTGCGAGACCGCGGAGCAATACGGGTCAACGCCAGACGGACGAGGCTCCCCGTTTCGCTCGGCGTGAATGCTCCAGTTCTCGAGCACGTACCGGACTGCGTTCGCGGCCTGCCGCGGCGAGGTCAGAAGGTGCGCGTGGTAGCGATCGGCGAACACGGGGCCGGTGCGGTGCATCAGCTTGTTGAGGGCGCGCGCCATCCGCACCTCGAGCCCCTTCATCGCGCGGCCGCAGCGTCTCCGCGTCGGGCGCCTCGACGATGCAGTGGACGTGGTTGCGCTGCACGGAGAACTCCACCAGGCGGAAGCCGAAGCGCTCGCAGCCGTGGGCGAAGGCTGAGCGCAATGCCCGGAGGCAGCGGTGCGTGCGGAGGTTCCACACCTCCCGGCGCATGCGAAGCGTCACATGCAGCGCGGCTTTTCGGAAGCCCTGACGCAGACGATGCGGGACGTTCGGTCGCGCCGACCGGCGCTTGCGGCCGGAGCCCTTTCGCGCACCGCCCCACTGGCGAAACGGCAGCTCTTGTTGATCTACTTTCATCTGCGCGATCGTAGAGAAGGGGTCTGACATCGATGCCGACCGCGGTGTGCACCCGCGAAGGCTGCGATCCGATATCTGCCCTTCAAGTGCGCCAGGCCGGAGCAGTGGCGCCACCGAATCTTGAATGGGCGCACATCACATCCCCCGGTATCGGCGCCGAGTTTGCGCCCGAACACTTCCGTCCCCCGCCGCTGCCGCGCGGAACGTCGGATGCGCACCCCTGCCGGGCAGCCGTATGAAGACTGCGCAGGAAGATGAATGCGCATGCGGTCGACGGTCGTGGGGAAGTTGTGGTCGCGAATCCTGTTGGCGCTCGCCGCCGGGGCGATCACGGGTTTCGTCAGCCTGCGTCGTGCTCAGTCGGGCGCCGTCCAGGCGACTCCCCCTGACGTCGCCTTGGCCGGGTCGCGATAGCGGTCCCGGTTGACGAAGGCAGCCCGGATTGGGCAGCCTGCGCCCGTGCGGATCCTCGTCGGAGTGGATGGATCGGAAGCGGCACAGCGCGCGGCGCACCACGCCTTCGGCCTCGCCTCGCGGCTCGCCGATTCGGTGACGTTGGTGCACGTGCTGCCCCCGCCGCCGGTGTTGTCCGAGCCGGCCGTGGTGCCGAACATCGCCGAGCTGGAACGGCAAGTGTACGAATCGGGCAAGGCGGTCCTCGACAAGCTCGCGGGCGAAGGTCGGGATCGCGGCGTGCAGGTGGAAACGCAGATCCTCTCGGGACCGGCTGCCGAAGTGCTTGCCGAGGCGGCCAAGGCCGACGACGTGGAGCTCGTCACGGTGGGAAGCCGCGGACGCACCCTGGTCGGCAGCATCCTCCTGGGCGGCACCTCGCACCGGCTCGTGCACATCTGCAAGAAGCCGGTGCTGATCGTGCACTGACCCGCTCTCTCCGCATCCTGCCTTGCGGCCGGGACCGGGGCGTGCTCCGATGAATGTCGGAGATCGTCGCGCAACCGGAGGAGAACGCATGCTCAAGACAGGTCTTCTTGCGTCCGGCGCAGTCGCCTTCTCGCTGGCAGTGAGTGGCGCGCTTGCTCAGGCCGAGGGCGACACGGTCGTGCTCGGCGCCGCCGTGTCGCTCACCGGCAAGTACTCGGTCAACGGCAAGAACACGAAGGACGGATACGATCTCGCGGTCAAGCGCATCAACGAGATGGGCGGCGTGAAGGTCGGAGGCAAGGCCTACAAGCTCAAGGTCCTCTACTACGACGACGAGTCCACGCCGGCGCGCGGAGCGCAGCTCGCCGAGCGCCTGATCGCACAGGACGGCGTGAAGTTCGTGCTCGGCGCGTATAGCTCCGGCTTGACCAAGGCCATCGCGCCGGTCACCGAGAAGTACAAGGTGCCGCACGTGGAAGGAAACGGCGCGGCGCGCGAGCTGTTCACGCAGGGGTACCGCTATCTGTTCGCGGTGCTCTCCACCTCCGACTACTACCTCCGCGACGCCGTCAATCTCGCGGCCGAGGTGGCGAAGGAGAAGGGCCGCGATCCGAAGACGCTCAAGATTGCGATGGTGTTCGAGAACGATCCCTTCAGCCTGGACGTGCGCGAAGGGATCCTCGAGGACGCGAAGCGGTACGGGATGCACGTCGCCATCGACGACAAGCTACCGCCCGAGATCAACGACATGGCACCGACGCTGACGAAGGTGCGGGCGGTGAAGCCGGACATGCTCCTGGTCTCTGGCCACGAGAAGGGCGCCACGCTGGTCGTCCGCCAGACCGCGGAGATGAAGATCGAGGTGCCCATCGTCGCCACCACGCATTGCGATTCCGCGAAGATCGCCGAGAGCATGGGCAAGCTCGCCGAAGGGGTCCTCTGCGCCTCGCAATGGGATCGCAAGCTCGCCTACAAGGACAAATGGTTCGGTAGCGCCGACGATTACGCGAAGCTGTTCGAGAAGGAGCTCAAGTACCCCGCGCCCTACCAGGCGGCGGAGTCCACGGCATCGGTGCTCGTCTTCGCGGACGCGTTCGCGCGGGCCGGCTCGCTCGATCCGGAGAAGGTGCGGGACGCGATCGCCAGCACGGACATGATGACGTTCTTCGGCCCGATCAAGTTCGATTCCACCGGCAAGAACGTGGTCAAGCCCATGGTGCTGTACCAGGTGCTCGGCGGGGACTACAAGGTGGTGGCGCCGACGAAGTGGGCGGAAACGAAGCTGGTCTGGCCGCGCAAGTTGCCGCAGTAGCGGCACTCGCCCCGGTGCTGGAGGACATCCGTCGAGATGGAAAACCTCCGGTTGCTGTTCGAATCGCCCTTCCTCTCGGTCCAGCTGCTCCTCGACGGCGTCTTGATCGGGGCCATCTTCGCGCTCGCCGCCTATGGGATGGCCCTCGTCTGGGGCGTGATGGGCCTCATCAACGTGGCTCAGGGCGAGCTGGTGATGCTCGGCGGGTACGCCGCCTTCTACCTCTATCGCGCCGGCATCCACCCGCTGTTCGCCGTCCCGCTCGCCGCGGCCGTGCTCTTTGCCGCCGGTTGGCTGCTCTATCGCGCGGTAATCTTCCGGGTGGTGGACAAGGATCTGTTCATCTCCATCCTCGCCACCTTCGGCCTGAGCATCCTGCTGCAGCAGCTGGCGAATACTCTCTTCGGCGCCGACGTGCGGACAGCGGAGTCGGGATTCGGAACGCTCTTTCTCTTCGGGGGCGCGGTGACCGTCTCCTCCATCAAGCTGATCGCCTTCGGGGCTGCCCTGCTCACCGGGGCGTTCCTCATGCAATTCCTCAGGCGGTCGCGCATGGGCCAGGCGATCCGCGCGACCGCGCAGAACTCGCGCGCGGCCCGCGTGATGGGCATCGACACCGGCCGCGTCTACGCCTGGACTTTCGGGCTCAATGCAGCCATCTGCGGCGCGTCCGGCGCGCTGGTGGCGATGACCTGGGTCGTGCATCCCTACCTGGGGCTGCCGTACACCGTCCGCTCGTTCATGATCGTGATCATCGCCGGGCTGGGAAACGTCGCAGCCGTGCTGGCCGCGGCGCTCGGACTCGGCGTGGCCGAGAACTTCGCTGGATTCATCTTCGGGGCGGAGTACCAGGCCGCCTTCGTCTTCGTGCTGCTGGTCGTCATCCTCGTCTGGCGCCGTTTCTGGCTGGCGCGAGAGCGGAGGTATCTGCGGTGAAGGCGCCGCCGCTCCGCCACATCGGTGCCGTCGCCGTGGTGGCGCTCGCGATACTCGCGCCGGTGTTCGTGCCAGCCTACCGCAGCCAGTTGGCGCTGCTCTGGGTGATGATCGTCTTCGCGCTCACCTGGGACCTGCTCGGCGGCCAGATGGGTTACAACTCCTTCGGCAACGTCCTCTTCTTCGGCGTCGGGATGTATGCCTGCGTGATCATCCAGCGCGACGCGCGCGTCGGCTACTTCACCGGGCTGTTTCTCGGCAGCGGGGCCGGCGCGGTTCTCGCGGTCGCGCTCGCCGCGCTCCTCGGTTCCGGCATCCTCGGTCTGCGCGGACACTACTTCGCCATCGGAACGCTCGGGCTCGGGATCGCCGCTGGCGAGCTCGCCGGCGGCTGGCAATTCGTGGGCGGCGGCGGCGGCATGGTGCCCCCGCTCTTTCCTGGCGAGGTTGGGAGCCGCGAGACGTTCTTCTACTATCTGTGCTTCGCGCTCGCTGCCCTCACATTGCCGTTCCTGCGTTGGCTCTACTCGAGCCGTTTCGGGCTCGTCCTCAACGCCATCCGCGACGATGAGGACAAGGCGGAGGCGATGGGTCTGCGCACCACGCGCTACAAGACGGCCGCCTGGTGCATCTCGGCGTTCTTCCTCGGCCTCACCGGCGGCGCCGTGGGCAACCTGGTCGGGTTCATCGACCCGCGTGAAGTGGCCTTCGCGGGCTCGACGTTCGGCGTCTGGATGGTGCTGATGGCGATCCTGGGCGGGAAGGGGACGCTCTGGGGGCCGGTGATCGGCGCGGTCGTCTTTCACGTCACCAAGGAGCTCTTCTGGACCTACCTTCTCGGCTGGCAGCGGGTCGCTCTCGGGCTGCTCATCGTCGTCATCGTCGTCTTCTTTCCCGTCGGCATCCTCGGCTGGGCGCGCGAGCGCTGGCCGGAGCGTTTCGGCGACGAGGCGGAGACCGGCCCGTGAGGTTCATTCTCGAGCTCGAGCGCGTCCGCAAATCCTTCGGGGGGCTGGTCGCGAACAAGGACGTGACCCTGCGGGTCCCTGCGGGGAAGATCTTCGGCCTCATCGGTCCGAACGGCTCGGGAAAGACGACGCTGTTCAATTCGATCGTCGGCCATCATCCGATCGACGGGGGATCGATCCGCTTCGAGGGCCGCGAGATCTCGCGACTGCGCGTGCCGGAGATCGCCCGTCTCGGCCTGCTGCGCACCTTCCAGCAGACGCGGATCTACGGCGGGATGACTTGCTTGCAGAACATGGTCATCAGCGTTCCGACCTCAGAGCTGGGCTGGCGATCGATGTTCAGCCGCTGTCCGCCCGAAGACCTTGGCCGGGCCGAGGAGCTGCTCGACTTCATCGGGCTCCATCCCAAGCGCCATCTGCGCGCCGGAAGCCTCTCTTTTGGCCAGCAGAAGCTCCTCGAGCTGGCGATGGCCCTGATGAACCGGCCGAAGATGCTGCTGCTCGACGAGCCCACGGCGGGGATCAATCCGACGCTCATCAACGGGCTGCTCGACCGCCTGCACCGCGTCAACGAGCAGCTCGAGATCACGCTCTTCGTGATCGAGCACAACATGGGCGTGATCATGAATCTCGCCGAGCACATCTATTGCCTGGCGCACGGCGAGCTGCTGGCGGAAGGGAAACCCGAGCAAGTCCAGAGCAACCAGAAGGTGCTCGAGGCCTACCTGGGGGCGCGCTGATGCAGCACCTCGCCGGCGAAGCACCCTCTCGCGAACGGATCGCGGAGCTCGCGGGGGGCGAGCCGGTGCTCTCGATCGCGAACCTGCACGCCGGCTACGGGAAGATGGAGATCCTGCACGGCGTGGACCTCCAGCTCGGAGCCGGGCGCTCGCTGTGCATGATCGGACCGAACGGCGCGGGAAAGTCGACCGTGCTGCATTCGATCTACGGATTCACTCGCATCCGCGCGGGCAGCATCCGCGTCGATGGACGCGACATCACCCATCTCTCGCCGAACCAGAAGCTGAAGCAGGCCGGCGTGGCGTACGTGCTGCAGGACAACTCCGTGTTCCCCGACATGACGGTGGAGGAGAACCTCTGGATGGGCGGATACCTCATGGAGCGTCCCGAGCAGGCCAAGGAGGCGGCGGAACGGCTCTTCGACAGATACGAGCGGCTGGCGGAACGACGGCGCAAGCCGGCGCGGGTGCTCTCGGGCGGAGAGCGGCGCCTGCTGGAGATCTCGCGCGCGCTGATGATGAATCCCCGCGTCCTTCTGATCGACGAGCCCTCGATCGGTCTCGAGCCGCGCTACATCGATCTGGTCTTCGGGATTCTCTCTGACCTGCGTCGCAACGAAGGCAAGGCGATCGTGATGGTGGAGCAGAACGCGAAGAAGGGCCTGGAGTTCGCCGACGTCGGCTACGTGCTGGTGAACGGCTCGGTGGCCAGGGCCGGCACGGGCGCGGAGCTGCTGCGCGATCCGGACGTCGGGCGTCTGTTTCTCGGGGATCGGCCGGCCTGAAGCACCCTTCTCGCCCGAGTTCAGATATTGTCCGCGACCCGATGGAAAACTCCTACGACCTCGTGGTGATCGGCAGCGGACCGGCGGGCCAGAAAGGGGCCATCTGCGCGGCCAAGCTGCGCAAGAAAGTGGCCATCGTCGATCGGGGTGCGCGCCTTGGCGGCGTCTCGCTGCACACGGGAACGATCCCGAGCAAGACGCTACGCGAGGCCATCCTCTACCTCTCCGGCTTCCGGCAGCGCAGCTTCTACGGAAGCGACTACGTGCTGCAGGAAATCATTTCCATGCCCGATCTCAGCCGTCGCGTCACCAAGGTGCGCGAGCACGAGCTGGAGGTGGTGCGCAACCAGTTGCGGCGCAACGGAGTGGCGGTCCTGGAAGGGTCGGCACGCTTCACCGGGCCGAAGGCGCTCTCCGTGGAGACGCCAGAGGGGTCGAGGACCATAAAGGCGGAGAACGTGCTGATCGCCTGCGGCACGCGCCCGGCGCGGCACCCCGACATCCCTTGCGACGGGAAATGCATCTTCGACAGCGACCAACTGATCGCGCTCGACGTCGAGATGCCCCGGAGCGCCATCGTGGTCGGCGCGGGCGTGATCGGGCTGGAATACGCCTCGATGCTCACCGCGCTGAACATCAAGGCCACGGTGGTCGATCAGCGGCCTACGCTGCTCGACTTCGTCGATCGGGAGATCATCGACGCGCTCACGTATCACATGCGCGTCCGCAAAACGATCTTCAGACTCGGTGAGCAGGTGAAGTCCGTCAGCGTGGATGCAGGGCGCGTCGTGGCGCGGCTGGAGAGCGACAAGACGCTGTCGGCGGACGCCCTCTTCTATACGGTGGGACGGCAGGCGAATACGGACCAGCTCGATCTTCCCGCGGCGGGCCTCAACGCGGACGCGCGCGGCCGCGTGGCGGTCGACCACCAGTTCCGCACGGCGGTACCTCACATCTTCGCGGCCGGCGACGCCATAGGTTTCCCGGCGCTGGCGTCCACCTCAATGGAGCAGGGGCGGCGGGCCTCGCTTGCCATGTTCGGGCGCTCCGATCTCGCCCAGGAGCTGCCGCTGCCCTATGGCATCTACACCATCCCCGAGATCTCCATGGTCGGCCGCACCGAGCAGGAGCTCACCGCCGGCAAGGTCCGGTACGAGGTGGGCATCGCGCGGTACGAGGAGCTGGCGAAGTCGCAGATCCTCGGCGACCATTCGGGCCTGCTCAAGCTGGTCTTCGATCCCGACTCGCTGAAGCTCCTCGGGGTGCACTGCATCGGCGAGCGGGCCGCGGAGATCATCCACATCGGTCAGGCGGTGATGGCCTTCGGCGGGACCATCGAATATTTCCGCGACGCCGTGTTCAACTACCCGACGATGGCGGAAGCGTTCAAGGTCGCCGCTCTCGACGGGCTCAACAAGCTCGGGTGACGACTCAGAGCCAGACGCGGAAGAGGTAGAGGACCCGCTCCCGCAGCTTGCCCCAGAGGCTGCGCCGGCGGAACGTCTCCGGATCCACGCGTTCGCAGAATTCGAGATCGTCGCGGAATTTGTCCTCGAGCTGCTCGGCCACGCGCGCGTCCAGCACCTCGAGGGTGATCTCCCAATTGTAGAGCAGGCTGCGCGCGTCAAGGTTGTACGAGCCGACCGTGCACCAGGCGCCGTCGATGGAGAGCGTCTTCGCGTGCATCATTCCCGGCAGCCACTCGAAGATCTCCACGCCCGCCCTGAGCAGCGAACGCCAGGTGTAGCGCGAGGCATGCGCCAGGCCCGGAATGTCGCTGTTGCGCGGCAGCATTACGCGCACGTCGACTCCCCGGCGGGCGGCGCGCTTGAGCGTTCCACGGAGCGCGCGGTTCGGAATGAAGTACGCCGCCTGGATCCAGATGCGCTCCTTCGCCGCCGCCATCGAATGCTGCAAATGGTGTTGCACCACCCGGCGGCCGAACAAGCGGCCCACGGCGAGCGCTTGCACCCGCGTCGTCGAGCCGTGGATGGGGACGGGCTCGACAATCCGGCGGGCCGGCGCCGGCCGCGCGGGATCCCAGTTCTCAGGTTGCGCGTAGCTCCAGCTCTGCTCGAACAGGCGCTGCAGCTCGCGCAACACGGGGCCCTCGATCTGGGCGTGCACGTCGTTCCAGCCACGGCCGGCCCAGGAGACCGGCGCGTAGTCGTCGCCCAGGTTCATCCCTCCAGCGAAGGCGACCCGTCCGTCGATGATCATCAGCTTGCGATGGTCGCGCACCTGCCAGCCCCAACGCCGGCGCCAGGGACCTACCGGATGGAAGATCGAGATCAGCACGCCGGCGGATCGCATCCGCGCCACGTCTTCTCCGGAGAACCCGAACGAGCCCGCTCCGTCGATGATGCAGCGGACCCGGACGCCCTCCTGCGCCTTGATGCAGACGGCGTCGACGAAACGGCGGCCGTTCGCGTCGCTCTTCCAGATGTACGTCTCGATGAGGATCTCGCTGCGGGCCAGCGCGATGGCATCGAGCATGGCGGGGTAGGCCCGGGCGCCGCCGAACAGCCAGTGCAACCGATGCCCGGGCAGCATCCGCTGCGGGGTCAGGCAAAGGCGCTCCAGTTCGCGCGGCGGCGGGGCGACGAGGGCGGTGCTCAAGAGGACCCATCTTAGGCGCTCCGGCGGCAAATGTTGATCCGAAAGACCGGGCGCACTCAGCGATGGTTGAAGTAATTGAGCGCGATCGCTAGCGCCTTGCGCAACGGCATGGTGACGCCGTAGAGCGCCAGGGCCGCGGTGACGAGGCCGATCCGATAGCGGGTGAGATCGCGCGGCGGGATCGCCAGCAGCACGATGAACATCACGCCGGTGAGGAACGCCGTGCTCAGGTACATGAACGCGAGCGATTCGCCATGAGGATCGTAGGCGTGCCCGCAGGCGGGGCAGCTCTTATATTCAGTGTAGGTCCACCATCGCCGGAAGATACGCCCGACGCCGCAACGCGGGCACCTCATCCTCAGGCCTCGCCAGAAGATCCTGCCTGCCCCGCTCACGACCCGCGCCGTATTTCCCGCACCCGGCTTTCATTCGCTTTCATTCTCACGATCGGCGAGCCCCTTAGAACACATCTCAACGCGCGTCGCGACGCTGCAACGCGTGTTAACTTCCGTCCCGTGAACGCGGAAGGTCGGTTCCGGCCGCTGGTGGCCGAGCTGAGGCGCCGGCGCGTGTTTCGCGCGCTCATCGGCTACGGCATCGTCGCGTTCGCTGTTCTGCAGATCATCGAACCCGTCATGCACGGGCTGCATTGGCCCGATGCGGTGCTCTCCTACGTCGTGGTCGCGCTGGCGGTCGGTTTTCCAGTGGTGCTCATGCTGGCCTGGATCTTCGACGTCAACGAGGGGCGGATCGAGCGCACCGCCGGCACGCCCCTTCGAACTGGCATGGCGCTCGCGCTCGCAGGCATCGGCCTGCTCGTCGCGGCGCCCGGCGCCATCTACTACCTCGTGGTGCGAAGGACCGCGCCATCGAGTACGCCGGCGGGTCCCTCGGTGGCGGTGCTTCCGCTGGTCAATCTCAGCTCCGACAAGGAGCAGGAGTACTTCTCCGACGGGCTGAGCGAGGAGCTGCTGAACCTGCTGGCGAAGGTACCGGGCCTGCACGTGGCCGCGCGCACTTCGACGTTCGCGTTCAAGGGCAAGAACGAGGACGTAGCCACCATCGGGGAAAAGCTCCACGTCGCCACCGTCCTCGAGGGCAGCGTGCGCAAGTCGGGCGACCAGATCCGCATCAGCACCCAGCTCGTCAATGCGGCCGACGGCTACCATCTCTGGTCGGAAACCTACGACCGCAAGCTGACCGACGTGTTTGCGGTGCAGGACGACATCGCCCGGTCGGTGGTCGAGGCGCTCAAGCTGAAGCTGCTGGAGCCGCCCACCTCGAAGGACCGGCGCACCGCCAGCACCGAGGCGTACAACGAGTACTTGCTCGGGCAGCAATTCTTCCGCCGCAACAATGTAGAAAGTTTCCGGCGGGCCATGCAGGCCTACGAGAAGGCCGTCGCGCTCGATCCGGGCTATGCGCCGGCCTGGGCGGCGCTTGCGCTGGCGACTTTCTGGGTCGCGGACAGCGCGGATTCCTTGACCGCCGTGATGACGGGCCAGGAGCGCGCGGTTGCGGCGGCGGACAAGGCCATCGCGCTCGGCGGGAACTTGCCGGACGGATACCTGGCGCGCGGCTTCGTCCGAGTGCCCATCCAGTGGGACTTCGATGGCGCACGCGCCGATCTGCAGCGCGCGCTTTCGCTGAAACCCGAGGATCCGGACGTGCTGCTCACCTATGCCCAGGTCGTCCTCAGGCCGTTGGGGCGGTTTCCGGAAGCGATCACGGCCCTGCGGAAGGCCGCGGAGCTGGATCCGCTCAATGCGCGCGTTTGGGGCGTCCTGGGCAGTACGCTCGCCGCCAGTGGCGAGTTCGGCGCGGCTCGCGAAGCGCTCAACCGCTCGCTGGAGATCAGTCCCGACCAGTCGTTCACCTCGTTCCACCTCGGCACGACCTTCTTGCTCGAAGGACAGCCCGCAGCAGCGATGGTCATCTACCCGCGCTCGACCAACGAGATCTTCCGCTTCGCGGGTACCGCCCTGGCAGAGCATTCGCTCGGCCATCCTCGCGCGTCGCAGCGAGCGCTCGACGAGATGATCTCCAGATTCGGGCATTCCGGCGCCTACCAGATCGCCGAGGTGTACGGCTGGCGGGGAGAGAAGGACCTCGCCCTTGCGTGGCTGGAGCGGGCGCGCGACCAGCGCGATGGGGGGTTCATCAACGTCAAGATCGATCCGCTTCTCCGGAGCCTGAGCGGCGATCCGCGTTACGCCGCGCTCCTCGCCCGGATGCACATGCCGCTGGACTGACGTCGGGCTCCAGACATCTCACCCTGGCCGCTTGATCGCGGGCCGGCCTGGCGAGCGGCTGGCTCTCGCATGCGCAGCCGCCAGTCGCCATCGTGAAGCGGATTTGTATCCGGGGAGCGCCTATGTCGAAGGTCCTGCTCGTCGCGGCTGCTCTTGTGGTCGCCTGCGGCACTGTATCGCAGGGTGGTGGCGCCGGGTCGGGAGGGAGCTCCAGCGGTGACGGCGGATCCGGCGGCAGCGCGGACAGCGGTGCCGGCTCCGGAGGCGGGGTGTCCGACGGAGGCGGGCTGGGAGCCGGCGGGTCGGACGGCGGCACAGGCTCGGGCGGTGGTGGCAGCTCCGGTGGCGGCGGCTCCGGCGGTGGTGGCAGCTCCGGTGGCGGCGGCTCCGGCGGTGGCACCGATGGAGGGACCGTCACCTCCTCCGACTGCGACGGCATCGTGCCCGGCTCGATCGGCAATTCCTTCAGCTTCGACGTCCCGCCACCGTCCTCCGGCACGATGCAGTGCGAGTCCGCTAGCTCCGACGAGGAGGGCAACCTCATCGCCGACAACCGGGGCCCGCCGACGATGAACTTGAGCTGGGAGCTGTACTCGCCTCGAGGCGAGCACGCCGGTCACATCGAGGCAGCGTCGGTGTTCCCCCAAGGACCCGGGTGGGAGGGCGTCTATTGGGCGGACACGCACATGGGTCCTCCATCTCCATCCCTCGGCTACTGGCTCCCCGACGGAACCCTGCAGCAGCATCAAGTCGTCGGCAGCGACGAGGCGGGTCCGGAGGCGTTCCGCTCCTGGCCCAATGGCGCCGTGGTGGCGACCGAGTACTGCAATGTCCCGCCCGGTAATATCTTCGTCCGTCGATTCGATTCGACCGGGCACCAGACGAGCGCCGGCGACGTCCAGTACAATTGCGACTTCCTCGCGGCTGTCGGCGACGCGAACGGCAACACCTTGTTGCTCTGGCGAAGCGGCTCCAACATCGCGGACATCGTCGGCCGCTGGCTCGATTCAGCGGGAAAGCCGATCACGCCATTCTTCACCATCGGCACCGGAGTCCTCGGCAAGGGCAGCCGTGTCCTGCTCCATGCGGTGGTCGGCGGCGGGGCGGTACTGGCGGTCGACGGCGCCTGGAAGTGGTTTATCGGCAGCGGTTCGGCGGACGTATCAGCGGCCCCGGACTGGCTCGCCTCGCACGCCGGATACGACTTCACCATCGTCCGCGGCGAGCGCGCGTATGCGCTCTTGCCCCGCACTTCCGGCGACCCGCGCGTGATGGATCTGGTCTCGACGCAGGGCAACCGTTGTGGGTCGCTCACGTTCCCGGTGGGCGGGCTCACCACCGGCGCCGACGGCAGCGTCATCGGCGCGAGCGGCAACAGCGGCTGTACCAAGACGGTGTGGCCGGGGCTACTGCGCTAGCACGGCAACCCGGCCCTGCTTACGCGCTCGGATGCTGAGGTTCGTCGCGGCGGTACAACATCTGCCGCAGCACGTAGAGCAGGATCCCGCCGTGCCGGTAGTACTCGACCTCGATCGGAGTGTCGATCCGCAGCGTTACCGGCACTTCATCCGTCGCTCCGTTCGCGCGGTGGATGACGAGCCGCGCGTCCTGGCGCGGCGTCGGCCCGCCCTCCAGCCCCGTCAGGTCGAACGTTTCCGTGCCGTCGAGCGTGAGCGTACCCGCATCGGTGCCTTCCTTGAACTGGCAGGGCAGCACTCCCATCATCACCAGGTTGCTGCGGTGGATGCGCTCGAAACTCTTCGCGACCACCGCGCGCACCCCGAGCAGCCGCGTGCCTTTCGCCGCCCAGTCGCGCGAGGAGCCGGTGCCGTACTCGTGCCCGGCGAAGACCATCAGCGGCGTGCCCCGCTTCTGGTACTCCATCGCAGCGTCGTAGATCGGCATCTGCTTGCCGTCGATGACGGTGACGCCGCCTTCCACGCCAGGGACCAGGAGGTTCTTGATGCGCACGTTCGCGAAGGTGCCGCGCACCATCACTTCGTGATTGCCGCGCCGCGCGCCGTACGAGTTGAAGTCCTCCGGTTTCACGCCCCGGGAGATGAGATACTTCCCCGCCGGGCTGGTCGGCTTGATCGATCCGGCAGGTGAGATGTGGTCGGTGGTGACGGAATCGCCGAAGACCGCCAGCGCCCTCGCCCCGCGGATGCCGGTGCGCTGGTCGGGGCGCGGCGAGAAGCCTTCGAAGTAGGGCGGCTCCTGGATGTACGTGCTGTTCGCGTCCCAGGCGTAGACTTCGCCGGAAGGAGCGGGGATCTCGTTCCACTCGTGCGCATCGCGCGAGAGATCGCCTCCGTAGTTCTGCCGGTACATCTGCACATCGCTGGCCGCGCCCAGGGCAGCGTTCAACTCTTCTGCGGTTGGCCAGAGATCCTTCAAGAACACGGGCTTGCCGTCGCGGCCCAGGCCGATGGGATCCTTCTCGACATTGATGTCCACCCGGCCGGCCAGCGCGAACGCCACCACCAGCGGCGGCGACATGAGGAAGTTCGCTTTGATGCTCTGGTGAATGCGCGCCTCGAAATTGCGGTTGCCGGAGAGGACGCTCGCCGCCACCACGTCGTTCTTCGTCACCAGCTGCTCGACGTGCGGATCGAGCGGGCCGGAGTTGCCGATGCAGGTGGTGCATCCGTATCCGACGGTGGTGAAGCCGAGCTTGTCCAGGTAGGGCTGCAGCCCGGTCTTCTCCAGGTAGCGGGAGACGACCCGCGATCCGGGCGCGAGCGAGGTCTTGACCTCCGGGCGGATGTGCAGCCCCCTCTCGACCGCCTTCTTGGCGAGAATGCCGGCCGCCAGCATCACGGACGGGTTGCTGGTGTTCGTGCACGAGGTGATGGCGGCGATGAGCACGTCCCCGTGCCCGACGTCCACCGGCATCTTCATCTCGTGCACTTCCTGCGTGGGCACGCGGTCCGGCGTGGGACGGTTGGTGATCATCTCCGCTTCGGTCAGCGGGTTCGTGTCCTTGGTGGTGATGCTGTTGCGGACCAGCTTGGGAATGCTGTCGGGGTCCTGCTTGCCGCCGCCCGCCACGTGCTCGACCGGAGGCGGCTCCACGACCTGCTGGTACCGCTTGCCCACCTCGTCTTTGGCCTTGCCGTAGCCGTTCGGCGCGGGCTCCTGGAGGATCTTGCAAAAGGCGTCCTTCAGCTTGGGCAGCTCGATGCGGTCCTGGGGGCGCTTGGGTCCGGCCACGCTGGGCCGCACGCTACCGAGATCGAGCTCGAGCACCTGCGTATAGTCGCACTGGCCCTTCTTTGGGATCCCGAACATCTGCTGCGCCTGGAAGTAGGCGCGCATCGCGTCCACCTTGTCCTTCGCGCGGCCGGTCGCGAGCATGTACTGGCAGGAGAGCTCGTCGACCGGGAAATACCCCATGGTCGCTCCGTACTCGGGCGCCATGTTCGCGATCGTCGCGCGCTCCGGCACCGGAAGGCGGGCCGCTCCTTCCCCGAAGAACTCGACGAACTTGCCCACCACCTTCGCCTTGCGCAGCATCTCGGTGACGGTGAGCACGAGGTCGGTGGCCGTCACGCCGGCGCGCACCGCGCCAGAGAGATGGACGCCGACGACGTCGGGCGTGAGGAAGTACGCCGGCTGGCCGAGCATGGCGGCCTCGGCCTCGATGCCGCCGACGCCGTAGGCGACGACGCCCAGGCCGTTGATCATCGTCGTGTGCGAGTCGGTGCCGACGAGGGAGTCTGGATAGTAGACGCCGCCCCGTTCGTGGACTCCGGGAGAGAGGTATTCGAGGTTGACCTGGTGCACGATTCCCATCCCGGGCGGCACGATCTGCAGGCCATGGAATGCGCTCATCCCCCACTTGAGGAATTCGTACCGGGCGCGATTGCGGGTGAACTCGATGCGCATGTTCAGCTGGAGCGCGTTCGGTACTTTGGCGAAGTCCACCTGCACCGAGTGATCGATCACCAGGTCGACCGGCACCAGCGGCTCGATCAGGCTCGGCGGCTTCGCCGCCTTCTTCACGGCGCCCCGCATCGCCGCGAGGTCGACCACCAGGGGAACGCCCGTGAAGTCCTGCAGGAGCACGCGGGAGACCACGAAGGGGATCTCCTCCGTCCGCTCCGCCTTCGGCTGCCAGGATGCGAGCGCACGGATGTCCGGCTCCCGGACCCGCTTGCCGTCCAGGTTTCGCAGCAGCGATTCGAGGATGATGCGCAGGCTGACAGGCAGCCGCGAGATCTTGCCGAAGCCCTGCCTCTCCACTTCCGGCAGCGAATAGAACGATCCGTGGCTGAAGCTCTGTTTGAAGTCCATGGCGGCGCTCATATAGGCGATCTAACCGTCCGCTGCTACTCCCGCAGGGGCAGGGCGCGCCCGAGACGGCTTGACGCGGCGGCGGCCTCGGAGTGTTCTCGCGCCCGCCGAGGGAGCCCCGATGGATTTCTCCATTTCCGAACGAGCGCAACAGTTGCGAAACCGGGCGCGGGAGTTCGTGCGCCGGTACGTGATCCCGCTGGAGGTGCGGCTCTCGGGATCCTGGAAGGAGCTGGAGCCTGCGCTTCAGCAGGCGCGCGCCACGGCCAAATCGCTCGGGCTCTGGGTTCCCGATCTAGGCGTGCCACTCGAAGAGTTCGCCATGCTCTCCGAGGAGCTGGGGCGAAGCCCGCTCGGCCACTACTGCGTCAACGCGCAGGCGCCCGACATCGGGAACATGGAGCTCCTCGAGCTGGCGGGTAGCGAGGAGCAAAAGGAGCGCTGGCTCCGGCCGATGCGGGCTGGCGAGATCCGCAGCTGCTTCTCGATGACCGAGCCGGAGCGGGCGGGCTCGAATCCCACCTGGATGGATACCCGGGCGGTCCTCGAAGACGGGCAGTGGACCATCGATGGACACAAGTGGTTCACCTCCGCCGCCGACGGCGCGGCCTTCGCCGTGGTGATGGCGGTCACCGATCCGGAGGCGCCGCCGCATCTGCGCGCCTCGATGATCATCGTGCCCTGCGACACTCCCGGATTCGAGCGGGTGCGGAACATTCCCGTGATGGGTCACGCCGGGGAAGGGTGGCCGACGCATGCCGAGATCCGGTACACGCGTTGCCGGGTCCCGAAGGAGAACCTGCTCGGCGGCCGCGGCGCCGGCTTCGCGCTGGCGCAGGAGCGCCTCGGTCCGGGGCGCATTCACCACTGCATGCGCTGGATCGGCATCTGCGAGCGCGCGTTCGAGATGATGTGCCGGCACGCCTCCGAGCGGGAGCTGGCGCCTGGCAAGCTGCTGGCGACGCGGCAGACCGTGCAGCAGTGGATCGCCGACAGCCGCGCTGAAATCGACGCTGCAAGGCTGATGGTCCTGCACGCGGCCTGGAAGATGGAGCGAGTCGGGCAGCGGGAGGCGCGGGTGGAGATCTCGACGATCAAGTTCTTCGTCGCGAACGTGCTTCAAGACGTGCTCGACCGGGCAGTGCAGGTGCACGGGGCCCTCGGCGTCACTGACGACACGCCGCTCGCGTTCTGGTACCGCCACGAGCGCGCCGCCCGGATCTACGACGGCCCGGACGAGGTGCACAGGGCGGTCGTCGCGCGCAGGGTGCTGCGCGGATTC
>Ga0209474_10002344_pt1 | contig 17570 bp, 17 predicted proteins | sample GraSoiAngelo_145_FD_185902 | JGI IMG/M metagenome (GOLD analysis project Ga0209474, IMG submission 185902) | Grasslands soil microbial communities from the Angelo Coastal Reserve, California, USA - 14_1009_05_20cm (SPAdes) (version 2) | ecosystem: Environmental > Terrestrial > Soil > Grasslands... | reverse complement strand
GATCGCAGCGCGGAAATTCTCGCGCCCAACCGACGATAAATTCTTCCGCGTCAATCGAGATATCTCTCGTGGAACGGTGAGGGATCCATCGAGTTGAACAATTGCTCGATTCGATCAACAAAAAGTTCGATTCGACGGTGCTTAGAACCCATCTCTCAAATAGGGAATGAGTGCGCTAAGTTCTGGCGCGCCGCTGGCAAGGCGCGACGAAGAAGCATAGCCAAGGCGCTCTGTGACTGAGGAGCAACGCCGCCAGAACTTAGCCCGGAGGGTTGCAGATCTTTAGCGCTGCAGGGGCGTTGCTCGTCGGTCAAAGATCCATGAAGGATATTCTCTCTCCTCGGGCCTTGCTGCAGCTCCAAATCTCCAGCAACGCACCCGTTCCCTATTTGAGAGATGGGTTGTATGCGACTTCAAGTTGGCAATTCATTCAAGCCGTCGTGACGACAGCGGCACAAGCTCTTTGCAGACGCCGTGGACTTTTCGGACCATTTCTTCCGACAGAGGTCCATTTTCGCTTTCAACGAGTGAACGAATTGTGTGTATCCCATCGAGCAGTTTTACCACAAGGGCACGAGCTCGGATGTCACTGCTCATCGCATGAAGTTGTTCCTCCAAATAATCAATCAGTGCGGGTTGGCGAATAAGATTGGAACGCTCGGGTGAATAATTCTGAAGTACCAGCGCGGATAGAGCCTCTGTCCCGCGCAACCATCCCCCAAGACTTACCAGCTGAGCCAGGTGTGCACTTTTGAGTTCAATCATTCCGGTTTCGAGATCGGAAAGCACACCATCCCACTCTTGCCGGGCCTCAGACCATTCATTCTTATCGGCAAGCTCCATGATGCTGCGACTGCGCCGAAGAGCGCGCTCTCTGATGCCAAGTCCTCGTGCGAACGATAGCACGCTGTTACCGACATTTTTCACCTCAGCCGAATCTTCCGCTTCCATTGCAATGAAACCTTCCGCTATCGCGACACCCAGCAGAGTAGCGATCTGGGCCTGATCACCATGTGATTTCCAGCTAGCTACCTCGGGACGTTTTACAGCGCGCCAGTTCGCGTCCCGGAATTGGTCGAGAGAACGGAAAATCTCTTTCGGCACTGGTACCGCGAGACCGTGCACCTGTTTCGCTTGTGAGGGGAGCGGGCTGTTTTGCTCAGAGGGCATCTGGGCCAACGCCCCCATCACAACGATGGCCTGAACAAGGATGAAGAGCTTTAGTGCAGACATCACGGATTCAGAGGCCACTCGGAAACGTTTCGCGGAGAATCGTCTGGTTTGCGTTGAAATGTCTCAATCAGCTGTAAATCCGACGAGCTGATTTTCCCACGCTCCGCCATCTGTTCGATGAAATCGATCAGTTGCCGCCAGTAATCGGTTCCGATGATCACAATCGGAAAATGTTTGATCTTCTCGTTCTGATCAAAGCGAGCGCCTCAAAAAGCTCGTCGAGGGTGCCGACGCCGCTGAGCATAACAGCGAAGGCGTAGGAATATTTTATCAGCAGCGCTTTACGAACGAAAAAATAATGCAGCCGGACACAACGATCGAGACATATGTTGGATGATTCCTCGAATGGCAGCTGGACGTTGCATCCAAACCGAGCGGCCGCCGACCTCTTTTGCGCCGCGGTTGGGCCGCCTCCATAACCCCCTTGTCCGCCGCCGGTCATAACCGTGAATCCGAGCCGGGCAATCGCCGCGCCCATTTTCAGGGCCAGTTCGTAATGCGGATCGTCAGGTTTGATTCGCGCCGAACCGAAGACGGTCACGCAAGGACCAATGAAATGAAGAGCGCGATATCGCGAAGGAAATCGCGCATGACTCGCAGCAACGTGCAGAACTCTGCGAATCGCGAGCGTGGCCTTCCAGAAATATTTCATCAGCGCGCTCCGGCGGAGTAACAACCGCCGCGACGGCCGAATCCTGCGCGGGCTGCATCGGAGTTTCACTTGCCATCAACTCTCAAGGGCGGCTTCGCAGCACTTCAATATTTCCGCCGCATGTGACTGGGCAGAATGTTTAGATCGCTCCGGTACTTGGCGACGGTGCGTCGCGCAATGGGAATGCCGCGCTCGCTCAAAATCTCGACGATCTCGTGATCGCTCAACGGCGCGCTGCCGCTCTCATGCTTCACGAGGTCGAGAATGGCTTGTTTCACGCTGGTGTTGCTCAGCGATTCACCGGTCGCAGTTTGATAGCCACCTGTGAAAAAGTATTTCATCTCGAAAACGCCCTGCGGCGTGGCCATGTATTTGCCGGATACCGCGCGGCTAACCGTGGTCTCATGCACGCCGACGGCTTCGGCGACTTCTGCCATGGTCATCGGCTTCAAATGCGATGGGCCGTGCTCGATGAAATCGCGCTGCCGTGAAACGATCTGCTGCGCGATATTTATAATTGTTTGCTGCCTTTGATGGATCGAGCGGATCAGGAATTTGCCGCTGCGGATTTTGTCCCGGATATAGTCTTTCGCGTCGCTGCTCTGCGAGTCGCCAGACGCAATGATGTCCTTATACAGGTTGCTGATCCGCAGATGGGGAATCTGTTCGTTGTTGAAGGAGATCTGATATTCTCCGTCCACCTTTTCCACGATCACGTCCGGCAACACGTAATTCTGCGGCGCGGCGGCGAAAACCTGGCCGGGGCGAGGATTCAGTCGCGCGATGTTGTCGGCGGCCTTTTGCACATCCTCGACGCAGATCGCCATTCGGCGCGCGATCTCCGGAAAGTGATGCCTGCCCAGATTATCCATGTGCTCGGAAACGATCCGGTACTCGAAGCTGTGTTCCTTTCCCTGTCGTCGCAATTGGATCAGCAAACATTCGCGTAAATCACGCGCACCAACTCCGGCAGGATAGAAACTTTGGATTAATCCAAGCATCCTTTCGAAATCGTTCTGTGGAATACCCGAGTTCAGCGCCATTTCCTCCGGGGTGCTTTGGAGAAATCCGTCGTCGTCGATATTGCCGATGATCAGCTCCGCAGCTTTTCGGTCGTCGGTGCTGAGCACGGTCTGGTTGAGTTGCACGACGAGATTTTGCTGAAGTGTTTCCTGGACTGGAATGGAATCGAAAAGGAACTGGCGTTTCTCGTCTGCATCTTTCGAACCGCGCCGGCCATCGAAGCTGGAGCTGGCCGACTGCGCCATGTAATCGCGCCATTCCTCATCCAGGCTTGCCAATTTTTCGAATTCGTCCCTGAAATTCTCTTCGGCTAAAGCTTCAGCCTCGCTGCGTTCGTTGGCGCCTGAATCCTCGGGCAACTCTTCCAGCACGGGATTTGTTTCCATCTCCTGTTGAACCAGATTGCGCAGCTCGAGCAGCGGAGTCTGGAGAATAAGCAGACTCTGTTGTAGCTGCGGCGACAGAACCTGCTGCAACGCGAGGCTTTGCCTCTGCTGCATTCCCTGTGCGGCCATACGCCGAGTTTACGGGCGTCGTTAGCAGTGGGCAAGCAACGGCTTCGCCGCGTTAAAATCTTAATCGTTGAAGTGTTAAACGGGTGAGACGTGTTCGCCGATTGTCAGTTTCGGGAGTTGAAGCGTGGATTACGTGTTTCCGTTCACCATTTCCCAGCTAACGGGCGCATCGAAGGCGAGGATTTGCTCGAAAATATCCGTTGAGGTTGAGTATGGCACGGCAATGAGATCTGCTCCAAGACCGGGCCGTATCTGTCCCAGCGCATTTTCGCTTCGCAACGCGCGCGCCGGATTCACGGTCACCATTTGAAAGATTTCGTCCGGTGAAACCCGCGGAAAGTTATTTTGAAAAGCGCGCATCTCATCGAACAAGCTCAAGGTTTTGTTGCTCGCGAGACTGTCGGTGGCAAGGCAAACATTGAATCCCAGCGAGCGCAGGCGATCGAATGCGAATGGGCTGTGGCCAAAATAGTTGTGGCTTCGCGGGCAATGTACGATGTGAAATCTTGAATTGAATGTTTCCAGCAACTCGAAATCGCTTTCCGTCAATTCGTTTAAATGCGCCACGATCCACTGCGGTAGGGCGCGATCGCCGAGCGCGCCGACGAACAATCCCAGCGGGGTTTCATTCCCGCAATCATTGATCGGCCTTCCGATGCTCTTGATGAACTCGTAGAGCGGCCCTGAGGCGTCGCGAAACATCTGCATTTCCTCACGCGACTCAGCCAAGTGCGTTGTCAGCAAACCGTTGTCGCGTTGGGCCACCTGCTTGCAACGCCGAAATAAGTCTCTCGACGCCGTGAACAAGGCATGCGGCGCGAGGCCCCACTGCGCGACTCCTTCGACTTTGCTCAGGACAGGCTCAGGTCGCGCGCTACGGAGTAATTCAATTGCGGCGTGGATAAGTTCACTTGCGCGCTCCGGCACGCGAATATCGATCAGTTCCGCACACCACCAGGTGCGAATCGGCGGCTGAACCTCCGAGATCAATTCCGGAAAAGCGGTCAAATTCGCGACCACAGTTGTGCCGAATTTTCTTGCCTCTGCGAAACCTTCGTTGATCGACGCGAGATAATCGTCCGGTGAGAGCTTTACCTTTTCCGCATTGATCGCGCGAATCCACTCTGCAAAACATTTTTGCGGCGCGATTTTGCCTCGCAAACCGGTGTAATCGAGGTGGCAATGCGCGTTGATCAGCCCCGGCAATAACACTTGTTCGCCGAGGTCGACAGTGTTGCCGGCGTTGCGCGTGTTGACATCATCAAATCTGCCAACCTCGACGATCCGGTTTCCCAAAACAGCGACAGCACCGTTCTCAATGGGCGCTCCGTCCATCGTCACAACCGTGCGCGCGCGGATGATCATCTGTGAGCTGTAACGGCGGTCTCTAATCGCCGTCAAATATTCATAGTGCAGAGCGTGACAATGCTCATTCAGGTGGATCGGCTTCTCCGAAGACGACGGAAATCCTCGCCCAAGGGGCAATATCAGGCGGCAAACTCACGTTTTGTTGCCAACGCGTTGAGGAGTCGCCGCGCCGACCGTTCCACGTTTCTACAGATTAAACGTCTTCGTCTTTCACGACTTTCCGGCATTCGGCGACCAGAAGATTGCACGCTTCCTGGCAAAGCAACGGAACTGTAGCCGCAGCTGCCGCTGTAGCTGGGGTCGCTGACCCCGGTGGACCTGAAGCCGTCCCTTGATCATACACAGGATCAAACTTCTCGTTCGGCAATTTCGTCGACGCGATTACACGGTTCCGATCGCGTTTCCATAGAATAGTTCTGAGGCATCCGGTGTCGGACCGACAGAAGTCCGTGACAAGATCGTTGATCTGTGGATCGGAAATTTTTGCGGCAACGCGGTACATTCCTGACTGACGATCCAGTGTCTCGCGCAAGGCCGTCGTTTTGAGGTAGCCGCTTTTCCACGCCGCGAAAACAGCGAGCCGGCCGGGATAAAAATAATCCAGCGCACGTCTCAGTTCTTCGACGGCGGCGAGCTCCAGCCGCCAGCCATGTCGTAAGTTCGGCGCCGTTTTGAGCGGACGATAGTTTCCCGCGTCATCGTACTTTGCGATTCCGATCGCCCCTTCCGCGTCTCGGTAAGTCTCCAACAGATCGAGCGATGCGTCATCGCGATGCAACAGGACAAAACCGGCACACTCTCTCCTTCTGACTAGGATTTGACCGAAGGAAAACGGCACAGGAAGGCCGTTGAAAATTTCCTCAATCAAATCCCGCATTAATAGGGCGCGACCGCCGGGCGCGCCGGCACATCCATCAGTGCAAACAATGAGCGATTAAACCGCCTGCCCGTTCGAGAAACTGCAGATCTTCTTCGTCGAAGGCATTCAATTTATCGCTCTCGGCATCGAGCATCCCGAGAACGTGCCGATGATCGTTGCGCATCGGCACAATAATCTCTGAACGAGTTGTATGAAACGTCGGCAGATACCGGAGATCCTTGCTCACGTCGCCCACGATGACGGGTTGGCCGGACTCCAGAGCCGCACCGCACAATCCCTGACTAATCGGAAAACGTGGATACGTTGCCGGTTCCTCGCCGCTCTCGGACACAATCACGAACTCGTGCTTGATAATCTTGTAAACGCCAACCCAGCGATAATCGCGTGCGGCGCGAATCATCTCCACGAGTTGCTTCATTCGTTTGCGCGTGCACCCGCCGGCCAACGCAAATCCCCCGATCTCCTGCAGCTTTTTGCACGTGGTTTCCTTCATTCGCGGGAAAACACTCTCGCGCATAAGAAGCCGAGCGCTAGCACGATTTCAAGTTTTTCCAGCCGCGTTCGCCTGCTCGACGATGATGTCGGCAAAACCGGGATCGGTGCCGATAGATGGTGCATAGAACAATTTGCGACCGTCGATGGCGTACGGATTCTGGCGAAAGATTTCGCCATGTGCTGTAGCCGGGGGCGGTGACCCCGGCCGGCCGCGGTCAACGCCCGCGGCTCCAGCAATTCCGAGCAAAATCGGAATGTCCTCATAACTGTGTAATCCGTCAGAAATGAAAAATGGCACCACAACTACGTTTGGACTTTCGGTCAATTTGCGCCAGTCAGACACGAGCGGCGGTTCTTCCATGTAAACGTTGAGGACAGCCGCGTATTTACCGAACGCCCGAATCTTTTCCGCTTCGCGCTTCGCCGCGACTGCGCTGTTTTCATTCAAATCGGTTCCATGCGCAACGATCAGCAAGCTGGCTTCGGCGGGAACCACATCGGGCGCGATGTCGTGTGCGCGCTTGAGCAGCAGCTCGGTCATCATTAGATGATTCCCAACCGGCTCACAATAGTTCCAAATCTGGCCGTTCGGCCGTTTTGTGATCCGGCCGTTCAACTCAAGCTCTCGCGGAATAACTGTCTGCGTGAAATAGCCTTCACTGATAAAATTCGGGACGACGTAAACTTCGCGTAACGATTCCGGATCGAACAAAAAAATCGCATCGCGCAGACTTGGTTCCTCTTTCCAGAAGGCGCACTCCACACCCGCAAAGATCTTCCGCCGCCGAATTTCCGCCGCATGCGCCAGGGTCGGCGCGCTCGAATCCGGGTTCACGGTCGAGCCGTGCGCGACAATCAACAAAGCGCTGCCTTTATTGGAGCTCATCGAACTCAGAAATGTCCAACGCTCAACGCTCAACGTCCAATGACGGATCAAGACATGCGATGCTTTGCTGATTTCAGCGTTGGGCGTTCGAAGTTGAACGTTGAACGTTCTCTCTTCTGAACGATGACCTATCTGCTGGCGGCCTTGGCTGCGGCAATGATTTTGTCGAAGCGCTTGTCACCGCGCAGATTATCCCAGCACGGATTCAAGAGGAGATCGCCGTATGTCGGATCATATCTAGGACCAAATCCTGGAAGCGTCGCGACTTTTTCGAGTTACTCGGTCACCGTCCCCGGCTACAGGCGTGCTCAAGCGGTCGCCATCATTTCTGGTTCGGCCCGTCGGGCGCCCATTCGCTCCAGCAAGTGATCACCGACTCGCAGCGCGTTGGCGATGATGGTAAGAGCAGGATTCACGGCGCCACTCGAACAGAAGAAGCTTCCATCGACAACATAAAGATTGTCGAGCTCATGCGCTTTGCAGTTGCGATCGAGCGCGCTTGTCTTTGGATCATCTCCAAAACGAATCGTGCCGTTCTGGTGCGCAACTCCGGCAAGCGGAATGCGCTGTCCAAGATACAGATTCCGCGCGAACAAACCTTCGTGGCACTCGTGCCCGTGAAGGGAGCATTTCGTTTGCTGTTGCATAAGCGATTCGAGTTTTTTAATCAGCCGTTTGTGTCCTTCTTCGTTGTTCGCCTTGTATTGTAAGACGATGTCGCCGTCGCGATTGATCGTGACGCGGTTGTTCGGATCGGGCAGATCTTCAGACGTCAGCCAAAAATCGAGTGAATGCTTGGCCATGAGGTCGAGCGTCCATTTCGGTGCGATCTTTGGCGCGCCAGCCTTAAGCGTATCGCCGTCGAGCTTTCCCACAAATGAGACGTGGCCCATCGGAAAGTTCCAATCTGGAGATCCGAAGTAGAAATCATTAACGGACAGCGTTTTCTGAAACACCGTCGGGTTTGGGCATTTGGACAACGCCATCAGCACGGAATTCGTGTGGCCCATATAATGCCGGCCAACCATATCGGAGCCATTCGCGAGGCCGTTTGGATGTTTGTCGTTTGCAGAGCGCAGGAGTAAGGCAGCGGAATTAATCGCGCCTCCTGAAACCACGACAATATTTCCGTGGTAGATTTCTTTCGTTCCGTTGCGCTCGACATGCACGGCTGTGATTTCTCGGCCGCAACTGTCCGTTTCCAAGCGTGTCACTTTCGCCTCTGTCAGCAGCGTCACATTATCGTATCTCAACGCTGGCACGACGCAGCAGATGTGCGCGTCTGCTTTGGCGTTAACGAGGCAGGGAAAGCCATCACATGTGCTGCAACGAATGCATGGGCTGTTCTGTCGATTCCTTTGATCGAGCATCACTCCAAGTGGCGTGTGAAACGGCTTAAGCCCAAGCCGTGCGAAATCGTCGCTCAATTGTTGTATCCGCGGCTCGTGGCTGATTGCTGAATATGGATATGGGCCGCTTCGTTGTGGCTCGGTTGGATCCTCACCGACAGCACCGTGGACATGATAAATGCTCTCGGCTTCGGTGTAATAAGGCTCGACCTCGCTGTACGAGATCGGCCAGGCCGGCGAAGTCCCGCCGAAATGTTTAATCTCGCCAAAATCTTCTTCCCGCAGACGGAAGAGCGCGGCTCCATAGAATTTCGTGTTACCGCCAACGTAATAATTGGTGTGCGGATGCAGTTCTGTGCCGTCTGCGTTACGCCAAAGCTCCTTCGTGTTGTAGCGGCCATGCGCATTCACCTCCAGCGAGTTCCAATTTTCTTTCTCACGAGGAACAAATGGCCCGCGCTCGATTAATAGAATCTTCTTGCCGCTTGGAGCGAGGTGATATGCCAAAGTGCCGCCGCCCGCCCCCGAACCGATGATGATGAAATCGAAATCGCTACCATTATTCATGCGCGATTGGTCGCGAACGAAACACAATCCTTACATGCGTTGTAAGAATCGGATTACTGCTTCGACGAATCGGCAGGCAACAACTTTCGTATGCGACTGGATGCCCGGACAAAAACGACGCCATGGAATCAATGGCTTCAATACCCCTTCGGCTGATAATTGGTTACCTGATTGCAAGTCGCGTGGCCGAGGATTTCGATGACGATTGGCTCATTTTCAAATCGGGGGTTAGCAAGATGAGCGTGCATCCGACGCACAGCGAATGGGAAGGCCAAACGTATGACCACCCGCGTCACCACGATCGCGCTCATGTGCGAGGATATGGCGGCGAATCGGGTCGCTTACTCTTTTCGGCGCAACTGTGCACGATGTAGAAGCGATTTTTGGTCGTGCGCATACTTTTGCAGCGCGTCCGGACGTTTTATGTGGTATTACGCGATCCAAATTTACAACCCTTTCGAGGAGCATGGCGGCTGCCATTGATTGCTGAATCGTCCTCTCGTCCTCGCCACCGATTCATTAAGGAAGATTTGAAGCGAACGATGAAGGCAGATACTGGACGATCACGCGTCTCATCCCGCGTTCGTAGGACGCGAGTCGCGATTTTGTTGGCTGTCCTTTTCGCGGCGAACGCTTCGGCCCTGGCGAACGCGATCAGTGTTACTAGCCCGGATCACCCCCAGACTTTCACGTACGGCGAAATGATCTGGCACGAACTCTGCCAACGCAAAAGCGGTGAACTGGTCGCGCGAATCACGTTCAGTAATCTGCCTTATGTCGGCGACGATACTCCGCGTACAGATGAGCCGTTCGATTTTCACTTTCCGGGTATCCAGGTCGATTCCGCACGAGGAGTCTTCTTCGCCAGGAGCGGCCATGGCGAGCTGATCCCGGTCGCGCGCATTCGGCAATTCCCCCTGTACGGTTGGATTGATTTGTCGCCGGGTGCAAAAATCTATTTACTAAAAGACCGCGGTCGCGTCACTGCGACTTTGACGGCCACAGATTTCCCGCGCGGAGGAATACGTTGGATCCAGATGGACAACAATTTTTCACTGCAGAATCTTTTGGTCGCGCTGTTCCGAGAGTTCCACGAGGGCGCGGATAACTAACATTGACAATCATATCTGCGCTGAGCGTGGTCGGCGCCGGCTGCTGATCCGCGTAGCCTAACGAGTATCAGGACGACGCTATGATGCCCGGAAAACGCCGCCTCACTTGGAATCACTGGGCTCAGCGTTGGGGTGGGCGATTGAGTGCAAATCCCGAATGAGCGAATCGAGCTCGCGCACATCTTTCCGCCGACCTTTTTCCGGTTTCAGTTTGCGCTTGCGCATCATGATTGTCAGATCGCGAATGTCGTGCAGTCGCTCGCGTGACAAGTCTTCGGCTCGTTTATGTAGAGTCACCGCCGCCATGCTTTCGGCGAGATCGAGTTCCAAGCGCGCGGCGTAAGACCGAATTGTCCGGCGTAAATCGCGTCGCACCGCATCCAGTTCATCGGTCAGCATCCTGACGGGAGAGACTTCGCGCTGTGCTTTCTTGTGCCGTTGTTTTTTTCGTTTCAAACCTTGAACCATGCGTTACACCGGTATGAACTAGAATTATCCATGATCAGCGGCAAAAAGCCCGTCGGGCATATGCTCCCGACGGGCTTTCGCTAACCTAACCATTCAGAAGTTGATGTTTAAGTCGGCGGTGAAGAAATTGTATTCAGTTGTTGGATTGGTTGCGATGGCCAGACTACCTACATTTCCGCCGGTGCCGAGATTGTGGTTATACCACCACCCGTGGGCGTAGGTCAGCTGGAGGTTCACAGCGGCGGTCAGGTTGTATGACGCCTGAGCGGCGATCCCGTGCAAATTCTCCTGAGCGTTGAAAATATCGTCATCGATCAGGTTCGGATCGAGCGCGTATTGCTGGATGTTTTGGTACCAAAGATTGATCTGCCAATCTCCCCTCTTCTTTAACTGGCCGATACCGAGCCCGGCCTGATACGCGTAGCGCTGGCTGCCTTGGCCCGGTTGGCCTGCGGCGCTGGCGCGATCGTCACCCTCAAAATTGGTCGCGAAGTCGCCGAATATTCGCATCGGTATTCCCCACGCTTTCCACCCGAATTCCACCGGCATATCGAACACCAACAGGCTGTTGATCCCCGTCTGGTTTTGCGCCAAGGAATCTGAGTTCGTTAGGCGAGGATCACCGCCTATGTAGTGGATATTAAACGTGTCGCCGTTGCCAGTGTAATTGTAGAGTGTGGGCGCAAATTGGAAGTAAAAGCTCTTGGGAAAGTTAAACCGCGCGCCTACCTGCCATGCAAGCAGGAACGCATCGTGATTTGGGACTTCCTGCGTTGGGCCGTTTGCGTCCGTAGTCTTTCTGGCCCCAAGCGGATTCTGCGGATTCGCATCGTCATAAACGAACTGGCCGAAGTTCGCGAAGAGATCGAGTTTCAGGAATGGCTCCGGCGGCTTCGCGGCCACAACGGCTTTGGTATCCTTGCTGAACGACGCCGGCGGAGGGCGCTCTGCTCCAAACACAAATGTACGTTTCCACTGCTCGGCCAAACCTTCCGGATTGATGTCCGGGTCCCATACCATGCGGGTGTTTATGATCGGGTTCGGCATCCGGCCAGCAGTAAACGTAAAGCCCGGGAAACCCTTGTAGCCGCCATACGCCTGGCCGACGTAGACCGTGTCGCTGTTCTTTTCGAATGGCCCGCCACCACCGGGCGTGTCACTCGCTGTGTCGTCGCCAAACGTCACGTTTGTTGAGCGTGCGTTGTTGCTGGTCTCCAACCGCAGGCCAAAGAACCAATCGTCCATAAGCGTTCCACGCAGGCCAAGGCGAAGACGATAACGCTCGCGCTCGCGTTCCTGCCAATCGTTTGTTCCTGCGATGCCCGCACCAGGCGACGCCACTGGGCCCCTGTCTTTGGTCTCGCCTCCGTTGTATTGGTAACGGAGCCGCACATCGCCGTACAGTTCCATCTCGGTGATCGACGTGGATAATTTCCATTTGTCCGCGCTGGATTTCTCGAGGGGGACGGATTTCTCGACAAAAGTTTTCCCATCGTAAGTGATTTCTGTTTTGGTTGGCCCTTCAGCAGTGATCTTCGGTGCAGGCCCCTCGTGTTTTTTCAAGCTGGCTACTTCTTGTCTGAGTTCTTCGACCTCGCGTTTTAACTCCTGGATCTCTTTGGATTCAGAAGATGTTTGCGCCCAGAGCGGTTGTGCCGCTAGTGAAATAATCGCAGCCAGACTCCCGCCCGCTGCCCGCATAACAATTTTTCTAGTGAGCATCTGTTTCTCCTTTTTTGGTGATGGTTTTTGGCTGTCTGAGGGGATTCGCTCTCAGTAAATGCGATGCAGGCTAAGAACCGATTGTTACAGTCGTATGACGAAACCGTGACGATTCGGTGAACTTTGCTATTTGCCTCTGATGCGACTCGTTTACGCGGTATAGAAACGATTGAAATTTATGTCGCACGTAAGTTGAATGCGCTGTTCATGGACACAGGTTCTGCGAGAAAAATCCTGATCATCGAAGACGAGAGCGACGTCGCCGATCTTCTCGAGATGAGCTTGCACAAGGCGGGCTTCAAAACTCTGGCAGCAGCTGACGGCGCAATCGGGCTGCAGAAGGCGCGTGATAACCGGCCGGATTTCGTCATTCTTGATTTGATGTTGCCAAAAATGTCCGGACTGGAGGTCTGCAGAATTTTGAAAGGCGATGCGGCAACGTCTCACATTCCGATTCTCATGTTGACGGCAAAAGCTGAGGAGATTGATCGAATCGTCGGTTTGGAATTCGGCGCTGACGATTACGTAACAAAGCCTTTCAGTCCGCGCGAAGTGACGCTGCGAATCCGGGCAATTTTGCGGCGAGGTGAGAAACAAGAGGAAACGCTCCAAGCCGGCCCGATCACGATCGACCCGGCGCGCCATCAGGTTCGCGTCAGTGGTAAACGGGTGCATCTCACCAGTCTCGAGTTCAAGCTGCTGCGAACGTTGATCCAACGCAGGGGACGCGTGCAGGAACGCGATAAATTGCTCAACGACGTCTGGGGTTACGAAAGCGTGATCGACACCCGCACGGTGGACACACACGTGCGGCGCTTGCGCGAAAAACTCGGCAAAGCCGGCGATGCGATCGAAACCGTGCGCGGTTTTGGCTATCGGCTCCGCGAAAGGTAACGGCGTGCGTGCGAAAGCGGTGCGAGGACGCCCCGCACTCCGAAAGTGATGCAACGATGTTGCCTAACGAGAAGTTGTACGAACCGGTTTGAAATTGCGAGACATCTTCGCAGCCGCTTTGCTATGAAGAGTATTTAGAAGAGAATAGAAATGCCGTGTCCTCGGTCATTGGTGTCCTAATCTGCGGTGCGTTGGGTGTTATTGCCTTGATCGTGTGGCGCAAATGGATCGCGCCGTGGCGGCAAGTTGAAGACGTCATAACCCAAATCGGTCGCGGTGAACGGCCGCGTACATTTTTATTGCAGGGTAGCGCGCCAGCCCAACGTATCGGGTTTCAGTTAGAAAAGATTGTTAGTGATTTGGAGCAGCTCCAAAAACAGATCGCAAAACGGGAATCAGGGCTGCAGACCATTTTCTCGGCGATGCAGGATGCATTGCTGGTAGTCGATTCCAATCGGCAGGTGATTTTGAGTAACCAGACGTTTCGGAAACTGTTCGACGCTCCCGAAATTTCACTAGCGACGCCGCTGTTGGAAATTGTCCGTGACCCCACCCTCGATCGGCTATTGACCGATGCGTTCCGTGGCGACGGCCCGGTTCGCTCCGAGTTGACTCTGGACGCATCGCAAATCGAGCTGCATGCCGTCGCGACCAAAAACGAGTCCGGCAAGATCACCGGTGCATTGGTCTTGTTTCACGACATCACCGAGTTAAAAAAAATGGATCAAGTGCGGCGGGATTTCGTGGCCAATGTTTCACATGAATTGCGCACGCCGCTGTCAATCCTGCGCGGCTATATTGAGACGTTACTCGACAGTCCAAGAACGCCTCGTCAGGAGCTCACCCGAATTCTCCGCGTAATGGAGCGCCATTCGAATCGGCTCGAGTTGCTCGTCGAAGATTTACTGACGCTCGCGCAATTGGAATCGGTGAATCCAGATTTGCAGTTGGGGGATGTCGATCTGCCGAGCTTTTTCCGAGACATGATTCACGATTGGGAGAAGAAGCTCACAAGCAAACAGCTCAATATTGTTGTCGATGTTCCCCTTGAGCTGTCGCCCATTCGCGTTGATCGCACGCGGTTACAGGAAGCGCTTTACAACTTGCTCGACAACGCGGTGAAATACTCTCGCAAGCGCGGCGAGATCCGGCTGAGCGCTCGACAACACGACAGCGAAATGGAGCTGATCGTGAGCGATCAGGGCATCGGGATTGCAAAAGAAGATTTGCCGCGCATCTTCGAGCGCTTCTATCGCGCAGATAAAGCACGCAGCCCCGACAAAGTCCGCGGAACCGGCCTCGGTCTCGCGATTGTAAAACACATCGCGCAACTACACGGTGGGCGCGTCGAGGCGGAAAGCGAAATCGACGAAGGGACGACCATCCGCGTCGTGCTACCCACCGAAATGTGACGTTCTGGTGACAATCCCAGAGATGGGTTTAATTGTGTTCGGTCTTATTTAACATTCCATCTGTGAAGAAAAAGGTGCTTTTCATCTGCGTTCATAACAGCGCTCGCAGCCAGATGGCTGCAGCCTTGCTCAACGAGGTTTGTGGTGAGTTTTTTGAACCAGAGAGTGCCGGACTCGAACCGGGAACGCTCAATCCGTTGGCCGTTGAAGCACTCCAGGAAATTGGGATCGACATCTCCGATAACGAAACACAATCAGTTTTCGACGTATTCAAATCCGGTCAGTTATTTGCGTACGCGATCACAGTCTGCAGTGAATCAGAGTCGAAAGGCTGCCCGATCTTCGCCGGGGTAACGAAACGGCTGCACTGGCCGTTTACCGATCCATCGCAGTTTACCGGCACGCACGCAGAAAAGCTCGCGAAAACACGGGAACTGCTGGAAGAAATTCGCGCCAAGATTGAAGAGTTCTGCGAGGAGCATTGCGAGTTGGAACTGCAAATGTAAGTCGTCGCGCATTCCACAAAGGATGGCGAAAAAGCTGATCGCAGAGTTTTTAGGAACCTTCTGTCTCGTGTTCGCCGGCACCGGCGCGATCGTGATCGATGGCGTAACCGGCGGCGCAGTGTCGCATGTGGGAGTGGCACTTACTTTGGTCTCATCGTGTTGGCTATGATTTACACGATTGGAGACATTTCGGGTGCGCACATAAATCCGGCCGTGACGATTGGATTTTTCGCTGCGCGACGATTTGAAGCAAGCAGCGTCATTCCTTATGTGGCGAGTCAGTGTGCTGGTGCTCTTGCGGCCAGTGTTGTGCTGAGATTTCTGTTTCCCCAAAGCGCCACACTTGGAGCAACCGTACCAGCAGGTTCCACGATGCAATCATTCGTGCTTGAGATGCTTCTGACAGCATTGCTCATGTTCGTGATTCTGAGCGTTTCGACAGGTGCGCGCGAGAAGGGAATTACAGCTGGCATCGCAGTCGGTGCTGTCATCGCTCTCGAGGCATTGTTTGCCGGGCCGATCTGCGGCGCGTCGATGAATCCTGCGCGCTCGCTGGCACCGGCGTTAGTTTCCGGACATTTCAGCGGTTTGTGGATTTATCTTGTGGCACCAGTTCTCGGCACCACTCTCGGCGTGATCGGGTGCCGTTGTGTGCGGGAACGCGGCTGTTGCTCCGGCGCTGAGACAGCTGACATTTCTTCAATATGACGACTCACGACTTCATTGGCAGGCTACGAGAAGCTCCAGCGAAGCAATTGGTGTTTACTAACTCCGACGGTGCGACAATTCACGGCGGCTATCATCTGACCGAATTAAAAGCAGCATCCTTCGATACGGTCGATTGCGGTGCGGAAAAGAACCAGTGGAACGAGACGATCGTGCAGCTGTGGGTTCCTGAAGATGAGGAGAACGGGGAGTTCATGACCGCACAAAAGTTCTGGCAATCTACGACAAGGTCGCGCGCCTGATCCCGCTCGATCCGACGGCGGAAATTCGGTTCGAGTACGGCGACGAGATTTTTCCCCCGTCCAATTACCACGTCGAAAGCGTCACTGAAAACGAGACCGATCTTCGCGTAGATCTGCGGCTTCCGGAAACAACATGCAAGGCACGTGACCGTCGCGAATCAGGCGCGACTTGCTGCAGCTAATTTATACGAAGGAGTCCTCATTCTTACGGGCACCCACACAGATCCTAAGAAGTCCAACAGCTGATGGACTAGCAGGACTCATTGTGCTATGAGATCACTGTTGTGGTGAGTAGAATTGTCTTGTCGGTCATGCTTGCGATGGCGCTCCCGATCGCGGCGACGCCGCTTTCGGCGCGGATATGCATTCTTTCGAATGCTCCAAGTGAGAAGGCGTGCAAACCGGGTTCCTGCGCGAACAAAATATGTTGCGCGACATCGTCAAGGAATACCGCGCCCGCGTCGCATCCGACTGCAAAAGGTGATTCCAGTCAACAATTGCCGGTCGCCAGCTTGGTAACTGCGTTCTCTTTCTCAGGTCGGCAAATCGAAGTGCAGAAATTCCGACGAGATAGGCCAGCGTCATCGGCGAAAACATCGCCGCAACTGGCGCTGCTCTGCACATTTCTCATCTGATCCACGGACGCTGACGCCCGGGGTGTGCCCATTCGCTGGCATGCCTGGTCTTCAACCGCAGTCCTGGATCAATGAAAACAACAACTCTCTTAATTTTATTAGCTACATCTCTATTACTTGGAAGTCAGATCGCCGTTGACGGCGGCGAAGACAGCGCTGGTTCGACACGACTCTCGTTAGCTGACGTCACACGCCTTGTGCTGGAGAATAATCCGGCAATCAAAGAAGCGGAGCACCGCTGGCGTGCAGCGCGAGAGCGGGTGCGGCAGGCATACGCGTGGGATGATCCGCGCGTTGCCGGTGAATCCCGCGTACGGCGCTTTATCGATGTACCGCCAAATGCATTTATGGATCAGTCGCTCACTCTCGAGCAACTGATCCCCATCACTGGAAAAAATCTTGTGCGAGGACGGAGTGCTGCGGCTGAGGCGTTCTCTGCATTTCAAGAAGCGCGACGTGCTCAGCTCGACGTGATCGCCAAGGCGCGCGCCACCTACTTCCAGCTGGCGAATGCTTATGACCAACTTGAGATCAACAGCAAAAATACCACTTCACTGAAGCAGATCGCCGACATCAGTCGTTCACGATACGAAACTGGTTTGGAAAGTGCGGCGAACGTGCTCATTGCCGAGACCGATTACAGCAAGCTGCTGGAAGCGCGGACGGATTTGGAGCGCAGTTTGTCTGACGCGCAATCGCAACTGAATACGTTGATGAATCGTGACGCGTTTGCACGACTTGGCGTGCCTACGGCGTTCAGCGAGTATCTGGGATACCCGACGCAGAAGCCGCTCATGCTGTTGGAACGAATCATCAAAGCAAGCAGCAACGAAAACGACATTGTGCTCGATGCTTTTTGCGGTTGCGGAACGGCGCTGGTCGCAG
>Ga0209474_10002343_pt1 | contig 17573 bp, 14 predicted proteins | sample GraSoiAngelo_145_FD_185902 | JGI IMG/M metagenome (GOLD analysis project Ga0209474, IMG submission 185902) | Grasslands soil microbial communities from the Angelo Coastal Reserve, California, USA - 14_1009_05_20cm (SPAdes) (version 2) | ecosystem: Environmental > Terrestrial > Soil > Grasslands... | reverse complement strand
CGGTGGCTTGCGATGTAGGGAAGGCTTTGTAGACGCAGCATGCTGCGCCCAAAGATTGGGTAATTTGGCAAGGATTGAGGAGCACATGAAAGTTCGGGCATCAGTGAAAAAGATTTGTGACAAATGCAAGGTGATCCACCGGCGCGGGGTGGTGCGAGTGATTTGCGTCAACCCCAAGCACAAGCAGCGCCAGGGATAAGAGCAGTCATAAGGTAATAAGTTGTAAGTCCTAAGTTCGGAAAAGGAAGGCCATGCTGGAAAGGTCGATTCCAAGACCGCCGCTGAAAATTCTGAACTAAGAACTTGCAACTTAGAACTGAGAACTTGGAGAAATTATGGCACGCATCGCAGGTGTAGATCTTCCCGTCCAGAAGCGCCTCTGGATTGGATTGACGTCGATCTACGGAATCGGGCAGGAGCGAGCGAAAAAACTCGCCGCCAAAGCCGGCGTGGATCACACGAAAAAGATTCGCGACCTGACGGAAGATGAAGTAAACCATATCCGCCAGGCCATCGAGCAGGAAGGCCGCGTCGAAGGCGATCTCCGCAAGGAGATTCAGATGAATATCCGCCGCCTGATTGAAATCCAGGCGTATCGCGGGATTCGTCACCGCCGCAACTTGCCGGTTCGCGGCCAGCGCACGCACACCAACGCGCGCACCCGCAAGGGTCCGCGTCGCGGTGCCGTCGCAGCCAAGAAGAAGACCGTCGGCAAGAAGGGTTGAGGCAATTTGTAGGGGCGCAGCATGCTGCGCTCCAGCTTGGCAATGTTTTTAGATTTCGGCTTAGAACGAAACGGAGTGATATCGTGGCAAAAGAACCAAAAAGCGCGGCAACAACGCAGGAAGGCGCAACACCGGGAAAACCGGTCGCCGCAAAGCGCAAGAAAGAATTCAAGAAGAAGCGCGAGCGCCGCGTGGTGCCGCACGGTGTCGTGTACGTGGCTGCGTCGTTCAACAACACGCAGATCACCATCACCGACCCCGACGGCCGTACCATGTGCTGGTCTTCGGCAGGCGCCATCGGCTTCAAGGGTTCGCGCAAGGGCACGCCGTATGCCGCGCAGCAGGCTTCGCTGGCCGCTGCAGGTGTCGCGCGCGACCAGTACGGCATGAAGAGCGTGGAAGTCCGCGTGAAGGGCCCGGGTTCCGGCCGCGAGTCCGCCGTCCGTGCTCTTTCCGTCGCGGGGTTGCACATCGTGCTGATTCGCGACGTCACGCCCATTCCGCACAACGGCTGCCGTCCGCCGAAGCGCCGCCGCGTTTGACGCGGGGCGTAAGTTTTTACTTTTAAGTCTTAAGTAAATTCAAGAGGGTTTGGCGACAGGAAGAACAGTAGTAGCAACAAACGAGGACAAGTATCACAAGGCGCGAAAAAGAATTTTGACTCAGAAACTAGAGCTAAAAACTAAGAACGGTTTGTGAAGGGAGAATAGAAGTTGGCAAGACACCGAGATGCAGTCTGCCGCCTGTGCCGCAGGGAAGGGCAGAAGCTGTTTTTAAAGGGCCTGCGCTGCTTTACCGAGAAGTGCGCCATTGAAAAGCGCAACTTCGTTCCGGGGCAGCACGGCCAATCGCGGCGCCCCAAGGTCGCGGGTTACGGCCTGCAGTTGCGCGAAAAGCAGAAAGTGAAGCGTACCTACGGCCTGCTCGAGCGCCAGTTCCGCAATTATTTCGAAAAAGCCGTCCGCATGAAGGGCCCATCGGGCGAAAACCTCATCATCACGCTCGAACGCCGCCTGGACAACGTCGTTTGGCGCGCGGGCCTGGCGTCCTCGCGTTCGCAGGCGCGGCAGCTCGTGCTGCACGGCCACGTGCGCGTGAACGGGCGGAAGGTGAACATCCCTTCCTACCTGGTCATCGTCGGAGAGGAAATCGCCATCAAGGAAAAGATGCACCAGAACGCCATGGTGCTCGAAGCGCGCAACGTTGCCCAGAGCCAGAACGCTGTGCCCTGGCTCGAGCAGCAGCGCGAGCAGTTCAAGGCCAAAGTCGTCGCTCTGCCCAAGCGCGAAGACGTGCAGACGCCGCCGATCAACGAGCAGCTCATCGTCGAGCTGTACTCGAAATAGGTTTGTAGCGCCCGCTTTCTAAAGCGGGCCCTTTCTCAAGGGAATTGCAGTTCGGCGGCCGATCCGTTGGCCGCAGAAAGAAGGAACAAGATGTGGAAAGGTTTTCAAAAGCCGAAGCACCTCGCGTCGGATCTCGAGTCGCTGACCGAAAAGTACGGGCGTTTCTCCGCGCAGCCGTTTGAGCGCGGGTGGGGCACCACCGTCGGTAACGCTCTGCGCCGTGCGCTGCTCAGTTCCATCGAGGGCGCGGCTGTCACTGCCGTGAAGATCGAAGGCGTGCTTCACGAATTCTCTTCGATCCCCGGCGTCGTCGAGGATGCCACGGACATTATCCTCAACCTCAAGCAGGTGCCCATTAAGCTGAACACCGATCTGCCCAAAACGATTTATCTCAACGTCGAGCAGCCCGGCACGGTCACCTCTGCAAACATAGAGGAAGACGCCGACTTCGCCGTGCTCGACAAGAGCGTGTACATCGCCACCGTCAGCGAAGGCGGCAAGCTCCAGATCGAAATGCGCGCCAAGAACGGCCGCGGTTACGTCGCCGCCGACCGCAACTACGACGAGGATCTGCCCATCGGCTACATTCCCGTGGACAGCGTTCACTCGCCCGTGCGCAAGGTCAATTACTCCGTCGAAGCCGCTCGTCTCGGCCAGATGACCGACTACGAAAAGCTGATGATGGAGGTCTGGACCAACGGCGCCATCACACCTAAGGATGGCATTGGCTACGCCGCAAAGCTCGTGAAGGACCACATGAGCATCTTCATCAACTTCGAAGAGCCCGTGGAAACGGTCGAAGCTCCCACGGACACTTCGCATGATCCGCGCCTCGAGCATCTGGACCGCTCCGTGGAGGAGCTCGAGCTTTCCGTGCGCTCGTACAACTGCTTGAAGAACGCGAATATTCAGACCATTCGCGAGCTTGTGCAGAAGAGCGAAAACGAAATGCTCAAGACCAAGAACTTCGGCCGCAAGTCTCTCAACGAGATCAAGGAAATCCTCGTCAAGATGGGCCTTTCGCTGGGCATGAAGTTCGATGAGCACGGCCGCATCATCTGGCCGCCGCTCCCGAGCCAGACCGCCGCGCCGTCCGCGGAAGACACCATCGGTGGCGGCCTGTAGAGGCAGGTCTTTAGACCGGTTCTTTGGTTTTGTAGGGGGTGGCACTGCTGCGCCCTCTCGAATTGGCAACGGATGTGGGACCTATAGGCCCGACATCCAGTCGGCATCCTCAATAGGGATTCAGCCCTGAGGAATTGGTTTTGAATGGCCTTTGCATTCTTGAACTTAAAACTTAGACCTTAAGACTTAGAACTGGAAAAAACATGCGACATCTCAACTCCGGATCGAAACTCGGCAAGCAGCCCGACCATCGACGCGCGGTTTTGCGCAGCCTGGTGACCAACCTGCTCCAGCACGGCCGCATCACCACCACGCTCACGCGCGCCAAGGCCGCGCGCCCCGTAGCCGAAAAAATGATCACGCTCGGCAAGCACGACACGCTGCAGTCGCGCCGCCAGGCGGCTTCGTATCTCTTGCTGCCTGCCGTCACGCAGAAACTTTTCAGCGAAATCGCCCCGAAGTTCGGTGACCGCGCCGGCGGCTACACGCGCATCATCCGCGCCGGCAATCGTGTCGGCGACAACGCCAAAGTCGCTATCCTGGAGCTCCTTGGTTACGAGTACAAGGAAAAAGAAAAGAAGGAAAAGCCCAAGAAGGAAGAACCCGCCGAAGCCAGCTCTTAAGCGCAATTTTTCAGCGATTTGTTATAGGGGCGGGCTTCAGCCCGCTCCTCTTTTTTCTCAGCAGTTACGTATCGATCCACTTTCCTCGCCCTTTTTTGGTGGTGCTAACCCTCAGCGCGACATCTCTTCTTTTCGTCCGCCGACCTGCGCATTTCGCGTTGTTCATCTTCCCTTTTGACGCAAATCCCGCCCGCATGTCGTTGGACGCCTGCAACAACCGCCCTTACAAGGATTTGGCGACAATGAGAGTGATGTCGTCGTGCTGCTCACGGGGGCTGAAGCGATGAACTTCGTCCACGACGGCGGCCAGCAAGTCGTTGGATGGAAGGGCACGATGGCGGCACAACGCGGCGGCGAGGCGCTCTTCGCCAAATTCTTCGTCCGTGTCGTTGAAAGATTCCGTGATGCCGTCGGTGTAGAGCGCGAAAATGTCGCCGGGGGAAATTTGAATTTCGCTGATGGCGCAGTCCCATTTCTTGAACACGCCAAGAACGGTAGCGGTGGATTCCAGCCGCTCGAACGAATCATTGCAATGGAGCAGAAGCGCCGCGAGATGGCCGCAGTTCGCGTAACGCAATCCGCGCGTCGCGTCGTTGTATTCGGCGAAGAAGAGTGTGGCGAACGCTCCGTCGGTGGTGTTCTCGCAGAAAAGCTGATTTACCGAACGCAAGAGCCGTTCGGGCTGATCCACGGCGATGGCGCATTGGCTGCGCAGATTGGCCTGGAGATTGGCCATCAGCAGTGCGGCGGCGATGCCTTTGCCGGAAATGTCGCCGATGACGAAGCCCAGCCGCTCACCGCCTAAATCGAGGAAGTCGTAGTAATCGCCGCCGACCTGGCGCGCCTGACGGCAGAGTCCCGCGTACTCCAGAGTCTTGAGCGGGGGAAGAGTCTGCGGAAAAAGCCGGGCCTGCACCTGCTTGGCGATGTCGAGCTCCTGAGCGGCGCGTCGTTCAGCTTCGAGCCTTTCGGCGATGGCGCGACGCTGTGCTTCGACGGCGTGAGTGACTTCGTCGAAACTGACCAGCGAGAACGCGTTGCCGTCAAGATCTTTGAAGCGGGCGAAGACGCCGCCCCAAATCGCCGCGAGCTCTCCTGCAGTCGACGGTGATTCCCCGGAACTTGAACCGCGCACGTGCACTGGGTATTTCAGGCGCTTCAGGCGAGGATTAACCAGGAAGCGCACTCCGCGCGCGCTCCATTCGCGGAACTTGGCAAGCACGTCCTCTGTGACAAACGTGACTTGCGTGGCCCGGCCAATGAGTTTGTGCTGATCGGAATCAGGTTCGGGCGCAACGAGCGTTAGGTTGGCGGTCCCGTCGGGCGGCGCGACGGTCACGAAACGCCGCCCTGCAAATCGTTCTGAGCGCGCGTCGAAGACGAGTTGAAAGCCCAGCAGGTCCACGTAGAAGTCGAGGCTGCGATCCAGATCGCGAACAAAAATAGTGACGGACTGCAAGCGCAGGTATGGGTCTCGACGATCCAGCCGAACCGTCGGGCCATCAACCCATTCGTGGGGAGAGCCAGCCATGGGCTAGCATTATATGACGGAGCAAGTACAGTGGCGGCGAGACGCATGGTTTTTTACTTTTCCCGGAATGTGTTTCGGAGTATCAAAGAGACGAGGTTTTTGCTGGGTTGGCGGGAAGACGGGCGGGCAAAAGCGGGAGCCGGCAAAATGCCTCTAAAACACAAGCGGGCTGCAGCAACTGCAAAGCAACGCCTGCCGTGGAGCGCTTCATGGAACGAAATGTTCGCGACCTTTTGAATTTGTACAATCCGCAGGATCCGCTGGACCATGCGTGGACGATTCCTTCGCCGTGGTATTTCGACAAGCAGATTGAGGAGCTGGAGCAGCAAAGCGTGTTTGCAAAAACATGGCAGGTGGTTGGGCGCGCGGATCAAGTTAAGAACCAGGGGGATTTTTTCACCGCGGACCTGGCGGGCGAGCCCACCGTGGTGGCGCGCGGAGAGGACAACGTGTTGCGCGCGTTTTACAACGTGTGCCGGCATCATGCAGCGGCGGTGGTGATGGAAGCGCAAGGCTGCGCGAAACAATTCCGGTGCCCTTATCACGGCTGGACCTACGGGATTGATGGCGGGCTCAAGGGAATGGTGGAGTTTGAGGGCGTGTGCAATTTTGACCGTGCAAAAAGCGGGCTGGTACCGGTGAAGGTAGATACCTGGGAGAAGTTTGTCTTTGTAAATCTAGACGGACAGGCGGCGCCGCTGAAAGATTTTCTTGGAACAGTTCCCAAAATTGTTGCTCCGCTGCAGCTTTCGAAAAAAATGAAGTTTTTCGACCGCCGCGTTTACACGCTCAACTGCAATTGGAAGGTGTACGTGGACAATTATCTGGACGGCGGGTATCACGTGCCCCACGCGCACAAGGGGCTGAGCAGCGTCATCGATTATACGAAATATACGATTGAGAATCTGGAGCGCGCCTGTTTGCAGTCGAGTCCGCTTTCTTCGGGGAAGAAATCCGAAACCGGGGTGGCGGCGACGCGGCAAGGACGCGCGTTTTATTTGTGGATATATCCAAACTTCATGATCAACGCGTATGAAGGCGTGATGGATACGAACCTGGTCCTGCCGTTGGCGGTGGACAAGTGCGCGGTCATGTTCGACTACTATTTTTCAGATCTCAGCAAAAAAGCTGCGGCGCATCAGCGCGCGAGCATCAAGGTGAGCGAAAAAGTCCAGGATGAAGACATGGCGATTTGCGACGCGGTGCAGCGCGGCCTGGCTTCGCGAGCGTATGTGGCAGGGCGGCTCTCCGTGCGGCGCGAAGCCGGGGAGCACCTGTTTCATCGCCTGTTGCACGCGGATTTGACGCGGTCACTGAACCGGCCAGCGGCAGCTGACTAGGTGCAATAGGATCGCAAACAAAAAGATGAAGCCGGACTAAATTGACGGTGCCCGAGGCGTGCTCTATACTTAGGATTCTTGTTGCAGGATAGTTTTTCACTTCAAGATCTGAGAAGGAAGTCCTGAGAAGCGCCGACGAGTGTACGGCTCCCCGAAGCGTATCCACCCTGTCCCGCTTGCCGAAGCAAGCTGCCGCAGGTAAGCAATAGAAAGAGGAAAGCGCATGGCTGAGGCAAGCTGCCGACGCGAGCTGGAATTGGAGATTCCCGCCGAAGAAGTGTCAAAAAAGATGCAAAGCGTGGCGAAAGAGTTTGCGCGCCTGGCGACGATTCCTGGATTCCGGAAGGGAAAGGCCCCCGTTTCGCTGATCCGCCGGAGATTCGCGGAGGATATCAAAGGCGAAGTGCTCCAGACGCTGGTGCCGGAGCACGTAGAAAAGGCTCTGGCCGAGCAAAAACTCTCACCCGTTACGCAACCGAAAGTGGACAAGCTGGACTTCAATGAGGGTCAGCCCGTGAAATTCCGCGCCGTCTTCGAAGTGATGCCGGAATTTGAATTGGGCAGCTACAAAGGGCTGGAACTGGAAATGCCCACGATGGACATCACCGACCAAGATGTTACGAAGGCGCTGGAGGAAATGCGGGAGCGGGCCGCGGCGTTTGCTCCCGTGGAGGGCCGCGCCATTCAAGACGGTGACTTCGCGCAAGTGAAGCTGGTGGGCACGCCGGAGGGCGGAGGCGATCCGTTGCAGGCGGATAGCGTGTTGTGCCACATCGGCGCGGAAGAAACGATGGAGCCTTTCAATACCAATTTGAAAGGCGCGAATGTGGGCGAGCACAAGAGTTTTGACGTGGAATATCCCGCGGACTATCCCGATCCCAAACTGGCCGGCAAGAAATTCCATTACGCCGTGGAAGTGCTGGGAATCAAGACAAAAAGGCTCCCGGAACTGAACGACGATTTTGCAAAAGACGTGAGCGACGCGAAGACGCTCGACGAATTAAAGAGCAAAGTTCGCGAAGGGCTGGAGCACCAGCGCGACCACAAGCGAAAGGAATTGCTGCATGAAAGGGTTTTGGCGCAACTGGTGAAGCAGCACGACTTTCCCGTGCCGGAATCGCTCGTAGAGCATCAAATGGATGTGCGGCTGGAGCGCGTCGTGCGTTCGCTGGCCGCGCAAGGCGTGGATCCGCGCGCGGTGAACGTAGACTGGGTGACGCTGAGGCGGCGGCAGGAGGATCGTGCACGAGACGACGTGAAGGCGGAGCTGATCATCGACCGGATCGCCACAGCGGAAAACATTGACGTGAGCGAAGAAGACCTGACTCGTGAACTGGAACACGCGGCGGGACATGGTAACGAATCGGCGGAAGCGCTTCGCGCTCGTTTGACAAAGCAAGGCACGCTCGATAGGATGAAAGCCAAGTTGCGTAGCGATAAAACACTCGAGTGGCTCGAGCAAAACGCTAAAATCAAGACCGTCGCGGCGGCAAACGCAGCCACGGATGCAAAGTGAAACATTCCGGCCGGGTGCCAGCGGCTTTACTTCCATGAAAAAATTCGACGAACCTGACTATCACGCAACGACCCTCGTACCCATGGTGGTCGAACAGACCAGCCGCGGCGAGCGGGCGTACGACATTTACTCCCGGCTGCTGAAAGAGCATATTATTTTTATTGGCACGCCGATCGACGATCACGTCGCCAATTTGGCCACCGCGCAGATGCTGTTCCTGCAAGCGGAGGACCCGGAGAAAGACATTCAGCTGTACATCAATTCTCCGGGCGGCTCAATCACAGCGGGATTCGCGATTTACGACACGATGCAGTTCGTGAAACCAGATGTGGTGACGACCTGCGTGGGGCAGGCTGCTTCGATTGCCGCGGTGCTGCTGGTTGGCGGCGCTCCCAAGAAACGGTTTGCGCTGCCCAATGCTCGGATTCTGATTCATCAGCCGTGGCTTTCCGGGCTTGGCGGACAGGCGACAGACATTGATATTCACGCAAAAGAAATCCTGCGCATGCGCACGACCATCAATGGGCTGCTGGCAAAACATACCGGCCGGTCGGTGGACCGCATCGAGAAAGACGTCGAGCGCGACTACATCATGAACGCGGAGCAGGCCAAGGAATACGGGATGATCGATGAGATCATCTTCAAGCATCGTTAGTTTTTCAGGCGCGAAGTGCTTTGCCGTCCGAAGCGGGGGCGGAAGGCACGTTCCCGATAGTCCGCCCGCACGACTTTCTCTCTTGCTCAGGGGACAAAACAGCCTAGAATAAGAAGTAGAGGTTCCGAAGAAGCCCAGCGGAGCTGAGGGCTCCATACCTGTGAAAAAATTTAATCCAGACGAGCCATTGCGCTGCTCCTTCTGTCACAAAACCCAGGAGCAGGTCGAAAAGCTGATCAGTTCGCCTTCGGACTATCCGCGCGCGTACATCTGCAACGAGTGCGTGGGCGTTTGCCAGACGATTCTGGAAGACGAGAAGCGCGAACAGGCCTCAGCGCCGGCGCGGCAGCTTCCGCGGCCGCCGGAAATCAAGCGGTTCCTCGACGGGTACGTCATTGGGCAGGACCGCACCAAGAAAAAGCTCGCGGTGGCAGTCTACAACCACTACAAGCGGATTTTCCTGAACAAGCAGCCGGGCGAAGTGGAATTGAGCAAGTCGAATATTCTGCTGATCGGCCCGACGGGCACGGGTAAGACGCTGCTGGCGCAAACGCTTTCGCGCATGCTGGAAGTGCCTTTTGCGATTGTAGATGCGACCACGCTGACCGAAGCCGGCTACGTCGGGGAAGACGTCGAGAACATTATTTTGAAGCTTCTCCAAGCCGCCGACGGCGACGTCCAGAAGGCCCAGCAAGGCATCATTTATATTGACGAGATTGACAAAATTGCTAAGAAAGATGAGAACCCGTCGATCACACGCGACGTTTCTGGTGAAGGCGTACAGCAGGCGCTGCTGAAAATTCTGGAAGGCACGGTGGCCAACGTGCCGCCGCAGGGCGGGCGTAAGCATCCCCATCAGGAATTCACGCCAGTGGACACGACGAACATCCTGTTTATTTGCGGCGGAGCGTTTGTCGGCTTGGAGAAAATGATCGAGAAACGCACCGGCCGGCGTTCTCTTGGCTTCCATACGGATGCCACGCCTTCGACGCCGCAACGGCGGAACACCGAGCTGCTCGAACAGGTGCAGCCCGGCGACTTGATCCGCTACGGATTGATCCCGGAGTTTGTGGGCCGCTTGCCGGTCGCGGGTGTGATGAATGATTTGGACAAGGGCGCGCTGGTTAAAATCCTGACGGAACCGAAGAACGCCCTGCTGAAGCAATACCAGAGGCTGTTTGAGTTTGAGAACGTGCGCTTGCGATTTACGGAAGAAGCGCTCGAGACTGTGGCAGAGTTAGCCCTTCAGCGCAAAGTGGGCGCGCGTGGCTTGCGAATGATCTTGGAAGACCTCATGCTGGAGCTCATGTACCACCTTCCCATGCAGCGGAAGGTACGCGAATTCGTGGTCAGCGCGGAAATGGTGCGAACGCGCGAAATCAACTGGAGCTTGCTCGAAAAAGCCGGATGAGCCGGCTCGCGCATCAAATTCAGAGTGCGGCCAATCTTCGGCCGTATAAAACTAAGAGGCGGAAGCAAGAAGTTCAGGGGCTCCCATGTTTACACGAGAGAAACAAGAGATGAGGCGCGTGCCGATGATGCCGGTGCGGGACATGGTCATTTTCCCGCAGCAGATGACGCCGTTTATCGTCGGGCGCGAGGCGAGCGTCAGGGCGCTCGAAGAGGCCCTGGCTAGCGACAAGAAGATTTTCCTTTCCACCCAGCATGACGCTTCGGTGGACGATCCGAAACCGGAAGAGATTTACGCGGTTGGCACGCTCGCCAATATCGTACAGAGTGTGAAGCTGCCTGATGGAAACATCAAAGTCCTGGTGGAAGGCGTGGAACGGGCGAGGGCGCTTTCCATCGCCACCGAAGAAGGTTTTTTCCGGGCCACCATCCGTTTGCTCGGCCAGCGCATCGAGGATTCGCCGCAAGTCAAGCAAACCGTAGAGAAAGTGACCGGGCTGTACGAGCAGTTCATCAAGCTGTCGCAGAGCTTGAATTACGACACGATGATTGCGGCCGCGCGCGGAGATGATCCCTCGCGCCTCTCGGACACGATTGCGGCAAACCTGCAGCTTCCCGTGGACGAAAAGCAGGATTTGCTCGAGACCGTAGACCCGATGGAGCGGCTGAATCGCATCGGAGAAATTCTGGAAATCGAGCTGGAAAAGCTCAACGTCGACCGCAACATCAATACGCGTGTAAAGCGCCAGATGGAGCGTGCGCAAAAAGAGTATTACCTCAACGAGAAGCTGAAAGCGATTCAGAAAGAACTTGGGCGCGGCGAGAAAAGCGAAACCGACGACCTGAAAAAGAAGATTGACTCGGCGGGCATGCCGAAAGATGTTCACGAAAAGGCCGTGCAGGAGCTGAAGCGATTGGAATTGATGCCGCCGATGTCGGCGGAATCGACGGTGAGCCGGAATTATCTGGACTGGCTGATTGCCGTGCCCTGGAAGAAGCGTTCGAAGGAAATTCGCGACATCAAAGCAGCGGAGAAGGTGCTGAACGAAGAGCACTATGGGCTCGAGAAGATTAAGGACCGCATCCTGGAATTCCTTGCGGTGCGCCAGCTGGTAAAAAATCCGAAAGGATCGATCCTGTGTTTTGTTGGACCTCCTGGCGTTGGAAAAACCTCGCTGGCGATGTCCATCGGGCATGCCACGGGGCGCAAATTCGTGCGCGTTTCGCTGGGCGGCGTGCGCGATGAAGCGGAAATTCGCGGCCACCGGCGCACGTATATCGGCGCCTTGCCGGGCCAAATTATTCAAATGATGAAAAAAGCCGCCACGGTGAACCCCATCTTCGTGCTGGACGAAGTGGACAAGATGTCCACGGATTTCCGGGGCGATCCCTCGGCGGCCCTGATGGAAGTGCTGGACCCGGAACTCAACCACGCATTCACGGACCATTATCTGGACGTGGAATACGACCTTTCCAAAGTCATGTTCGTGTGCACGGCGAACGTGCTGCATACCATTCCACAGCCGCTGCAAGACCGCATGGAAATCCTGCGCCTGCCGGGCTACACCGAGCAGGAAAAGATGGAAATCGCGACTCGCTTCTTGGTGAAGAAAGCGCTGGAAGCCACGGGGCTGACGGAGAAGAACCTCAAGTTTACCGAGGAAGGTTTACTGCACATTATCCGGCACTACACGCATGAAGCTGGAGTGCGCAATCTCGAGCGCGAAATCCAGAACATTGCGCGGAAGATGGCGCGCAAGGTGGTGACCGACGGCGCGGAATCGGCGGCGGAGATTACGCCGGAAAACGTAAAGGATTTCCTGGGCGTGCTGAAGTACCGCGAATTCTGGCTAGAGAAGCAGAACGAAGTTGGCCTCACGACCGGGCTGGCGTGGACGGAAGTGGGCGGGTCAGTGCTGGCCAGCGAAGCCACATTGATGGAAGGGAAGGGCCGGCTGACTCTGACCGGAAAACTCGGCGACGTGATGCAGGAATCGGCTCAGGCTGCGATGAGCTATGTGCGCTCGCGTTCGAATCTACTGGGTTTACCAAGAGATTTCTACCGCACGATTGATATTCATGTGCACGTGCCGGAAGGCGCGATTCCGAAGGACGGTCCGTCGGCCGGTATTACGATTTGCACCTCGATTGTGAGCGCGCTGACCAAAAATCCAGTGCGCTGCGACGTGACCATGACCGGGGAAATCACGTTACGCGGCAAGGTTCTGCCCATCGGGGGCGTCAAGGAGAAGCTCCTGGCCGCCCACAGAATGGGCTTGCGTACGGTAGTGCTTCCGAAGGACAATGAGAAGGACCTAGCGGACATCCCGCAAGAGATTCTCTCCAGTCTCACGATCCATTTTGTCGAGACCATGGATGAAGTGCTGCAGATTGCGCTGGAGCGGCCCATCGTGCCGCTTGAGCATGCCGCGGTAGCGCCCGTCGCGGAACCGTTCGCCACCGGCGCCGAGAAAGACAAGAGTTTGACCAACTAAGCAAAGATATTCCGGGAAAGGCCCATCTCTCAAAATTTGCCCGCAAAAAGCTGGCGCGGGAGGCGGGAGTGTGGGCTTCGAAGTGGCCCGGAGCCTCTGCGGTTGGGGGAAAGTCCGGTCTACCCACTTGGCTGGTTTCGCGCCTCCGGTCCGTGACCTGAGAAGCGTTCAACCGGCAGTTTAGTGAATCACCTCAAGCACAATCCGGATTCTCAGGGTCAATTCACAATCAAACTAGGAAACTATGCCAAAAGAAACACACGTTGAAGGAAACAAAGAAATGAGCATCAGCCTTGCCGAGCTAAAGGAAAAGAACATCACCGATCTCGCCAAGATTGCCAAGGAATTGAACATTCCCGGCGCGAGCGGGATGCGCAAGCAGGAGCTGATCTTCCAGATTCTGCGCGCGCAGACCGAAAAGAACGGCTTGATCTTCTCCGAAGGCGTTTTGGAATGCCTCCCCGACGGATTCGGATTCCTCCGCGCACCGGAATACAACTACCTGCCCGGCCCGGACGATATCTACGTTTCTCCGTCGCAAATCCGCAAATTCGACCTCCGCACCGGGGACACCGTCTCCGGTCAAGTCCGGCCACCCAAGGACGGCGAACGTTATTTCGCGCTGATCAAAGTGGAAGCGGTCAATTTTGAAGACCCCGAAGTCGCGCGAAACAAGATTTTCTTCGATAACCTGACACCCCTCTATCCGCAGGGCCGTTTGAAAATGGAAACGGTGAAGGAAAACATGACTGGCCGCGTGCTGGATTTGCTTTGTCCTGTGGGCAAAGGCCAGCGCGGTTTGATCAACGCACCGCCACGCACCGGGAAAACCATGATGCTGCAGGCCATCGCCAATGCCGTCGCCACCAATCATCCGGAAGTTGCGCTCATCGTGCTCTTGATTGACGAGCGCCCGGAAGAAGTCACCGACATGCAGCGTACCGTGAAAGGCGAAGTCATCAGCTCGACGTTTGACGAGCCGCCGCAGCGCCACATCCAGGTGGCGGAAATGGTTTTGGAAAAAGCCAAGCGCCTGGTGGAGCACAAGCGCGACGTTGTCGTGCTGCTCGACTCGATTACGCGCCTGGCGCGCGCTTATAACGCGGTGACGCCACCCTCCGGCAAAGTGCTTTCCGGCGGTATCGATGCCAACGCTTTGCAGCGCCCGCGGAGATTCTTCGCCGCCGCGCGCAACGTCGAGGAAGGCGGGTCGCTCACCATCGTTGCAACCGCTTTGATTGATACCGGCAGCCGCATGGACGATGTGATTTTCGAAGAGTTCAAAGGCACCGGCAACATGGAAATCTACCTCGACCGGCGCCTGGCGGATAAGCGCGTATTTCCCGCCATCGACATTCAGCGTTCCGGTACGCGCAAGGACGAATTGCTGCTTCCGCCGGATGAGCTCAGCCGCGTGTGGGTGCTGCGCAAAGTTTTGAGCCCGCTTTCGACCGTCGAAGCGATGGAGCTTTTGCTCAGCCGGCTAACCAAGAGCAAATCCAACGTGGAATTCCTCAGCTCGATGTCCGCGCCGGCATAAACCACAGAGACATTCATTCGAGCGGCTTTCCCCTGCTCGATCCTCGATGCGGCAGGAACTGCTTGGGATTCCGCGCTTGCCGTTCCCTACGGGCAAGACAGCCTCTCAGCTTTTGGAGGCCTGAGTGTGTTTCTCAACGAGAATCTTCTAAGCAAACTCCTGCGGCGCATCGTTCGGATTCGCGTGGCAGAGGAACCTTATGTTGGATAGTTACACCTCCTTTCGGGAACACTTCTCCCACAACGAAACTCTTTGACCATAGGTGCAAGCGTCAGCTAAAGACACCAAATCGGCAACAGTTTGCTTGGATTAAAGCGACTTAGTTAGGCGATGAATTTAGAGCCGCGCGAATAAGCAGACCGCGAGACCCGATCGCCGTGATGCGCCTGCGTCTTGGCTTTTGTCTTCGTGTCTCATATCTGCTCTCACGCTCAGTGAGGATTCCGGTAAGCCGGAACAACCGACTGAGGTAATCACAAGGTAAACGGAATCGGACAACCTGTCAAGAGCTTTTTGAGAAAAACCGCATCCTTGGCCCATTTTTCGCGTAACTTGTTAATTCTACAGTACCTGGCTGTGAGCGGTTTGGCGGGGCAAAGTATTTTTTGCGGCCACAGCGCGCGATTAAACTTTCTTTCCGGCGGCTGCGATCTCCTCTTTTTGGCGCTCGTTGGCGAGCATAACGATGAGCCGCGCGGTTTCTTCGATGCCCATTGCGGTGTTGTCAACGACCACCGCGTCGGCTGCGCGCACCAGCGGCGAGACCTTGCGTTCGCGATCTCGGCGGTCGCGTTCGCGCACTTCGTCGAGAACTTCGGCGAGCGTGAACGCTTCACCCTTTTCCTGATGTTCCTTCCAGCGGCGCCCGGCGCGCACTTCGGGCGAGGCATCCAGAAAAATCTTCAATTCCGCGCGGGGAAAAACCACCGTGCCGATGTCGCGTCCTTCCATTACCACTCCGCCCCCAGCTCCGGCCCGTTGCTGCTCGGCCACGAGAACGCGCCGCACACCGGCAATGGTCGCGAGCAGGGAAGCTGCCTGAGAGACCTCGGCGGTGCGAATTTCGGTGGTCACTTCACGCCCATCCAGAAACGCGCGGTTTTTTGCTCCTGCCGCTTCGAGCTCTGGCGTGGGCGCCTTCAGCTCGATGTGCGTTTCTTTTGCCAACGCTTCCAGGCGAGTGCCATCGTTGAGAGCGACTCTGCGTTCGAGAGCCTTCAACGCCAGTGCGCGATACATAGCCCCGCTGTCGAGATAGGAGTACCCAAGGAGCGAAGCAACGCGCTTTGCCACGCTGCTCTTGCCGGATCCCGCAGGACCGTCAATCGTGATTGTCAGTTTTGGCATGCTTTCGGCATCATTGCGGCGACCTCTTGTCCTAGGTCATTCGCGTTTGGTTTGGGTGAAAAGAACTCAACAGGAACGAAATTCCGCCCGACTGGGATTCTCTCTGTACTGTTAGCTGTAAACTGTGGACTGTCAACCTTTTCAAAATCCCATGATGTTGTAGCCGCAATCGACATAAATTGTTTCGCCGGTAATGCCGGAGCCCGCCTCGGAGAGCAGGAACGCCGCAGCCGCGCCCACTTCCAGGGCGTCCACGTTGCGTTTCAGCGGGGCGCGTTCGGCGTGTGATTTCAGCATGTCGCCCAGTCCGGAAATTCCGCGCGCGGCGAGCGTTTTGATCGGACCCGCGGAAATGGCATTCACGCGAATCGCTTTCGGCCCAAGATCGTTTGCCAGATAACGCACTGTCGCTTCCAGGGCGGCTTTTGCCACGCCCATCACGTTGTACCGCGGCACGACTTTCTCCGCGCCGTAATACGTGAGCGTGACGATTCCTCCGCCCCTCGCCATGAGCGGCGCGGCGCCGCGCGCCACCGCAATCAGCGAGTACACGCTGATGTCGTGCGCGATGCGAAAGCCTTCCCGCGACGTGTTCACAAATTCTCCGTTCAAATCCGCGGCTTGCGCGAATGCCACGCTGTGCACCAGGCCGTGCAGTTCTCCATAGCGCGCCTTCAAATCCTCGAACAGTTTGGCAATCTGTTCGTCCGAGGAAACGTCGCACATAAATCCTGCCGCGCCGGGCAGATCGGCGATCAAATCCTTGGCTTCTTGCTCCAGGCGCTCGTTCTGATAGGTGATCGCCAGGCGCCAGCCGCCTTCGTGCAGCTTCTTGGCGATGGCCCACGCAATGCTGCGCTTGTTGGCCAGTCCAAAGATTACCCCCGTCTTTTGCTGATCGCTCATCCTCTAGTCCTTCGTCACCAGTTTTTAGTTGTTAGTTCTTGTTTGCCGCTTTTTGAAAATAGGGATAGACACAAAGCTCGAACGCTTCCTGCGTTTTTCGCCATTCACCACTCGTCACCCGCCACTTCTTCTAAATCCGGTGAAACGCCTTCTCAATTTCTTTCACGGAATACCGGAGCACCACCGGGCGTCCATGCGGACAGCTCATCGGACAATCCGTCTTCGCCAGCGCATCTAACAGCCACTCCATTTTTGAATGTTCCAGCGGCATATTCACTTTGATGGCCGCATGACAGGCAGTCGACGCCGCAATCTTTGCCTGCAGCGTTTCAATCGAAATCGCTGTGCTTTCGCGTTCAATTCCATCGAGAATCTCGCGAAGCAGCTTTTCTGCATCCGGCGCGGCGATGCCCGCGGGAACCGCCTGAATCGCCACGCTCTTCGGCCCCATCAGCTCCACTTCAAAGCCGTTCGCGCCCAATTCCTCAGCGATTTTCTCGAATGTGACGATTTGCCGCGGCGACAGCTCGATCACCAGCGGCATGAGCATCCGCTGCGCTTCGATTTTCCCCGCGCGCCGCGCCTCCAGGTGTTGTTCGAACAACACGCGCTCGTGCGCCACGTGCTGGTCCACAATCCACAAGCCTTCGCCGTTCACCGCCACGATGAAGCTCGAGTTAACCTGGCCCAGCGGCTTCAAGTCCGCAATCTGCTCCGGGCGAGGCAGTGTCGCGGGAGCATCCGCGCCCGGCGCCGCAAGATTTCCCGCCCAGGTCGACGCCGCTGAAATTTGCTCCGGCGCGATCGCGGTTCCGAAAGCGACGCCTGAGCTGAAGGGAATGCGTCGTTCCACCGGCTGCATCGGTGCATTCGAAAGGTCAAAGCCTCCGTCCGACCCAACGCCGGAACCCAGCCCAAAATCTTCCATCGGCGGAATGATCGCGCGCGGCACTCCTGAATCCGCCGGCGCGGGCGTGATTCCGCCGGGAAGCGCGCCATTTCCGAAGCCGGGCG
>Ga0209474_10002342_pt1 | contig 17591 bp, 13 predicted proteins | sample GraSoiAngelo_145_FD_185902 | JGI IMG/M metagenome (GOLD analysis project Ga0209474, IMG submission 185902) | Grasslands soil microbial communities from the Angelo Coastal Reserve, California, USA - 14_1009_05_20cm (SPAdes) (version 2) | ecosystem: Environmental > Terrestrial > Soil > Grasslands... | reverse complement strand
TTTTCGTTCGTAAAATGACGAATACTCCGCAAGCTGCCGCGACCGTCCACAAGATGAGGCCATCCCGCTTTACCCACGGGAGCAGTGCCAAGAATGCCGCGTAGAGGCGGAAAAAGGCGTCGTTCTTTGGTTCAGTGGCGCAGAACAGGCACCCGATTGTTGCAAGATAAAAGATACTCAGGGGAAAATCCGCGTAACCAACAACCGCGCTCCCGGCTTCAACCGTGATCTGTGGAACAAAAAACAGAAACGCCGCCAGGAACAGTCCAATCCATGTTCTTCCGGTAAGCCGTTTGCCGAGCGCGACAAGCAAAAATGTTCCCCCGACATAGAAAATCGGAAAGATCGCCTTCGCGCAAAATTGGTCGGCCTCACCGAGCCACAAGTAAAGCCACAGCTCGGTAAAAGGAATGGCAAGTGGATATTCCGGATGACTAAAGGCGCGGCCGCTGTCGCTCAAATAGGTGGCAGGAAGAACGCCACCGTTGGCAAAGGCGTAGCGAGCTTTGATTTCCCAGTTAAGTAATCCGTCCCATCCAAGGGTATGAACAAATGAAAGATAGAAGACGATCGCAATTTCAATGACGATAATTATCCCGAGAAAAATTTCGCAAGGCGTCGGACTGCGCCGAAGCGGGACTGGCACCATTCGTCTCCACCCAACGAATCCGAGTGAAAGACAAACGATACTAACGAGAGTCGGTAGCAGGCCCCCATGGACAAAAAGACCAAAGATCCAGAGAAGCAATGAGACTGACCCGATTCCAAGAAGCCAGGAGAAAGCGATTTGCTCCGTGAGACTAAATCGCGTCTTCTGACCAACCAGCAAAGCCAGGAGGCCATAGCCGGCGACGAGAAGTGTTCCGAACGCGCCGAGCAAAGAGAGTGCACTCATCGTCGCACCTTTTCCGGTATCGGAACTACTTCCAGTCCCGAGCCGAATACCTTCCCGGACGGCAACCAGTTAGGACGGTTCATACGACAAAAAACCACTGCAGCCACTTCGTCGGGGTTCATTTTTAAAAGTTCGCTGTCCGGATGCGTTCCGTTGATCTCGAATAAACGGACAAGATGCGGCGAGGCGAGATATGCAGTCGTCATGCCCAAGCCAGAACTAAACGCGTCATCCTTGCGGGTGAAGATAATAATTCGCTTGGAGGCGGTCATCGATTGAAAGATCGAGATCAGGTCCTTCGATGCGCCCGATTTGCCGGTGGTAAATCTCAAGTAGCTATCGCAAGTATGGAGCGGGCCGGTAGAAAGAAGCGGGTATTCCGTTATGCCGGAATAAATCTTTGGGATACTTACTCCAAGTGACGCAACGGCCAATCCGCACCAAAGTAATACGTGCGCAATGCGCCCGTAAGAAAAGCGGAACGTCATCAGGAATGCTTCAGGCGCGGTCCCAATCTAACAGTGTCGGTTGATTCGCTCGGCGAATTCTCGTTAGAGAAAACAGCGCTATCACCGCGAACAAAGAAGTTGTATTTGATGATGACGTAGAAGGCGCGAATTCCATCGCGCCAGGTAATTTTCTTTCCTTCTTCATAGGTGCGGCCGTCGTAAGAGATGCCGACTTCGTAAATCCGGCAGCGGGCGCGGGCTACTTTGGCCGTGATTTCGGGTTCGAATCCGAAACGATCTTCGCGCAGATCAATGGTCCTGATGACGGAAGCGCGGAATGCCTTGTAGCATGTTTCCATGTCAGTGAGATTGATGTTTGTGCACATGTTTGAGAGCAAAGTGAGCAGTTTGTTTCCGATCATGTGCCAGAAATAAACGACACGATGCGGGCCGGCGCCCATAAAGCGCGAACCGAAAACGACATCTGCTTTGCCGCTTAAGATTGGCTCGAGCAAACGCGGGTATTCCTCGGGATTATATTCGAGGTCGGCGTCCTGGACGAGAATGATATCGCCGGTAGCGGCTGCGAAACCACTGCGCAGGGCTGCGCCCTTGCCACGATTAACACCGTGGTAAATGACGCGATCGGCAATTGGCTCGACATTGCGTTTCAAGATCGTGCGGCTGCCGTCAGTCGAACCATCGTCTACGACGATGATCTCGATGTCCGGGAGAGGTGCAGTCCGGACCGCGGAGACGATTTCGGCAACAGTATCGCGCTCGTTATAACAGGGGATAACGACGGAGATTTTCATCGGACCCCGTCTGATAGAGCAAGAATCCCGCCGAGCGAGTAGGCCAGCGGCGAAATGATCGGACCGACCGATCCACTTTGAGCCCAGGGATCAGCAATGCTCACGAGAGGACTCGAACCTCCACGGGTTGCCCCATACGGTCCTGAGCCGTACGCGTCTGCCAGTTCCGCCACGTGAGCTCGAAAAATTGACGGAGGGAAGCTGACTTATCCGCGCAGCCTGCGCAACCGCAATCAGCCGCGTCGTTTCTTGCGGGCCCGGTTTTCGAGCGCGTACGCTTTGCGGGCCTTCCCGAGCGAACGGAGAAGATCGGCATAGTTCGCCGCCACGACTTCGTATTCCTCTGGCGGTTTGGCCGTCGCTTCCTCCCAAGCCTGGAGTGAAGCGCGATAAAGTTCTGAAGCCCTTTCGTAATCGCCCCGCGAATGATAAACGACCGCGAGATTGCATTTCGATTGGGCAATGTCGGGGTGGCTGGCAGGAAATACTTTCTCGCGGATAGCGAGCGCGCGGAGATGAACCTGTTCCGCCTCCGTAAAACGCTTCTCGTTTGTATAAAAGACGCCGAGATTATTCAGGACGGAAGCGACATCGGGATGTTCCGGCCCGAGTTGGCTTTCGTAAATTTGAAGAGCGCGGAGGTAGTATGGTTCAGCCGCGGTGCTGCGGCCGGCTTTGCGGCACATAAGAGCAAGATTGTTCAGCAGCGCGCCGAGATCAGAAAACGGTAGTCCAGGCACTTGCGGGGCCGCTGCGACCGCCTGCTCAAAAAAATCGATCGCTTCTTCAGTATGGCCAAGCTCATTGCAGAGTTGCCCCAGTCGCCGGGAAGAGCGGAAAACAGCTTCATCATCAGCGGGTCGCATCCTGGCCAGCCGCCGATGAGCATTGACCAGATAAGCCTTCGCTCCCGAGTGATTCCCGTTCTGTTCATGCAATAAACCAAGTTTTTCGTAACTTAACGCCAGCCTGACGTCACCGGCGCCGAAGCTCCTTTTGGCGATTTCTAGCGCGCTTTCCCCTACCCGGATCGCTTCGGCCATGTGATTGGTCGCGCTCAGAGTATCAAGCTTGTCATTGAGGACTCCCCAAAGGTGCTCCTCGCCTTTCATGGGGGAATCACCAGCCTTCGCTCAATTGAGTCACAAGATGGGTAGCGAGCTCCTCGGTTGCCAGGGGGAGAGCCTGTCGCTCGTCGGTCGTAACATCAGTCCCAACGAAAAAGCTGGTGGTGCCGACAACTTCGGCATAGGGCATGAGCACCGCACCGCCGCGCGTCTCAAGTTTGTATCTTACGTGCATGGTGAGGTTAAACTCCGTCGTGGCAAGGACGTTGCCGCGCACCGATCGCGCCGGGGTACGATTGATTTCGGTGATCTCAGCCTTTAAGACGGCATCGACATTACCCTTGTCGGCGATCTTGTAAGTACCGTCCTGTTGCAGTTGTTTGATAACGCTATCAGTAACGAGCACTTCGATGCGCGGCAGTAAGGTTTTATTTTCAAATGTTGGCACCGCCATAAGGTGGACATCATGCAAGACACCGGGTTTCACCGGCCCCACGTGGTAGCCAAGGCAGCCGGTAAGAAGTAAACAGACCGCGGTAAGAAGACTTTTCACGGCGCCGGCGACGCGGCAGAAGCAGGCGAGGCGGAGGGCTCGGGCGTGGCAGAGGCTTCCGGAGCGGGCGATGACTCCGGGCTTGGAGACGGCTCGGGTGCCGTCGTTGTCGGTGGCAAAAGCGAGGCTGGCGGCGGCAGGTTCGAATCTTGTTCCGGTGGTGGGAGTGGAGCGACTTCGGCGTCTCCATTGCGGAAGGCGGGTCTGGAATTGCCGGCAGGGCCTCGTGAAGCCACTTGCTTTTTCTTCGGTTCGTTTACCGCGACGGCCGGCGTCAAAGCTGTCGGACCCACCTTTGCGCGAATTTGATCGATCCGTTTTTGGGCTTCTGCGCTCGCCGTCGTTCCGGGGTGCTCCCGAATTACTTCGCCATAGTAAATGACGGCCGCGCGATAGGCTTTCTCCTTGTCATAAAATTTGGCAATCTTCATGGCATCACCAGTCGATTTCTGCTGCAGACGCTCAAGGTTTCCCCGAGCTTGCTGTGCTTTCTCGCTCTTGGGGTAACGAAAGAGGAAATCTTCGAATCCCGTCCTGGCGTTTTGGGTCGCGGCCTGATCATTAGTCCCGAGACGCGCCGCTTCGTACCAAATATACCCGATTTGATATTGCGCGTCGGCCGCAATCGGATCGTTGGGAAATTTGTCGATCACCGCCTGATAGGCCTGAATCGCAGCATCATTCGCCTGCTGTTTCTGCCGGGCCAGGCCGATATCGAACTGAGCCCGGGCCGTGTATCTGCCGAAGGGCGCAGTCCGCACGATCGCAGCGAAGATCTCGACTGCACGATCCATCGAGGTCCCAATCGGAATTCCCAGCATCTTTATCTTCTTTCCGGACAGATACATTTCGCCAATGCGAAACTGTGCTTCGATCGCTTCGTCGAAATTGGGACTGCTGGGATATCTCTCCACCAACCAGCGATAAGTGTTTGCCGATTTCATATAATCGCGCTCGAACTCGAGCAATTGCGCCGCCCGATAAGTGGCAGTTGGAGCCAGGGTATCCTTGGGATGCTTCCGCAAAAGTTGAGTATAAGCCTTGATCGCGCGGCCGAAATTTCCTTGTTTCTCCGCATCTTGCGCCTTGTCGAAAAGCTGTTGCGCGTTTCCGCTGATTTCCTCTTCCCCGGGAGCAACGTATTTCACTTTTTCTCCCGGCCGGAAAATGATCGACGCCTGTCCGCCACCGGCGAGACAGAGCACTCCAATTACGATAATAAGCAGTCGTAGTCGCATGGGAACGTGGCAGGGTATTTGCCTGCGGCACCCAGTCAAGCAAGCCCTGCCAAAAACAAGACTCCGGATGGCCGGTTTTTAGACAACGTTGGTGCTTTTTCGTTCGCTCAAGTCTGAAGTAACTTGGGGGTAGTGAACCTGAATGAGCAACAAAAAATCCGGATTGGGGCTTGTGCCTGGAGCTTCCAGGATTGGCGCGAGATTTTTTATCCGCGCGACCTGCCCGAATCCCGCTGGCTGGAATTTTACGCGCGCTATTTTCCGACCGTTGAGATCGATTCGACCTTTTACGCAGCTCCGGGCCCGGATTCGGTACGGCGCTGGCTCGATCTCACTCCTTCGCATTTTCGTTTTTCTTGCAAACTGCCCCGTGAGATCACGCACCAATGCAAACTGCGCGATTGCTCGGCAGAATTGAACGGGTTTTTGCGCGCGGTTGAACCGCTCGCGCCCAAGTTGCATATCATCCTCGTCCAGTTGCCGCCGTCGTTTCTTCCGAAAGAGGGAAAAGTGCCACTTCGTTCATTCGTTGGACAACTGCCGCGGGATTTTCGTTTTGCCATCGAATTTCGCCATCCCGGCTGGCATCGCCCGCAATTCATTCATCTTTTGGAAAAACACCGCATCTGCTGGGTTTGGGCGGACACTTCGCCGCTCAACGAGCGCAATCTGGCGCCTTTCGAGTTTCAGCCGCGGACGACCGACTTTCTGTACGTCCGGCTGCTCGGTGATTACACCACTAAATATGATCGGGACGGCAAACACCGGCATCGCTACGGAAAACTGCTTTGGAAACGCGAAGCCGCGATGGAAAGTTGGGCCTTGAAAATCGAGCGACAACTTTCGGATGTTCGTGCCGTCTACGCTTACGTGAACAATCATTTCGAAGGATTTGCTCTGGAGAGTGCGCAACGGCTGGCCGAGCGTCTGGAGTACGAGCTCCCCTTGCCCTCCACCGAAGCGCAAACTTCGGAGGAAGATCGCAAGCAACTCGATCTGCAATTGTAGGGCAACCGCGCCGGTTGCCGGTCTATTAGTCGGCAGGCGGGAGCGCCTGCCCTACCATTTATTCCAAGGAGCGGCGAGGGCGCCACCTCCATCCTTATCGAATCTGCCCCGCACCAAAATAAGGCAGCAATTTTTCCGGCAGCCGCACCGAACCGTCTTTCTGCTGACCCGTTTCGATCAGCGCGGCAAACAATCGCGGTAAGGCCAGGCCTGAACCATTAAGACTGTGGCAAAAACGGTTTTTACCTTCCGCATCCTTGAACCGGAGATTCATCCGCCGCGCCTGAAAATCGGCGAAGTTCGAGCAACTCGAAACTTCCAGATAGGCGTTTTGTCCCGGCGACCAAACCTCGAGGTCGTAGGTTTTGGTGGCACCAAAGCCGAGGTCGCCGGCGCAAAGTTCGATCACGCGATAATGCAACCCAAGCAATTGCAAAATTTTCTCGGCATCGCGGGTCAGACTCTCGTGTTCCTCGCCGGAACTTTCCGGGGTGGTGATTTTGACCAATTCCACTTTGTCGAATTGATGGACGCGAATAATCCCGCGCGTTTCACGGCCTGCCGAACCCGCCTCCCGCCGAAAACAAGGTGTGTATGCTACGTATTTCTTCGGCAGTTCATCCGCACTCAGGATTTCTTCGCGGTAAAAATTTGTTACCGGCACTTCCGCAGTCGGGGCGAGAAAGAGTTGATTATTTTCCAGTCCGTACATATCGGCTTCAAATTTAGGGAGCTGCGTTGTTCCGATCATGCATTCGCGCCGCACCAAAAAAGGCGGGCTCATTTCTTCGTAACCATGCTCGCGCGCGTGCAAATCGAGCATGAACTGGATCAAAGCTCGCTCCAACCGGGCGCCGGCGCCGGTAAAACAAATGAAACCGCTCCCACTCAGCTTTGACGCCCGTTCGAGATCAAACAACTTGAGGTTCGTTCCAATGGTGACGTGATCCAACGGAGAGTCGAGGTTTGGTTTCGCTCCCCACGAACGCACCACTGGGTTGGCGCTGGCGTCCGTCCCGATCGGCACTTTCAAATGCGGCAGATTAGGAATCTCGAGAAGCATTTCTTTCTGTTGCCCGTCTACCAGGTTCACGTCTTCGTTTAAGCGCGCGATCTCTTCCCCGATTTTGCGAACGCGATTCTCCAATTGAAGAGAATCCTGCCCGCGGTTCCGCATGCCGCCGATCTCCTTGCTCAGTTTCTTGCGTTCGGCGTTGAGGGCCTGCAACGCCGTCTCTGCTTTGCGTCGTTCTGCATCGACGCGGAGCAATTCATCGATCTTTGCTTCGTCACCACCGCAGCGAAGCGCCAGTCGGCTCTTCACAAAATCTGGTTGTTCGCGAACGATTCGAATATCGAGCACGGCTGCAATTAGCAATCATGCGCGCGAACATCAAACGCAAAGAACAAACGCACCGTTGTCATCCCGAGGGATGACCGGTAATGGTGGGGAATGGATCGGCTGAACCTCCTGAGCGTCGCGCTCGGACTTGCCTGTCTGGCAGGGCTAAATCTCTATCTGACTGTTTTCGCCACCGGGCTTGCCATTCATTTCCACTGGATCATTCTCGCCCCACAATATCAATCGCTCGCTATCCTGGGCCAGCCAATCGTCGTCATTATTTCTGGCGTTCTTTTTCTGCTCGAATTTTTTGCCGATAAAATTCCCTGGATTGATTCGGTCTGGGACGCTGTCCATACCATCATTCGACCAATCGGGGGCGCGCTTCTCGCCATCCAGGTTCTCGGACATTCCAGTCCAACCCTGGATGTTATCATTGTGTTGCTTGCCGGCACTACCGCGCTCGCAACGCACACAGCCAAGGCCACGACCCGCCTTCTTTCAAACACATCGCCAGAGCCGTTTTCAAATATTGTACTCAGTGTCGGCGAGGATGCAGTAGTGATCGGCGGGCTCGCGCTGCTGCACTATCATCCGATTATCGCGTTCTCGATTTTTTTAACCGCGCTCGCTGCGTTTTTCTATTTTGCGCCAAAAATTTTGCGTGCGACCAAAGTAAAACTCTGGCTGGTTTGGCGAAAGCTAAACGAACCAGCTTTTTTCCATCGCGAAGCGACATTGCCGCTGAACCTGCCGGCAAAATTGGCGCCGGTTTTCAGTAAGCAAAACTTACTCGGCGAAACCATCGCTTGGGCTGTTCCATGCGTGAGCGGTCGTGGCCGCCGCATTGCGCCCAATCTTTTTGGAGCGCTCGTTGCCACTAACGAAGAACCGCGCAAGTTGACTTTCGTCGGACGGAAGGGATCTAAGCCGATCGCGCAAACGATCGAACTCGATGGTATGACCATCGCGCGCGAGCCGAAGTTTCTTTCAGAAAATCTCGTCGTCTTTCCGGCGGAGGGACGCGGCCAGAAATATTCTTTTATCTTCCCGCGTTCGCGCGCGGCGGAGGTAGAAAAGATCGGCGATTATCTTCGCCAAAATCTTACCCGCGACTCACCTGCGCCCTCGGAAACACATTTTCAGCAAGCGGCGGCCTCCTCTGGCGCCTCATAGCCATTCTGTTATCCTCAGAACGACAGAAAAATAGGTTGGGCCGATTTTACGGCATTTCGAGATCGCCCTTCCTGGAAGGTTACGCTAGGAAACTTCGACAATGCATTCGATCAATCGCTACGCCGAGATACGAAAACAAACCTCCCGCGTCGGCGAGCGACCATTGATCGCGCTACCCAAGATTCCAAATGAGCTCGAGCTCCAGGCGCGCTGGTTCGCTGGGGAATTTGGCCGAAAATTCCGGACGCTCGCTGGAGAAGCGGTCGAAATTGTCCAGTTTGGTTTTTGGAATCGGGAGGCTGGCCCCGATTTTCAGAACGCTGTCGTCCGCATCGGAGATGGCCCCACCTCGCGCGGCACAATCGAAATCGATTTGCTCGATCGCAATTGGGAACTCCATCGCCATTCAACCAACCCGGCATTCGATGACGCCATTCTGCACGTTTTTCTCGAACGAAGCGGTGTCGAATTTTTTGCCCGCACCAGCACTCATCGAAACGTGGCCCAGATCCAACTCGATCTCGCCGCGCTGCGAGATGTCGCGACCGGGATAGTGCCGCTTGCTCATGCTGGTCGTTGTGTTGCGCCACTGCGAAACCTGGAGGCAGAACGGGTCGCGAACGTCCTGGAGCAGGCGGCAAAGTTTCGTTTACGACAAAAAGGTAATCGACTTCGCCAGCGAATCGAAGGGCACGGACGCGATGAGACATTATTCCAGACCGTTGCCGAGGCGCTCGGTTACAAACAAAACCGACTGCCGTTCACACTGCTCTCCCAGCGTTTGTCCCTGGCTTTTTTGCGAAGCCGACGGGAAGACGCCGAATCGTTGCTCTTCGGCGTCGCCGGATTTCTCGACGCTCCCGATCTGGACACGCAACGAAAATCCGCCCGCAGCTATTTGCGTTCCTTGTGGGACCGTTGGTGGAAATATCGCGAACAATTTTCGCGGCTGGTTCTACCCGCGAAACTCTGGAAAATGAGCGGCGCGCGCCCGCTCAATCATCCGCATCGCCGGCTTGGTGCTCTGGCCACGGTGGTAGCGCAATGGAAACCATTCTCAACACTCGCCCGCGCGAGTCAGGCCACACCGCTAATCTCATTTCTCGCCGATTTGCAGCACGATTTTTGGAATCATCATTATACCCTCGCGGCGCCGCGAGCATCTTCTCCGCTCGCACTCATCGGCAAATCCCGCGCTGCGGAGATTCTCGCCAATGTGATTTACCCCCTGGCAGTCAATGATGACCGCGAAATCTGGAACGATTACAAAAAGTTACGTGCCCAACTTTCCAATCAAGCGGCGCGTATCGCCGCAGCGCGACTGTTTGCCGGTGACCCTCGGCAACGCGGCTTCGTCCAATCTTTGGTCGGTCAACAGGGATTACTCCAAATTTACGAGGATTTTTGCCTGCGCGATGCCTCCGATTGCGCGAGCTGCCCTTTACCGGAGCAACTGCGCCGTTGGTAATTTTGCTGCCTTTAGCGTGCTCTCGTGGTAAAACTGACCGCTCGGATGAATCCATGACCAATCGGGAGCTGAACATAGAATTCGACTCAACGACAATTAGGATAACAGCCTCACGAATCCGTACTCGGAGAGCTTTGGCGGAAGCGCGTTTTGACTTTTCATCGTTCACCCATCACCATTTCCTCTTTCCGAATGCGGGTGTAGTTCAATGGTAGAACGCCAGCTTCCCAAGCTGGACACGAGGGTTCGATTCCCTTCACCCGCTTGTCGTTAAAGGGGAGCTTTTGATGCGTTGCGGGCCGTGATTAATTTCGAAATCGGTCTAGGCACGGTCCGTGCTTAACGTTACTGCATTAACCATAACCCCCATAGTTATATAAGATTTCTGACCAGCGCCGCCTGCGCCACGGCGCTGTTGCTCAACAGCAGCCTATTCCTTCAGGACGCAGGGGCTGCGACGAGAACAACCTTGACTACCCAAAAGTCGACCACTACCGGGGGGATTTCCGCAACCACGACCGCTCAGGGGTTGGCACTATCGTGGCAGGCCAGCCCGTCGAGTCCAGCCATAGATGGTTATCGAGTCTACTATGGAACAAGTTCTGGAAACTACAGCCAGCATGCAGATGTCCTCGGCATCGGAACTTCAGCAACGGTCTCGAAGGCGCCGAGCGGCGGCACGTACTACTACGCAGTAGTCGCGTACAAAGGAGCTCTCGAAAGCATCCATTCCAATGAAGTGATAAGTTCTACCCCTGCTATCACGCCCTCGCCCACGCCCAGCCCCAGTCCTTCACCAACTCCGACATCGACGCCGACTCCCACTCCGACTCCCACACCTACTCCTACACCTACCCCTACCCCTACCCCGACTCCAACCCCAACTCCTACTCCAACACCCACGCCTACACCTGATCTTACTCCAACTCCAACTCCCACCCCGACCCCCACTCCAACTCCTAGTCCGACGCCCAGCGCAACACCAACACCAACACCCAGCGCTACTGCGACGCCTACGCCGAGTGTAACGCCAACCCCAAGCGCGACTCCGACAGCAACCCCTAGCGCAACACCAACTCCTACGGCTAGCCCAACACCCTCCGCGTCACCAAGCGCTCCCGCACTAGCCGGTATGACGCTTGTTACTGCACCCACCGGCTCCTCTGTAGGTGCTTTCAGTAATGGTACGGTTTACGACGTCAAAAACAGTTTAAGTGTCCGCGCTGAGCCCGTCTCAGGCGTCGTGAGCGTAATTTTCAAAATGGATGGCGCTTATCTCCGAACGGAGAATTACCAACCTTACTTAGCCGCCGGAAATAAAAACGGGGGGCCAATCTACGCATGGAAGCCGACTGTGGGTGCGCATACCCTCACGGCCACCCCCTACAGTGAAAATCAAGGCAGAGGCGTAGCTGGAACCCCGCTTCGTGTCAGCTTCAAGGCGATAAACAGTGCGATTGCACCTACACCTACCCCGACTCCGACTCCGACTCCGACGCCAACGCCCACACCTACTCCTTCTCCTACTCCTACTCCTACCCCCATCCTCACCCCTACTCCGACTCCGATTCCAATCGTAACTCCAGTTCCCTCGCCTACGCCGTCACCGACAGGTACGCCTGTAATGACGCCCGCGCCTTCACCTACGCCCACCGCGACGCCGTTGCCGACAGCCACGCCAGTTCCGACACCGACTCCCACGCCTACAGTTACACCAACGCCAACACCAGATGCGAGTCCGACACCGGTGCCGACCGCTTCGCCAACTCCATCAACACCGCCAAGTCAATTATCGCATGGAAACAAGCGCAAGCTAAAGGCGGCACGGATGAAACCCGCGCCAAGCACCGTGGGACTGTCAGGCGCATCTCCGCCGACTTCGAATCAGTAGAAGTCCTCTGACGAGTTCAGCTCGAATCACGGCGCCAACGCGTCCCTGCGTTACTCTGACCCGTTTTCGCGCCGATTCTGGAACATATGCATTCTTGGTTGCGTGCCTAGCGGCGAACGCCTTCGGCACTGAAACGAATATACAAGGCTGTCTGGCGCTCCGATTGGAAGTCTGTTCCCACCGCTACGACCGGTTATCGCGGTCAGGGTAAACTATAAAACTCGACGAGAGCAACGCCCGTAGTTCCGTTTTTTCCGGCAACGATGGCGGTGTAGTTTCCCGGCCCAAGCAGCGCAAGGATGGCCGATTCATGATCGTTCAGCGGTGCCTTACCGGTCGCCGCAATGTCCGCCTGCTGCGAATCCTTCCAGTTGTCATTATTAGCGATGACGTTTCCGTTGGCATCGCGCAATGAGAGCGTCGGATCAGCCAAGGGAGTAGTTACCCCGGCGCTCGCAAGCGACGGACCGAGCGCGCGCACGAGGACACGCTGCAAACTTCCGGGGTTGCCACCGATGATGGTTCCTCCAATCAGCACGTCGTTGCCGGTCCCGACAAATGCGCGCGCGCTCACATTCGTCGCCCGCGCGTTCACATTCGGATCAACATCGTAAACTTCCGCCAGCGCGATGCCCGTGGTCATTGCCTTGCCTTGCAGAAGGACGGTGTAGGCTCCGGGCGAAAGAGTAACCAGAATCGCGGCCTCGAGATCATTCGGCGGGGCCAACCCCGTCGCCTGAATTTGCGCCTGTTGGGTGGCTTTCCAATCGTCGTTGGCTGCGATGAGCGCGCCGGTGTGATCGAGCAGGGAAAGGGTCGGGTCCGCCAGGGGAGCAGAAACGCCAAAGGAAGCCAGTGACGGCCCAATCCCGCGAAGCAGGAGAGTTTTGTTTTCCGACCCTTCAATAATGAAACCGGCGATCAGGATCCGTTGACCGGTAAAGACGTGAGCACGCGCGGAAAGATTTTGAAACGATGCCGCGTTACCGAAAACACGGACGATGTTATCCCGCAGTTGATTGTCGTAGCTGGTAAAGATACCTCCCGCCAAAACCCGACCGAATTGCTGCAAAGCGATGCTGTCCACCTGCGTTGCGTCATTTGTTAGTGAGCCGACGCACCCGGCACCCGGATCAAAGATCAGATCGGTTGACCCATTTGTATTCAAGCGCGCAATGCGATTACGCCCAAATCCGTTTATGCCGGTGAAGAAGCCGCCGACAAGAATGCGATCGTCGGGTTCGACTGCAAGCGATTGAACCCAATCGTTGGGCACAGGATTAAATGCGAAATCGAGCGAGCCGTCCCCGAAAACGCGCGCGATAAAGGTGCGATTGGTTCCCGAGTACTGGACGAAGCGACCGCCCAGAACGATCTCCCCGTCATGTTGCAATGCCAGCGCGAAAACGTTTCCACCGGTTCCGACACCCGAATCGAACGAAGGATCGAGCGCGCCATTTCCCTGTACGCGAGCCACTCCCCCACGCGCAAAACCACCGTAACCAATGAAGGTGCCGCCAATGACAATGCGACCATCCGATTGGATGACGATTGCATTGACATCGCCGTTCGGTCCGTTGCCGGGATCAAAACTCAGGTCAACGCTGCCGTCAGTGTTGAGCCGGGCAAGATTGAACCGCTGCGTTAGATCGATCTGAGAAAATTGTCCGCCGACAATGATGCGGCCATCGGATTGCAACGCGAGCGCGAGCGCAGCATTGTTGATCCCATTCCCGAGACCGAAGGTTTGATCGACACTCCCATTGGCGTTTAGCCGGCAAACGCGATTGTGGGTGGACCCATTGAAACTGGTGAAACGGCCCGCCACAACAATGCGGCCGTCGGATTGAAGCACAGCGGCAGTAATTTCCCCGTCCGCGCCCGTGCCCGGATCGAAGGTGGTATCGAGTGAGCCATTAAAGTTGAAGCGTGCGATCCGATTGCGCGCGACATTGTTGGCGAAAGTGAAACGGCCGGCAGCGATCACTTTGCTGTCAGGCTGGGGAATGACGACATTCACTGCGTCGTTTGTCCCAGGCGCGGGGGCGAAAGTGGCGTCGAGTTGGCCCGGAGTGGGCGTAGGCGTGGGAGTTCCGGCGCGGACTGCGCTGATGGATCCGCTTAGGATGAGGATGAAAACAAGGAAAAAGCGACGAAACGGCGAGCGATGCACCAGAAGAAGTATAGCACTAGCTCCTGATAATTTCCATAATTGGATCATGATATTTCGATGCGATTCACTTCAGCCGTTTCAAACCAAAATAAGTTCCCCACAGCCAGTCCGTTAACACTTGTTTGCGCTACGAGCCCTACCGTCTGCGCCAGCGCCTCTATTTTATCGGCATCTCAATTAACGCAATACAAAGATAGGTTAGAAAAAAATGTGTTGCCTGAAATTAATCCGTCCCGCTTCGTTTCGAAAAACTCATGGGCCCGGCAAAACTTTGTCCCAACAATTTACCGGCCAGCACCCGGCAGCTTGTAGGGGCGGCTTTGTCAGCCGCTGATCATCTAATGCGTTCCACAGAAACACCCTACAATTCATTCTAATTTGACAGGCTGTCTCTCTCCAATCTCATCTCCGCTCGGCAAGGTGCTGAGAGATTATTTGCCGCCGAGAAATTTACGGAATGACTGAAAGAGTTTCGGGATCGCTTTCGGAATGGAGTCGATACGCTGCGCAAACTCCGTTGCATCGCCGCCATGGACGGGGCAGGCCTGAGTCGGCACTTTATCAGCGGGCAAAACGACTTCATAAGCGGTACCAGACATTTGGCACCCGGTCGTGGCGAGCGCGTTGGAAGTCGCGCAAACGGTTACGCGCGCCATCGGCATGGTCGGCTCGAGCGCTTTGGCTGGGTAACGCGCGGCCGATTTATTCATCACCTGCACCCATACCGGCAAGGCCAGGGCCGCGCCGTAGCCACGCGGAATGATCGTAGTTGGCTGATCGAACCCAACCCAGATCCCACAAGTCAACGCGCTGGTATAGCCGAGGAACCACGCGTCCTTATAATCGTTAGTCGTTCCGGTTTTGCCGGCGGCTGGAAGCTTGAACCCAAGTGAACGCGCACTAGCCGCCGTCCCGTGCGTAAGCACTTCTTCCATCAGCTGCGAAGTCATCCAGGCCGCACTTGGATCAAGCGCCGGGGCGGACAGATGGGCAGCTCGATAAATCGGCTGATGATTCTGATCATCAATGCGCTCGATCATATAACTTTGCTTGCGAACCCCGGCGTTTGGAAAAGCGCTATAGGCGGTAGTCAAATCCTTTAAATTAGTTTCAAAGGATCCGATATAGATGGCGGGGCCATGCGGAGCCTTGTCATTCAGGTTTAACGTCGTTGCGATCTTTTGCACCTGATCGAGCCCGGCGAATTGCCCGATGCGGACGCTCATGGTGTTGCGCGAATGAATCAGACCGTAGGAGGCGGGTTGAATCCCGCCATAGGTGCCGTCGGAATTTCCAGGCGCCCAATTGCCCGCGCCTTCGATTTCGCCGGGCTGGATGGGGCCGTCGCTGATCGCCGCGCCCGGGAGCAGGCCATTAGTAAAGGCGAGAGTATAGACAAAGGGTTTGAACGATGAGCCGATCTGACGATTGGCCGGCGGTAGCGCGCGATTGAATTTGCTTTGAGAGTAGTCCCGGCCGCCGACAAGGCCACGAATGCCACCACTGGCATTATCAATCACCACCACCGCGCCTTCCAAGTACGGCATCGAGCTATCTTCGCCATCCTCCGGCGGATGATAGTTTGCCTTCACTGGGTGATGAAAATTCGATTGATGTTCAATTCTCGTTAGGGTCGATTCCAATGCCTGGGTGGCAACATTCTGCACTGCGGGGTCCAGCGTGGTGTAAATGTAAAGGCCGCCCTGATCGATCTGGTCCTGCGTCAGCAACACATTCAAATCACGCTGTACCGCGTCCATCGCGTAATTTTCCTGGATCATCGGCATCTTTTTCGGATGGGGATTGATGTGCGACGATTTCGCCTGTTGCGCCTGACTGATGGAAATCTTTTTCAATTCCACCATTCGATTGAGCACGGCGTCGCGCTGAAGCGCTGCGCCATCGGGATTGCGCAACGGCGAAAACCGATTAGGACTCCGAATCAATCCCGCCAGCACAGCGGCTTCGGACAGATTTAATTTCGAGGCGCTCTTTCCGAAGTAGGCCTGGGATGCGGTTTCCACTCCGTAACAGCCGGCACCGAAGTAAATGCGATTGATATAAAGCTCGAGAATTTGCAACTTGGTGAACTCGTGCTCGATCCGCAACGCCACCATCGCTTCGAGCAACTTCCGATTGATGGTGCGCCCGCCGAGCGGAAGCGAATTGCGTGCGAGCTGCTGAGTAATGCTGCTCGCGCCTTCCCTGGCGGAGCCGCTCATCAAATCGCGGGCAAGCGCGCGGCCGACCCCATAGAAATCAATTCCGTTATGCTGAAAAAAGCGATTGTCTTCGCGCGCCAGCAGCGCATCAATGAATGCGGGCGCGACTTCATTCAACGAAACAATGAGGCGGTTCGATCCTGCCAGTCTGCTATAAATCTTTCCGTCAACATCGAAAACGGTATTGCGTTCCGGCATCTCCCCGACCTTCTTCATGTTAAAGGTATGCGCCCAGGCAGAGTAGAAGATCAAAACGCCAAGCGCACTGCCGCCGACGAGGATAACGAGGGAGATCTTCCAACCCCATCGCGAGAGCCGGCTAGATTTCTTCGTGTCGTTGCCGGACGATTTTCTCTTAAAAAGTTTCATCGCACGAGCTTTGACAATTTAGCAATAGATTTCGCAGATAAAAATGCTTTTCGGGAAATGAATTAGAGAAATCGTACAACGTGCCCGTCATTCCGAACGCGCAATTTGCAATGGATCGCATAGCGCACGCGTCTCGCGTGCTGGCGCTGGCGTCTCGCCAGCGCGGACTTTCGCCACGCTATGCCGAAGAGAAGTTCGTTTTGGCGAGACGCCAAAAGAGCACGCGAGACGCGTGCGCTACCCAGAATCCTCCCGAGGCGCCTTAGCGCTTTCGAATCAAAAATTCACCTGGACGTTGCTCTCGTGTTGTTCCGTCGCGCAGGGCGCGTTGAGAGGAACATCGGTGACCGCATCGCTCGACTTTACCAATTCGTTTTCGATTAGATACTGCTCGACTTCTTCGCCGCTGACATCGGCCAGCATCTTTTCGTTGATTTCAATGCAGGGCGAAAGCGGCTGACCGCTTTTCGTCTCCATTTCCCAGCGAAAAGCCGGGTTCGCGATGATGTCCTTCTCCGTATAGGGCAAATTGTACTTATTAAGAACTGAACGAACGCCAGCGCTCCAACCGCAATACGTTTTGAGGTAGGCCGTGATCTGAGGTTTTTCCATGACCGAATTTAGCGTCATCCCGAGCGAAGTCGAGTGATCCCGTCATGAAACCTTAAAGCTACGCAATAGGATCCCTCGACTACGCTCGAGATGACATGTCACGGCGCCTGAAAGGAGGCCGGGAGACCCCGACGTTTTCCCGCATAGCCCGTTCAGGGCCCCGGCACATCCTTCTCCACCACGCTTATCTGCTCCCATCATCAAATCTTCTGTTGCACCGGCTTCAGCCAGGCGTGCAGCTTCTGCAGCCCGAGCTCGAGACGTGTCTTCACCGTTCCCAGCGGGTTTCTGGTGCTGGCTGCGATCTCGCGAT
>Ga0209474_10002340_pt1 | contig 17601 bp, 31 predicted proteins | sample GraSoiAngelo_145_FD_185902 | JGI IMG/M metagenome (GOLD analysis project Ga0209474, IMG submission 185902) | Grasslands soil microbial communities from the Angelo Coastal Reserve, California, USA - 14_1009_05_20cm (SPAdes) (version 2) | ecosystem: Environmental > Terrestrial > Soil > Grasslands... | reverse complement strand
AGGGCACCGTGGAAAACATGGATGAGGTCTACCCGGACGACGCGGAGACGGCCGTCTGGCCGCTGAGCGGGCTACTGACGCGCCTTGGCACGTGGGACGTGCAAGGTAACCGCTGGGCTTTTTGGGACCGCGTATGGAAGATCTGAGCCTGATGGCGCAGGGCCGGTTCGACTCCGGCCCCAGGCGCGGGGCGTGAGGCATGAGTAACCGGACTCGCAAGCAAGCCTGATTGGTGCAGGGCCATGAAGATCCAGAAGATCCGTGCGGGTGAGTACCTTTATGGCGATTACGCCATCATCCGCGAAGACTATCCATCCATGGGTGAGTGGGACGAGACACCCCGCGACGTTACATGGTTCGTGGCACCTGCCGAGAACATCGACGACACAGGGTTGCCGGAGGCACTTTTCGCGGCAGGCACGCTCAACGCCTGCAAGCGATGGGTCGAAAGAGCCAGTACCGGCTCTTCATGCTGACCACGAAGAATACGAGAGCCTGATGGTGCAGGGCCGGTTCGACTCCGGCCCCAGGCACGTGACGGCCGCTCGGGATGGCGCAACTTCCGAGCGGCCGTTGTCCACTTCAAAGAAAGGAAACTGATCATGGATGAGATCAAGGGCTACATGGCACGACGTGTTCTCGCTGGCGTCGCATTTCTCGATCACACGCTGGGTCCCGTATGGGATACGCAGGTGAATCTTTCCATCCTGGATATGGCGCACTGCTACGGCTGCGTGCTGGGGCAATTGGAGGGTGACTTCTGGATGGCCGTGAGAGATTACGGGATAGATGATCCCACTCAACTCGGATTCGACGCCGATTGGGAGGTCACCTCCCCGTGGATGCTTGACCGGCTCTGGGCGTACGTCATCAAGGCACGGCGAAATGCTAGGAATGAGAACTGATTATGAGCGACAGATACATCGTCCGGTACTGGCAATGGACGAACACGTGGGTCATTCAGGACACGCGTACCGGACTACGGGAGCCCGCTAAGGACGGCGCTGGCTCCTGGATGTCCAAGAGCAAGGCGGTCGCACAGCGTCACGCCGACCGGCTGAACGAAGACGGGGCGGCCGAGTGAACAATCACGGTCCGTACGAGGGCAATGAGCGTGCCGTCGCGTCCGCGTTCAGGGCCATCAAGCATGGCGTCTACTGCCAATGCGGATGGTTCACCGGCTGGCACTGGGCACTGGGCACAGCCAAGGCGACGCTTAAGGCTCACGTGCGACGGTTCGAGCGACGGGATGGTGACGAGTGACCTGGGTGTACGTGCGGACCGGCCACGAGATATGGACGGTCGGTTTCTATGAGCCAGACTCCAACGGCGGCAACTGGCACGCGGACTCCGACTGGCATGACCAGGAGGCCGCCGCGCGCCGCGTCCACTACCTGAACGGGGGTGATGAGCGATGAGCCGCAACTACGACGTCATCATGCTGGCCTACCTGTTCCTGGGCGTGGCCGTGATCGTGATGGCGCTGGTGATGGCGCTGTGAGCTACTGGTCCTGCGACATCCTGACGTCGGTGGACCGAACGGCGGAAGATTCGGTTTACCGCACGCACTACTGCCAGAATGACGCCACTGAGAAGTATGTAGAAGATGGCGACGGCCGGAAGCATTACCTCTGCGCCGATCATGCGCGGGAGATGCTCAATTCCGGCTACACAGTCCACGGGTAGGTCCAGGAGTGCGCCTATTCGTTGCGAGTCCAGATGGCTCGCGATTGCAATGGGCCGGTTACGTACGTGTGGCGTGACCGGCCCATTTCATTTAATCCTTAAGGAGAAGATCATGGCCAAGTGGGAAATGTCCAGTAAGTTCTACGACCGCATCGAGCGGGCAATCCGGGACCTGGAAGAGTTCGCCGAAGAGAAGCGCGATCAGATGGATACGATGTCCGACCGCTGGCGAGAGTCGGATAAGGCCGATGTCGTGGAAGCCTGGATCGAGAGTATCGAGGAGTTCGTGTCGGCGTTCGATGAACTGGATATGGGTCCGGACCTTTCATAGTCGCACAACGAAGGAGAGATCATGGCACGTCCACTCGGAGAAAATCAGCTCGTTGTTCTAAGGGTCCTGAAAAGTCATGGCGAGTATCCCGGACGCTGGGTGTTGAACAACCATTCGCAGACAGTTCGTGTTCTTGAATCGCTGGTGAAGCGCGGCCTTGTTGAGAAGGCCGATGCCGAGTACGGAGGTACCTACTACAAAATCGCAACGGAGGAAGATCATGACTGACGAGGTTCCGCGCGGGTACAGCATGTTCCTGGGCGAGGCGCGCATCCGGTTGCACGAGCAGGGTCATGTCTCGATGGTGTTCGATGACTCCGTAGATGCTGATCGAGTCGCCCGTCACCTTGCGCTACGTGGCGTGACCATCCGGCGGTACGGGGCATGCATCATGCTGCCCCTGGGCAACGTCAAGGAGGATTGATCGTGTTCATGACCAGCAATCATCACTACCGGGCGTGGGTCGGCGCGCGGCGCCGCGCCGATCTCGCCTACGCGCTCGGCTGTCAGCCCGATCTTGTCACGCTGCTGAACGATGTGGCGTGGCTCCAGGGTCGGCTCTGCGACATCGAGCAGGCGGCTCGGCGTCGCCGGATCATCGCGCAGGAGGCGCGTCATGGAATCGCGTAAGTCGATCTATGTCAGCTACGACGCGATGCCGGAGTACCTGATGTGGCGCATCCCGTTCGCCGGTAGCTCGGCGTGGTCCGAGCGCGAACCGGACTTCGTCAGCTACGGCAACCTCGCAGGCGAGGAGCTGGCCGCCGTCGCGCGGCAGGCGGGCAGCATCTATTACATCGTGTACAGCTACAACAATCCGATTGCATGGGTGACCACGGGCGGTGACGTGCATATCGTTGAGCAGAGATTCAAGAAAGCATCGGCACGAATCCAAGATTTGTGTAGGGAGTGGTTATGAGTAGCTATGGGGTAATTTTCCTGGGGCAGAATCCCGCGACCGGGCAGCACGAATACGGCCTGGGGATGTACTGCTCTGTCGAGGTGCCGAAGGACCTGCGCGACCTAAACGACGACACGCACTCGATCTATCCGTGCCTGGTCACCGACGAACACGGCATCCCGCAGATCTCGCCAAGCTCGTTCTCGATCCGGCGCGCGGCGATGGTGCTGAACCTGGCGGCCGATTGACATGCTCGGACCAACGTATGTGGCGCGGTACTGGCAGAGCCAACACCGTTGGGGCGTGCTCGATCAGCGCTCGCAGTGCTTCGTGCGCGGCGAGGATGGCAAGCACCGGATGTTCCGCTCGCCGGGCGAAGCTGAGCGATGGGCCAGGAAATTGAACGAGCAGGAACAGAAGCTGCGCGAGGAGTACAAGTGGTGAACGAGGTATACCGCGACTACGGCCCCAAGGGGTGCCTGGAGCCCAAGAGCTTGCACCGGCTGGTGCTCGCCGTGCTGGCGAGTCCCATCCGGGCACTCGCGTCACTGTGGAGATGAGCAGGTAGGACAGTACCGGCGCGGCCTGATTGACATGCAAACGGGCCGCGCCGATGCTGTCTTCTATCTACTCCGGAAGGTAGCCATGATCAAGAAAGCAGCGGAGCTTCGGATAGCCGATCATGTGACCTACGCCGGTCACGCGTGCGCGGTCGAGTGGGTGAACCGCACGCCCTTCGTCACGCTCGGGCTGGAGGACCTGACCACCGGGCATCACGTGATCCACGTGTGCTCACCATTGCAAGTGTTCAATACGGAGTAGACGTATGGATGCACCATTTAGCATGCCGCTGGGCGGCATCTCGGTACCGCTGAGCCAGTCCACATGCGACGTCATTGCCGCGACGCTGGCCTATCACGAGCACGACATGGATGCACTCGCCAAGATCATCATCGACTCGGGCGACGTGCACAAGTTCCTGTTCGCGGCCGTCAGCCTGATCGATGCCGCTGGCATCGCGATGGCAGGGGACGCGGATCGCTGGGTGGAAGGGGCACGGGGGATTCTCGCATTGGCAAACCTACTGAACGAGAGCGAGTAAATATGGACGCGCCACAGATTGGCCATGTGTATCACACCGCTGACGGCAAAATGCACGCACTCGTCGTATCGGTAGAGGGTGACTCCGTCATGATTCTGTACAAGCGCGACCGCATGCCGGTCCGTGACGCGTTCTGCACAATGGAGACATTCAACAAGATGGAGTTCAGCCGATGATGATGACCGAAGAGTTGTGGACCACTACACAGGTCGCCGAGTACCTCGGATACGACTCGCGCGACTCCGTCTACATGTGGCTGCACAGAGCCGGAATCAAGCCAGTTTCGCGCCAGCCCGGTAAGTCCGGCGAGAACCTGTACCGCGCGGAGGACATCCGCCGTGGCTGACGTCCGGTGCGTGGATTGCATCGCGGAGGGGGTGACCACCGCGCGGCCAACGCCGCATGGCGGCCCCCGCTCCCCTCGGTGCGTCACGCATCACCGGGCACGCCGCAAGGCCACCAGGACGGCCGCTCACGAGCGCTACGCGCAACGCCAGTACGGTCTATCGCCCGGCGCCTACGCGCGCCTCTACCAAGCACAGGGGGGCCTCTGCTACATCTGCGGTCCGCGCACCGGGGCCGCTGGTAAGTCACGGCGCCTGTCCGTCGATCATGATCACGCCTGCTGCCCCGGCCCCGTCTCGTGCGGCCGCTGTGTGCGCGGGCTGCTGTGCAGTAGGTGCAACGACATCCTTGGGTGGTTTCGCGATGACGCTAAGTGTTTTTTTCGAGGTTTTGACTACTTGATCAACCCGCCAGCGAGGAAGGTTTTTGGCCATGAAGAGACTGAGCGACATGGAGACGGACACGCTTCGGAGGATTCAGCGCGAGATTGCACGCCTGAGATCTGAGCACACGATGGATCTCGCTCCGGAGGAGATCCAGGAACTGAACGCCCTGGTCAGAGGCGTAGGCAAGTTCCTACGCGCCTACTCGGACGCGTTGCCGGGTGGCTTCTGAGGCCGAAGGTCCTACCGGGTGAGGACTTAGGTCACTAGGGCCGAAAGTCCCTACCTACGTAACTCTTGTCTTAGTCGATCGACTATGGGTAGAGTGCGTAACAGCAGGTCAACCAACCGAAGGAGATCAACAGGTCATGACATACGCGGCCCCGATTGTGCAGGCCAAGACCCTGCCTGGCGACGAGAGCCATAACATCGTCATTATTCGCGACGATGGGCACGAAGTTGCCCTAGAGCCACGCGACGCGGTTGAGTTGATCGTGGAGCTGTCCATCCAGATGTCACGCGCGGTAGCCGCGCAGGCGATTCATCGTATTGAGACGGAGTTGGACCTTGAGCCACGCCGGAGTGCTTGACCATCCCACGAAAACACGGAAGGACGTAAGGATCTTGATGTTGAGCGCGCATATCACATGCGACATCAAACGGGTGAACGACGAATCTGGGGACCGTTTCGTGGTCGCAATCGGGAACGTTTCCATCGAGACAGAAAATGTCCCGAACCTGCTTCGGCAACTAGCCGACGCGATGCTGGAAGCCGAGCTACGCAACCGGGCTCAATATCCGGAGCGTTCAGATGGGGAGGTGATCGGCGCTCTGCCGCCGCCGATACCCGTTCCGGCGATACGGAACGACAATCACCCGATCATGGTTGAGGCGGAGCCAGCGCTCCAGTGGAAACGGGCGGGCATCGGATCTAGGACGTACGTTGCGCGTGCGCCGGGTGGCCGCACGCTCCGCGTCCGCCTGGAAGATTCGGAGTGGACGGCCGAGATCGACGGCCACCTACTCGGGAAGGTTCCCAAGAAGCGGCAAGCACAGGCACTGTGTGAAGCCGAGCTAATCGGCAAGTAGACACTCGGGACCCTCGGCATCGGGGGTCCCGACTTCATTGAGGGAGATATAGACATGACACCACTTGGCCTGATCGGAATACTCGTCGGCGTCGGCGTCGGCCTGTACCTGCTCGTTGGCGCGGTGATCTTGGTCAGCCGCGCGCTGGCGCGCACCAAGCCTCCGCGTAATCGGACATGAGGATCGGTCGCGTGATCGCGGTTGGGTTCCTGGTTGGACTAGTCGTCAGGGTTGCTCAACTGGTCCTGCGAGCCGTCCTTCCATACATCGCACCCTTATCGTGGGTGGTGCTTATCGTCGCACTTGCGGTATCGGTTACGATCCTGTCCCGGCAACGGTCCTACCGTGGCGCACACAGGGCACAACGGCACAAGGGAAGGCATAGAAGGTAAATGGTTGCGATCATCGAGAACGCGCGCTTCAACCGAAATAGTCTGCTCGGCGACCTTGCCGACCTGATCCGGGATTTTCCGTACCCCGGCGACAACTACCCCAAGGCAGTCAAGATCGTCTGGCATGCCATGCGGAACGAAGCTATCCGGCAGAATCATCCGCACATGGTAGGCGACGACGACCGGCCCGGTTACCAGTTGATCGGCATGGGTCCATCGCAGGCGCTTGATCTGCTCTGGAACACATTACCCGTCAAGACGAAGGCGCGCGTCCGCCAGCGCATCGCGGTCGCGCTGCGCGAGTCGAACAATGCCAAGTGCATCGAGCAGGGACGCAACGGGTCACTCGCGCAGTGGTGGGTGGCGGATCAGTGGGAGGAGCTAAAGATGGCGCGTCCGGAGCTGTCCCGCGAGAGGAAGTCGAGGAAGCCGCAACCGGACTACGTCGGCCAGAAGAGCGACAAGGCCGCCCAGCAGTGGTTGTCGCAGTGGGATGAGAACGGGTCTGCCGTTGAGCCTGCCGCGCCGGAGCTGAGCGCACCCGAGCGGCTCGGTACCAACGAGCCGGACGAGACCTGGGCCGAAGGCGAGCCTGCCGCGCCGGTCAAGGCATCGCCAAAGGTGGATGCATGGCCGGTCATGTTCGAGCGCGAGCCGCATGCCGCCCTTGAGCAGACCTTCGCCAACCTTCGCCTTCAAATCACCGAACTGTGCGACGAGAATATTCGACTCCGCGCCGAGCTGGACAAGTACACCAAGCTCCGCGCCGCGCTGAAAGGACTGAGCCTTGACTGATCAGACCATGCCCGCGAAGCATTGGCTCACTCGATACGACCCGGAAGATGGGGAGCCGTACGGGACCACATGCGACTGTGAGATTGGCGAGGATCACAACGGTGACGGTGAGCCGACTTTAGGCTTCCCGGAGTAGAAGGTGAAATGGCCCCGGCGCTTCGGCGTTCGGGGCCATTTTTTTGCCTGGACGATTGGTCTAGACCACGTTGAGGGTGTCCACGATGAGTACGGGCACCTCGGGTGAGTCGGTGATCTTGACCCATACCTGATACTGATTGCCAGCGGTGAGCGTGAGCGCGCCGCCTGACGGGCCGACAAGGATGCGCGCGACGGCCGTCGCACCCCACGAGCCGGTATGCCAGTCACCGGATACCGGCGTGGCGCCAGGTGCGATGATCGCGAACTGGACGACGTCGTTGTTGACGTTGATCGTATTGCCCGCCTCATCCTTGGCCGTGATCAACGCGCGGACGTACACAGTGGACAGAGCGGAGATCGTGCGCATATACCCCTTTACTGGAACTTGTGCTGCTTGTAGGTGTCGGGGTAGATAGCGTGTCGCCAGCCGCCGTTGGGACCGGGCTCGATCTCGCCGATCCATGAGCCGACCGGGATATCCGCCGACGCGGTGCCGTTCGCGATATGGAGACTGCCGTCCGCGTTCTTGCTGACCGCGAGCTGATCCGGCGCCTGCGTCCTGCCCGCGTCGGCCCACGGCCGCGCGGCGTGCAGTCCGGCGACGTAGGTTTGCAGCTCCATCAGGCTCGCATCCTTGCCGTCCCACTGAAAGAGCTTGATTGTCGGCACCGTCACAACAAAGGGCATTGTTACACCATCCCGATAGCGGACCATGTCATATCCATTTTTGCATCCCAGATAATACTAATCGATTGGCGCCGCAACGAGTATGCAACGCTATCGGTGGCCGTCGCGATATCGACGACTAGCTGAGTAGTCCTGCCGTGGTAGGTGACGGTATCGGTAGCCAGGCATGTATCGGACGCGATACGCAGACGGTAGACCAGCACCGTGTCGGCGGCCGCTGCTAGGTCCGCGACTGTCCGGCCGTTGCCGCCGAGCGAGTCCGTCAGCGCCGCACCGTCCGAAATGGACTGAGCCATGCGGAGCGTCCGGGCGAGTGCGTCCGTCAGCGCCGCCGCGTCGGCGACCGTGCGCGAGCGCGTGGCCGAGCGCGTGAGGGTGTCGGCCGCCAGCGTCGAGTCGGCGACGGCCTGCGCGGTTACGATCCTCTGCGCCGCTGTGTCGCTGGCGGCCGCGCCGTCCGAGATGGACTGGACCAGGTGTAATGTCCGCGTGAGCGCGTCGGTCAGGGCCGCCGCGTCGGCCAGCGTGCGCGGGTGGGCGGCCGTCCGGGTGACCGCGTCGGTGAGCGCCGCCGTGTCGGCCACGGTCCGGGTCTGAACGAGGGACCGCGTGATCGCATCGGTAGCGGCCGCTGTGTCGGCCACGCTCTTGGAGCCGCCCTTGACTACCGTGTCGCTGGCCGTCGCTGTGTCGGCCACGGTGCGCGTGAGCACGAGAGACCGGGCGAGAGCATCGGTTGCGGCCGCTGTGTCGGCCGCTGTGCGGACATCGAGCAGGGTCCGGGTAATCGTGTCGCTGGCGGCCAGCGAGTCCGCGACGGCCCGCGTGAGCGCCAGGGATCGAGTCAATGCATCGGTGGCCGGGATCGAGTCCGCGACGGTCCGGGGGTCGAGCAGGGTCCGGATGATCGTGTCGGTGGCCGGGGTCGAGTCCGCGACGTTGCGCGCTTGCGTCACCTTCGCCGCGTCGGTGGCCACGGCGGTATCGGCCACGGTCCGAGTGAGCACGATGGACCGGGCAAGCGCGTCGGTGGCCACGGCAGTGTCGGCGACGCTGCGCGCTCCAACTATCGTCCGGGCGACGGCATCCGTCGCCAGCATCGAGTCGGCCACGGCTCTGGTCTGAACCAATGTTCGCGAGAGGGTGTCGGTGGCCGTCGCAGTATCGGCCACGGTCCGGGCGAGCACGAGGGAGCGAGTGAGGGTGTCGGTGGCCAGCGCGGTATCGGCCAGCGTCCGGAGCCGACCCTGTTGCGCCGAGATCGTGTCGGTGGCCAGCGCGGTATCGGCGGCCGTCCGGGCGAACGTGAGGGAGCGCGTGAGCGTGTCGGTGGCCAGCGCGGTATCGGTTGCGGTAGCCGTCGCGAGCAGCGGACCGGCCACGCCCGAGCCGATACCGAGCCACGGTGCCGGTAGGATCTCCGGGCCGAAGCGCGGCGCGTGCCAGATCGTGGGGTTCCAAACGGGACCGGAGGTTGTCGCGGGAGCCTTGATCTCGACCGCGATGATGGACATGTTGCTACCGGCTGTACCGGCCGACAAGGTTGTGCCCGAGCCGGACGTGCCGTCCTGACTTGTGCGCTTGAGGATGCCGCCAGACACGCCGCCAAATGCCGCTTCGGCGTCATTCCAGGAGCAGCCCGTACCGGCCGCGTCGGTGGTAACGCCGACGTTGTCACCGACTGCCGCCCATCCCCATGAGCCGGTCTGCGTCATGGTCAGGGTGATCGTGTTGGTGTTCGCGGCCGACACGCCGTGCGCACCCGTGAACGTCGTCTCGGTGCCGGTGAAGACAAGCGCCTTGACCGAGTTGGCCGTAAACGATCCGGTCTTCGTGACGGATACCGTCATGCTGCCCGGTGCCGTGGCGGTGTACGCCCACCATGACGCCAGCGAGTTGACGGCCGAACCGGACCCGGATGCGAGTGAGTCGAGCGCGGTAAAACTCAATCCACCGGTATTCGAAATAGCGAGAGTGTTCGCCTCATCGGCATCGGCGAATACGATGATCATCGATCCGGCTGGCGGGCTGAACGCGGCCGTTGAGGCAGGGTTGGAGGTACCGGAAACAAATGTCGGCGTCGATGCATCGAGTGCGATTGCCACCGGTACCCCCTTCCTAGTTCTGGGTCACGCCGAGCGTGACGGACCCAATGTCGGTAAACAGCGTCAGTCCCCACGCGTTCAACTGAGTCTTGCTAATCGTTCCAGTCCTGCTCGTGCGCGGAATCTGGAACGTCAGCCGGGAGACGTTGTCCGACTTGACCACGATGAGCCACGTCCACGGACAGCCGGGGTCGAGGTCGTAGTCAACGCCCTGCAACACGTTGGTTCCGCCGCCGTTGACCGGCGAGTCGAACCGCACATTGAGGATGATGTCGAACGGGTTCCCGTCCGCGTCCCACCATGAATCTCTGAATACCCACGGACTGGCCGGGGGCCAGGCGCCTAGCGCCATATATTCCTTCTCTTAGCTGATCAGTGTCACGGAAAGATCATTGACCTTGACGATGTTGCTCGCGCTCGATGTGCCCCACGCCGCGCCGACCTGAATCTCCTTTGCGGTAGTGGTGTCGATGGTGACCGTCCGCGCCGCGAGCGTGAGCGGTATCGGCGATACCGTCCACGCTGTGAGCGAGGTTCCGAAAAACAGGACACCTTGGCCGTTGATAGTTCCGGACGTACCGACGCTGCGGACCACGCCGTCATATTCCATCCGCCACGGCCATGACGCTGCACCGCTGCCGGTTGTGGTCGCGGCATTGGCCGCGAGTGCCGTTGCCGTGGTGCCGTAGTAGAGGCCGAGCTGCAACGTCGGCGTGCCGGTGGTCGAGAATTCACCCATCGCGACGATGCGAACCTCGCTGCCGACTTCCAGGAGGTTCGCCGGAAGGATGATCCCCGGTGCCTGGCTGACACTTTGCAGCGTGGTGAATGTGGAGAACGAGGAATCTGCCGTGTTGAACGGACCGACCGGTGCTACCCAATATTGACGCATACTGCCTTCCTTAGATCAACTCGAATGCCCGGACGGACCACTCTGGTTCTAGCATTGTTGCGGTCCACTTATTACCGGCCACGCTTGACCATCCGGAATCAAGCATGGTTGAAGTGTATCGAGTACCGGCCGTGGCCAAGCACGTCCAGCCGGTATCGAGCGTGGCGGAATAGCGGGTGCCCGCACTTTGATTCGCCACCCACCCGAGATCGCTCCGTGCGGACAGGACCGGCGACCGCGCCAGCAGCCACGCCGAGCCGTCCCCGGCGCCTGCTGAGTCCGCGACCGAGCGCACTTTGCGTTTGGTCCATACCACTACATCCGACTCGACCGCGACGTCGGCCGCCGAGCGCGCGAACGTCAGCGGCGCGCGGGTGACCGCGTCCGCCGCGAACGCAGCTTCGTAGTGCACGCGCAGGTAGCCGACCGTGGCCGCGTCGGTCGCGTGTGCCGCGTCAGCCACGGCGCGGGTGTCCGCGCGGGTACGGGTGACGACGTCGGCCCCGGTCGCACTGTCGGCCACGGCCTGGGCCAGGCGGAGCGTCCGCGTCGTGGTGTCGATCAGCGCTTCGGCAGGGTCCACGATCCGGCGCGGCGCGGCAATGGTCCGGACCACGGCATCGGCTGCACTCGCCGCGTCGGTCGCGGTCCGGGTGAGACTCTGCGCAGCGCGGGTGACGACGTCGGGCTGTGCGGTATCGTCGGCGACGGTGCGGGCCAGCGTCGCACGCGACGCGACACCTTCCAGAGCAACGGCGTTATCGCCGACGCTGGCTTGCCTCGCCCGAAGCCGCACGACGGTGTCCGTTGCCGTAACAGCGTCAGCAATCGCCCGTGCCGCGAGAGCAGCGCTGGCGAGGGTGTCCACACCACCGGCGCGCTCGGCGGCCGCACGCGGCGCCGTCAGGGCTCGGGAGACACCATCGGCGCCACTTGCCGAATCCGCCACCGAGCTGATCTTGGTGAGCGTGCGCGTGATCAGCTCGGTGGCCGGAGCCAGCTCGGCAACCGGTCGATTGTTGACAATCAGGCGAGCCGTTGCGTCGGCCGCTGGCGCGAGATCCGCGAGCGCACGAGGGGGCACACCCGTGCGGATCAGTGCGTCGGCCAGCCCGGCAGTGTCGGCCACGCCTCGGGCGAGCGCGAGGGAGCGTGCCGGTACGTCGGCTGCCAGCGCCGCGTCGGCGACCGTGAGCACGAGCGAGCGCACGGCCACGGTATCCGTTGCCGTCGCACTGTCGGCGACCGTGAAGCTCCGGGAGGCCGTCCGTATGGCCAGGTCAGCGAGTCCCGCACTATCCACAATGGAGCGTGGTGCCATGCCCGCGCGGGTGACCGTGTCCGCTGCTGTCGCGCCATCATGCGGGGTGAGTGCCGGGCGGAGAACGATCGACGTGGTGTCGGCCAGCGCCGCGACGTCGGCCACGGGCTGAGTCAGGTGCAGCGTGCGCACGCTGGCGTCAGTAAGCGCCGCGACGTCGGCAACCGGGTGCGCGAGGGAGAGGGTGCGGGCCGCGATCGTGTCGAGAGCTGAGGACAGGTCGCCCAGAGCGCGGGGGGACACGCTGTTACCCACTGCTGCGTCTGCCGATATGGCGCTATCGGAGCGCTGCGCGCGGGTCTGGGCGACCTGCCGCGCCAGAATATCAGAGGCCAGCGCGGAGTCTGAGACCTTCGCCGAGCCCTGGGCAATGTGGTCGGAGAGTGCCGCTGTGTCGGCCATGGAGCGCGCCTGCGCCATGGCGCGGGTGATCGTGTCAAGCGCGGTCGCCGGGTCGGCCGGTGGCGGCCTGGGCGCCAGCACGGCCCGCACGAGCACGTCGGCCGACGTCGCTGAGTCGGAGAACGTGCGGGACAGCGCGAGCAGGCGCGCGAGCACATCGGCGGCCAGCGCCGCGTCGGCCGGTGCGCGTGGCGCGGCCTCGGTGCGGACGATGCTGTCGGTGCCGCCGGTCGCGTCGGTGACCGAGCGGGACTCGATCATGGTCCGGGCGGTGATCGCGTCCGCGTGCGGCGCGACGTCGGCGTAGGTCCGAGATTGGCCTAGACCACGCGCGAGGGTGTCCGATGCCAGCGCCGCGTCGGCCACGCTCCGCCGCGCCGTCGCCAACCGGGTGAGCGCGTCCGTCAGCACCGCGACGTCGGCCACCGGCCGAGCCACGAAGATCTTCCGGTCGCCGTAGGGCGAGATCGAGTCGGCTGCGGTTGCCGCGTCGGCCGCGATCACCTTGCGGATCAGATCATCGGCTCGGGCGAGATCCGTCGCCGTGCGCACAGCCAGCATGATCGTGCGAGTCGGCACCGTGTCCACGGCCGCCGCCGCGTCGGCCACCGGCCGAGCCTGCGCCACTGTGGACGTGAGCGCATCGGTAGCCGTGGCGGTCGCGGTCGTGAACTGCGTGGTGTGCCCGTGGTAGGCCACGGCGTCCGTCGCCAGCGCGGAGTCTCCGACTGCCTTGCCGAGCGCGCGGGTGAGCGTGTCGGTCAGCGCGGCCGTATCCGCGACGGCCGCGTACGTGTGAATCTTGGCGGCCACGGTATCGGCGGCCGTGGCGCTGTCGGCCGGATGCTGCGTGCTCCGGAGCGTGAGCGCGTCAGAGGCCAGCGCCGTATCGGCGATGACGCGGCCACGGTGCCACGCCGTGGTATCGGTGAGCACGGCAGTGTCCGCAATGGGCCGCGCCAGCCGAACATTGGACGGCAGTCCGGGGACGTCGAAACACTCGGCTTGATCGGCGCACGTGTGCGGCGTGACCGTGGTGGCGTAGTGCACGAGGTGATAGGTCGTGACGCCGCGACGGCCGGTGTAGCTGCGGGTCCGTATCCACGTGGAGTGCACGGCCGCATTGCCGGAGACGGTATCGCTCGCGGTCGCCGAGTCGGCGACGCTGCGCGGCCGAATCGCGGGACCGTTCGCAACGGTATCGCTGGCTACCGCATTGTCGTAGACGTATCCATAGCCACCGTGATTGGTGAGAGTGCTATGTATATCTCGATAACTAGAAACGGGACGGGCCGCACCGATACGTGGCATAGACCGTCCCGCTTACTAGTGGTGCTGTCCCTTACATTGTCACCGTTTGCGTGACGGTCAACTGGTCCCCGGACGCCGAGAGCGTGGCCGTGGTGGACAGCAGCGTCTCGTGCAACATCACGCCCGTGGCACCGGTCAGGGTGTCGAACGTACCGATCTTGGCGATGGTCACCGGGAGCGAGTCCGAGCCGTTGGCCGTAAAGGTGCCGGTCAACGTGTACGTGTTCGCGCCCGTGGTGTGGGCGTAGGTCGCGGCCTGACGAATGAGCCCGCCCGATGCCGTGGTGATCTCGGCGGTCAGTGCGGTATCGGTCGCTGCTGGCGCGGTCGCGTTCGCGGTCAGCGCCATGTAGAAGACCGGAGCGGCACCGCCGAGAATCAGGAACACGGCCGTCGCGGACGGGGTGGATGCGGCCGAGCCGGTGGGCGTGGCCGGGGCATACCAGCGGTCAATAGTGAGCACCGACGTGGTATTCGAGATCACTACGCCGTAGACGTTCCCGGTCGCGACGACGAATTTACCGGCCCATTGGTTGGTTGACCACGGAGTACCGGTGGCCGTGAGGGTGGTCGCCGAGCTTGCGGTTGCCGTGCCGGTGTAACCGGCCTGCGTACCGCCAGCGAGAGCTAGCGCTTGCTTGTCTTGCCCGCCATTAACCTTGATACAGTCTCCTTGTTAATCTGTCCGGCCAACGGGGCAATTAAAGTGCCTGCTAATAGCCTCTGCTAACTCGGCATCATCGCTATCGACCCACGAAGGACTCTGACTGCCTGAGTGGTGCTGGTGCGCCAGCCAAACTCCGTCTGCATGTATGATATCGCGCAATGCCTCATCGGCGGTGCGCGACTCCGGAATAAGGGCTGTCGTCACCCTGCCGTCGTGATGTCCTAGCCGGACTTCCGCCATCTTCTGCCTACTTCCCAACGAATCCACGGAGAGCCACGGCCTTGGCCGCAAGCCCGGTCGGCTTGAGGAAGCCGAAGTGCGAGGCAACGGCGGACGCGAACGTGGTCAACACTCCGAAGAGGACAGTCTTCCAGTCGAACTCGGCACCACCGGTCACGGCCGCGACGAACGCGGTGCCGAACGAGGTTGCGGCCGACAGGCCGAGCAGTAGCACCGCGCGCACGGCGTCGCTGGCGGTCTGCTTTGCCGCCCAGCCGCTCACGAGGGGGAGCGCCACGCCGATCACAGCGGCGATAACCTGAGCAGTCCCAAAGTTCATCTTGATCCCTTCCGAGGATTACATATTAGAGCGTAGCTCTTGTCGGCCCTTATGCCGGACTGAGAAGCGCCATTGATAGGTGGATGTCCCCGAATCCGGGATCAGTGCTGATCGGCGTGGTGTCGGAGTGATGGAAACACCGTAGGTCCACTGTGTCCCCCTGATTAAGCTGACATATAGTCGCTACGTTGATGGCGCCAGGTTGAATGAACACGACGTTGTTTGACTCTGCTTGCCGGAGGCTCGTGCTGCCGTTCTTCCAGATCGACAGGTAGCGCTCGGAGCCGCCGAAGTTGAGCGGCCCCACCATCGCCAGCGTCACGCCACCGAAGCCCGGTTCGGTGTTCTGGCCGAAGCCTGTCCCCTGCCAGCCCCAGAGCTGCACCGTGTCGAACTGGTTGAGGTAGACCACGTGCGCGACGGACACCTCACCGAAGCCACCGGCCGCACTCGTCACCGAGTTAGCGCCGCCGATGACAATCGAGCCGTTGAGCCTGATCCCTGCGTACCATCCGCCCGCGCCAGCGCCGCCGCCCTGATAACGGATATGGCCGGTGATGACGTGCACTCCATTGTGTACGGCCGTGAGCGCGTTCGCGCCGAATGAGGTCATCTGGTTGCTGACGGACTGATCCATGTCGGCGACGTTGAACACCATCTGGGTATCGGTCGCGTTCGCGATACCCTGCGCGTTCGTGTTCCGGATACGCGCGCCAGCGGACGAGATGTTGAGGTTGTTGTTTTGCGGCGCGAACCGGATTGAGCCGGTTACCAGGTAGGCGCCGGACGTCGAGCACAGCAGGTTATTGTTGGCCACGCTCGGCATGCGGCCCGATGTCGTGTCGAACGCCAGCGAATCGAACTGCACCAACGTATCCGACACACTAGGTACGCTCTGTGCGATGGTCTGCGTCAGCCTGGCCATCTCGATAGCCATCAGCCAGCCCCTATCTGATCAAAAGTCTGCCCGTTCAGTCGGGCAATGAGATCGAACAACGTGAAGATGCGGATTCCCCCATAGGACTGGAACGTCACCGACAGCGTGACCGGTGATGGCGTGGCCTGAATGTTCAGATTGTCGAACGCCTGGCCGTTGATCCGCGCGATCTGATCAAACAGGGTGAAGATCCGGGTGCCGCCGTAGGACTGAAACGTCACCGACAGGGTGACCGGTGACGGCGTGGTCTGAATATTCAGGTTGTCGAACGTCTGGCTATTGATCCGCGCGATCTGATCGGCGAGGTCGAACACCCGGATGCCGCCGTAGGACTGGAACGTCACGGATATCGTGATCGGATTAGTGACGTTGACCGTCATGAGACGCGCACCGCCTGCACCTGCACCTTGCGGTACCCGCCACCTACCCCGGCCGCGTGCACGTTGACAATCAGGAACGTCTTGTTGAGCCCGTTGATGTAGCTGTTCGCAGAATCCGGGGTGAACGCGGAGATGAACGTAATCGTCTGGCCGACGTTCACCCACCCTTGCCAGTCTTCCGTTGCCGACATGGAAACTTGTTCCTGCGCATAGCCGTACTCGGCTACCTCGTGCTGCCCCCGCTGATTGGTCTGAACCAATGTCAAGAGGTTCTGGTCGGCCACGGTGGCATCGTAGTACCCGCTGTTACCGCCGTTGTATTTGCTGATCGATGTCGTGTTCTGCACAATGGATACCTCGGTGACGAGGTAGCCATACGTGAGGTCGATCGATACCCCATTGCCGGGGGTCGGCGTATTCGTGGTCACCGACGCAACGATGTTCCATAGTCCGGTGGTCGGGTCCTGCTGGAAATACCACGGGTCGGTGGTCTGCTGCGAGATGACGGTCGAGTTGCCGCCAACCTTGAGCGCCGCCTTGAACTGTGATCCTGAGTCGTAGGGATAGGTCAGCGCGAACGAGCGGCGCGAGCCGGTGCCGGTCCAATGATCCGACTGTGACGTCGGAATGTTGCCGCCGATCACATAGATCCGGTTGGCGAGCTGCGCCGCGTCCCAGGAGTACTTGAAGCCCGTTTCGTAGTGCGCCTCACTGTTCAGGTGGGACGTCGTCGGCACGTCGGTAAAGGTCACCCCGGCCGCCTGCGCCTGCGCCTCATCGGTGACGTGCAGGTCCTGCGAGCCGTCCACCCACCACCCGTACGTGGTCTGCGTGCTCGCCATCTGCGTGATCTTGGACCACGCCTTAGAGAGCGGCTCGAACTTGCCGCTCACCGACGTGATCGTCGGCCCGGTCACGACGTTGTTCGTCGTGATTCCGGCCGCCGCGTTCGTCGTCAGGTCGCGGATGATCGCGCCCATCGACGTGTTGGTGTACTCATAGGACACGATGCGAGAGTCCGCCCAGAAGGCGTAGCCGACACAGTTGAGTGTCCAGTCGCTCGTTCCCGGACTGCCCACCTGTAGCTCGGGCTTGGCGATGATGCCGCCAAAGAGGATGATCCCGAGCGTCGTATCTTTCAGCTCGATCGTCTGTGTAGCTTGCGGAATGAACGTCGG
>Ga0209474_10002337_pt1 | contig 17614 bp, 14 predicted proteins | sample GraSoiAngelo_145_FD_185902 | JGI IMG/M metagenome (GOLD analysis project Ga0209474, IMG submission 185902) | Grasslands soil microbial communities from the Angelo Coastal Reserve, California, USA - 14_1009_05_20cm (SPAdes) (version 2) | ecosystem: Environmental > Terrestrial > Soil > Grasslands... | reverse complement strand
CCACTCGCGCTCGGCATCGCCGCGCGCCACCGGGAGGATCGCATCCGCCTTACGTGCGCTGACATGCCCCAGCCACACCGCCTTACGAAGATGCGGGTGCTCGCGCAACTTGCGCGCGCGGTGCATCAGTTTTGCCGCGGTATTCGCGTTGATGCCGAGACGCTCTCGCGCGTAATCGGCGATGCAGGCGTAGCCGAAGAGCATCGTGCGGTACCGCAGCCCCAGCAGACCTTCGCCGATGGCAATCTCGACCGCGCCTTCCGCGTGCGCAACTTTGGTCAGCAGCGGATCGATCAGCCGTGCCGCCTCACCGTAGAGCAAGCTGCTGCGTTCTTCGGTCGGCGGCAGCGCCAACGACCACGCCTTCGCGGCGAGGTCGGCGAACCCGCCGTCGCTCGCCTCGGATCGGGCGTCGAAGGAAATGTCAGCGCACGGTTCGCTCACGAAATGAGCGTAACAGCCCCTCCGACATCCAAACCGCACCCGCCGGCGGGGAGCGGCGGATCCCATCAAAGCATGTGTACAACTCGTACATCGTCGGGCGCCCCTCCCTCCCACGACGATGTCGGAGTGCATCTGCAGTGTGCGAATCGGTGGAGAAGATTCGCGCGCGACGCGGAGCGGAACGTTGGCGGCGGCCGGCCCGAATGGCGCGCCGCGCTACGCTTTCTCCACGAATCGCGCGAGCACCCGCTTGATCCCGACGCCCGGCGGAAATCGCACGGTCAACTTCAGATTCGCCCCCTGCCCGTCGGTGTCCTCGATCGTACCGACGCCGAAGGTGGGGTGGCGGACGCGCGCACCGGGCGCGAGGCCCTCCATGCCCGGCGGCGGCTGCCTGCGCGCGGGTCGCGACAATGGGTCGTATCGCGATTCGCGCGCGCGGTTCCGCGCACCCATGGGCATCGACGGCCCGCGCTGCCCGAATGGACGGTCGTCGTCCCACCGCGGCCGCTGATCGAACTCGTAGTCGTACACGACGTCGCCTTCGCGCTTGCCGCCCCAACCGCGCTCCCATCGTCCGCCGGTCTGCGGGCGCGGCTCCGCGGCGGCGAGCGCGCCCATCCCAACCGCCAGCTCCTCGGGGATCTCGCGCAGAAACCGCGATGGTGGATTGAAGCGCAGCTCGCCGAACAGCGAGCGGCAGCGTGCCAACGACAGCGTCAGCTTCTTGCGCGCGCGCGTCATGCCGACGTAGCAGAGGCGGCGTTCCTCGGCCATCTCGTCCGGATCCTCTTCGCCCGCGCCGCCGCGGACTTCGCCGAGCGAGCGCGCGTGCGGAAAGACGCGCTCCTCCATCCCGGTGAGCCATACTCCGTCGAACTCGAGCCCTTTGGCGGCATGCAGCGTCATGAGCGAGACGCGGTCGCCGCCTTCCGCGGCGTCGGCGTCGCCGACCAGCGCGAGCTGCTCGAGGAACCCGAGCAAAGGCGTATCCGGCGTTCCTTCATCCAGCTCCGGCGAGGCGGCCGCGAGCGCCGCAGCGGGATCGGGGCGGTCGCCCGGCTCTCCTTCCGCTTCGGCACTGCCGAGCGCGCCGGGAGCGAGTCTCCGCGGCGCGCCAGACGGCGGCGCATTCGCGGCCGCGGGAGCAACTCCGGCGCGCGCATCCGCCCACAGCGCGTCGAACTCCCGCGCCGCGCCGAGCAGCTCCAGCAGGTTCTCCAGCCTGTCCTCGCCCTCCTCGCCCTCGAGCCGCAGTCGGTCGACGTACCCCGTCTCGTTCATCACCAGCTCGATGGCGTCCGACGCACCGGGCGCGGCGCGCACGGCGTCGCCGAGCCGCCGCAGCAGGTCGCGGAACGGCGCGAGCTTCGTGCGCGCCGACGCGGCGAGCTCGGTATCCTGTTCCATCGCCTCGATTGCTTCCCAGAGCGACAGCCCCGTGCGCGTCGCCGACTCGCGCAGACGCTCGATGGTCGTGTCACCGATCCCGCGCGGCGGATTGTTGATGATGCGCAACAGGTCGACGTCGGAGCGGGGATTCACGCACAACCGCAGGTACGCGGCGACGTCCTTCACTTCCGCGCGATCGTAGAAGGAACGGCCTCGCACGACCCGATACGGCACCCGCCGCGCGCGCAGGCCGTCCTCGAGCGCACGCGACTGCGCGTTGGCCCGATAGAACACCGCCATCTCGCTGTACGGCGTCCCGCGCGCGTTCTCCGCGTACAGCTCCTGCGCGACCCGCTGCGCCTCGTCGCGTTCGTCCTCCGCCAGGACGACGCGCAGCTTTTCTCCTTCGCCCGCCGCCGTCCAAAGCTTCTTCTCGGTGCGGCGCGGGTTCTTCTCGATCACCGCGTGCGCCGCCGCCAGGATGCGCCCCGTCGATCGGTAGTTCTGCTCGAGCTTGACGACGTTCGTTCCCGGGAAGTGCCGCGGGAAGTCGAGGATGTTGTCCACCTCGGCGCCGCGCCACCGGTAGATCGACTGATCGTCATCGCCGACGACGCACAGGTTCCCGTGCTCCTCCGCGAGCATGCGCAAGAGCTGGTACTGCGCGGGATTGGTGTCCTGGAACTCGTCGACGAGAATGTGGCGGAACCGCGACGAGTACCGCTCCGCGACGTCCGGGTGCTTCCGGAACAGCTCGATGACGCGGACGATCAGGTCGCCGAAGTCGACGGCAGAGGCCGCCTGCAGCGCCCTCTGGTAGCGCTCGTAGATCCTGTGAGAGACGCGCCCGGGTATGTCGTACTCGGCGAGCTTCACTTCGGCGGGCAATAGACCGTTGTTCTTCCAGCGGTCGATGCGCGCGAGGTGCTGGCGCGCCGTTCCCACGTCGACGCCGAGCTCGTCGCACGAGCGCTTCACTTCCGCGAGCTGGTCGGAGTCGTCGTAGATGGCAAACGCGCGGTTCAGCCCGAGCGACTCCGCCTCGCGGCGCAGGATGCGTGCACCGGCGGCATGAAAGGTAGCGACCCAGAGGCGCTCCGCGTCGGGACCGACGAGCTTCGCCACGCGCGACTTGAGCTCTCCCGCCGCCTTGTTCGTGAACGTGACCGCGAGGATCTCGCCCGGCCGCGCGAGCCGTTCCCTCAATAGATAGGCGATGCGATGCGTGAGCACGCGCGTCTTGCCGCTCCCGGCGCCTGCCAGGATGAGGAGCGGCCCGTCCCCGTGCGTCACGGCGGCGAGCTGCTGAGGATTCAGTACTTTCGCGAGCGGGTCCACGCGAATTTCCCTGTAACACGGCAGACCGCCGTTGGTGGAAGATGAGCTAAGTTCCGCCGCCGTGAGCGAGCCCGCGCCGGTGCGCCTGGTGCCGCTCGGCGGCCTGGGCGAGGTGGGAATGAATTGCCTCGTCGTCGAGACCGCCGAGTCGCGGCTCGTCATCGATTGCGGCGTGCTGTTCCCCGGGGGCGAGGCGGCGCTCGGAGTCGAGATCATCGCGCCCGATCTGTCGTACCTGCGCACGCCTGGTCCACCGCTCGCCGCGGTGCTGTTGACCCATGCGCATGAGGATCACGTCGGCGCGCTGCCGTACCTTTTCCGCGAGCACCCCGACGCGGAGCTGTGTGGCACGAGGTTCACCCTCGCCGTGGTGAAGGACAAACTCGCCGAGCACGGCATCTCGCCGCGCATGACGGAGCTGTCGACGCGAACGACGCGCGCCATCGGGGGTGTCGACGTCGAGCCGCTGCAGGTGACGCACTCCATCCCCGACGCAGTCGGGTTCGCGCTGCGCACCGTCGCCGGCACGGTGGTGCACACGGGGGACTTCAAGGTGGACTGGTCTCCCGCCGACGGCCGGCTGCTCGACGTGCGCCGCTTCGCGGAGCTCGGAGACGAGGGAGTCGCGTGCCTCTTGTCCGACTCGACGAACGCCGAGCGGCAGGGTCCGAGCCCGTCGGAGCGCGAAGTCGGCGAATCGCTGGCGCGCATCTTCGGTTCGCCGCAGGCAAAGCGGCGCGTGGTGGTCGCGATGTTCGGGTCGAACATCCACCGCGTGCAGAGCGTCATCCGCGCGGCGCTCCAGCACGGGCGGAAGATCTGCCTACTCGGCAGATCGATGCAGCAGAACGTCCGCCTCGCGCTCGACATGGGGTACTTGCAGTGCGCGCCCGATGCGTTCGTCGATCCCGAAGCGGCGGACCACTTCGCGCCGCGGGAGCTCGCAGTCGTCTGCACCGGAGCGCAAGGCGAGCCGCGCAGTGCGCTCAGCCGCCTCGCTCTGGGAGAGCACCCCACGATCAAGCTGGAGAAGGAGGATCTGGTGGTGCTGTCGTCGCGCAGCATCCCCGGCAACGAGCGGAGCGTGGCGAACCTCATCGATCACCTGGTGAGGCGCGGATGCCGCGTGCTCTCGACGCTCGCGGACGGCGCGGAGCTGGTCCACACCACCGGCCACGCCGCGCAAGGCGAGCAGCGCATGATGATCGATCTAGTGCGGCCGCGCTCCTTCGTCCCGGTGCACGGCGAGTTCCGCATGCTCGCGGCGCACGCGCGCACCGCCGAGGCCGCCGGAGTGGACCCGCGCGGCTGCCTCGTCGCGGAAGACGGCGACGTCGTCGAGCTGCTCCGGAGCGGTCCCGCCGTCGTAGTGCCCGGCGCCGCGACGGCGGGGCGCCTCTATCTCGATTCGCGCGGCGCGTTCGCCGACGTCGGCGAAATGGCGTTGCGCGATCGGAAGCTGCTGGCGGACAGCGGGATGCTGCTATGCCTCTGCGTGCTCGATCGCAAATCAGGCGCGCTGCTCCGCGAGCCGGAGCTGCTCGGCCGCGGGGTCGCCGGCCTCGACGAAGCGAGGCTCGCGCAGGCACGCGGCGCCGCGCTGACGGCCGTGGGCGAGCTGCTCCCGGCGCAGCGCACGGACCACGCGTCGGTCGAGGAGGCGATCCGGCTCGCGGTCCGCTCCGTGTTCAAGAAGGGGTTCGAAAAACGTCCGATGGTGCTCCCGGTGGTCATCGAGATGTGAGGAGGAGCCATGCCCTCGTTCGACATCGTCAACAAGGTGAACGCGCAAGAAGTCGACAACGCTTTCCAGCAGGCGCGCAAGGAGATCGAGCAGCGCTATGACTTCAAAGGCACCGAGACGCTCCTCGAGAAAAAGGACAAGGATCAAGGTATCCAGATCCGCAGCTCGACCGAGCAGCGCCTGGAAGCGGCCCGCGAGGTGCTCATGCAGAAGCTCGCGAAGCGCGGGGTGAGCCTGCGCGGCGTCAAGTACGGCAACGTCGAGCAGAGCGGCAAGAACGTCCTGCAGCTGATCACCTTCGCCCAGGGGATCGAGACGGAGAAGGCGAAGGCCATCGTCAAGCTGATCAAGGACTCGAAATTGAAGGTGCAGGGCGCGATCCAAGGCGATAGCGTTCGCGTCTCGGCAAAGTCGCGCGACGATTTGCAGGCGGTCATTCAGCTCGTCCGCGGCAAACAGGACGAGCTCGGAGTCGACACGCAATTCGAAAACTTCCGAGACTGAAATCGCCGCGCTACGCCGGCGCCGATGCCCACTGAAGTGGATCCTCGCCGAGCGGTGTTGTAGAGGGAACGCCCTTCTTTGCCGCAGGACGCGATGCAGAAACCCGAGCTTTCGAAAAACCCAACGCTGTACCTGCTTTCGCTCGGCTGCCCGAAGAACAGGGTGGACAGCGAAGTCATGCTCGGTACGCTCCTCGAGCAGGGGTACGAGCTCGTCCACGACGCGCGCGCCGCGGAAGTGGTGCTGATCAACTCCTGCGCGTTCATCGGGGAAGCGAAGCAGGAGTCGATCGACGCCATCCTCGAGCACGCGCAGCTGAAGGAAACGGGCCGCTGCAAGGCGCTCGTCGTCGCCGGCTGCCTCACGCAACGCTACGCAGACGTACTCCAGCAGGAGATGCCCGAAGTCGACTACTTCGTCGGAACGGCAGCGTACCCGCGTATCGCGGAGATCATCCGCGGCGAACGCGACCGCGCCGTCATCCCCGACCCCGACTACATCGCCGACGCGCGGACGCCGCGGCGCAATTCGATGCCGCGCTGGACGGCGTACGTGAAGGTGAGCGAGGGCTGCGACAACCAGTGCACGTTCTGCATCATCCCGACGCTGCGCGGCGCGCAGCGCAGCCGGCCCATCGCCGACATCGTCGAGGAGGCGGAGCGCCTCGTCGCGCAGGGCGCGGTGGAGCTGAATCTCGTCGCGCAAGACCTCACCGCGTACGGGCACGATCTTCCCGGCAGGCCGCGACTGCACGATCTGCTCCATGCGCTGCGCGACGTGCCGGCGCGATGGATCCGGCTCCATTACGCGTACCCGCGCGACTTCCCGGATGGACTCATCGACGCCCTGGCTTCGCAGCCGAACGTGGCGCGCTATCTGGACATGCCGCTGCAGCACATCGCCGATCCGGTGCTGCGCCGCATGAAGCGTGGCCGCGACGCCGCGTGGGTGCGCAAGCTCGTGCGCAAGCTGCGCGACTGCATTCCCGATCTCACCTTCCGCACCAGCTTCATCGTCGGCTTTCCCGGGGAGACGCAGGAGCAGTTCGACGAGCTGTGCGACTTCGTCGAGGAGATGCGGTTCGAGCGCGTCGGCGTCTTCCAGTTCTCGCGCGAGGAAGGCACCGCCTCGTTCGATCTCGAAGGCCAGCTCCCGCAGCGGATCAAGGCTCTACGGCAGAAGAAGCTCCTCGGGATCCAGCGCAGGATCAGCAAGGCACACCAGCAGGCGCTGGTCGGGCGCACTCTGGACGTCCTGGTGGAAGGGACGAGCGACGAGACGGATCTCCTGCTCGAAGGCCGCTGGATGGGTCAGGCGCCGGAGATCGACGGCAAGGTGTACGTGAACCGCGGAGTGGCTTCGCCAGGCAGCATCGTGCGCGTCCGGATCGAGCAGGCCGGCGACTACGATCTGGTCGGCGGCATCGAAGGCGCGGAGGGTGCGGCCGCCGCGGTCGCTCCCGCGCGCACGGCGCTCGCCGGACCGCCGACGCCGGACGTCTCTCGGACGCCGCGCCCGCGACTCCCTATCCTGTCGCACTGAGATGCCGCTCCTGATCGACAAGGCGCAGCTCCTCGCGCGCCTGGAACCGCTCATGACAGCCGCGGGCATGTCCCGCGTCTATCCCGAGACACCCGATCCGACGGCGCAGGCGGCGAGCCTCGCGCTCGCGGGTCTTCCGCCCTACGAGGACGTGTGGGCGGGCGACATGGGCGAGGTCGTGGCGCTCGTCGCGGTCGCGTCGGGAGCGCGGGTGACGGGCGTCGAGCTCGCGCGTCGCGCGGAGCTGCTCGCTCAGCGCGTCGCCGCGATGAAGGAGCGCGTCAAGGCTCCGGTGCAGGCGCTGCAGCTGGTCGTTTACGAGCGCGCCGTCCCGGCGCAGGAACAGAAGTACGTGCTCGAGAATGCGCGCAAGGTCGGTTTTCCGCCGCTCCGCCGCGCACGGGTGGCTACGTGGGTGTTTGCCCTCGCCGAGCTGGCGCTTCACGCGAGCCGCTTTCCGGGCTGGCCGTCGCAGCTCGCGGCCACCGAGCTGCGCAAGCTGCTCGTTTCGCCTGCGGCTTGAGAGCTCTCAGGGGCCGGTGGATGCCGAAGTGCGCCCGCTGAGCGTGATCCCGACCGTCACCGCCCACAACTCGCCCTCGCGGACGACCTCGGGAGCGCGTCCATCGCCCGGCCCGAGCGGCACCGTCCGGCTGACGTTCGACCAGCGCGTCATCGCGATCTGCCCACCGACGCCGCCGAGGCCGCGGAGGGCGGCGAAGCTGCGAAAACCCAACGCCACGTTCAGCGACATGCCAGGTCGGGCGCTGACGAAAGTCTGCACGTCGCAATTGCACTGCAGCTGGAGGAGCTCGCCGCGACCCGCGCCCGCCGACATCCAGAACTGATTGTCGCCAGGCGAGTGCACGCGGATCTCCGCCGCCATCGAATAGGCGCGGATCGAGCCCTGGCTCGGCGCGCTTGCGCCATCGACGCCGAGGAAGCGCACTCCCGGAGTGACCAGGTCGAAAAAGTCGGCGCCGACGAACGCGCCGACCGCGGGGACGAACGGATAACCGCCATCCGGTGTGGTGGTCGTTCCGAGCAGCAGGTCGAGATCGCCGCGGACTTCGGGCTGCGCGGAAGCGGCGAACGGCGCCAGCAAGAGCAGCGAGGCGAACAGCGTTCGCGTGCGCATGAAGCCTCCTACGCCACGTCTTCTTCCTGCTCCGTATCCTCGGTGCCGAACATCTCGCGCACCTTCTCGAGGAACGACTTCGCCTGCGGATGGGCGTCTTCGCCCGAGATGGCGGCGAACTGCTCGAGCAACTCGCGCTGCTTGCGCGTCAGCTTCTCCGGCACTTCGACGGTGACACGCACGTGTTGATCGCCGCGCTGGTAGCCATTGAGGTTCGGGATGCCCTTTCCCTTCAGCCGGAAGACCTTCCCGCTCTGCGTCCCCGGCGGAATCTTCATCTTCACCTTGCCATCGAGCGTCGGGACGTCGATCTGCGCCCCGAGCGCCGCTTGCGTGAAGCTGATCGGAACCTCGCAGATCACCTCCGTGTCTTCGCGGATGAAGATGGGATGCTCTTGCACGTGGACAACCACGTAGAGGTCGCCCGGCGGTCCTCCGCGCTCTCCAGGCTCTCCCTCGCCCGTCAGCTTGAGGCGCGTCCCCGTATCGACGCCCGGCGGAACCTTCACGGTCAAGATGCTTTCGTGCTCGACCTTGCCCGCTCCCTTGCACGTCTGGCAGGGGTCGGTGATCACCTTGCCGGTGCCCTGGCACTGGCCGCACGGGCGCGCGATCTGGAAGAAGCCCTGCGTCAGCCGCAGCTCGCCGGTGCCATGGCAGGTCGGGCACTGCTTGGGACCGGTGCCCGGCCGCGCGCCGGAACCGCGGCAGACCTCGCACGTCCTGTGTCGCGGGATCTTGACCTTCGCTTCCGTGCCGAACGCCGCCTCGTTGAAGCTGATCTCCAGGTTGTAGCGGAGATCGGAGCCGCGGCTCCTCGCCGTGCGTCCGCGCCGGCCGCCACCGCCGAAGATGTCGCCGAAGATCCCTTCGAAGATGTCGTTGATGTTGGCGCCGCCGAATCCCTGCTCGAAGGGGCTCGGCCCGAATCCACCGGGCGCCTGATGTCCGAAGCGATCGTAGCGTGCGCGCTTGTCCGGATCTGACAGGACCTCGTACGCTTCGGACAGCTCCTTGAACCGCTCCTCGGACTTCTTGTCTCCGGGGTTCTTGTCGGGGTGGTGCTGGATCGCGAGCTTACGGAACGCGCTCTTCAACTCCTGCGAGGAACACGTCCGCTCGACTCCGAGCACCTCGTAATAGTCGCGCTTTGGATGGGGCTGCACTAGAGGCGGACCTCGACGTCAAAAACAGACCACGGCCGCCGGGCGAGCAGCCCGACGAGCCAAACCTAAAGCAGGACGGCCACTTGTCAATGCTGAGGCGGGGGCGAGCCGCCTCGTGGCTGCATTCATCCCAGCAGTGAACGCGCGGCCGCCCTGGGGAAATCCCGCGGGCTTCAGGTCTTCCCGGAGCCGCCGGCCGCCTTTTTCTCCTTCGAATCCGAAGAAGAATAGAGGGCGTCCGCGATCCGATAGGCGGATCCCTCGAGCCGCTGCACTGCGGCGCGGATCTTCGCCACGTCGTCGGTCTGGTACACCTTCTTGAGAGCCTCGAGGTCGGCGCGGATTTCCGCCATGTCCTTCGCCGGCAAAAGCGTCGCGTACTCCTCCAGCGCCTTTTCGGTCGTGTAGATGAGCCCGTCGGCGTTGTTTTTGAGATCCGCGAGCTCCTTCTTCTTCTTGTCGTTCGCCTTGTTCGACTCTGCTTCCGCGATCATCCGCTGGATCTCCTGCTCGGTGAGACCCGATGACGCGACGATGCGGATGGACTGCTGCTTGCCGGTGCCGAGATCCTTCGCCGAGACGTGGACGATGCCGTTCGCGTCGATGTCGAACGCGACCTCGATCTGCGGCACGCCGCGCGGCGCCGGCGGAATGCCCACGAGCTCGAATCGCGCCAGCGTCTTGTTGTCCGCCGCCATGTCGCGCTCGCCTTGCAGCACGTGCACGTTCACGATCGGCTGGTTGTCGACCGCCGTGGAGAAGACCTGCGACTTGCGGCAGGGAATCGTGGTGTTCTTCTCGATGATCCTGGTGTTCACGCCGCCGGTGGTCTCGACGCCGAGCGAGAGCGGCGTCACGTCGAGGAGCAGCACGTCCTTCACTTCGCCCTTGAGCACACCGCCCTGGATCGCCGCGCCCACCGCGACCACCTCGTCGGGGTTGACGCCCTTGTGCGGCTCCTTGGCGAAGAACTGCTGCACGACTTTCTGCACGAGCGGCATGCGCGTCATGCCGCCCACCAGGATCACGCGGTCGATGTCGCGCTGCTGGAGGCCAGCATCCTTCAGCGCGACCTTGCAGGGCTCGATCGTCTTCTGCACGAGATCGTTGACGAGCGCTTCGAGCTGCTCGCGCTTCATCGTCTGCGTCAGGTGCTTGGGTCCGCTCGAGTCGGCGGCGATGAACGGCAGGTTCACGTCCGTCTCGGTCGCCGAGCTGAGCTCGTGCTTGGCGCGCTCCGCCGCTTCCTTCAGCCGCTGGAGCGCCATCCGGTCACGCCGCAGATCGATCTTGTGTTGCTTCTGGAACCCCTCGGCGAGGTGGTCGACGATCCTCTGGTCGAAGTCCTCGCCGCCCAGGAACGTGTCGCCGTTGGTCGCCTTCACTTCGAAAACGCCGGCGGTCAGCTCCAGCACCGAGATGTCGAAGGTTCCGCCGCCCAGGTCATAGACGGCGATCTTCTCGGCGCCCGACGTGCGCATCGCCGCGCCCGTCTTCCCGCTCCCGCCCGCTGTCGCCTTGTCGAGACCGTAGGCGAGCGCTGCGGCGGTGGGCTCGTTGATGATACGCAACACGTTGAGGCCGGCGATGCGCCCTGCGTCCTTGGTCGCCTGCCGCTGCCCGTCGTTGAAGTAGGCCGGGACCGTGATGACGGCTTCCGTCACCGGTTCGCCGAGATAGTCCTCCGCGGTCTGCTTCATCTTCGCGAGGACCATCGCGGAGATCTCGGCCGGGCTGTACCGCTTGCCGCGCAGCTCCACCCAGGCATCGCCGTTGGCGCTGGCGACGATCCGGTACGCACTGACGTTGATGCTCTTGCGCACTTCGTCCGAATCGAACTTTCGGCCGATGAGCCGCTTCACGGCGAAGACGGTCGCTTCGGGATTCGTGATCGCCTGCCGTTTGGCGATCTGTCCGACGAGCCGCTCGCCCGCCTCGGTGAATCCCACCATCGACGGTGTGGTCCGGCTGCCTTCGGAGTTCGGGATGACGACGGGCTCGCCGCCTTCCATCACGGCGACGCAGGAGTTCGTCGTTCCAAGATCGATTCCGATGACTCTCGACATGCGTCCCGTTCCCCCCGGCTCGGGAAAACCAGAATGAACGGAACGGCGCAGACTGGTCAACAAAGGGAAACGTGCGCGAGGCACTTACAAGAACGCCTCGCGCGAACCGGCGCCGAACGGGCGTTCGGCACGCGTGGGCAGCGCTACTTCTGCTCCCCGGGCCGGCTACCGCCCTCCGGCGGCTGCGGCGCCGCCTTCGGCCGCGCGACCACCACGGCAGCGGGCCGGACGAGCCGGTCGTTCAGCTTGTACCCGCGCGACATCTCCGAAACCACGGTTCCGGGGGGCGCATCCGATTCCTGCTGCATCAGCGCCTCGTGCAGATTCGGATCGAACGGCTGGCCCAGCGCCGAGAAGCCGACCACGCCGTGCTTCGCGAGCGCCGCCTCGAACAGCTTCTGCACCAGCTTCACGCCTTCGATCACCTGCCGCAGATCGTGCTCCTCGGCGTGGTCGAGCGCGCGCTCGAGATTGTCGGCGACCGGCAGGAAATCCTTGAGCAGCCGCTCGATGCCGAACTTCTGCGCATCCTCGCGCTCCTTCGCCGCGCGCTTCTTGTAATTGTCGAACTCGGCCGCGATGCGCAGGAGGCGGTCGTGCGTGTCCTTGAGGCGCTCCTGCGTCTCGCGCGCGCGGCTCATCGACTCTTCCAGCATCGCGGAGAGCCGCTCGACCTTCTTCTCCAGCTCTTCGCGAGGCAGCGGCACCGCCGCCGCCTCGGCCGCTCCCTGCGCGCCCGCGGTCTCCTGCGACGGCTGCGCAGGGGTCTCGCGCTCTGCTTCTTGCCCGTCCTGCGGGCTCGGCGCGTCGCCGTCGCGATGCTCGGACACTTCTCTCTCCTTTACGGTTCGGTGGGATCCAGCGCGAGCCCGATGGCCTTCGCGGTGAGCTGGACCAGCGGGATGACGCGCGAATAGTCCATCCGCGTCGGTCCGATGACTCCCAAGGCGCCGACGATCTCGCCCGCGCGCCGGTAGGGCGCGGCGATGATGGACACGTCCGGCTCGGAGATGCCGCTCTCCTTGCCGATGAAGATGGACAGCTCCTGCGCCTCCAGCGTGCGATCTAGGACGCGCAGCAGGCGCTCCTTCTCCTCCAGCGCCTTGAAGAGCGCGCGCATCTTGGCGACGTCGCTGGCCAGCGCCGGGTCCTCGAGAAAGCTCGCCTGACCTTCGAGGTGCAGGGCCGGCTCCTCCAGTTGCACGGCCGCGACGCCGAGCGACAGCGCCCGTTCACGCAGCCGCGACAGCTCACTCCGTTGCGCCTCCCGCTCTGCGGCAAGCCGCGCGCGCGCCTGCTCGAGCGTGAGGTCGGAGAGCAACGAATTCAGGTAGTTCTGCGCTTCCACGAGCTCCGATTCGCCCGGAGCAGGAGGCGGCAGGCTGAGCAGCCGGTTCTGCACGCGCCCCGAGGCGGACACGAGCACCGCGAGCACCCGCCCTTCGCGCAGCTTCAGGAACTCGATCCGCTTGAGCCGCTCGCCTTCGGCCCTGGGCGACGCGACCACACCCGCATGACGTGTAAGGCGATGGAGGATGCGGGACGCCTCCACCATCAGGTCGTCGACGCGCGAAGCGGCGTCGTGCGTCCGCTTCTCGATCAGCTGCCGCTCCGCGGGCAGCGGCGGCGTCAGGTGCAGGAGGACGTCGACGTAATACCGGTATCCGCGCGCGGTCGGGATGCGGCCGGCGCTGGTGTGCGGCTTCTCCAGGTATCCGAGCGCCTCGAGATCGGCCATCACCGCTCGCACCGTCGCGGACGAGCAATCCACGTCGGATCGCCGCGCGATGGCGTGGCTTCCCACCGGCTCGCCGCCCTGGATGTGATCGCGGACGATCGAAGCGAGGATCCGCTGCGCACGCTCGTTCAGCGCCTCGGGCTTCGTTCCCGGACCAGGGGAGCCGATCTGCCGCGTTGTCGCACCCGCCATGCGGGAAATTGTTGTAGCGCACATTTGCCGTTGCCGCTCGCCGGGATAGAGTGAGCGCCTCATGGCGACTCCCGCCGCACAGGAGCACGCGCTGCCCGACGGGCAAGAAGCTGGGCGGCCTGGGCAGGATTCGCCACGGCAGACACCCGCGACGGTCGAGCCGCTGCGCCCGGTGCCTCCGCGCAGCGCACCGCCGCCGCCCATCGCGCTGCCAGCGCGCCGCTCGCAACCGCCGGTCGCCCGCGCTCCGCGGCGTGTGGGTCTGTTCCAGAAGATCCTCGTCGGGGACCTCACATTGTGGTGCGTTCTCTCCGCCGTCCTTACGTACGAGGTGTTCCGGCAGCAGCTCCCCGCCGAGCACGCGCTCTTCGGCGCGCTCGCGGGACTCGGCGTCGCCTTGGCTGTCGCTGTCGGCTTGAAGCAGGTGGCCAACCGCGTCGTCCAGCTCAACAGGAGCGCTCTCGAGATCAGCCGCGGCGACCTGTCCAAGCCGCTGGCGACCGAGCGCACCGACTGGATGGGGCGCGACGAGGTGGACGAGCTGACCACCGCCATCTCCAACATGCAGGCGAACCTGCGCGAGCTGGTCGGCCACATCCAGGCGACGAGCCGCTCCGTCGCGGACAGTGCCGACGAAATGCAGGAGTCGTCCGCGAACGTCAGCGCCCAGGCCGAGAGCATCGACCGCAGCATGGCGAAGATCAACAAAGGCGCCGAACATCAGCTGCAGCTCGTCGAGAAGGCGAGCTCGCTCATCGCGCGCATCGCCGATTCCATCCAGTCGAGCGCCCGGACGGCAGGCTCGGCGGCAGAGACGGCTACCGCCACGTCCACGGCAGCGCAGGCGGGCGGCGCCGCCGCCCAGCTCGCCGCGGAGAAAATCAAGAAGGTGTTCGCCGAAATCGAAGCAGCCAGCGAGACGGTGTTCGCGTTCGGCGAGAAGACGCAGGAGATCAGCAAGATCGTCGTCGCCATCACCGGGGTCGCGCAGCAGACGAACCTGCTCGCGCTGAATGCCGCCATCGAGGCGGCGCGCGCCGGCGAGTACGGCCGCGGCTTCGCCGTCGTCGCGGACGAGGTCCGCAAGCTCGCCGAGGCAGCAGGACGCAGCGCCGAGCAGATCAGCCGGCTCGCGCACGAGATCAGCCAGCGCAGCCAGCATGCCGTCGCGGCGATGAAGGAAGGCATCGACGAGCTGGGCCAGGGGCGCGAGGACCTCGCGCAGATCATCCTCTCGCTCGACGAGATCGTCAGCGCGACGCAGATGGGTTCGGAGCGAGTGCAGGCCATCTCCCGCCTCGCCCGCGAGCAGCTGCAAGGTTCGGCGGAGATGGTGGACGCGTTCCAGGAGATCCGCGGCGTAGCCGCAGGCAACGCGCGATCGCTCGACGAGGTGCAGCGCGCGGTGCGCGAGCAGACCGCCACGACCGCTTCGATGGCGCAGGCCTCGCAGGAGCTGACCAACATCAGCGTCGAGCTACAGAGCGTGGTCTCGCGCTTCAAGCTGGAGTGAACGAGTGCGCGCCGTCATCTGCATCCACTCGGCCCTGCCCCTGTCGGCCGTGCGGAGGGTGACGGAAGTCTCGGCCATCGCGCGCGTGCCGCGCGCGCCGCCCGCTCTGCTTGGAGTGATGAACCAGCAGGGTCGCGTCGCTTGCGTGGTCGACCTGGGGCCGCTCGTCGGGATGAAGCCGCGCCCGGCCCGCCCGGAGGGCCGCGTCGTGATCCTGCAGCGACCGCGCGGCGACGTGGGGCTGTACGTCGCCGAGGTCGCCGGCATCGAGTCGCTTCCGGCCGAACTGGAGCCGCTGGGGAGCCCCGTCGGCGCGGCGTGCGCGAAGGTCAATCTTCCCGAGGGTCCCGTGAAGCTGATCGACCCCGAGCTCTTGCAGCGCGCCATCGACAATCTCGTGGAGGCTTGAAGGCAATGCCCAAGCGCGTTCTCATCGTCGATGACGCCCTGTTCATGCGGAACACGCTGCGCGACATCTTCTCCGCGGCGGGGTTCACCGTGGCGGGCGAGGCGGACGACGGCGTGCAGGCTGTGAACCTGTTCCGCGAGCTGAAGCCGGACCTCGTCACCATGGACATCGTGATGCCGTACAAGAGCGGCATCGATGCCACGCGCGAGATCGTGCAGCTCGATCCCAGCGCAGTGGTGGTGATGTGCAGCGCGCTCGGCCAGGAGTCGCTGGTGATGGAGGCGATCGAGGCGGGCGCCACCGATTTCATCGTCAAGCCGTTCCGCGGAGAGGATGTGCTCGCCGTCGTGAAGAAGGTGCTCGGCGAGTAGTCGTGGCCTCAGCTTCTCACAAGTACCTGACGCTCTTCATTGCGGAGGCGTCGGAGCATCTCGCCGCCCTGCAATCGGAGCTCGTGCGGCTCGAGCAGGAACCGCCCGCCGCGCCGCTGTGGGACTCCATCTTCCGCCGGATGCACTCGGTGAAGGGCAGCGCGGGCACGCTGGGATTCACGCGCATCGTCGACATCGCGCACGCCGCGGAGAACCTCATCGCGCGGCTCAAGGCAAAGCAAGGGAAGATCGAGCGCTCCGAGGTGGACCTGCTCTTCGCGGCCACCGATCAGCTCGTCAAGGAGATCGTGAAGGTCGAGAAGAAGGAGGAGGACGAGAGCACCATCACGTTGGTCGACCGTCTGGCGCAGGCTGCGCAAGCGCTTCCCGATCCGGGGACCGCCGCATTGCGGACGCCGTCTCCTCTGCAGCCGCCGCCGACAGCGGAGCCGACGCTGCCGCGCCTCGACGTAGTGGTCGTGTTGTCGAAAAGCTGCGCTGCGCCCGGGGCGCGCGCGCTGATCGTGCAGCGGAAGCTGAAAGCGATGGGAACGCTCCTCGAGATGGAGCCCACCCCGGCGCAGCTCATGCAGCAGAAGGGCGGCGCGCGGATCTCGGCGCTCCTCGCGACGCTCACCGCCACCGACGAGGTGCGCGAGGCGCTCGTCGCGCTTCCCGAGGTCGAGAAAGTCGATGTCCGCATGGCTCCGGCCGCGCGTCCGCCGGAGAGCCGCCCTCGCGACAAGACTCCGCCGCCGATCGTCTCGCCCGCTCAGGTGAATGTGCGCGGCCAGGTCACACCGCCTGCCGTCGATGCTGACGAGCTACGTCCGGAATCGACGGTGCGGGTCCGCGCGGAGGCGCTCGACCAGCTCCTCGATCAGGCTGCGGAGGTAATGCACGGGATCGCGCGACTGCGCGAGGCGACGAAACGCCTGCCCGATATCGCCGCCGCGCGGCTGGAACCCGACATCGACCGCCTGCGCCGCACCGCGCGCGAGCTGCACGGGCGCGTGATGAGCGCGCGCCTGACACCGTTCTCGTCCCTCACGGAACGGCTGCCGCGCGCCGTGCGCGATCTGGCGCACCGGCTCGGCAAGCAGATGGAGATGGAGGTGCTGGGCGCGGACGTCGAGCTCGATCGAGCCGTGATCGAGGCGCTCGGCGATCCTCTCGCCCACCTCGTGCGCAACGCGGCCGATCACGGCCTGGAGGATCCCGAGACGCGCAAGCTCGCGGGGAAGTCTCCGCGCGGGAAGCTGACTCTCTCCGCGCGGCGCGAGCGAGACAAAGTCTTCGTCGAAGTGCAGGACGACGGGCGCGGAATGGATGCTGCGGCGCTCCGGCGCAAGGCCGTGCAGAGCGCCGCGATGACCGCCGAGGACGCGGCGGCGCTCTCCGACGACGCGGCGTACGAGCTGGCCTTTCTACCCGGGGTATCGACGCGCGACGACGCGACGGAAGTGTCGGGCCGCGGCGTCGGTCTCGATGCCGTGCAGCGCAAAGTCGAATCGCTCGGCGGGAAGGTCTCCATCCGCAGCGCGCGCGCGAAGGGCACCACGTTCGTGCTCGAGCTGCCGCTCTCCGTCAGCATGGCGAATCTGCTGCTCGTGCAGGTGGGCGCGGAGGTCTACGGGATTCCGTTGCACCGCGTCCTGCTGACGACGGAGTACGACCTGTCCGCGCGCGGTGGCGAGGGGTTCGAGGCGCGTTCGCTCGTCGTCATGGGCGAGCTGGTCCGCGCGTACGGTCTGGCGAAGATGTTCGCGCTTCCTTCGCTCGCGCCTCCGGGACCGCGCCCCTTCGTCGTCATGGAGGTCGACGGTATCCGCTTCGCCATCTCGGTCGATCGGCTCGTCGGCCAGGAAGAGGCGGTGCTCAAGCCGCTGTTCCCGCCGCTCGATCGCGTGCGCGGGCTGTCAGGCGTCACCGTCCTTGGCAACGGGCGGCCGCTGCTGGTGCTGGATCCGCGCGGTCTCGCCGAGCTGTGCGGCATCCACAGCGCGCCCAAGCCCACCCCGGCGGCGAAAGGCGCGGCATGAGCGAGCGCGCGCCGC
>Ga0209474_10002336_pt1 | contig 17615 bp, 16 predicted proteins | sample GraSoiAngelo_145_FD_185902 | JGI IMG/M metagenome (GOLD analysis project Ga0209474, IMG submission 185902) | Grasslands soil microbial communities from the Angelo Coastal Reserve, California, USA - 14_1009_05_20cm (SPAdes) (version 2) | ecosystem: Environmental > Terrestrial > Soil > Grasslands... | reverse complement strand
TTTTCAAATTCCCTCGTCTCGATGATAAGCACGTCGGAATGATCTGGCAAAGTTATGTGATCCGAAGTGATTTTTCCAGAACCGGCCCCGTTTTTGTGGAGAATTTCTTGAACCTGATAATTGGTCAACATTCTGCCCGGGATGTGAAAAACCTCCTGTGCTGAAACTCCCTTGTAAAGCCGCACACGAATCTCGACGTCGCCCAATTTGAAGCAGTATTCCGGATAATCTGGCCAGGAATGGCTTATTACTTTGAGCATCACACCGTATCGGATTTTGCATTCGCCTAAAGTTTCACCGATCCGAGCAGAACATAACCTCGGCGCAGCAAAAACCGCCAAGCCAATTAGGATCGCGACTACTCTGTGCTTATCCATACTTTGACATTGGATGGGGCCGTTTATAGCCCGCTCTGCGTCCGTTGCTAAAAACGAAGCGTTTCTTGCTCTCAACGCGCCTCTAATTCCTTATCAGATTTCGCGAAAGTCTCTGCGCTCACGTCTTTGCCAACCTTGGAACACACATGTCGTAAACTGTCGCCACTCCCGCGACAGACTCATTGGATCCCCTGCTCGCGAAAGCGTCGAGCAGCTCCATAAGGCGTGCCTCGTAAGAATCACACATCGGAGATTCGCCATTTGGCAGAATCCATTCAGGATGTTGGATTCTTAGGTCGTCGTGAATCTGGTGACGGAGCTCGGTGTAGGTGTGGATTTGGTGAGACATGGCCATTGGCTGATCTGGAATGTTCATCTATGCTCTCCTCCTCTGTCGCGATTGCCTTCAAGTGGGGTGGGCTCGCTCCATGGCAGCAGCGGCTTTTGCGTGTCGTAGTAAGGGTAGCTTGGGCGCAGTGTCCGGTACCTCGCGACCCCGAACCATAGCCCAAAGAGGAAGGTCATTACTGCGACAATGGCGAGAAGTTGCCTGATAAGCGTGGGGCGGAACGGATGGCGACGAGAAGTTACATCCCGTGTCCGCAGTGGCGGGTGGTGAATCTGTTGCAGGAGCGCGGTGTAGGTGGGGATGTGGTGAGGGACGCAAATTGGTTTGGTGGCACTGACGAATTTCATAAAGAACCTTTTTATTTGGGGTTAACCGCTCCAAATCCGCGCGGAACGAGGAGCCATCCTCACGAGGCGCTTAGCACAGTGACCTCGCTTCGGTCGACTCTGGGTCCAGGTGGGTCTGGAGATCGCGTTAGGCGGTGCCTCAGCGAAGGTTAAGCCCTCCAAACCGGCTTTAGTCCGGCCGAAGGTGCGTTGAGACGTCGGGTGACGTAATCTAAGGCACTCTTACCAGCATTGCCGAATGCCGTGTATTGGACTTTAGTCCTACGGCTTCTGACATCGTGCCTGGGACAATAGATGATAATGGAGGTGGTGTGCGGTGGCGAAGTTCCATTATCGCCTGCTCGTTATCGATGACGAGTCCGTTAACCGAGAGCTATTGGAGAGTTCACTATCCGCGGCGGGTTATGAGGTCCGGGTGGCAAAGGATGGTTTTGCGGCGTTGGCACAAATGCATTGGGCGCTACCGGACCTGATTATCAGTGACCTGAAGATGCCTAACATGTCAGGTTTCGAATTTCTATCGAGAGCGGCGACCTTCTGAGTCCGGCAGTGAGAGCCACAACTTGCTTCTCCAATTCCGGCACTTTGTGATGCTCTTTTAGAAACTCGTTGAGCAACATCGCGTTCACCGCTTCGTAGCGCACGATATAAGATTTGCCCTCCTCATCACGTGCAACCAAGTCGGGGTTAACCTTTGCCACGTCCTCGACTACTAACCCGAGCTGCGGAATCTTGTCCGGATCCAACTCTTCTCTGTAGCGGAACGTGACTGGCTTCAGGGCGAGGACAGTTTCGCTCGCCGTATCGCAATAGACTGCGCAGACTCTGTCGTCCTCCTACGCTTCCCGATCTCCTTGCCTTGTGCCAGCGGGGATTTCCGAAGTAGGTTGCAACCGGAAATGGTCGAGTTGATTAGGCTGTATCGGGTTGTAGCGTAGGCTAGACACTACGCTAAAGGAGAGAGCAAATGCCAAAATATCTGATTCAGGGATCCTATTCGGAACAAGGTTTGAAGGGCCTGCTCGAAGAGGGCGGGTCGAAACGCCGCGAGGCTGCGGAACAATCGATCAAAGGAGTGGGCGGACGACTCGAAGTCTTCTACTATGCCTTTGGGAAGCACGACTTTGTAATCATTGCGGATATGCCTAGCAACGTGGACGCATCAGCTCTGTCGCTGGTCGCTAATGCCAGCGGAGCCGTGAAATCGCGGATGACGGTATTAATCACACCAGAGGAAGTTGACCACGCAACGAAGAGAACCGTCAAGTTCCGCCCGCCTGGAAAGTAGAGTCGCACGGCGAGTTCGAAGTTTGTGTCCGAAAAGCTCGGAAGAACATTGGAAATTCATCATTTCCTTGCGAAGACTTTTGGCAGAGCGCATCGAATCGCATATCGCCGTGTAACGAATCAAGCCCCATAAGTGGGACGCCGTTCCGGAACGCCGTGTTGTTCTTCGAAGCAGGATTCGAAGGTCTTCAGATCGACGGGAACCCTTGGCTGCGCACCTTTCGGCGCCGCCCTCAGATATTGCACCGGCCAGGCGATTGGTTGGCCTAGTTCTCGAGCCGCTCGCAATGGCCAGTATGGATCGCGCAAAAACTCTCGCGCGATAATCACCGCGTCGGCCTGTCCCGTGCGAATGACATGCTCGGCCTGAACTGCAGAAGTAATCATTCCAACCGCACCGGTCATGACTCCGGCTTCGTCCCGGATTTTTTGGGCAAAAGCCGCTTGGTAACCGGGACCAACCGGAATTTTCGCGTGGGCAACGTTACCGCCGGAAGAGCAATCGATCAGATCGACTCCCATCTGCTTCAACTCGGCGGCGAGTTTGACCGATTGTTCGATATCCCACCCGCCATCGATCCAGTCCGTCGCAGAGATCCGCACGACTAACGGCAATTCCTTCGGCCACGCCGATCGAACTGCAGAAACAATCTCGCGACACAGTCGGGTTCGATTCTCGAACGAACCGCCGTGATCGTCCTCGCGCTTATTACTAAGCGGCGACAGAAATTCATGGATCAGGTAGCCGTGCGCGGCATGGATCTCCACGACACGGAACCCAGCCTGACAAGCCCGCCGTGCGGCGGCGGCAAAAGCGGAAACTACTTCTTGAATGCCATCGCGTGTGAGCGCCTGCGGCATCGGGTAATTGTCAGCGAAACGTAACGCACTTGGGGCAACAACCTTTTTCCAACCGCCTTCGGTCTCGGGAACAGTTCCCGGAGTTTCCCAGGGCCGGCGTGTGCTGGCTTTGCGCCCGGCATGAGCCAGCTGCATTCCAGCGATGCTTCCCTGCTCATGAATGAACCTGACGATTCGACTCAGCATCTCGATGTGCCCGTCGTCCCAGATGCCGAGGTCCTGCGGACTGATCCGTCCCTCGGCGAGGACCGCTGTTGCCTCGGTAAATATCAGTCCAGCGCCGCCAACTGCGCGACTGCCGAGATGAACCAAGTGCCAGTCACTAGCGTATCCCTCCTGACTCGAATACTGACACATCGGCGAGACAAACACCCGATTCGCAAAGTTCAGGCCCCGGATCGCGAGCGGATCAAACAAACCAACCATCTCGGTTATCAGTTATCAGTTATTCGTACCTGATCCGCCAATTTTAAAAGTGCAAAAGTAAGGAGTGCCCTTTCCCTTTTAAGATTTAATTCTGAATCCGTTTTGCGGGTTTGATGTATCCTATGAGCAGCAGAAGCGTCGTATGATCCACGATTTTCGGTTCGCGTTCCGCCAACTCATCAAGGCGCCAGGCTTTACCTTTGCGGCCGTGCTCGTGCTGGCCCTTGGAATTGGCGCCAACACCGCCGTGTTCAGCCTGGTAAACACGCTTTTCTTCGCTCCGCCCACTTACGCCAAGCCGCACGAAATGGTGCAAGTCTTCTCCCAGGACAAGAAGGATCCGAAGAAATTCCGCGGTTTTTCTTATCCAACGTATCGCGACATCCGCGAGCAAAACACCGTCTTCAGCGACGCCATGGCTTTCAATCTCGCGTTGATCGGTCTCGGCCAGAAAGGCGATACGCGCCGCACCTTCGCCGCAGTCGTCAGCTCTAACTATTTCTCCGTGCTCGGTGTTCCGTTGGCGCGAGGCCGCGCATTTCTACCGGAAGAGGAAACACCCGGACGCAACGCGCCGGTCGCGATCGTGAGTTACAGTTACTGGCAAAAGCGCAATCTCGATCCAACCGTGCTCGACTCGCAGGTTTTGATCAACGGACGGCCGTTCACCATCGTCGGAATCACACCGAGAGGTTTCGCCGGCACACTGCAGATTTTGTCACCGGAAGTTTGGTTGCCGATCAGCGTTTACGATCAAGTCGCGAACGATTTTGGATCAAAGGACAAGACCACTATGGACGATCGCAACGGCACGCAGTTGCGCATCATCGGGCGGCTAAAAGCGGGGGTGACGGCGGCCGCGGCCAAGCCTGCGCTGGAAGGGCTGGCGGCCAATTTGGAAAAAGCGTATCCAGTCGAGCAGAAAAACCAGACGTTCATAACTGCACCGGTGTCGCGCATCGCGGTAAGCACAAACCCGGCGGCTGCCAGCGGGGTAAAACCGATCGCGCCGTTATTGCTCGGGATGGCGGTGGTGGTCCTCCTCGTGGCCTGCCTCAATCTCGCAAACATGTTGCTTGCGCGTGGCACAGCGCGCCGGAAGGAAATCGCGATCCGCCTCGCGCTCGGCGGCAGCCGTTGGCGGATCGTGCGCCAGCTTCTCAGCGAAGGTTTTGTGCTGGCGCTGCTCGGCGGCGTGGGTGGACTTGTACTTGGATTGTGGTCGTCGGATCTGCTGATTGGCTCGATGCGCAAGTTCATGCCTTTCGAGATTGTGTGGTCAACTGGAGCGAACCCGGCAATTTTAGCCGCAGCATTTGGATTTTGCCTGCTCGGTACACTGATGTTTGCGCTCGGGCCGGCTTTAAAGATCTCGCGCAGCGCGGTGATCACCGATCTGAAGGAACATGCCGGAGAAGATGCAATGCGACGTCGCTGGAAATTTTTACCGCGCAACCCGCTCGTCGTGGTGCAAATCGCGTTCTCGCTCGCCCTCCTGACCGCAGCCGCTTTGTTCGTGCGTGGCGCGGGCAAAGCCGCCTCGGTCGATAGCGGGTTAAAACCGGGCGCGAGCTACCTTCTCGAAGTTGACGCGAGCCTGGCCGGGTACGAACCGAAACGCGCGCAGGAACTTTATCAGAACTTGAACGCGCGACTGGCAGCGCTGCCGGGCATAGAGCAGGTGAGCATTTCGGCAACTGTTCCGTTTGGGATAACCTCGTCCGACAAGAATGTTCAACGCGCAGGCATAAGTCGGGGTCCAGAGGCCAAGCCGTCGACCGCCGCTGAAGGCTTAGCTTTCAAGGCAGCGTGGAACAGCGTAGGCGCGAATTATTTTTCCACCGTCGGATTGCCGGTGCTGCGTGGTCGCGCGTTTACCGAGGCGGAAGCAACACAACCTGGCCCGAGTGTGGCGATCATTGATGAGCCTTTAGCGAAAAAGCTTTGGCCGAACGGTGACGCAATTGGACAACGCGTTCAGTATGCGGCCGAAAAAGAGCACCAGGACGAGACCATCGAAATAATCGGCATCGTGCCGGTTACCCGACATGACCTATTTGCAAGCGAAGAGCCGGACGGCTCGATCTACGTGCCGTTTGCGCGTGGATTTCAAAGCGACGTTTCCTTTTTTGTTCGGTTCCGTTCGCTCACCCCCGGAACCGAAGCCATCACGGCCGATTCGTTGCGCCGGGCAGTGCGCGAGGTCGATCCCTCGCTTCCTATCATTTCATTGCAAACATTTGCCCAGTTTCTCGATTCGAACCTGGACCTTTGGCTTGTCCGCGCGGGCGCGGCCATGTTCTCCATCTTTGGGGGGCTGGCGCTCGGTCTGGCCGTAGTTGGTCTCTATGGAGTGAAAGCGTATTCGGTCGCGCGGCGCACACGCGAGATCGGAATCCGCATGGCGCTTGGGGCACAGCCCGGGAATGTGTTGCGATTGATCATGGGCGAGGGCTCCGTCATGCTTTTCGCCGGGCTGGCTCTCGGTCTTCTGCTTGCGGCTGCGACCGGAAAAATACTAAGCGGAATCCTGTTTGAAGTTGGCGCGTTCGATCCGCCGGCGTTCGCCAGTGCTTTCGTCGTTCTCGCAGCGGCCACCCTACTCGCGACCTGGCTGCCAGCGCGACGCGCAACTCGCATTAATCCCATGGTTGCCCTCCGGACGGAATAGAAACGCCCTGGGCGTTTCAGTTATCAGTTACCCGTTATCGGTTATTGGCCAAAACTGGCGCAGTCAGAACATCGTTAACACATTTGGTTCAGAACATCGGTAACACTTTTCTGGTGTTTATATTGTCATTGTTCTCCTGTCTGTGAGTGTTTCGGGCCGATATCGGCCCGAAAAAAATTTCCCGCCACTGGATCCACTTCCCCCACCAGCAATCGTCCAAACCAGACCTCCATCCTTTGTTCTGTAATGGGTTTGAGTCCCACACTCCAGCCAGCCAAAGCTTTGCTAAGGAACAGTGCCTGGTTATCGATTTTGATCGTGCCATGGGCACTAACGCGCCGAGGACACATCTGGGGATAATTTAAATCCTCAGGCGTGCCTTGGTACTTTCGCTCGGAAGCCCGGTAGAGCTCAGCCGGAGAGCGCATCGAGAGTGCTTCATGAGGTCGCTCATAATTAAAACTCTGTCGCCACAGATCAAAGGCCTCCTGATCCGAGTGCCCCAGCGCTTCAATCTCGCGGCTGATATCCCCGTGCAGCCGTTCGTGTGCACCATTGTCCTGCGGGTGCCCTGGCCGACCGCGCTCCAAATCAATCCCCAGTGCGACCCACCAGGCCGAGAGCCGGCTCAAACCAAACAGCCCATGGACGCTGGCAAAGGGTGCCCCGTTATCGCTGCGGATGGCCTGCGGCAGACCAGCTCGCTCAAACAGGCGTTCAAAACTCTCGCGCACCGTCTCGCTTTGCGCATTCTCCATCACGCGCAATTCCAACACATAGCGGCTGTGCTCATCTCGTACAGTCAAAGGCTCACAGCGCTTGCCGTAACTGCGCCACCAGCCTTTAAAGTCCACCGTCCACACCTCGTTGGGCACGGTGCCACGCCGGCCGCTGTGCAAACGTCCCGCTTCTGTGGCACGGCACCGCCGCCGCTTCTGTGTCAGCCCGCTTCGTTCCAGCACTCGCTTAAAACTGCTCTCGCTCGCGACCTCTCCATGCCCCCGAAAATACAACTCCCGGATCTTGCGCGGTCCCCAACTCAAATGCCTCAGCTTCAAACGCACGATCTCGCAAACAACTTCTTCAGCCAATTGATCGGCATGAGCGTGAGGTCGGCGCGATTGCTCCTCCAAACCCTCAAAACCATTGCGCAAAAACCGCTCTTTCCACTTGTAACCCGTCTTGGTGCTGATCCCATATTCCTGGCAGAGCGCTCGAAAATTGAGCGTCCGCAGCGCTTTGATCGCAAACTCCATTCGCTGTTCCATAGGTGACTTTTTCTTCCAAGGCATAAAGGCCATCTTTTAGCCTTCTCTGCCCAAAAAGTGTTACCTATGTATTGAACCTATTGTGTTACCTATGTTCTGAACCTGCACCTCACTCTCAAGAAGCGGCGGGCTTCCCGGTCGCCGAGTCACCCGCTCCTTGGTTTTTGGGCCTTCGGAAGTTCGCTCGCGAATTTTTCGGAGTTGCGACGCGGATTAAATAGATAACTGGTAACTCGGGCGCAAGCTGCGCCTCTGTTAGCCTATCTTCAATCTGCTATCTTCTAACTTTCGTGCGAGCTGCCAGCATCGCTGCGATGCGCTTCCTCCGCGAGCATACGAGCGCGCCCAAACCCAGCGCCCCCGTGACCCATGTGCCCGGCTCGGGGATTGGGACAATGGAGAAATTATCCGGCTGAATCGTGCCGCGGCCATCATTGAGTCCATACTGCAGTTTGAAATCGGTTGGGCTGATCGTCGCCGTCTGCGCCCCAATTTCGTTAAACTGCTGAGTCGCGTTTACCCAAAGGTCCCATTTATCGTTAGCGACGGTCTGAGTCGTATTGTTGGGCGCAGTGTAGGTGAAATTGGAACCGGTATTATTAACGACGAAAAATACAGATGCTGTCCCCGTAAACGTCGTTGGCCCGTTTGTTCCACCCCCGATGCCGCGAAAAACGAACGAGTTCGCGGTCCCGTCAGTGAAGTTGAAGCCGAAACGGCTGTGGCAAAAAAAAGTCTATGAGCGTCAACTTCAATTTGCGGCAAGCGACGCGCCCGCCCTACAACTCATCGACCTCTGATCTCTGGCCTCTGACCTCTGGTTGCGGGGCGTTTACCCCCGCAAGGGCAGCACCATCATCGCTTCCTCGGGCAGGAGACGGTTGGACGGGACCTTGGCGATCTCGGTGCGCGCCTCGTCTTTGTGTCCCGTGGCTGCCAGAACCGAGGCGTGCACCGCTACGGCCGAGGCGGAAACGGCGTTACTTGGCACTTTCAAATTAATGTAAACAGCGAGGGCATCTTGCGCGCGATTTTGTTTCAACAACGCCAGCGCAAGCAACGTCCGGTGTGGCAAACTGGCAGGCTCATCGCGCACCATCTTTTCTGCCAGTTTTACAATGGCGTCGACCGCCTCGGCTTCACTGGAAGATGGAAGCTCGGAGTTGGCGGAGGGGAGGGGATTGGAGGCAGCGGTTTGGGACGAGACGGAGCCCGTCCCTCCAATTATTAGGAGTAAATGGATGTAGGCTTCATCGTTTTGAATCGCGGTATCGTTCGGCCAAATTTTTAGCATCTCCTGCAACAGCGCGTGCACCCGTTTGGTGTCCCTTGCCGAATACGCGATTCGCAATCGGCCTTGCTGGGCCTGGCGCGATTTCGGGTTCGCTACTGCAGCCGCCTCGAAAGCAGTAGTCGCGACCCGTTCCGCGCCATTCTTTTCCGCATACTCGCCCAACATCAGCAGTTTGTTCAGGTCGCCGGCGGCATCTTCCAACGCGCGTTGCCAGTTATTTTCCGCGCCATTCTCCTGGCCTTGCTGTTGGAAACAGCGCGCCAGATACATGTGCTCGATCACCGGATCCAGCGGAAAACGCTCCGACTCGATGGTCCGGCGGATTTCATCCCAGCGTCCGAGCGCGGCCAGAGCATCGACGTACTGCAAAAATAATTCCCGCGTCTGCAATGCGCGGTCCAGCGAAATGGCTTCCACTAATCGTCGCTGCTCGGCATTTCGATAAAGCCACGCCGCCAGCGCGGTCAGGCTTTCGTTATTTCCCCCTTTCCAGTGCTCGATCGTTCGCCGCACAATTTCGTCGCGCTGGTCGCGATGCTGCGCGATTTCCAAATCGGTCGCCAATAATTGGTGCGGCGCTTTTGCCAGCGGATGGTGATTGATTGATTCAATCAGCTGGTCGATGGGCAACGGCGGTTTCGATTCGGTCGGCGCAGCCGCGGCGCGCGCGGCGAGGAAGGTCAACGCGTCAAGCGAGACGTCATCGTCGCCTTTCGACAGCGCCACGATGCGCTCGTCGACTTTTGCGATGTCGATACTCGAGCTGGGACCGGCACTGCGAGCGATATTATCGAGCGCGATGTTTGCCTGTAATTGTTCGCGCCGGTTTGCTTTCGGAGACGCGAGGACTTTCTCGGCGAGGCCTTGCGCTTGATCGAAAGAATGCTTTCGCAGCTGCACATCGACCGCGATCAGCCAATCAGTGGGACCAGGCCCACCGCCCTCTTTTGTCTCCGTTAACTCACGGGCTGCTCGAAGCGCTCGAGTTTTAGAAAAGGCTGCGCGAGATCGCTCCGCTTCATCTCGCAGGTCTTCCCGAGTAAGCGGAGCGATCTCGCGCAGCCTTTTCTAAAACTCGAGCGCTTCGCCTTGCCCAGCACGGGAAAGAAGACGGCCGACGGCGCGGATCGCCTCTGGCTCGCTCGCCTGTAAACGGTATGCGGCGGTCGCTTCATCGCGCGCGTCGCTCCATTTTTGTTGATCGATATAGGCGAAAGCATGTTCCGCGTGCCGGCGCGCCTGCCAGCTGCGAATCGCATTTCGAATCGGCCGTGCCACTAAGAAACCGATTGCGGCAAGAATTAGGAGCGCGACTAACGAGATTTGGACACGCCGCCGGCGCCGCCGCTTTCTTTGGCGTTGCGCCGTTGTCAGCATGAAATCTTCGTCGGGCATGGGTTAAAAAGACCACGGGACTATTGACCACAGACTACTGGACTTTGCTCTTGTCGTTCTGTTGTCGTCGTCCAAAATGACGACATTCCGGAGCATCTCCCCGAATCTCTGATCGATTACTTTTTCGTCCACACCTGCGGGTGCGAGAATAATTACCTCCAGGACTTGTTGTCCCAGGTTACGGATTCCGTCCTTCACCACGCGCCAGCGGTCAGCCAGGTCCCAGTTGGAATATAAATCCTGCCGGTCCTTCTCTGCTGCGTGCACGTGGTCTTCACGCAAACAATAATAGGCATGTGCCCGCACCGGCATTTCCTTCGATTCGATGTGCCCGAAAGTGAAACGGCGAAATGCGAGTGAGCGTCCGCGGCTTATGCGAAATGATTCGACGCGATCTGTCCCCAGCTGTTTCCAGCCGGCGCTGGGCAGGCAAATGTCGGGCCGATGAGCCCTTGCTCGCAGGATGGTGCCGCTGCCCGCATTCCAGCGAAAGAAAAACATGTAATTTGTCTCCGCCAAATTAGGGGAGCGCCACAGTGCTTCATGCGCGGAATCAAAGCGAAGGAGTTCGCGGACACGTTCGTCCGTCTTAATCTCGCGGTAACTAGGCGCGTCTTCCGGCCAGCGGACCGACCATGCCGGAGTAGCGATCAAATTGCGCTCGTGCATTCGATACCAGGCTTCCACACCGATCTCGACAAGAACTAACCAGATGAAGAGGAAAAGAAGAAGCTTGGAGCTGGAAGCTGGGAGATGGGAATTGTAGGGCAAGCGCTCCCGCTTGCCGGCGTCGACCGGTTCGGCAGCCGGGAGTGCCCGCCCTACAGGATCTGATCTCTGACTTCTGATCTCTGACCTCTGATCGCCCTGCTCTCGGCTCCTTGCTCCTTGCTCCGTGCTTCCTGCCCGGCGCCCTAGGCGCCACGCGATGGCCATCGTCCCGACAAAGACGAGCACCAAAATCCCGTAACCGGCGAGATCGTGCCACTTGTTCACGACCGAGATATCGTGCGCGCGCGCTGCCATCGAGACGAGAAAGAGCACGCGCAGAAAATTAGCAAAAAGCGCAATGCTGACGCCGGCGACGACAAGAAAAAATCTTTGCCAGAAGGTGAGCCGCTTCAATTCGCCAAAGAGCAACCCGATCATGATCGAAGTCTGCAATGATCGGACTCCGCTACAGGCTTCATTCACGCCGATAAGACCGTTGGGTAACCGCATCAGATTTCCTTCCGCTTGCGCGGGAATACCGAACATTGCGAGAACTTCCGCAGCAATCGCAGCGACGCCCCGCATCAATCCCTCGATGACCGGTGCTTCGATCGCAGTAACCCACGGTACCGCGGTTAAAAAAAACAAAACGGGAATTGCGAAGTGCCGGAGCCAGGAACTGCCGCCGATCAGATAAATGATTGATAAGGTGATGGTGACGACAGCAAACGCGTGCAGCCAGCTGAGCGGCCGATAATCCGAACTGGCAACTTCAAACACGCGCAGCGGCAGCAGGATTACCGCCGATGCGATGATCAGAAAAATTGCGATCCAACCTCGAATTTCCAACTTCGAACTTCGAACTTCCGGTGGTGGCCGGTCCTCCCGGCGCAGCCAAAAAAGATAGGCAACGAAAAACGGTACGAACCATCCGTAGCTATATTGCTCATTAAAGCGCCATTCTTCGCTGAGATGACGACAACAAACAAACCAGAGCGCACCGAGAGCGAAGGCGAGGAATAAAAAGGTTGTAGCCGCGTCTCTACGAGACGCGTTTCTCTGAGACGCGGCCCTTTCAATCGCGACGGATTCTTCAGCAGATGGCGGGTGCAATCGGAGGATAATATCGCGAATTGGCCGCGCAGGGAACCATACCTTTGCGGCCGCCCATTCTTTCAGCTGTAGGGCAAGCGCTCCCGCTTGCCGGAATTTGGATACCTGCGGCAAGCAGGAATGCTTGCCCTACAATTCGAATCCTATTCGGTAGGGCCAATCGGACCAGTGCGAAACCAAGCTGGCGCGGACCGGATTTTCCCGTATGTATTCCATTTTTCCTCGGCCGATTCTTCTTGCCGTAGTAAGCGATCGAAGCATCCGGGTTGCCATGTCCAAGCGGCATTGACCTGTTTTCGGATTGCTCGTTTTATCGCAGCCGACACCGATCCTACCGCAGCATCCCGGTCACACGGCCCTGCCAATAGATGGACATGATCGGGCATTATCACGGCCGCGATGATATGCCAGTCAAGTCTGGCTATCGCTTGGCGAAAGGCGGCAAACGCGTCGTCATTGTCCAGCGCACGTCTGCGTCCTTCAACGCAGAAGGTGACGAAATAAATGACGCTCTGATCAAGCCCAAGTAAAATCGGGACACGCGGCGGATGACCCATCCACGTGATGCTAACGGGAACGGTGCTTGTAGGGCAAGCGCTCCCGCTTGCCGGAATATCGATGGCAAGCAGGAATGCTTGCCCTACAAATAATGTCTGGATGTGTGAACTGAATCGGGACGATGTAACACTTCAACTTTGTAACGATTCAACGTTTTAACGTAAACTCTTCCGGATTCATCATGCCGCCATTTCCGACCAAACGCATGCTCGGTATCGATTTTTTTGTTGGCACCGCGGCCGAAGCGATCGCGCACATTTCGAAATATGGCGGGCTGATTGTCGCGCCGGCTGCCCCCTCATTCATCGCCTTGCAGGACGATCCCGACTATCGCCGCGCCATCGCCGATGCCGATCTCGCAATCGCGGACAGCGGCTGGGCCGTTCTTTTTTGGCGATTACTTCGGCGCGAAAAACTCACTCGCATATCTGGCCTCGCGCTTTTCAAAGTTTTGCTCGAAACCGCGGATGCGCGCATCCCAGGAAATCTTTTTTTCATTTTGCCGAGCGAAAAGGCGAAAATCAAAACACTCGAGTTCGCGCGCAATTCCGGCTATCCAATCACAGCCGATGATTGTTATGTCGCGCCGAAATATTCTGTAGGGCAGGCGCTCCCGCCTGCCGAACAAAATGATCCTGGCAAGCGGGAGCGCTTGCCCTACAATTTCAATCTTCCATCTTCCACGAGTCCGGGCATCGAAGATCCAAAGCTCGTTAGCATTATCGAACAGCGCAAACCGAAACACATCATCATTGGCATTGGCGGGGGAATGCAGGACAAGCTCGGCAGTTACCTTAAACATCAATTGACCTATCGCCCGGAATTTACTGCATTAGAGCTGCACCTGGCTTTGTTACCGACCAGCAAATAGCAATTCCAATGTGGTCCGACCGCTTTTATCTAAGCTGGATCTTCCGCATCCTGACTCAGCCCTGGGTATATTTCTTGCGGTATGCCCGGGCGATCTTTATGCCTGGCTTGATCTTGTAATATGGGAGAGATTCTTCCCCCCGGATTGGGCGCCAAACTGACATGAAAAAGTTTAAAGTCGCGGTTTGCGGAGCCGGCGGATTCATCGGCGGCTGGCTGGTTGGCGAATTGCGCCGGAATCAGATCGGCTCCATCCGGGCGATTGATCTCAAGCCAGGAAAGGAATGGTATCAGCGCTTCGACGACGTTGAGAATTTGTCCCTCGATCTGTGCGATCGTGCTGCCTGCGAGCAAGCTGTTGACGGTGCCGCTGAAGTTTACAACCTTGCCGCCGATATGGGAGGCATGGGATTCATCGAAAACAACAAAGCGCTTTGCATGCTCAGCGTGTTGATCAATACGCATCTGCTCATGGCTGCGCGGGATGCTGGAGTGCAGAAGTATTTCTTTGCCAGCAGCGCCTGTGTCTATGCTGCTGACAAACAAACCAGTGCCGATGTGGTGGCTCTCAAGGAGGAGGATGCTTACCCGGCAATGGCGGAGGATGGTTATGGCTGGGAGAAATTATTCAGCGAGCGGATGTGCCGGCATTTCAGCGAGGACTTTGGACTGCCGACCATGGTAGGGCGCTACCATAATGTCTATGGACCGAATGGCACCTATGATGGCGGAAGGGAGAAAGCGCCGGCGGCGATTTGCAGAAAGGTGATTGAAGCAAAGCTAAATGGAAAGAATGAGATCGTAATCTGGGGTGACGGTCACCAGACGCGCAGCTTTATGTACATCGACGATTGCATCAAGGGGACGCTCCTGATGATGGACAACGCCGTGCCCGGCCCCCTCAACATCGGCAGCAATGAACTCGTTTCAATTAATGAGCTTGTTGACATCGTAGAAGACATAGCAGGCGTTAAGTTAAAACGGGGGTATGACTTGAAGGCGCCGAGAGGAGTTAATGGTCGTAACAGCGACAACACGCTTATTCGTGAAACTCTGGGATGGGAACCGTCGGTCCCTCTTCGTGCTGGCTTGGAAAAGACCTACGCCTGGATCTATGATCAAATGAAAGCGCGCGCCTAGCCGAACCGCTGCTCTCTTCATGCAGTTCGAGCAAGTCCTCGGCGTCCGGTTCATTAACGTGCCGATTGCCGAAACAATCGAATATATCTTTCAGGTTCGCGGATACACCGTGGCACCGGCGGCCCCTGCATTCGCCAATATTCAACGCGATCAGGAGTATCGTCGGGCGCTCCTCGAAGCCGATACGGCCATTGCCGACAGTGGCTTCATGGTGCTGCTCTGGTACCTGTTGCGGGGCCGTAGACTTGTTCGCAACTCAGGACTTCGATACCTCCAGACATTTCTGGAAACCGCTCCAGCGGACAGTCGGATATATCTGATTCTACCGACCGAATCAGCACGGGAAAAGGCGTTATGTTACTTCAGCGGCCAGAAACTGAAGCTGGCCAGGACCGATACCTACGTTGCCCCAATTTACCAAGGTCGCGTCTCCGATGAGAAACTAATCTCAGTGCTCAACCTTGGCCGGCCCGATCATGTTATCGTTGCGCTCGGCGGCGGCACGCAGGAGAAGCTTGGACTCCACCTGCGCGACCGACTCGCCTATCGTCCCGCGATTCACTGTGTCGGGGCTGCGCTTGGGTTTCTTACCGGCGACCAGCAACCCATCCCCATGTGGATTGATCGTCTTTATCTCGGGTGGCTACTGAGACTTATCTGTCATCCGCGCCGTTACGCACGCCGTTTTTCGCGCGCTTTCGAATTACCGGGACTAATTTTGCGATACGGGCGGGAAACGCCAAGCTTAAAAGTAGAAAGTAGAAGTTAGGAAATAGAAATCGAAAACAGAAACCGAGAAAAAAGGAGGGGAAACAAATTAGAATATAGACGCAGAATGGAGAAAGATCTTGAACTACGAACCAAACGGTTTGCCTTAGCCGTGATCAAATTTACCTCTTCGCTCCCAAGCACGCGAAAATTGGACATCTTGGCGCGGCAGTTGGTACGCGTTGCAACGTCAATTGGCGCCAACTATCGCGAAGCGAATCGTGGAGTATCGCGAGCGGATTTCGCTAACGCAAAAAGAGGCGGCCGAAACCCAGTATTGGCCTGAACTGCTGATCGAATCAAAACTCTGCCCAAAGCAGGCCGCGGCCACTCTTCAGGAAGAATCTTCTGAACTCCTTGCGATTTTTACATCGATTGGCAAGAAATTGAAGCAATAACATTTTCTACTTTCTACTTTCTTCATGACTATCCTCGGCCTTAATGCATATCATGGTGATTCCGCGGCTTGCCTGTTCGTCGATGGCAAGCTAGTTGCCGCAGCGGAAGAAGAGCGGTTCCGGCGAATCAAACACTGGGCGGGATTACCAACCCACGCGATCGATTACTGTTTGCACGAAGGCGGGCTAATGATAAACGAGATCGATCATATCGCGGTCAATCGTAAACCGGGCGTAAATACTCTCCGCCGCTTATTGTTTGTATTGCGGCATCGGCCTGATCCGCGGCTGATGTGGCAAAAGGTGCGCAACATTCGCAAGGCAGCCAGTGTTAAAGAAGCGCTCGAAGCGCATTACGGCACAAGCTTGCGCGCGGAATCACATCACATCGAGCATCATCACGCGCATTTGGCTTCGGCCTTTCTCGTTTCCGGTTTTGAGGAAGCAGCCTGCTTGTCTGTCGATGGCTTTGGCGATTTTGCCAGCACCTCATTCGGACTCGGCCATGCTAATGGGATAGAGATACAGGACCGCGTTTATTTCCCGCACTCGCTCGGAATCTTTTTTTCGGCGGTTACCCAATTCATTGGCTTCCCCCATTACGGTGACGAATATAAGGTGATGGGACTGGCGCCTTATGGCGAGCCGAAGTTTGTCCGGCAGATGAGCGGGCTGGTCGAGATTGCAAACAATGGAAAGTTCAAGCTGGACCTGCGCTACTTCCGCCATCACACCGCTAACGTTTCTTATAGCTGGAACAACTGCGCACCCGAGGTTGGCAAGCTCTATCGCGATGAAATGGCAGAGCTACTCGGGCCGCCGCGCGATCCTGACGCACCGCTCGAACAACGGCACAAGGACCTGGCGCGCTCCGCTCAGATTGTCTATGAGGAAGCCTTCTTTGCGCTGCTGCTGGCCTTGCACCGACGCTATCCGGTGCCGAACCTTGCGCTCTCCGGTGGTTGCGCCATGAATTCAGTGGCCAACGGCAAAGTTTATTTGCGCACGCCGTTTCGAAAAATGTATCTGCCCGCCGCGGCCGGTGACGCCGGTGGCGCGATCGGAGCGGCATGCGTCGTCCAGTCAAGACTGGACGACGCAGAAGATGGCAGATCGAAGATAGGAGATCAGCCTGCGGCTTCCCATCTTCCATCTTCCATCTTCCATCTCCCACGCCGTTTCCGTTTGGAAACGGCGTATCTCGGCCCGCATTTTTCAAATGACGAAATCGAGCATCTACTTGGTGTCCGCGGCTTGCTTCCATCTGCTGACTGTAGCCACGGCTCTATGAGCCGTGCACAAGAAGAAGAACGCGTCTCACAGAGACACGGCTACATCTCCGAGTTCCCCGCTTCGCCACTCGGTATCTCACCCCTTGCAGGCTTGCCTGCCGAACCAATCGACCCTGGCAAGCAGGCTTCCGGCTCGGAGGCGCCTACGACTCGGAGAGAGCGCTTGCCCTACAATTCTCATCTTCGCGTCGTGCGCATCGACGACAACGCCGAACTCTGCGAACGCACCGCGTGCGCGATCGCAGAAGGCCTTGTCGTCGGCTGGTTTCAGGGGCGAATGGAATGGGGCCCCCGCGCTCTCGGGAATCGTTCCATTCTATGCGACCCGCGCCGCGCCGACATGAAAGATATTTTGAACGCCAAGATTAAGCGTCGCGAATCGTTTCGTCCCTTTGCGCCATCCATATTGCGTGAAGCAGTTGGGGAATGGTTCGAACAGGAAGATGACGTTCCTTTTATGATGCAGGTCTTTCAAGTGCGCGAAGAAAAA
>Ga0209474_10002335_pt1 | contig 17623 bp, 16 predicted proteins | sample GraSoiAngelo_145_FD_185902 | JGI IMG/M metagenome (GOLD analysis project Ga0209474, IMG submission 185902) | Grasslands soil microbial communities from the Angelo Coastal Reserve, California, USA - 14_1009_05_20cm (SPAdes) (version 2) | ecosystem: Environmental > Terrestrial > Soil > Grasslands... | reverse complement strand
CCACGAACTCCGTCGCCGGATGGCTGCCGAGCAGGTCCTCGCCCGGGATGCCCATGCGGCGATCGGTCTGGGCGCCGGTGGAGTAGGCGATCTGGTGGTAGTGGGCGCGCAGGTCCTCGACGTCGACGTGCTTGCCGAGCTCCACGCCGCCGAAGAAGCGAAAGCGCGGATGGGCGGCGGTCTTGTCGAAGGTGGCGGTCACCGCCTTGATCTTCTGGTGATCGGGCGCCACGCCGGCCCGCACCAGCCCGTAGGGCGTCGGCAGCCGGTCGAGCAGGTCCACGTCGATGACGAGGTCGGTGCGCCGCAGCAGGTGCTCGGCGACGTAGAATCCGGCCGGCCCGGCGCCGACGATCGCCACGCGAAGCGGGCGCTCGATGGTGCCGGGAGCGGCCATCAGTGGCCCTGTTCCATGACGATGGTCTGCAGCGTGTCGACCTCGCCCTGGAAATGGTCGCGCTGCGCCTTGACGACGTCGCCGATCGTGACGATGCCGACCAGCTTGCCGCCATCCATGATCGGCAGGTGGCGGATGCGCCGCGTGACCATCGTGGAGCCGACCGCGCCCAGGTCGTCGCCCGGGGTGCCGAGGATGAGGTCGCGCGTCATGAGGTGGTTCACCAGCAGCCCGAAGACGGCCTCGTTCCGGGCGGCGGTCCGCACGATGTCGCGCTCCGACAAGACGCCGATCGGCCGGCGCGCGTCGTCGACGACGACCAGCGCGCCGATGTTGTGCTGGGCGAGCAGTCCGAGTGCCTCCCGGATCGACTGCTCGGCGCGGATGGTGACGACCTTGTCACCCTTGGTGGCCAGAATGCCGGCGATGTTCATGGGGGCCTCCTCCCGTCGGGTCCTCTCCCCCGAAAGCCCGACGCGCTGACCCGATCTTAACGCGATCGCGCCGGCCGCGCCGTGAGCAACGCGACCGCCGCCAGGACGCCGTAAGCGCCGGCCAGCGGCGCCGTCACGTGCATCGGCGCCGCCGCCGTCCACGGCCAGAAGACCGCGCCGGTCGGCAGCGGCGAGTGGACGAGCCCGCACAGCGTGGCCAGGCTCGTGACCGCGAAGACCACTGCCACCGCCCCCGGGCGCCGCTCGATCACGAAGACCAGCGCGGAGCCCCACAGCACCGCCGTGAGGATGAAGCCGTTGCCGAGGACGACGAGCGCCTGGTACGTGGCCGACGCCTCGCCGGCGAGCCGCGCGGCCGACGCGCCGAGCGCCGACAGCATCCCGCCCAGCTCGATGAGCACCACGGCGGCGGCGACGGGCACGAACGTGAGGGCGACGGCGGCGCCGTGGCGCCCGGGCGAGGCGAGAAACGCCTGGGCGGTGATCTCGAGCCCGACGAAGACGAGGATCGGCGCCACCGCGGCCTCCGGCAGCAGCCCGACCAGCACCGCCAGCGCGCCGACTGCGGCGCCGATGCCGATCACGAGGCCGGTCGCTAGCGTATAGCCGGCCCGGGCGCCCATGGCCTTGTAGGCGGGATGGCCGATATAGGGCGTGTTCTGGATCACGCCGCCGCAGAGCGCCGTCGCCACGGTCGCCGCCGCCTCCACCAGCAGGATGTCGCGCGTGCGGTACTCGTCGCCGGCAGCCAGCGCGCTCTCCGTGTTGTCGATCCCGCCGATGATCGTGAGCAGCGCGAACGGCAGCGCGATCGACAGGTAGGGCAGCGCGGTGTCGAGCGCGCCGGCCCAGGCCAGCGTCGGCCCGGGCAGCGCCAGCGCGAACCCCGCGCTGATGGCCGGCAGTGGCTGGCCGCCGCCGCCCAGCGCCGCCCTCAGCCAGAACACCGCGGCGCCCGCCAGCACGGAGGCGAACGCGGCCGGCGCGCCGAGCGGCATGCGGACGCCGCCGAGGAGGCCGAGCAGGAGCACGAACAGCGCGACGAGGCCGACCAGTGGGTCGCGGACGATCTTCAGCATCGGCAGGAACGCGATCAGGAGGATGGCGACGCCGGCGATCGAGCCCAGCAGCGCCGCGCGCGGGACCACGCGCCGGACCCAGTCGCCGGCGAACGCCAGCGCACACTTGGCCACGCCGATCGCCAGCGTGACGGCCATCGCGACCTTCCAGGCCAGCACCGGATCGCCGGTGGCGAGCTTCACCGGCCCCAGCACGGCGAACACCATCGCGAACATCGTCGGCGTGTCGATCCCGAACGGCATGGCGGTCACGTCGTCGCGGCCGCTCCGCCGCATGAGGCGCACGGCCATCACCGTGTAGGCGAGGTCGCCCAGGAGGACGCCCAGCGCGGTGCCCGGCAGCATCCGCCGCAGCACGAGGTCGCTCGGGAATCCGAAGACGCCGATCAGGAGCGTGGAGAAGATGACGAGAACGGTCGTGTTGTCGAGCGCGAGACCGAGAAACCCGTTGACGTCCCCCGCCGCCAGCCAGCGGGGCGGGCGGCGCCTAGCGGGCGCCGACGTCGGCGCTTCCGGCGGCGGCGAGAGCACGGACCAGGGCCCGCGCGCGGACGGCCAGCGCCGCACACCACGCCAGCTCGCCGCGGTGCTCGGCCACCTCGTGGTAGTCGAACTCCATCGGCTCGCTCAGCCGCGCGCCGAGCCGGAGCCGTGCGGCGTAGGAGCGACCCTCCCGCTCGTCACCGCTCTCGAGGATCACCTCGGCCCGCGGGTCCTCGCGCTTGCCGTGCGAGGTGAGGAAATTCTTGAGCCACCGCGCGACCTCGTCGTACGAGCCACCGGAAAACACGCGCGCGATTGTACCTTCTTTCGTCGCAGGGGCGAGCGCCGCTCCCCCCCTGCGACGCCACGAGCCTAGCGCCGGCGGCGTGCGCGGCGGCGGTTGCGCTGCCGCGCGGCACGCACGAGCTTGATGCGCCGGAAGAGCAGCCGGGCTAGCACTCGTTGTACCCGCAGGAGAGGCACTTCTTGCACCCCTCCTCGTAGACGAACGTGGCCTGGCCGCACTCCTTGCAGAGGTCGCCGATCCGGCGCTGCTCGGCGGCCTTCGCCGCCGGCGACGCCTCCGACGCCGGTTTGAGCTGCCCCGTGTGCTCGGCCAGCGTGCGGGCCAGGGCGTCGGGGAGCGAGAGCACCTTGCCCTTGCCGAAGCCGAGCGGCTGGGCGCCGCCGATGCGCGAGAGCTGGCTGATCACCTCTTCGAGCCGGCGCTGAGGCGACATCGGCGAAGGCAGCCTCAGCGTGAGCGAAATCAGGCGGCCCAGCGCCTCCGCCACCGCCATCGTGTCCGACCCGCCCTTGCCGACCTGCACGAAGACCTCGAAGGGCTCGGCGTCGTCGGTCTCGTTGACCGTGATGAACGCGGTGCCGATCGGGGTCTCGCTGCGGTACGTCCGTCCCGACAGGCTGTGCGGCCGCGGCTTGACGACCGAGGGCCCGGGGGACGGCGCGGCCTTGTCCTTCAGACCCACGTGGAGCACCTGCTCGCCCTTGCACCCGTCGCGGAAGACCGTGATGCCCAGGCAGCCGAGGTCCCACGCCAGGCGATAGGCGGCCGCCACGTCGTCCTCGCTGGCGTCGTTGGGGAGGTTGATCGTCTTGCTCACGCCGTTGTCGGTGTAGCGCTGGAAGGCGGCCTGATGGCGGACATGCCACTCGAAGCCGATCTCGTGCGACGTCTTGAACACGCGCGCGGCCTCCTCCGGCACGCCGGGGATCCCGTGCAGCGAGCCGCGCTTGGCGATCTCCTCCTTGAGCGCATCGGAGTAGAGGCCGCGGGCCCTGGCGATCTGCTCGAACGTCTCGTTGACGAACGTCAGCACACGCTCGCCGTCGGGGTTCTTCACGCGATGCTGGAAGGCGAGCGCGAAGATCGGCTCGATGCCGGACGAGCAGCCGGCGATCATCGAGATGGTGCCGGTCGGCGCGATCGTCGTGACCGTCGAGTTCCGCATCGGCCGGACCTCGCGGTAGATCGAGTGGCTCCAGTTCGGGAACGGCCCGCGCTCCTCGGCCAGCTTGGCGCACTGGTCGTGCGACTTCTCCTTGACGAACGACATGACGCGCTCGGCCAGCGCGATGGCCTCCGTGCTGTCGTAGGCAAGGCCCATCATGAAGAGGAGATCGGCCCAGCCCATGATGCCGAGGCCGATCCGGCGATTGGACTTCACCGTCTCGTCGATCTGCGCCAGCGGATACGGGTTCATCTCGATGACGTCGTCCAGGAAGCGCACCGCCAGCCGGGTCACGCGCTCCATCTCGTCCCAGTCGATCGTCCACTCCCCGTCCCCGCTCTGGCGGGCAAACTTCGACACGTTGAGCGAGCCGAGGTTGCACGCCTCGTTCGGCAGCAGCGGCTGCTCTCCGCACGGGTTCGTCGCCTCCACCACGCCGATCGAGGGCGTGGGATTGGCGGGACTGGCGTTGATGCGGTCGATGAAGACCATGCCGGGATCGCCGGTCCGCCACGCCGCCCGCACCATGCGCTCGAACACCCCGCGCGCGCTGAGGCGGCCGGCCATCACCCGGTTGTGCGGGTTGACGAGGTCGTACTCCTCGCCCTTCGCCAGGGCCTCCATGAACGCGTCCGTCACGGCGACCGAGATGTTGAAGTTGGTGATCCCGCCGTCGAGCTTGCAGTCGATGAACTCGAGGATGTCCGGATGGTCGACGCGCAGGATGCCCATATTGGCGCCGCGACGGGTCCCGCCCTGCTTCACGGCCTCGGTGGCGCTGTTGAAGACCTTCAGGAACGACACCGGTCCCGACGCCCGCCCGCCGGTGGACGCGACGAGGTCGTCCTTCGGGCGCAGGCGCGAGAACGCGAAGCCGGTGCCGCCACCGCTGTTGTGCGAAATGAAGCCGTTCCCGACGTATGCGTGCTTGGCGGGCACGGTCAGGTCGTAGACGCGACGAATGCCGGCGTCGCGGACCTCGTCCACCCGGACGAAGAAGATCTCGTCCGCGGCGAGGTCCCGGAAGAACGGCGGCACTGGCTGCCCACCGTCCAGCGCCCTCACCACGCGCTGCCAGGTCAATTCGCGGGGGCTCGCGACGCGGTTCAGGAGGTCGTCGAAGCGCTTCTTGGCCTCCCGCCGCTCGGCCGCCGGCAAGCCGTCGTACCACGCGCGCAGGCGCCCACGCTGGTTGGGAATCGTCTCGCCCTTGACGAAGATCTTCTTCTCGTCGACCGCAGCCAGGCGGGCGGCCTTGCGACCCCCGACGAAACCGATCTTCTCGCGGAACGTGCGGAACCCGCGCTTCGTGCAGACGGAGACCTGATACCTCTCATACCCCGACGGCCAGACATCCTTGCGCACCTGCGTCGGCACACCCAACGCGAGGAGCATGACCTGCAGCCCATCGGCGAGCCGCTGCGATATCGTCGTCAGCGTCAGATGCCCGTTGCGCCTGACACAGCCGTCGGCGGTGAAGAGCCCACGGATGAACCCGCACGCCACCTCTTCGCTGCTCCGCAGTACGATCTCGGGCACCTGCGCCTCGCGCGCGGAGGATTTCGCGATGCCGAGGAACTCGAACCAAGCCCTGATCTGGACGCCGAGGATCGCGACCTCGGATGCCCTCCTGGCTGTGTAACGACTGACCGCGGGGCGCTTGCCGAAGAGGCGGAGGCTCGTCTCCTCGATGCGTGCGACGACCTCTGGACTGTCGTCGCCCACGGTGAACCGGATCCCGTCACGGTGGTTCGACCCGTCACCGACGTAAAGCCCGATCAGCTCCGCCAGATCGGCGGTCAGCTCTCGGGGCAAGCGGTGCTCGACGGCCTCGAAGCTCGTGGTGTTCCGGCCGGCCTTCGGCTCGAACTCGAACTCGGGAAGCTTGGTCGTGCCTCCGATCCAGCCCCCGGGCTTCATGCACAGCCAGTCGCCTTTGCGCAGGTCGCGGATTCGGCGCCACTGGCAGGTCCCGTCCTCGGCGACGGCGAGGAGACGATGCTCGCCGGTCCCGACGATGCGGTACCCCCGACGCGTGCCTACCTCGAGGGCGCGCTGCTCACCGTTGTCGTGGAGAGCGCTGACGTGAAACGGCCCTTCATCGGTCGCGACCAAGCAGCCCTCTTCGACCGTAGCGAGGCGCCGCAGGCCGCCCGCCATTACGAGCGTCTCGCCGGCGAGACACTTGTGGATGATCGCCGCCGCCTTGACGGAGTCGAAGATCTCCTCCATCGAGTCCCCGACCGGCAGCACGTAGCACGCGGAGTACTGCAGGCCGTTGCCCTTGCCGGCGTTCATGAGAGTGGGCGAGTTCGGAATGAAGAACCCGTCCACCATCATGTCGTAGAAGGTCTCGGCCACTTCGCGCACCGCGGCCGGACTGCGGCCATAGCGCGCCTCGCCCGCGGCAATGGACTGGGCCACCCTCCAGCACATCTCCTCCGGCGTCTCGATCACGTCACCTTGCTCGTTCCGGAGGAGGTACCGCTCGCGGAGGACGCGAAGGGCCGGCTCGGTCCATGTGCCAACCTTCGGCGGGCGAATCTCAGACAGCATGCGCCACCTCCTAGATGTTGTGGTGCTTGCGATCTAACACCCGCTATCTAGCGGGCGTCAAGCAAAAAGGTATCCACAGGCGTCCCCCGGCGCTCCACCGCTTCTCCACCAGACCGTCCACGGCAGGGGCGGAGTGAATAGCCGCTCGCGTCGCCCGCCTTTATCGATATCCGCCGCTTCGCCGCACCGCGTCGATGCGGCCGGTACGTCAGTTCCGGGGAAAACGCGTGTTATCCTCGGGCCTGGATTCGCGATCGTGACGCTCACGGCACGCGCCATATTCGGAACAGGGAGACGCAGCATGCGGCTGGTCGGCCCTTCTGTGATTGCTGTGCTGTGGATGTTCGTCGCGGCGCCGCTCGTCGAGGCTCAGGTGCCGCCGCAGACGCCGACGCCCGTGCCCGCGCCCGTCACGCCGCCGCTGCCCCCGACCCCGACGACGCCCGAGACCGCGCCGATGACGCCGCCGCCCGGTGCCACCACGCCATTGCCGCCCGTGACTCCGCCCGCGGTGACGACACCTCCGCCGACGACGCCGCCGTCCACGACGACCCCCTCGATGACGGCGCCGCTGCCGCCGTCGCCCGCTCCCGTGGCCGGGCCCTCGCCGAATCCGACCGGTCCCGGCGATCGCACCGCGATGGCGCGCGTGCTGGGCCGCGCGCTGACCCAGGACGAGGCCGTCGCCATCGCGCTCGAGATCCAGCCGTCGATCCAGGCGACTCTGTTCGATTACCGGGCGGCGGCCTTCCGCGTCGATCAGGCCTTCGCGCCGCTGTTGCCGCAGATCACCGGAACCTGGAGCGGGCAGTGGGACCGCAACTCCTTCGCCGGCCAGACGACGACGGGGACCAACATCGCCACGCCGGTCACCACCTTCACGCAGAGCACCGTCGCCCGGATCTCCGGCTCGCAAGTCCTCTTCGACTTCGGCAAGACGTTCGCGTCCACCGATGTCGCGCGGCGGCTCGCCGAGCAGGCGCAGGAAAACGTCGAGCTGCAGCGCCAGCTCACGACCCAGACGGTGAAGGAAGCGTTCACGAACATGAACTTCGCCAGGCGCCTGATCCGGGTGCAGGAGCAGGCCCTCGACCGCGCCCAGCTGAACCTCCGCTCGTCGCAGGGCTTCTTCGAGGTCGGCACGCGGCCGAAGTCCGACGTCGTGCGCTCGGAGGTCGACGTGGCCAACGCGCGTGTGGCGTTGATCCAGGCGCGCAACGCCGAGCGGCTGGCGCGGGTCGCGCTCAACACGGCGATGGGCATCCCGGCCGACACCCCGACCGAGGTGCAGGACAACCTCGTCTACCAGCCGCTGACGATCGACCGCACGCAGCTCATCGCCAAGGCGCTGGCCCAGCGCCCGGAGCAGCGCCAGGCCAACCTCGTGGTCAGCCAGGCGGAAGCCCAGGCGCGCCGGACCGTCCGCGATTTCTTCCCCGACATCGTGGGCACCGGCTTCATCGGAGCCAACCGCGCCGACTTCAACACCGCCCACGGCCGGGCGGACTTCAACCAGATCTGGGAGGCCGCGCTGCAGCTGTCGTGGACGCTGTTCGACGGGGGCAACCGCATCGCGCGCTTCCGCGAAGCCAAGGCGAACGTCGACGGGGCGGTGGCGCGGATGAAGGCCAGCGAGCTCAACATCTCGCGCGACGTCGAGCAGGCCTTGATGAACGTGGACGAGGCCGACCAGCGGATCCAGGCCGCGCAGGTCGCCGTCGCCTCCGCCCAGGAGAACTTCCGTCTGGCCCAGGGCCGCTTCGACGCCGGCGTGGGCACGATCCTCGAGCTGACCGACGCCCAGCTCGCCCTCACCCAGGCCCTGAACACCGAGGCCCAGGCGCTGTCGGACTACCGGATCGCCGTGGTCAGGCTGGAGCGCGCCCTCGGCCAGCGGTAGGCCCGGAAATAAGCACCCGTGCAGCCGCGTCTAACCCCGTGATGAAGCGAATCGCTTCCCTCGTGGTCGTGGCGGCCCTGGTCGGGATCGGCGTCTGGGGCTATTTCTACGCCCAGAGTCGCGGGAACGCCCCGAAGTACCGGACCGGGCGTGTCGAACGGGGACCGCTCACCGCCGCCGTGTCCTCCACCGGCAACCTCAACGCCGTCATCACCGTGCAGGTCGGCAGCCAGGTCTCCGGTCAGATCAAGGAGCTGCTGGTCGACTTCAACTCTATCGTCAAGCGTGGCCAGGTCATCGCCCGGATCGATCCACAGATCTTCGAGGCCCAGGTCAACCAGGCCAGGGCCGACCTGGAGACGGCGAAGGCCGCGGTCCTCAACCAGACGGCGACGGTCGAGAAGGCACGGGCCGACCTCGAGAACGCCCGCGCGGCGCTCGCCCAGGGCAAGGCGCAGACGGCGAAGTCCGACGCGGCGATGGTCGACGCCAAGCGCATCTCGGACCGCAACAGCGAGCTCTTCCGCCGCGAGCTCGTCGCCCAGGCCGACCGCGACACCGCCGAAGCCAACTACGACCAGGCGACCGCGCAGTCGCAGGCCTCGCGCGCCAACGAGAAGGCGCTCGAAGCCGGCATCCAGGCCGCCCAGGCCCAGCTGCGCGTGCAGGAGGCGGGGCTCCAGTCGTCCCGGGCCCAGGTCGATCAGAAGCAGGCGGCCCTGAGCCAAGCCCAGACCAACCTGGACTACACGACGATCCGCGCCCCGGTTGACGGCGTCGTCGTCTCGCGCGCCGTCGACGTGGGCCAGACCGTGGCGGCCAGCCTGCAGGCGCCCGTGCTCTTCACGATCGCCCAGGACCTGACCAAGATGCAGGTCGAGGTCAGCGTGGACGAGGCCGACATCGGGCGCATCAGGCTCGAGGATCGCGCGACGTTCACCGTCGACGCCTTCCCGGGCCAATCGTTCGGCGGGGTCGTGACCCAGATCCGCAAGGCGGCCCAGGTAGTTCAGAACGTCGTCACCTACACCGTGATCGTGGCGGTCGCCAATCCGGGTGGCAAGCTGCTGCCCGGCATGACCGCGAACGCCAAGATGATCGTGGCCGAGAAGCCGAACGTCCTGAGGGTGCCGAACGCCGCCCTCCGCTTCCGCCCCGCGGGCGCCGACGCGGGGCCTGCCGCCGGGCCCACTGGGCCGGCCGCGGGCGGCGACGGGGGCCAGGGGCGCGGCCAGGGCCAGGGCGGCGGAGGCCGGCAGTCCGGGGAGCAGATGCGCGAGCGGCTCACCACGAGCCTCGGCCTGGACGCCCAGCAGCAGCAGAAGCTCGACGCGATCTTCCAGGACACGCGCCAGCAGATGGCGGCGCTCCAGGGCCTGCCCGACCAGGAGCGGCAGCAGCGCGGCCAGCGGATTCGCGAGGCGAGCCGCGTCCGCATTCGCGAGATCCTGACCGCCGAGCAGCGCGCGAAGTACGACGAGATCAGCGGCGGCGCGCCCGGCGCCGGCGAGTCGCGGCCGGCCACGCCCGGCCGGGTCTGGGTCGTCGACGGCGACAAGCTCAAGGCGGTGCCGGTCACGCTGGGCATCAGCGACGGCAGCGCGACCGAGGTGGTGCGCGGCGACCTCAAGGAAGGCCAGGAGGTCGTGGTGGGCCTGGCCGGCGGCGCGCAGAACCGTTCCGGCAGCGGCAGCGGCGGAAGCTCCCCGCGGCTTCGGCTCTAGGCAGCGCGGCGGTGGACTCCAGCGCGATCATCGCGACCGAGGGGCTCGCGAAGGACTACGTGCTCGGGCCTCACGTGGTGCACGCCTTGCGCGGCGTCTCGGTGGCGATCGATCCCGGCGAGTTCGTCGCCGTCATGGGGCCGTCCGGCTCCGGGAAGTCGACGTTCATGAACCTGCTCGGCTGCCTCGACACCCCGACCGCCGGCCGCTACTGGCTCGACGGCCGTGACGTCGCCGGCTTCGGGCGCGACGAGCTGGCCCGCATGCGGAACGCGAAGATCGGGTTCGTGTTCCAGATGTTCAATCTCTTGCCGCGCACCAGCGCGCTGGAAAACGTCGAGCTGCCCCTGCTCTACTCGGGCCTGCCGGCGCGCGAGCGCCGCCGGCGCGCCCGCGAGCGGCTGGCCGCCGTCGGGCTCGCCGATCGCGAGCACCACCACCCGAGCCAGCTCTCGGGCGGCCAGCAGCAGCGCGTCGCCATCGCCCGCTCGCTCGTCAACGAGCCCTCGGTCATCCTGGCCGACGAACCGACCGGCAACCTCGACACCCGCACGAGCGTCGAGATCCTCGCCCTGCTCCAGCGGCTGAACCGGGCGGGTCTCACGATCGTGCTCGTCACCCACGAGCCTGACATCGCGGGCTACGCGGGCCGCGTCCTCACGTTCCGCGACGGCCGGCTGCTTGGCGACGAGCAACGGGGGGCTCCGCTCGACGCCGCCGCCGCCCTGGCGGCGCTGCCGGCCGACGAGGAGGCCGTCGCGTGACCGCCGGGCTGCAGTCGATCCGGATCGCGCTGCGCTCGCTGCGCGTCAACAAGCTGCGCAGTGCGCTGACGATGCTCGGCATCATCATCGGCGTCGGCGCGGTCATCACCATGGTCGCGGTCGGCGCCGGCGCGCAGGCCCGGGTGGCCGAGCAGATCCAGAGCCTCGGCTCGAACCTGATCATCGTGCTCTCGGGGTCGGTGACCTCCAGCGGCCTGCGCATGGGCACCGGCTCGCAGCTCACCATCACCGAGGACGACTCGTCCGCTATCGCGCGCGAGATCCCCGCCGTCCAGGTGTCGGCGCCGATGGTGCGAGGCAACACCCAGGTCGTGTTCGGCAATCTCAACTGGTCCACGGCGATCCAGGGCGTGACGCCCGACTACTTCGAGGCGCGCGACTGGGCGGTCATCGACGGCCGCGGCATCAGCCCCGAGGACAACGAGGGTGCCGCCAAGGTCGCCCTGGTCGGCCAGACGACCGCGCTCAACCTGTTCGGCGATGTCGATCCGCTCGGGCAGATCATCCGGATCAAGAAGGTGCCGTTCACGGTCGTCGGGCTCCTCGACCGCAAGGGCCAGAACTCGTACGGCCAGGACCAGGACGACATCATCCTGGTCCCGATGTCGAGCGCCAAGAAGAAGGTCCTCGGCAAGAGCAACTCCAACCCGCGCGCCGTGGGGTCGATCTCGATCAAGATCCGCCCCGGGGAGGACATGGGCGAGGCCGAGAGCCAGATCCGCGAGCTGCTGCGACAGCGCCTGCAGCCCTATCAGGACGACGACTTCTGGCTGCGCAACCTCTCGGAGGTGCTGCAGACGCAGGAGGAGTCCTCCAAGGTGATGACCTATCTCCTCGCCGCGATCGCCTCGGTCTCGCTGCTGGTCGGCGGCATCGGCATCATGAACATCATGCTGGTCTCGGTGACCGAGCGGACCCGCGAGATCGGTCTGCGCATGGCCGTCGGCGCGCGCGGCCGCGACATCCTCGGGCAGTTCCTGATCGAGGCCGTCACGCTCTCGCTCATCGGCGGCCTGGTGGGGATCGCCGCCGGGCTCGGAGGCGCCGAGGCGCTCAGCTACTTCGCGGAATGGCGCACGCTGGTGGCGCCGGAGGCCATCGCGCTGGCATTCGGCTTCGCGGCCGCCGTCGGTGTGTTCTTCGGCTTCTATCCCGCGCGCAAGGCCGCCCGCCTCGATCCCATCGAGGCGCTGCGCTACGAGTGACCGGTCGCGCGCTCAGGCGGCCCGGCCCACGGCCCGCGCCAACGCCCCGTCGAGATAGATTTCCTCGAGGCCCCGGGCCCAGTACCCGAGCGCGGCGCGAGTGCTCTGGGTCGTCTCCCGGCCGGTGGCGACCAGCGGCCCGCCGTCGACCGGCCCGAAGACGATCCAGCCTTCCCAGCGGCCGCCCTCGAGTTCCTCACCCCAGGCCTCGACGGTCCAGGCCTGGCCGCGCCGCGTCAGCGGCCGCTGGAACGTGTGGATGTGCTCGGCCATGCCGGTGGGGCGTTGCAAGGCACGAGCCTGCGAGCGGCGCTCTGCTATCGTGAGGACCGATGCCTCGCAGCCGAACCCTCCATAAGAAGGGGCCCCGCCGCACCCCGCCGCCGGCGCGTCGCGTCGGCAAGGCCACCGAGGCGGAGACGCGCCTGCTCGCGCTCGCTCGCGAGCTGGCCGAGTTGCCGGCCGACGCGACGTTCGCCGACGTCGTGGGCCGGCTCGGCGATGCCCACGGGCCCGACGCGCCGCTGCCGCGCGCGCTCGCCCAGGCGTGGCTGCGCGGGCGAAGCGACAAGACCTCGGTGCTGGCGCTCGCGTGGGCGCGCGAGCAGGTGCGGCTCGCGCTCGAGGAGCGATTGATCCGGGCTCCGGCCCTCGGCGCCGCCGCGGCCGATCCCGCCACGCGGGCGTGGCTGCTGCTGGCCGCCGCCGAATCGATCGCCCACGAGCCGCCGGCCGCTGTCGCCGATCGCCTGCGCGCGCTGCTCGAGTTCACCGGTCAGGCGCCGACTCCGGTCTGAGCGCCGCGGCCGCCAGGCGCTCGAGCATCGTCGTCGCCGGGAAGTCGACGAAGCCGAGCATCAGATCCGTCGCGCCCGCCCTCTCGTACTCGGCGAGGCGCGCGACAACCGCGCCGGCGTCGTCGATCAGGGCCGTCCGCAGCAGCGGATCACCGGGCCCGAGCGCGCGCTCGGCGCAGAAGCGGCGTATCCACGAGTCCCGCTCGCCGCTGGACTCCACCACTGCGACGTCCAGCTCGACCGAGCGTCGCACGTCGCCCGGCCGGCGGCCGCCGCGCTCCAGCAGGCCATCGAGGTGCGCCGAGAGCCCGGCGAACTGCTGAGGCGTCACGTAGGACGCCTCCCAGCCGTCGGCAAGCCGGGCGACGAGCGCGAGGGCGCGGGGCCGCATGGCGGCGATCCACAGCGGCGGACCCGGGCGCTGGAGCGGGAGCGGCGCCAGCCGAGCGGCGCGCAGGCGAAAGACGGGCCCGTCGGTGCTCACGCTGTCGCCGCGCCACAGCGCGCGCACGATCGCCAGCGCCTCGCCAACGGCGGCCACCCGCGCGGCGCCCGCCGGATAGCGGATGCCGTGGCGCTCCCAGGCCGCACGCGCCGCCGCGTCCTCGGTCCCGATCGCCACCCGCAGGTCCAGGCGTCCGCCCGAGAGATGATCGACCGTGACCGCACGCTTGGCGAGCCAGGAGGGATGATGGGCGGCCGGATCGAACGCGTACGTCACTGCGGGGCCGATGCGGGCCCGCCGCGTCACCGCCGCCAGCGCACCCAGCATCGTCCAGCCGTCGTGGGTGAAGTCCCACAGGCCGTCGCCGTACGTGATGCGCGCGTAGCCGAGGGCGTCGGCCGCCCGCCAGAAGCGATCCACCGCGGCGACGTCGGTGGACCAGGTCTGCACGCCGAGCGCCAGCACGGCGTCGAGCATCGGCGACGACCGCCGGCCTGTCAATTTGAGTGGTAGAGTGGGCGCGATGCCGGCTCGCCTGTCGCTCGCGCTCGGAGGCCTGGCGCTCGTCTCGCTCGCGGCTCTCCTCCTCGCTCCGCTGCTGGCCGTCGCCGAGACGCCGGCCGAGCAGGCGCGCGCGCTGGTGGCGCGCTACCACGAGGATCCGACCACCATCGAGCGCGCGCGCGACCTGCTGGAGGCGGCGCTCGCCCGCGAGCGCCAGCCGGACACGCTGGTGACGCTGTCCTTCGTCTATTTCCTCATCGGTGAAGTCCGCGCGACGACCGCCGACGACAAGCTGGCCGCCTACGACAAGGGGCGGGAGATCGGCAAGCGCGCGGTCGAGCTGGCGCCCAGGAATCCCGAGGCCCACGTGTGGTACGGGATCAACACCGGCCGGTGGGGCCAGACCAAGGGCATCATGCGCTCACTGTTCCTGCTGCCGACCGTGCGCGAGGAAGTCGACGCGACGCTCGCGCTCGACCCGCGCAACCTGCGCGCCCTCGCCCTGTCCGGCAACGTGTTCTTCGAGGTGCCGCGCATCGCCGGCGGGGACCGCGAGAAGGCGGAGCAGCAGTTTCGCAAGGCGCTCGAGATCGATCCCCACTTCACGGTGGCCCGCATCGACCTCGCCCGCGTGCTGATCGCCACCGGGCGCCAGGCCGACGCCCGCCGCGAGCTGCAGCGCGTGATCGACGAGCGCCAGCCCAACAGCATCGCCGACTGGACCGTCAAGGACCTGCCACGGGCCCGCGAGCTGCTCGAGTCGATCAAGGGCAAGTAGCGATCGCGGAGGTCATCCGGCGGCTGCGGCGCACGCGGTCTGCCTGGAATCCGACGGCGCTGGCCGAGGTGGCCGACACCAGCGGCGATCCGTTCCGCGTGCTCATCGCCTGCATCCTGTCCCTGCGCACCCAGGACACGACGACGGGCCCGGCCGCGGCGCGCCTGTTCGCGGTGGCGGCGACTCCGGAGAGCATGCTGCGCCTGCCGGCGGCGCGCATCTCGAAGCTGATCTATCCGGTCGGCTTCTATCGCACGAAGGCGCGCGTCATCCTCGGGATCTGTCGCGACCTGCTCGAGCGCTTCGGGGGCCGCGTGCCCGACACGATCGACGACCTCCTGACGCTCAACGGGGTCGGCCGCAAGACCGCCAACTTGGTCGTCACCATGGGCTTCGGCAAGCCCGGCATCTGCGTGGATACCCACGTCCACCGGATCTCCAACCGCCTGGGTTACGTGCGCACGCGCACGCCGGAGGCGACCGAGATGGCGCTGCGGGCCCGGCTCCCGCGGCGGTTCTGGATCGGCTACAACGACCTGCTGGTCGCCTTCGGCCAGAACGTCTGCGCACCGATCTCGCCGCGGTGCTCGACCTGTCCGGTGCGCGCGATCTGCCGGCGCGTGGGCGTCACGTCCTTTCGTTAGTGGGGGGCCCCGACATGGCCCCCACACCCCCATTGCTCTCACCCCGCCCCGGCTCCGCCGTGGCGCGTCTCGTCGATGTGTTTGGCTATGCGCGCCGCAGCCGGCGCAGCGCGGCGAGGTTGCGGCGGTCGGCCACCGGCTCCGGCTCCTTGGGCGTCTCCAGCACTTTCGGGACCGCGGCGAACCGCCGGTCGTTGAGGAGCGAGCGGAAGGGCGCCAGGCCCAGCTCGCCACGGCCGATGTGCTCGTGGCGATCGAGGCCGGAGCCGAGCGGCGCCTTGGCGTCGTTGAGATGGAACGCGAGCACGCGCTCGAGGCCCACGGCCTGCGCGCACTCGGCGATCGCCGCCTCGTAGCCGATCGCCGTCCGCACGTCGTAGCCGGCGGCGAACAGATGACAGGTGTCGAGACACACGCCGAGCCGGCGCGGGCGCCCGGCGCGGTCCAGCAGCGCGCCCAGCTCGCCCAGCGTCCGGCCGAGCCCGCCGCCGGCGCCGGCGGTGTTCTCCAGCGCGATGCGCACCCGATAGCCGCGCGTGCGGCGCAACGCTTCCCTCACCGCGTCCGCCACGCGCCCCAGCCCCCATTCGATGCCGGCGCCCAGATGCGATCCCGGGTGAATCACCACGCAGCCGAGCCCCAGCGCCTCGCCGCGCTCGAGCTCGTCGGTGAACGCATCGACCGCCTGGCGCCAGGCCGGCGGCGCCGGGCTCGCCAGGTTGATGAGATAGCTCGCGTGGGCGAACACGGCCGCGATGCTGCTGGCCCGGCGCGCGGCCCGAAACGCGCGCGCCTCGTCGTCGCCGAGCGGCCGCGCCGCCCACTGCCGCTGGTTCTTGAGGAAGATCTGAACGGCGTGACAGCCGAGCGCCTGACCCCGCTCGAGCGCCAGCGGCAGCCCCCCGGCGATCGACATGTGCGCGCCGAGCTCGTCGGCCGCCCGGGACATCTCAGGTGGTGGTGACGCCCACGCCCGTCACCAGCTGGCCCAGCCGGCGCTGGCGGTAGGCCCAGAGCGCCCGCAGCTGGCGGTGCACGAGAGCCGCGTGCGCGAGACGGCCGAGGCGCCCGAACGGCAGGCCGTACGTCACGCGGTCCTCGACCCAGGTACCGCCGCCCTCCTCGAGGAAGAGGTGCCGGTGCTCCCACCGCGCCCACGGGCCGCGCACCTGCACGTCGACGAAGCGGTGGGGCGGATCGTACTCGCGGATGTAGCTCCGCCAGCGCAGCGGGATGCCGAGCCACGCCAGGCGGAAGTCGAGCACCGCGCCGGCCGCCAGTTGCGTGACGGGCGTCAGCAGGCGCACCCGGAAGCGCCGCGGCGTGAGCCACGCGAGATTGCGCGGATCGGCGAAGACGGCGAAGATCTCGGCGCGGGGCCGCGCCAGCCAGATGCGGGCTTCGAGGACGTGATCGGCCATGCGGGTCCGTCGAGGAGCGACGCGCGGGCTATGATAGGCAGGTGCCCGCACTCAGTCAAACACGCGCGTACGCGGCGCTGTTGCTGATCGCGACGCTGTGGGGCACGTTCCCGGCCACCGGCAAGCTGGCGGTGCAGGATTTTCCGCCGGGCTTCCTCACCGCCGTCCGCGCGGTCATCGCCTCGACGTTCCTGGTGCTGCTGCTGCTGCGCTCGGGCGCCGAGACGATCCGCGGCCTCGGTCCCGGCAGCATCCGCGCCTTCGTCGTGCTCGGCGTGTCCGGCCTGGTCCTGTCGACGCAGCTCTCCTACGTCGGCTACGCCTACACGACGGCGGCCAACGCGGCCATCCTGCAGGCGGCCACGCCGGTGCTGGTGGCGCTCGGCGCCCGCGCCTATCTCGGCGAGCGGCTGCGCCGGCGGCAGCAGGCCGGCGTGGCGGTCTCGGCGCTCGGCGTGCTGGTCGTCGTCACCGACGGTCGGTTGTGGGCGCTACGCCTCGAAGATCTGCGGGCCGGGGACTTCATCACGCTGGCGGGGCTGGTCGCGTGGATGACCTACACGGTGTACGGCAAGCGCGTCGTCTCCACCCACTCGCCGGCGCTCACCACCACCGCGGCGTACGTCGCCGGCACCTGCGTCCTCGTGGCCGAGGCCGTGCTCACGGCCCCGCTGTTCCCGCGACCGGCGCTGACCTCCACGCGCGCGTGGATCGTCGTGGTCTACCACGCGTTTCTCGGCGCCGTCGCGCACATCTGGTGGTATCGCGCGGTCGACCGCGTCGGCGCGAGCCGGGCGGCGGTGTTCATGAACGTCACGCCGATCGTGGGCGTCGCGCTGGCGGCTGCGCTGCTGCACGAGCCCATCGGCATCTGGGAAGTGGTGGGGACGCTGCTGGTCCTCGCCGGCGTGGCGCTGACGACTACGAAGATGGGGGCCCCGGATGGCCCCCAGGCCGCGAATTAGATCTGGGGGCCCC
>Ga0209474_10002330_pt1 | contig 17644 bp, 15 predicted proteins | sample GraSoiAngelo_145_FD_185902 | JGI IMG/M metagenome (GOLD analysis project Ga0209474, IMG submission 185902) | Grasslands soil microbial communities from the Angelo Coastal Reserve, California, USA - 14_1009_05_20cm (SPAdes) (version 2) | ecosystem: Environmental > Terrestrial > Soil > Grasslands... | reverse complement strand
TCTACTACGTGGCGACCGGTTTGATCGGTGAGTTGCACGGACCCGATACTGGTGTCGGCGGGGCGAGGCCGTTCGAAATCATTTCGGCACGCGGAGTCAGCGGCAGTTCGTTCACGGATTATATGAATTCACAAAATCTGGCCGGGATCAGCTTCAGTGAACATCGCAGCGGTCCGGTTGGCGGCAGTTCTTTGCGAATCGACCCGTCGGCAACAGGGAATTTGACTGCAATTAACATTTACGGGCTGGCCGAGATGAATCGCCAGTTGCGAGCGAATTGATCGCACGAAGCAAACGCGGAAAACAGGAAATGTTCTTCAAATGCTACGGCAGCTCCTCGATCGCTGCGCAATTTGCCCGCGGTATCGGACCCGCTGGAATTGTTTCGAGCTGGACGCCAGATGTAACGCGGTTCAAGAGCGAGCATAGTTAATACCTTATTTATTGAATTGCAAAAGATCGGCATTTACGGCGGCACTTTCGATCCGGTGCATCACGCCCACTTGATTCTGGCGCGAGCCGCTTTAGAAAAATTCGCGCTGGAAAGAATTGTTTTTGTTCCAACGCGCCTTTCCCCGCATAAAAACGCTTCGGTTGCGGCCCCCGAAGTCCGTTTGGATATGTTGCGAGCTGCGATTGAAGATGAAGCGCAGTTCGAGATCGATGATTGCGAACTGCAACGCGACCCGCCCTCCTACACCATCGATACCGTCGAGAAGCTGCATCAAAGATATTCGGGCGCGCATTTATTTTTACTGATCGGTGACGATAACCTTGCCGGGTTGTCGAGTTGGCGAGGTTTTGAGGATTTGCGCCAAATGGTAACATTCATCGTTCTGCCACGCGCATTCACCCCGGTCGCCCACGAATATCTGAGTGTGGATCGGCGCATCGATATTTCCGCAACCGAAATCCGGAACCGAATCGCGGGCGGCCGTTCAATTCATTATCTGGTTCCGAACTCGGTGGAACAGATCATTCGCGCGCGCGGACTTTATCGGGAGGTAGAAAAATAGATTCCGCAATACTAGCCAAAATCTGCGGCGAGCTTGCTTCGAACAAGAAGGCGGAAGACATCATCGTCCTGGATTTACGCGGGATTTCCACCTTCACCGACTTTTTTGTTATTTGCTCGGGAACCTCCGAACCGCATTTGAAGGCAATTGCCGGTGAAGTAGAGACAAAGCTAAAACAGGATCACAACATTCGCGCGACCGCCATCGACGGATTTCCCGCCAGCCAATGGATCGTGCTCGATTATCTCCAGGTAATTGTCCATGTCTTCCATCAGGCCAAACGCGACTTTTACAGTCTCGAAGACCTTTGGAGCGACGCCCCATGCGTGGAATGGGACTCGGCGCAGTCCCCGCGCGCGAGCTGAGCTGTCGCGGCAGTCGTGCCGGCTGCATTGGTGAAAACGGCGGCCGGAAACCTCCGGTCCTTGTTCGCAGGCGGCACGCCTGGCACTACAGTGTCGGTTCTTCCGATCTCTTACGGCGACCTCTTCGGTGATGCTGAGGTTGGGGCCGACGCCGCGGGAGACGGGGAACTAACTTCGCCGGGCTTCACGCTCAGCAACTCGACTTCGAAAATGAGGGTCGAATTTGGTCCAATATCGCCGCCCGTTCCACCTGGGCCGTAAGCGAGGTTTGATGGAATGAAAAGCTGATATTTCGCGCCCGGTTTCATTAATTGGAGCGCTTCCGTCCAACCTTTGATGACGCGATTAACCGGAAAAGTCGCCGGCTCGCCCCGCTTGTACGAACTATCAAACTCGGTGCCGTCGATCAAAGTTCCGCGATAATTCACCTCCACGGTGTCGGTTTCTTTTGGCGGCGTCCCGTTCCCCTCTTTTTCTACTTTATATTGCAAACCACTGGCCGTCGTTTTTACGCCGGGTTTCGCCTTGTTTTCAGCGAGAAATTTCTCACCTTCCTTGGTGTTCTTTTCCGCCGCCTCTTTGTTAGCCGCTGCCGTTTTTTCTCTCATGTCTTTCGAAAACTGCGTCATCACCTGGCGCACTTCCTCGGGACTCAGGAGCGGCTTCACCCCGCTCAGTCCATCTTTCACACCCGCGGCAAGCACGTCGCTATTAATCTCCATTTTTTGCTTTTGGAAAGTCATCCCGATGTCGAGCCCGATGCTGTAACTTACTTTATCTTTTGCATCCTTGAGCGCGGGCCGATCTTCCGCAAATGCAGGGGCTGCCAAGGTTGCCAGGGTGATGCAGATTAGGAGATTTTTCATAAAGTGGAAGCGCCAAAAGCGGCGCGAAATGAAGTCCGGCACGCTAGAGAAGAAAGTGAACGCGTCAAGCTGTCAGCTGGCCGTAAGTCTAACCATCATAATGCTGGCCAATTCGTTCCTTCACGCCGCGGTCGACATTTCTTCGGCCGATGCGCAACGGATCGGCAAACGGATTTGGCAAAATGAATGTGGCGGGACAATCTCCGGGCTGACCTCATGGAATGTAGGCGAAAACTTCGCGTCCCTCGGCATCGGCCACTTTATCTGGTACCCCAAAGGCCAGCGCGGCCCCTTCGACGAAAGTTTTCCAAAGCTTGTTCGCTTTGTTTCTGCCCATGGCGCCAAATTACCTCAATTTCTTCTCGCCGAGCGCGACACTTTCTGCCCATGGAATTCCCGTGCCGAGTTTCAGGAAGCAATCGACTCCCCGAAAATGCAACAACTGCGCCAGTTTCTCGTCGATACCATCGATCTCCAAGCCCAGTTTCTGATCGCACGCCTGCAAGATGCCTTACCCAAAATGGTCGCCCAGGCCGCTGATCGCGAAAATGTGCGACTCCAATTCGGTCGCGTCGCTTCCAGCGCTCAGGGCTGTTACGCGCTGGTGGACTACGTAAATTTTAAAGGCGAAGGCACACTCGCGACCGAACGTTATCAGGGTCAGGGTTGGGGTCTGCTCCAAGTCCTGGAGAATATGCACGGCACGCAATCCGCGCTCGACGAATTCGCTGCGTCGGCCAAGACTGTCCTTCGCCGGCGGGTTGCAAATTCGCCGCCGGAACGCGGCGAAGCTCGCTGGATGGCTGGCTGGCTCGCGCGAGTGGACGGATACGCGAAATGACAAAATGTTTTCCCAAGCTGACCGTCGCAAACGCGATTTTGTTCTTCGCCATCTCGGCTGTTGGGCAATTTGGTCAGCCCAAAAGCGGTTTGCAGCCGATGCGTAGCGCGGTCGACTTGATTAAGAAGCAGGCGCCGCTCCAGGTGAATCAGGCGCTGCTGGCAAAAATTTCTCCGGATGAGGTCCACCTCATTGTTTCTCTCGCAAAACAACGCGCCTACCTCATGGTAGCTGAGGAAATCGTGATCGATTCCCCGATTTCATCGGGCAAACGCGGCCACAGTTCGCCCAGCGGCAGCATGCACGTCATGGAAAAAGATCCGAACCATTACTCGTCTCTTTACGGTGACTTTGTTGATAGCTCCGGGCGCATCGTTCGCGCGGGGGTGAGCATGCATATCGATGCCGCGCCGAGCGGAACGCATTTTCAGGGCGCCGCCATGAAATGGTTCATGCGTCTTACGGGTGAAGGCGTCGGTATGCACGTTGGAATTTTGCCCGGGTACCCTGCCTCGCACGGCTGTATTCGCATGCCCTCCGATGGCGCAAAATTATTTTACGATCACGTCAAAGTCGGCACCCCCGTGGAAGTACAGCCGGCGTTTAATCCCGTCATCCCGAGTGCCTTCGAGGGATCCCGCCATGAAAACTTCGAGGTGACGCATCGGGACCCCCGACTTCGCTCGGGATGACGGCTTCATAACTACATCACCCTCCGCCGCAGCAGATCGAAGGCACGCTGCGCAACCAGCTGCTTGAAGGTTTCGCGATCGCTCGGGAAAAAGAACTTCTCCCACCGCGTCGGCTGATTTTCCGAACTCAATCCCACGAAGACAGTCCCGACTGGTTTCTCTTCGCTACCACCCGACGGCCCCGCGATTCCCGTGGTTGCGATTCCGTGTGTTGCACCGGTTCGTATCCGCAGTCCTTCCGCCATCTCAGTCGCGACGTGCTCGCTTACGGCGCCAAATTTCTCGATCGATTCGCGTGAAACACCGAGGGTGCGAATCTTTTCTTCATTCGAATAGGTAACGTAGCCCGCGACAAATACTTTCGAGGCACCGGGAACATTGGTGACTTGATCTGCCAGAAAGCCGCCCGTGCATGACTCGGCCAGCGCCAGGGTTTGCTCCCGTTCCGAGAGCAACCGGACAAGAACGGCCGCCAGAGTCTCATCGCTCGCGCTGAAGATCGCGTTATCCAGCTTTTCGCGAATAATTTCCTCCGCCTGCGCGACTGCTACAGCGCTACCGATAACGCGTACCTCAACTTCACCTGGACGCGCACAATAACCGAGCTCGATTTCCGGAATCGCCAGAACCAGATCACCAATTTTTTTCTCAATGATGGATTCGCCCATGTTGGCAATGCGAAAAGCTCGCATCGCATCTTTTTTTGATTCGGCGGTGATCCGATACAAAACCGGCGCGACGAAATTGCGGAACATCGGCTGCAACTCGCGCGGCGGGCCCGGCAGTAAAAACAAGTGCGGCGATGGAACCGCTGGATTGATATTCGCCGGCAAATAGAGGCCGGGAGCAGTCCCGTTCTCGTTAGCCAAAACGTCCGCTCCGACCGGGACCAAGGCTTGCCGCCAGATCCGTTTCGTAGTTGGTATTCGGCGCGCCGCCAGCCGGCTGCGGATCGTTTCCCTGACGATTGCGTCTTCGAGAAGCGGCAACTGCAAATAGCCGGCCACCAGTTCGCGGGTGATGTCATCGCTCGTCGGCCCAAGCCCGCCCGTCACAAAAACAATCTCGGCCCGTGAGGAAACATCAGCTAGCGTGCTCTCAATCGCATCGCCATCGGGAATCGCGCGCTGTTCGTCGATACGAAGCCCAAAATGAAAAATCTCGCGTGCGATGAAGGCAAGATGGGTATTGAGCACGTCACCGAGCAGGATTTCCGTTCCAGTATTGATGACGATGACGCGCATGTGACAAGGTAACAAGGTGACTAGTTAAAAGAGTTACAACGTTACAACGGAGAAGCCGAGTGGCTAACGCCGAGCTTCTCTACAGGCTTGAGGGCTGCGCACAAATACAACGGGCAAGATGCCCGTTGCCCCCACAGCCAGGATGGCTGTGCTACAACGGCGGGCTCGCAGGAGCTCGCCCCTCCAGTACAGAATGATAGCCGCTCGAAGGTTTGCGGTTACCCCGATGTAACCTTGTAACGATTTAACTTTTTAACGGGGGCCGAAGGCCCATTACGCCGCGTCCTTATCCTGCTTTTTGCGAATGAGAGGAAGCTTCTTCCCCTCTACGACCGCGCGATTAATCGTGACTTCGGCAATGTCTTCACGGCTTGGCACGTCATACATGATCTCGAGCATGATGCGCTCGAGCATCGATCGCAATGCGCGCGCGCCCGTTCCCTTTGTCACGGCCTGCGCCGCCAGTGCCTTCAGCGCGTCCTTTGTTACCGACAATCGCACATTCTCCATCGAGAAAAGTTTTGTGTACTGTTTCACCATCGCATTCTTGGTGTCGGTCAAAATCGCGACCATCTCTTCCTCAGTCAGCGCGTCCAGCGCGGCCACGACCGGCAAACGGCCGATGAATTCGGGAATCATGCCAAACGCCAGCAAATCTTCCGGTTCGACCCGTCTCACCGCCTCCCGCGCCAGTGCCGCCTCTACTTCCAATGTGGGACTGCCGAAACCCATCACCTTTTGGCCGATGCGTTTTTGCACGATCTTATCGAGGCCGACAAATGCGCCACCGCAGATGAACAGAATCTTTTCGGTGTTCACCTGGATGTATTCCTGGTGCGGATGCTTGCGCCCTCCTTGTGGCGGAACGTTGCACGTGCTGCCTTCAAGAATTTTCAACAACGCCTGCTGCACGCCCTCGCCGCTGACATCGCGCGTGATCGAAACGTTGTCGGTTTTGCGACCGATTTTGTCGATCTCGTCGATGTAAACGATGCCAATCTCGGCCCGTTTTACGTCGTAGTCCGCATTTTGCAGCAAACGCAGAATAATGTTTTCGACGTCTTCACCGACATAGCCGGCTTCGGTCAGCGTGGTCGCGTCGGCAATGCAAAAGGGAACATCAAGAATTTTTGCCAGCGTTTTGGCCAGCAAAGTCTTGCCCGACCCGGTTGGGCCGATCAGCAAAATATTGCTCTTCTCGATTTCGACGTCGGCAAATGGATCGGGCTGGAAAGCAGCCGATGAATCGGAGAGCGCGCCGGTCTGCATGACCCGCTTGAAATGGTTATGGACCGCGACCGAAAGAGTTTTTTTCGCGATGTCCTGGCCAATGACATATTGATCGAGCGATCGGCGAATTTCCGCCGGTTTGGGCACCCGAATGGTAGAAGACTGGCGCCGGGCGTCTTCGTTCAGCTCCTTATCGAGGATGCTTTTGCAAACATTGATGCAACTGTCGCAAATATAGACCCCGGGACCGGCGATCAGCTTCCGCACTTCGGCATGGCTCTTCCCGCAGAAAGAGCACATCGTGAGGTTCGAAGCCCGTGCCATAAGAGCGCTACCTTTTAAGCAGCTTCTATTCCCCGAGTCTGCGGGGTAACGCGGCCTCCGCCACGGCTACATTTCGGTCCGCTCCGTCTCCGCCCGCGCCATCGAGGAGCTTCGCTTCCTTGCGCGATTTGATCACCTCATCGACCAACCCGTAGTCCCTCGCTTCCGCCGCCGACATGTAATAATCGCGGTCGGAATCCAACCGGACCTGTTCCTCGGATCTGCCCGTATGCTGTGAGATGATTTTGATCAGGCGCTTCTTCAACTTGAACATGTAATCGACCTGGCGCTCGACATCGCTGGCCTGTCCCTGTGCGCCACCCGACACCTGGTGAATCATGATGTCGGAATTCGGCAGGGCGAAACGTTTGCCTTTGGTTCCGGCGCACAACAAGACGGCGCCCATACTTGCCGCCATGCCGAGGCAGTAGGTCGTCACATCGCAGGTGAGAAACTGCATCGTGTCATAAATTGCCAGCCCGGCGGTGACGGAGCCGCCCGGTGAGTTGATATATAGGTTAAGGTCCTTTTTTCCATCCTCCATTTGCAGGAAAAGCATCTGGGCTATGACCAGATTCGCGATGTGATCGTCGATCGGTGTGCCTATGAAAATGATCCGGTCCTTGAGCAGCCGTGAATAGATGTCGTAGGCGCGCTCCCCTCGGCCGGTCTGCTCGACCACCATGGGGACCAGCACACTTTGGGAAATATTTTTACTTAATTCGCTCATCAGTTTTTATAGTTTCTTTTGCTCCGGCTGCCGCCGTTTTGACGTTAACATTCGCCTTGAGAAAATCAATGGCCTTACCCAGCAGGACCTCTTCCACCAGGCTGCTTATTCCCTCGCGTTCGTCGATTTCCTTGCGCATTTTTTCCACTGAAACATTGTAATGTGCAGCCTGATTTCGGATCCGTTCCTCGACTTCCTCGGGCGTGACTTGAATCTTCTCCGCCTCGGCGATTCGATGGAGGATGAAATTCGTTTTCAAGCGATGCGCCGCCAGCGACCCCGCCCCTTCCACCAGCTCCTTTTCCTTACTTTTCAGCATTTCATCCGGCACCCCGCGCTGCCGGTTACGCTGCACCAACTCCCCCAGGGCGCGCCGCGTTTCGTTGCGCAAAAGCTGAGACGGTAAATCGAATTGGGTTTGCTCCTGCAAAGCCTTTACGATTTGCGATTCCTTCGCTTGCTCGATGGCATGCTCCTTCTCGTGCTCGAGATCGTGGGCTACCATCGCGCGCAAATCCGCCAGGGTCTTGTCCTTCGTCAATTTCGTGGCGAAGGCATCGTTTAATTCCGGCAATATTTTTTGTTTAATCTCGCGCAAAGTGACGGCGTAATCTGCCTTCTTGCCGGCCAGTTCTTTCACCGGCAAGTCCGCTGGAAAAGTCACGATCACCAAGCGTGTCTCTTCCTTTTTTTGTCCGACCAATTGCTCGCAAAAGTTGGGCAGGAAATTCTCCGGCCCCATTTGCAGCCAAAACTTCTTTCCGCCATGCAAATTCTTGCTCGCTTCCGGCGCAATCTCGCTGATTGGCCGGCCCTCGATCGTGCCTTCGAAATCGATTACCGCAAAATCATCCATTTGCAGAGCGCGCTCTGGTTCCACGTCCAGAAAATCAGCGGATTGGTCCCGCAAGCGTTCCATCGCAGTGTTCACTTCCTCTTCCGTGACCTCCAATGGCGGCAACTGCACCGTAATGTTTTTGTAATCTGGCAGGTCAAATTCAGGCGCCGTGATTACCGTTGCGCGGAACCGCATCGTCTTGTCATCGCCAATCTTGACATCCTCCAGATTTGTCAGCGACACCACACGCAATTGTTTTTCGGCAACCGCGTCGCGATAACTTTTTGAGACCAGCTTTTTTGTGAGCTCTTCCTGAATTTCCTTCTTGAATTTCGCTTCGATCACCCGCCGGGGCGCTTTGCCCGGCCGGTAGCCCGGAATTTTGGCGTAGCGCGCGAAGTTATCCGCGATCGCATTCCACTCTTTCGCGACCTGCTCCGGCGGCAATTCAATTTGTAGCGTGGAGACGGAATCGGGCTGCTTTTCGACCTCGACTTTCATGAAGGAAAGCGACCCTACGCCGCGCGCATTTGTAGGGCAACAGCTCCCGGTTGCGGGTGTGGTAGCTGGCAGGCGACGCGCCTGCCCTACAATTCACAATCACTCACGGCCCATGCACAAAAAACATCGCGTTCTGTCATCCCGAGGCTGAGAGCCGAGGGACCTCCCATTCGCGTATTCGTCACACAAATTCGTGCGGGTGCGAGCTAGCGATAGATCCTTCACTGTCTGCGCGGTTCAGGATGACGCCGCTATGGCCGGGTGCAGCTGCCGCTATCTCCAGCGGCAGGTCTCCAACAACCTCTGCCGCCAGCGACAGCGGGAGCTACAACCGCCATTAGCGTTGCCAGGTTACAAGCCGGATCAAGTAGGCAATTTCCAAATCGCACTCTGGTCATTTGGCGGTTTGGAAACCGCCGCTGCTTGAGATAGAAACGCCGCGCACAAAAACATCGCGCACCAGCGAAACTCCAAACCAATAGGCAAGCTCGCGATAATCTTCGCAATCGCAGATCGCAAAATTCGCAAGTTTGCCGACTTCCAATGAGCCTGTTTCGCCGACTTTATTCAAACTCGCGGCCGCATTAATGGTGGCCGCCGCGATGGCTTCCGCTGGGCTCATTCGCATTTGCGTAACCGCAAGTGAAAGCATCATCGGCATCGACGGGCCCGGTGACGAACCGGGATTGAAATCCGTCGCCACTACTACCGCCAGCCCGGCATCAATCATGGCGCGCGCGTCCGGATACTTTTTCGAACCAAGCGCGTAAGCCGACCCTGGCAGAAGAACTGGCTGGATGTTGGCTTTTGCCAGCGCGTTGATTCCATCGGCAGCAGTTTGCTCGAGATGATCTGCCGTCGCGGCTCCCAGTTCCGCCGCCAAGCGTGCGCCACCGCCGTTAGTCAATTGATCGACGTGCATCCGCAATTTCAATCCGTGCTGTTTCGCTGCGGTCAGAATGCGACGGGCCTCGTTGACATCGAAGTAGTCTCGCTCGCAAAAGATGTCGCAGTATTCTGCCACCTTCTCTCGTGCAATTCGTGGCAACATCTCTCCAATGATGAGAGAAATATAGCTGCCGTGATCCTCCCGAAATTCCGGTGGAAACGCATGCGCGCCCAGAAATGTCGGAACCGTCTCCAGCGGTGTTTCCTTTCCGATGCGCTGGATTACCCGCAAAATTTTCAGTTCGTCTTCAAGCGTGAGTCCGTAGCCGGACTTTGCTTCCACCATTGTCGTTCCATTTTGCAAAAACCAGCTCGCGCGCTTTTTCGCGAGTGCAAAAAGTTCGTCCTCGCTGGCTGCGCGCGTTGCCTTCACAGTTGTCTGAATCCCGCCCCCGCGCTTTGCAATCTGTTCGTAAGTCTCGCCCCGGGCCCGTGCTTCGTAATCGTCGAGGCGGCTACCAGCGAAAACCAGGTGCGTATGCGCGTCAATGAATCCTGGCAACACCACGCATCCACTCGCGTTGATGACCTCTGTCTCAGCGTCGCAGAGTTTCTCAATCTCGGTCGATTTGCCGACATGTGTGATCTTGCCGCCGGACGCCACAAAAGCCCCGCCGGGAATAATTGCTAGTTCGCTTAGCTCTTCCCCGCGCCGCGCCCGCGGTGGCCCGGTCAGCGTGACCAATTGCGACGCGTGAAGAAGAGCGAGGGAAGGCACGGTGGAGCGATAAAGGGTCGAACGGCTAAGCGTTAAATTGTTAGCTTGTTTGGAGGGTTCGTCCCACGCTTCGACGTTTCAACCGCCTCACCGAAACTTCTTTTCCACAATCTTACTAATTTCTTTGAATCGGGTTTCAGATTCGTCGCTGAATACCTGCACCTTGTTCAGAAAGGACGTCTTAATTTTTTCATCCTTCAGATTCGCCACATTAATTCTGACGTTCATCCCAGCTCCTTCGACACAAGCGCGCACCGCGAGAAGGCCAACGCCGACATCGGAAATAGAAGCTGGATTACCCCTGGCAGCCATTTCGGCCAGAAGGTCGTAGGCCTTCGACGCTGTCTGCATAACTCGCAGCGGCACCTCCGCCGCCAGCTTGTTGGCATTTTCGATCGCAGCCGAACGAGTTGACTTTTCCTTGGTGGAGCCTTTGGGCAGAGCAAATGCCGCCATCACCTCGTCGAAGGCGGCAGTGTCTTCGTCGACTAATAAAAGCATCTCATCCTTCATTTGCTGGGCTTTCACAGCCCAATCGCTGAAATATCTGAGTTTATCTTCCCATCCGCGTTTGCCGGCCGAGAGATTAGCGACCATTCCACCAAGAGAAATGCCCAGCGCCCCCATTAAGGCGGCGACAGAACCGCCACCGGGAGCCGGAGAATCGCTCAGGGTTTCGTTGCAGAATCGACGCAGATCCAACTTCACCAGGGATTTTTTCGGAGCAGCCGCTTCTACCTTTAGTTCGATAATTTTCTCTTTCGGATCGAACGGTTTCAACTCGTTCAAACCCATCGAGCGGATAGCAAGGTCAATCAGCTCTTCCTCCGCCGCGCCTTCAGACCAGTTTTGTTTCTGGAGAAAATGTCTTCCGGCATCAACCAGGCATTTCCTTGGGACCATGCCGACAATTTCCGACCCAGTCACGCGCAGGCCGCGTTTAGTGGCGGACTCATTGCAGGCGTCGAAGGCGGTATGGAGCGGTGTTTCATCAATATTTGTTAGATTCATCGAAACCTGTGCGATCCCGTACTCTTCCACATACCAGCCAATCGCTTTCACATGTTTTAGCATTCCCGGGATACGGATCGGTTCGCCCTTTTCGTCGACCATCGGATTTCCAGTGAGTGTGCCGTCCAGCGTCTTTACCCGGCCCATTTCTCGAACATCGAAAGCAACCGAATTCGCTCGCCTCACCGCTTTGGTGTTCAGGTTGACATTGTAAGCGATCAGGAACTCGCGCGCCCCAATCACGGTCGCGCCCGATTTAGCATTAAACTCGTTAGGCCCGAAATCTGGGCGCCAGTCCGCTTGCTTAATTTTGTCGAAAAAACCTTCGTATTCGCCCTCCCGGATGATGGCAAGATTTGCGCGCGATGGATTCTTCGCTGCTTTCTCGTAGAGATACACGGGGATTTTTAATTCGTCGCCGACACGTTTTGCCAATTCCTTTGCGCAAGCGATGGCTTCTTTCCAATTGACGTTGCTGATCGGAATAAACGGGCAAACATCGGTCGCTCCCATGCGCGGGTGCGCGCCCTTGTGTTTGCGCATATCAATCAATTCCGCCGCCTTTTGAATCCCGCGGAACGCGCTTTCCACCACCGCTTCCGGAGTGCCAACAAAGGTTACAACGGTACGGTTGGTCGTTGCGCCTGGATCAACATCGAGCAGCGACACTCCGTCGGCCGAGGCGATCGCGTCAGTAATTTGTCGGATAATGTCCGGATCGCGCCCTTCGGAGAAATTGGGAACACATTCGATTAGCTTCTGCATAGCGATGGGATTCCTAACAGGATTTACGCGATTAACCGGATTGCAAGGCTAGAGCGACGTTCGGGGGTCCCGCATTCGTCGGCAACGTGCCGACGAAAATGTGTTCGGCAGGCCGAACACCGCAGGGAAGCTGCCTGCGCTCCCCGCAAAACGGAGGGACGTGCTTCTGCGCATCTTATCACTCCGCAAGCACCTTATTCGTTAATCGTGCTGCTGTGGACGTAGAGGAATATCAATGTCGTTAGCGGCAGCAAATTCAATTGCGCGGGCGTAACCGGCATCGGCGTGGCGCAAAATCCCCATTCCCGGATCGCTGGTGAGGACGCGTTCGAGACGGCGTTTGGAATCATTGGTGCCGTCGGCAACAACGACCATCCCGGCGTGTTGCGAATAGCCAATACCGACTCCGCCGCCATTGTGAATTGAAATCCAGGAGGCGCCGGCAGCGGTATTGACGAGCGCGTTCAACAGCGGCCAATCGGCGATGGCATCGCTGCCGTCGAGCATTCCTTCGGTCTCGCGAAAGGGCGACGCGACCGAACCGGTATCGAGGTGATCTCGACCAATAACAATCGGCGCCTTCACTTCCCCGCGCCGCACCAGTTCATTAATAGCCGCACCAAACTCGGCGCGCTCACCATAACCGAGCCAGCAAATGCGCGCCGGCAATCCTTGAAAATGAATGCGCTCTTTCGCCAGTTTCATCCAGCGCGCCAGGATTGCGTTTTCCGGAAAAAGCTCGAGCGCGAGAGCGTCGGTGCGGGCGATGTCATCCGGATCGCCGCTGAGCGCGACCCATCGGAATGGTCCTTTTCCTTCGCAAAAGAGAGGGCGGATGTACTCGGGAACAAATCCGGGAATGTCGTACGCATCTTCGACGCCCGCCTTCTTCGCCTGGGTTCGAATGTTATTCCCGTAATCAAAGGTAATGGCGCCGCGTTTCTGTAATTCCAACATCGCGCGGACATGGTCAGCCATTGCTTGCATCGAGCGCTTGACATATTTCTCCGGATTCTTTGTCCGCAGTGCGATGGCTTCGGCTAACGAGATTTGATTTGGCACGTACCCGTTGAGGGCATCGTGCGCGCTGGTTTGATCGGTCAACAAATCGGGAACGAAATTTCGCTTCACCATTTCCGGGAGCACATCAGCGCAATTGCCAACCAGACCGACCGAGACTGTGCGCTTTGCCTTTCGCGCTTCGTCGACCAACTGCAATGCCTGATCGAGCGATTTCGCCATGTGATCGCAATAGCCGGTAGCGAGCCGTTTCTCGATTCGCGTCGGATCTACTTCCACCCCGATGAAGCAAGCGCCATTCATGGTCGCGGCCAGCGGTTGCGCGCCGCCCATTCCACCGAGCCCGCCGCTGACGATGAGTTTACCCGCGAGATTTCCGTCGAAATGTTTCTCCCCGGCCGCGCCAAAGGTTTCGAATGTGCCCTGCACAATTCCCTGGCTGCCGATATAGATCCAGGAACCGGCCGTCATCTGTCCATACATCGTTAGCCCGAGTCGTTCGAGTTTGTTGAACTGTTCGTAGTTCGACCAATGACCAACGAGATTGGAATTCGCGATCAATACCCGCGGCGCTTCATCGTGGGTGCGGAATTTGCCGACCGGCTTACCAGATTGAACGAGCAGCGTCTCGTCGTTTTCAAGCCCGCGCAAAGAACGGACAATGGCGTCGAAACATTCCCAACTTCGCGCCGCCCGACCAGTGCCGCCATAAACAATTAATCGCTCCGGCGCTTCGGCGACTTCCGGATCGAGATTGTTCATCAGCATGCGTAAGGCCGCTTCCTGGTGCCAGCCTTTGCAACTGCGCTCTGCCCCGCGTGGCGCGCGAATTGACCGTTTCCCGCTCATAACTTCTCGTGTTCGCTATCAAACTCTCCGGCGCGAATTGCTCTCGCGATGGCGGCAATGTCCGGCGCGAGGGCGCGGTCTTCCAGCAGGGGTTCCGCATATTTCCGGACAGTGGCGTAGGCGCGTTCCACCCCGGCACCGCCCTTCAATGGTCGCCGGTGCTCGAGCGCTTCCGCAGCCGCCAGCAATTCGATGGCAAGCAAGTTTTCCGCATTTTCCACGATCGATCGCAATTTGACCGCAGACGTCATCCCCATCGAAACATGATCCTCTTTCCCGGCGGAGGTCGGGACGTTGTCGATGCTCGCGGGATGCGCCAGCACTTTCGCTTCGTTCAAAAGCGAGGCCGCCGCGACCTGCGCGATCATCATGCCGGAATGCAAGCCGGGCTTTCGCGCGAGAAAGGCCGGCAAACCGTAACTCAAGTCGGGATTGACCATGCGCTCGATTCGTCGCTCGCTGATGCTCATCAAATCCGTCAGCGCAATGGCGGCAAAATCGAGTGCGTGCGCCAGTGGCGCGCCGTGAAAATTTCCGCCCGAAATGACATCCCCGCTGTCGGGAAACACCAGGGGATTGTCGGTCGCGCCCGCGCTCTCGATTTCCAAAATCTTTTCCACATACCCTAAAGCATCGCGCGCGGCGCCGTGCACCTGCGGAATGCAGCGAATACTGTAAGCATCCTGCACCCGCGGATCATTTTCGCGATGCGATTCGCGGATTTCGCTTTGCTGAACCAATGCACGCACGTGTTCTGCGACCGCAATCTGCCCGGGATGAGGTCGCGCCTTTTGAATCCGCGGATCGAAGGCGCGCGGTGTTCCCATCAAACCTTCCAGGGTCATTGCGCCAGCTACATCGGCCACGCGCGCGAGACGTTTGGCGCGAAAGAGTGCGAGGCCGCCGACGCTGTGCATTGCCTGAGTGCCGTTCAATAAGGCGAGACCATCTTTTGCTTCCAGCACAATAGGACTGAGCCCTGCGCGCGCGAGCGCGTCGGCTGAAGCCAGACGTTCATTTTCAAAGAACGATTCGCCTTCACCGATCAACGCCAGGGCCAGATGCGCAAGGGGAGCGAGATCGCCGCTGGCACCGACGGATCCTTTCTCGGGAACCACCGGATAAACGCCGCGATTTAGCATTTGGCAAAGGAACTCGACCACCTCGAGTCGCACGCCGCTGAAACCAAGCGCGAGCACATTGGCGCGCAGAAAAATCATCGCGCGCACTTCCGGAATCGAGAGCGGTTGGCCGACGCCGCAGGAATGGCTGCGGACAAGATTGAGCTGCAACTGGCGGAGCGCATCCGGCTCAATTTTGACATCGGAAAGTTTGCCGAAACCGGTGCTGATCCCATAGATGACCTGGCCCTCCTCGAGAATTTTTTCGACAACCGCGCGCGATTTGTGAATTCGATCCAGCGATTCGTCATTTAACTTGATGCGCTCGCTTCCAGTCGCGACTGCGTTTAGTTGCGCGAGTGAAATCGGGCGGCCAGAAATTTCCACAGCGCGATTTTAGCTGCTTGATCGCAAAATGACAAAGCGTGGCGGTGGATCGGATGATTCTGGGGAGGGAAATGCTTCTGGACATCGGGGACGAGAAGAGGCTCGTCTCCCCGAAGAAATTGGGAGCGCACCCAAAAAAGAAAAAGGCCAGGTCGCTAGCGACCTGGCCTTTACGTTAAAGCTGTCCGCAGGTGGAAGCTTATTTCGAGTACGTACGCGTCGAAGCCGCCGTCGTCCCCGTGGACATTGATTCTTTTTTTTGGGCACAAGCACCCAAGCTTAAGGCGCTGGCCAAAACGGTCAGGATCATGATTGCTTTTAAAACTCTCATTCTGTTTCTCACCCCTTTCGTAGCTGGTTGCTTTGAGCTTTATATTAGCGAAAGCAAACCGCGCAACGATTTTTCTCCGTCGCCCACGATAACCCGCTAAATCATTCCCTGATTGTTACCGGCGTGTCCACATCCACTAGATCATAGAGCTCGATGACATCTGCATTTCGCATTCGGATACATCCGTGGCTGTCGGGCATGCCGATTTTGTCCTCGTGCTTTGTCCCGTGAATGTAAATAAAACGATCACGGGTATTGGCGTTGTGCCCTTCCAGACCATCGAGCCAGAGAATGCGAGACAAGACCAGATCTTGTGTCGGCGGCAAAGGATCGTCCGGTTTGAGCGGAACGCGACCGACGAAAATCGTGCCGGGAGACATGGACTCTCCAATTTTATCGCTAACGCGAAACTGACCCAGCGGCGTTTTATTGCTGCCTTCTTCGCTCCCGAGCCCAAACCGCGAAGTGGACACCGGATAACGGCGGATAATTTTGCGGCCCCGCTGCAATTTCAATTCCTGATTGCGCACAGAAACGTGAATATGAAGCGGAGATTTTTGCATCGTGCCGTCGCTGCCCTAAAATGCGCCTGGGGATGAGCAAACATTATCACATCGCGGTAGTGGGAGCGACCGGCGCGGTTGGCGTTGAAATGTTTCGGGTGCTGGAGCGGCGCGGCTTTCCGGTGGCTTCAATTCGTGCCTTCGGTTCCAAGCGTTCAGCCGGCAAATCCGCCTTATTTCGCGATGAAAAGATTCCGGTCGCGGAACTGGCGCGCGAATCCTTTCGAGGAATTGATCTCGCGCTGTTCAGTGCGGGCACGGCCGTCGCGCGAGAATTCGCTCCGATCGCCCGCGACGCCGGCGCGATTGTGATCGATAACTCTTCGACCTTTCGAATGGAGCCGGAGGTGCCGCTGGTCATTCCCGAAATCAATGGCGCTGACGCGAAACTCCACCGCGGAATCATCGCCAATCCGAATTGTACTACTGCGGTCGCACTGATGGCGATTTATCCGCTGCATTGCGTTTTCCATGTGCGACGCGTTTTTGCCGCGAGCTATCAAGCAGTTTCCGGCAGCGGCGCACGCGCGATTGCCGAGTTGGAGCAGCAGGTCCGCGCCGCTTCCGAAGGTCAGCCGGCGCGTCCGGAGGTTTATCCGCACCCTATCGCCTTCAATGTACTCCCCCAAGTCGATGCATTTCTCGAAAGCGGTTACACCAAAGAAGAAATGAAAATGCAGAACGAAGGCCGTCGTATCATGCATCACCCCGAATTTTGCGCGTCGGTCACGTGCGTTCGTGTTCCGGTTTATCGCGCGCACTCGGTCGCGATCAGCGCGGAATTCACCGAACCAGTTTCGGTGGAACGGGCGCGGGAGATTTTAGCGAAGGCACCCGGTTTGGAGCTGGTTGATGAGCCGACGCGAAATCGGTATCCGATGCCGCTTCATGTTGCCGGGAAAGACAATTGTGAGGTAGGTCGGGTGCGGCGCGATTGCGCGTTTGAAAATGGACTCGCCTTCTGGGTTTCGGGCGATCAATTGTTGAAGGGCGCGGCACTCAATGCGGTGCAAATCGCGGAGCTCTTGTAGGCGTTCTTGCTCCCCGGGAACAAGGAACACAGACTTTCCAGTCTGTGCGCCCAGCGAAATTTCACTCCGCTGACTGAGCCGGCTCGGGGTGGGTTGCCGAGGCAGCGGGTTAAAAACCCGCTGAGCGCACGGGCCGCGGGCCCGTGTTCCAAGCTGCCGAAAAGCGCAGGCTGGCAACCTGCGCTCCCAAGCAAAAGAAACGGCCCCGGGAATACCGGGGCCGTGCTAAACCTAATTCTTGTAAGTTACTGCG
>Ga0209474_10002328_pt1 | contig 17651 bp, 9 predicted proteins | sample GraSoiAngelo_145_FD_185902 | JGI IMG/M metagenome (GOLD analysis project Ga0209474, IMG submission 185902) | Grasslands soil microbial communities from the Angelo Coastal Reserve, California, USA - 14_1009_05_20cm (SPAdes) (version 2) | ecosystem: Environmental > Terrestrial > Soil > Grasslands ... | reverse complement strand
CGGTGACGGCGAGTTTTTTATTCGCGTCGGCGCGGCGCATGAGGTGTCAACGCTGATGGAATATCGCGGCATAAAATTGCAAGCAGCAGCACAGATGGCTCTGGACGGTGTCGAAAAGCTCGGCGGCAGCGGCGGTTTAATCGCCATCGACAAAAACGGCGCGGTCGCTTTGCCATTTAACACAAACGGCATGTACCGCGGCTACGTTGATCCGAATGGTAGGTTTGTGATCGAGATCTACCGGTAGAGATTGTCATGTCGAGCGAAGTCGAGACATTTCTCGCTGTTAAAATTAGAGATTCCTCGACCCATTCGACTTCGCTCAGGGCAGGCTTTCGCTCGGAATGACAAAGTGATGCTTCCGCCCTTCTCGATTGTCATTCCCTGCTTCAATGAAGAACGGCGCGTCAGCGACACGCTGCGCGTTACGCTCGAGTATCTCGGCGCCCACGCGCCGGAGAGCGAATTAATCGTGGTAAACGATGGATCGACCGATGCAACGGGGACAATCGCGCGCCAAATTTTATCGGAGACTAAGATTGCGACGCGTTTACTGGAGAATTTTCCAAATCGCGGGAAGGGCGCGGCGGTTCGTTCCGGATTGCTCGCCGCCCGAGAACCGATCGGGCTTTTTTCTGACGCCGACCTTTCCACGCCGATCGAAGAGACGCCCAAGCTGATCGAACCGATCGCGAATGGCGAAGTCGACATTGCGTTTGGATCGCGGGCAATCGACCGCAGTTTGATTGGAATTCATCAACCTTGGCGCCGAGAACAAGCGGGCCGTGTTTTCAATCTCCTTGTGCGCATGGCCACCGGTCTGCCGTTTTGGGACACGCAATGCGGGTTCAAGGCCTTTCGCCTTGATGTTTGCCGACCAATTCTGGAGGAAGCACGGATCAATGGTTTCGCGTTTGATGTCGAACTGCTTTTCCTGGCGCACTGCGCCGGCTTGCGTATTCAGGAGATTCCTGTGCGGTGGAATCACGCTGAAGGAAGCAAAGTCAGCTTTTTCAAAGACAGTCTGCGCATGTTGCGCGAAGTCCTCGCGCTGCGGACAAAGCGCGCCGTTCCATAATGAACACGCGGTCATCCTGAACGAAGTGAAGGATCTCACCGAAGCTGATTGAGCACATTGTTTAGCTTGCGTGTTGCACGTTCCATCGGGGAGGTCCCTCGCTGCGTTCGGGATGACAAACCGGGACCTGCTTTTCTTTGCCGCATCGTCGCATAAATTAGATTTCTTGTTTCCATGCGGTCTTTTCAATTTCACCCAGCGGTCACCCGGTGGTTTGAGCACACTTTCGGCTCACCGACGGAACCGCAAGCACGCGGCTGGCCGGCAATCCAATCGGGCCGGCACGTGCTGATTTCTGCGCCGACAGGCTCGGGCAAAACGCTGGCGGCGTTTCTTGCTTCGCTGGATGCGCTGTTCCGCGAAGGCGTCGAGGAGGAATTGGCGGATGAAACGCAAGTCGTTTACGTCTCGCCGCTCAAAGCATTGAGCAACGATATCCGCAAAAATTTGCAAGAACCGTTGGCTGGCATTCGCGCGTTATTGGGTGAAACAAATGGCACCGAGATCGACGTGCGCGCCGAGGTTCGCACTGGCGATACGACTGCTGCTCAACGACAGGCGCTAATCAAAAAACCTCCGCACATTCTCGTTACAACGCCAGAGTCGCTTTATCTGCTGCTGACTTCGGACTCGGGCCGCCGGATGCTGAGCACGGCACGAACACTCATCCTCGACGAAATTCACGCGGTCGTTGATGACCGGCGCGGCGCGCACCTCGCCTTGAGCGTCGAACGTTTGGCGGCGCTAACAAAAAATCCACTTCAGCGAATTGGTTTATCTGCGACGCAGAAACCGATTGAAGAGGTCTCACGCTTTTTGGTCGGCGCTCATGGAGTTGACGACGGTGGCAATCCCGATTGCGAGATTATCGATATCGGTCATCGCCGCGAGCTGGATCTGGCTATTGAGATGCCCAAGTCGCCGTTGGAAGCGGTGATGTCGAATGAAGTTTGGGAGGAAATTTATCATCGGCTCGCTGAGTTGATTCAGGCCCATCGGACAACGCTTGTTTTCGTTAACACGCGCCGAATGGCCGAACGCGTGACACATCATCTGAGCGAAGTGCTCGGCGCCGATGCGGTGACATCGCATCACGGAAGTCTCTCTGCGAAACTACGCCTCGATGCTGAGGATCGATTGAAGCGCGGCGATTTGAAAACGCTCGTGGCGACGGCTTCACTTGAGTTAGGCATCGATATCGGTTCGGTTGATCTCGTGTGCCAACTCGGCACGACGCGATCCATAGCGACATTGCTGCAACGGGTCGGACGCGCCGAGCATAAGCGCAGCGGTTTGCCGAAGGGGCGCATCTTTCCATTGAGTCGTGACGAGCTGGTGGAATGCGCGGCGTTGCTCCGTTGCGTGCATCGCGGTGAGCTGGATCGACTCAGCATTCCGGAAAAACCGCTGGATGTTCTCGCACAACAAACCGTTGCCGCGGCTTCGACCGAAGACTGGGATGAAAATGAATTCTTCGAGCTTGTCCGTTCGGCGTGGCCATATCGAAATCTGACCCGCGATGAGTTCGATAGCGTCGTCACGATGCTTACCGATGGGTTTAGCACGAAACGCGGCCGGCGTGCGGCGTTGATTCATCACGATGCGGTAAACCATCGAATCCGCGGTCGTCGCGGAGCGCGATTGACTGCGCTCACGTCCGGTGGCGCTATTCCAGACAATGCGGATTATCGTGTGATTCTCGAGCCTTCGGAAACTTTCGTCGGCACAGTGAATGAAGATTTTGCCGTCGAAAGTTTGGCGGGCGACATCTTTCAACTCGGCAATGCTTCGTGGCGAATCTTGCGCATCAACTCCGGAGTCGTTCGTGTCGAAGATGCTAAAGGTCAGCCGCCGGGAATTCCATTTTGGTTGGGCGAAGCTCCAGCGCGGACTAACGAGCTATCCAAAGCTGTATCGGATCTGAGGGGTGAAATTGAAAAGGGGTTGTCCGTAGAGGAAGCTGAAAGCTTCCCCTGCAAAATCGAGGAGTGGCTAAAACAGGAACTACAGCTGCCGATTGTTGCCGCTGAACAAATCAGCGCCTATTTCGCCGATGCTTATCGCTCGCTGGGCGCAATTCCGTCGCAGCAAACTCTCGTGATGGAGCGGTTTTTTGATGAATCAGGCGGCATGCAACTCGTTTTGCACGCGCCGTTCGGCAATCGAATCAATCGCGCATGGGGCCTGGCGCTGCGAAAACGTTTTTGCCGCTCGTTCAATTTCGAGTTGCAAGCGGCAGCGACGGACGACGCGATTGTGATTTCGCTCGGCACGCAGCATTCGTTTCCGCTCGAGGAAGTATTTCGCTACCTCAATTCCAACACCGTTCGGGACCTGCTCGTTCAAGCGTTGCTCGACGCGCCAATGTTCACCATTCGGTGGCGCTGGAACGCGACCCGCTCACTCGCAGTGCCACGTTTCCGTGGCGGCGCAAAAATCGCGGCGCCGTTGCAGCGCATGGAATCGGAAAATCTTTTGGCGGCAGTTTTCCCCGACCAACTGGCCTGCCTCGAGCATATCGTTGGCGACCGCGAGATTCCAGATCACCCGCTGGTGAAACAAACAATCGACGATTGCCTGACCGAAGCGATGGACATCGAGGGATTGGAAGAACTATTGCGCAAGATCGAACGCGGCGAGGTCCGCTGCATTGCGCGCGATTTGCCCGAGCCTTCGCCGCTCGCGTCTGAGATTTTAAATGCGCGGCCATATGCGTTTCTCGACAACGCACCTTTAGAGGAACGCCGAACGCAGGCCGTGTACACGCGGCGCGCTTCAGAAAGAAACGGCAGCGATGGCTTGGGAATTCTCGACACAGCGGCAATCGAGAAGGTGCAACGCGAAGCCTGGCCGAACGCGACTAACGCGGACGAACTGCACGACGCGCTAATGCTTCTCGCAGTCATGACGCGCGATGAAGTGCTACGAACTGTTCATCATGAAGTCAACGGCGCTGGTGCGGAGCAATTGCAAAACCAGCTCGTCGCGGACAAACGCGCAGCGCAATTGCGAGTCGGCGACAAGAACTTTTGGATTAGCGCCGAGCGTTTGCCGATGTTGAAAACGATTTATCCAGGCGCCGATGTCGATCCTCAACTGAGCGCACCTGAATCTGTCCAGAAGCAAAATTGGGAACGGTCGAACGCGATCCGCGAAGTGCTGCGCGGAAGAATGGAAGTTTCGGGTCCAGTCACCGTTGCTCAGTTGCAAACTATTTTGAGTCTTTCGTCTTCAGAAGTTGAAACCGGATTGCTCGGACTCGAAAGCGAAGGCTTTGTTCTGCGCGGAAAATTTCATCACGGCACAACGGACCAGGAATGGTGCGACCGCCGATTGCTCGCGCGAATTCATCGGCTCACCATCGACCGGTTGCGCGCGGAAATTCAGCCGGTCTCGGTTCAGGATTTCTATCGATTTCTGTTCGCGTGGCAGCGTGTCGATGTCGATCATCGCGTTGAAGGACCGGAAGGTCTGCAATCTGTGCTGGAACAACTCGACGGCTGCGAGTTGCCGCTGGCGGCCTGGGAATCGGCGGTGCTTGCGGCGCGCGTTGCCGACTATGATCCGGAATCGCTCGATCGTCTTTGTTTTTCCGGCCGCATCGGCTGGGGACGTTTGAGCGCGCCACGAAATCCAAATGCGCGCACGATCGCTCCGTTGCGGAGCAGCCCAATTGCGCTTTACCAGCGGCAGAATCTCCAAGACTGGCTCCTGCTGTCGCGACCAAATTCCGCAGTGGAACTGTTAGCGGCCAATCAAGCCGTACTGGATGCACTGCAAAGCGGCGGGGCGCTCTTCTTCACAGAGTTGATGCGACGCAGCGACGTGTCGGGGCTGCCTTCTCAACTTGAAGAAGCTTTGTCCCAACTCGCGGCGCTGGGTCTGGTCACTTCAGACAGCTTCGACGGGTTGCGAGCGCTTCTGGTTCCGCCAGACAAACGCCCGACGTTTGGACGAAACATCGGAAAACGCCGGCGCAAAGCGAACCTGGCCAGCATAGAGTTTGCAGGGCGCTGGTCGTTGCTGAGATCCCCGATCGCGTCGCAGCCGTCGGGAAACGGCGTGGAAAGTTCTGAGCGGGATACAGCCGCCGCAAAATTTGCGCGAGTATTGTTGCACCGATATGGCGTTGTGTTTCGTCGTTTGCTTGAGCGCGAGAGTCTTGGCGCCAGTTGGTACGAGCTTGGCCGAATTTATCGCCGATGGGAAGCACGGGGCGAAATCCGCGGCGGTTATTTCGTGGGAGGAATCAGCGGCGAGCAATTCGCGCTGCCTGAAGCTATTGGCTCGTTGCGTTCCATTCGTAAGGTGCCGCTAAAGGGCGAACTGATCACGCTGAGTGCTGCGGACCCGCTGAATTTGCAGGGGATACTGACGCCGGGACCACGAATTGCCGCGCTCACCGCAAACCGCATTTTGTTTCGCGATGGATTGCCAATCGCGGGACTTGAGGCAGGCGAGGTTCGCAAACTCGCTGATGCAGCCATTCCTGACTTGGAAATCGAAAGGGCGCTAAAAGTAGGAAAGCTGCGGCCGTCGTTGCGACCGTATTACAAGTGACTGGATTGTCATCCTGAGCGAAGCGAAGGATCACACACCAGTTGATTGAGCGCGCTGGTTGATTTGCGTGCTCTAAACTTCGATTATGAGGTCCCTCGCCGTCTGCGCGGCTCGGGATGACAGCCCGATTATTTCTTAACTACCTCGGCGTTCTCGATCATCGCGACGCCGCCGCGTTCTGCCAGTTTGCCTTTCACGGTGACGTTTTTGCCGCACAAATCGGCAAGTTGATCGTTTATTGGCTTGTGTTCGCCAACGACCAGATACCCTTTGCCTTCACTGAGGATGCCGACTGGGCCACCGCTGCGGATGCACTTGGCTCCGCAGGATTGCCCGTGTTTCTCACCCACGGCATTATGATCGACGTAGCACATCATATCGACCACTTCGCCCGTCACCTCTTTCGAAGCACCGGCTTCTGCGCCGTGCTCGTGCTCCTGTGCGATCGCCAGCGGCGAGGCCGCCAGCGCTGCGATGAACGTCGCAGTCACTACAACTCTCAAGACTTTAGGTTTATTGCTTCTTGAATTAAACATACAATAAATTTGCGCTGCCTAGCGTGTTGGTCAATCCATCGGCGGCGGACTGGCGACCGGCGCTCCTTGCCTGCCTCACGCGCTGTTCTCGATCAGATCGGTAAACTGATCGAAAAAATAAGAGGCATCATGCGGGCCTGGCGCGGCTTCCGGATGGTATTGCACGCTGAAGATCGGCAATTCCTTGTGCCGCGTTCCCTCGACTGTGCCGTCGTTCAAATTGATGTGCGTTAGTTCCACATCGTAGGGCAGCGATTCCGCATCGACGGCAAATCCGTGATTTTGCGCAGTGATGGCCACTTTGCCCGTGCGTAAATCTTTTACCGGCTGGTTGGCGCCGCGATGGCCGAACTTCAACTTGAACGTCGATCCGCCGAACGCGAAGCCGAGAATTTGGTGGCCCAAGCAGATCCCGAAGATCGGCCTTTTGCCCATTAAATCGTGCACGGTTTGGTGGGCATAAGGGAGCGCCGCAGGGTCGCCCGGACCGTTGGACAGAAAAATCCCATCTGGATTCAACGCCAGCGCTTCTTCGGCGCTTGTCGTTGCAGGGACAACAGTGACTCCAAAGCCTTTCTGGCGCAGAAGCCGCAGGATGTTTTCCTTAATGCCATAGTCGTACGCCGCGATTCGAAATCGGATGGGCGGAAGCTCGGGTTTGCTGCCTTCGTTCTGCGGCTGGCGAATTGACCATGGGGCGCTGAGCTTATCCTCCGGATCCCAGCGGTAAATTTTCTTGGTTGAGACCTCGCGCACGTAATCCATCCCGATCACGCCCTTGCCCTCGATACCCCTCTGTGTCGCTTCTTTAGGAGAAATCTCTTCCGTCGTCAGACAGGCCTTCATTGCGCCGCGAGTGCGCAAATGCCGCGTCAGCGCGCGGGTGTCGATTCCTTTTGCGCCGGGGATGTTCCATTTTCGCAAATATTCGTCGAGCGACATTTCGGAGCGCCAGTTGCTTGGAACCTCGGTCAATTCTTCTATGACGAATCCGCGCACATGCGGTGAACGGCTTTCCTGATCGAGCGAATTGGTACCGTAATTTCCGATCAACGGATACGTCATCGCCACGATCTGTCCGCGATACGAAGGATCGGTCAGCACCTCCTGATAACCGGTCATGGCAGTGTTGAAACAAATTTCACCGACGCGCGTGCCAGTTGCGCCAAATGATTCGCCCTCGAAATGGCGGCCGTCTTCGAGGGCTAGAAGTGCTTTCATCAGATCAAAACGTCCAACGCTCAACGCTCAACGTCCAACGCTCAACTAAAATGTCATCCCGAGCGAAGCGAGGGATCTCGATCTACTCCAAGATTAGCAAAACGACATTTGTGTGATCTGCGATTCAAGCGTGAGATCCCTCACGTCCGTTCGGGATGACAGCACGTTTTGAATTGATGTTCCGTAACAACGAAAAACCCGGATCGAAATCTCGATCCGGGTTTTTGAAGTTTTACCCCGCCGGTGCCGTTCAGGTGATTCTCCCGTTCCCTTTTAGGAAAGGGTGGATGACCGTTGCTGCGGAATCTGACTTCCAATTAAGGCCTGTCATTCTCCGCACCAACCAAGCCTCCGTATTTCGTCAACTATCGGTTCGGGGACGTCACCTCAATCGCGAACATCGCAGGGCAAATGTTTACATCCCGAAAACATTCGGAATTCGAAAGCCGCTGGCTGAGAGTTGAACGGAAAGCACTGGTTTCCTGCCCAACCCTCAACGAGCGGCTCTCAATTTCAAAGAACTACTCGCGCAATTCTGCGCCGAGGTCGCGCCGCAATCGCTCGCGAATTTTCGCGTGCGCCGCGTTCACTTCCTCACTGGTCAGTGTGCGACTTCGGTCTCGATATGTCAATCGATATGCGAGTGACTTTCGCGCGTTTCCAATTTCGCCGCCGCTAAACAAATCGAACAGCTCGACGTGTTCCAAGAGGGGTTCACGAGGTTCTTCGATCGCGCGCAAAATCTTTTGATGGGAAGTTTCTTCCGGGACAATCATCGCAATATCGCGAGTAACGGCGGGAAATTTCTCGATGTCGCGAAACTTTGTCGCCAATTCGTTGCGCGTTAAAAGAAGGTCAGCGTGCACTTCGGCAACGAACACCGCACTAGGCGCAGTAGATTTTGCGGCCAACAGTTGTCCGCCAAATCCGATCATTCGATCGCTGGAGAAAACATCGACCGGCAGCGCGAGATCAGGAAATTTGCCCTGGCGAAATGAGAGATTCGGAGCGACGCATTCCAAGGCGCCTTTGAGATCGAACAGGTCCAGGCCGCGGCTTTTTGGGGATCGCCAATTCGGCGCGCTCGCAACATTTCCCCAGAGCAAAATTCCGACGTGCCGTTCCTCTTTGCCGGATGGCGGAATAAACGTGCGACCGATTTCGAAGATGGCGACGCGTTCTGCTCCGGCGCGAATGTTGCGATCGAGCACTCCTAACAATCCTGCGAGGATGCTGGGACGCAGCGCTACATGATCTTCGCTGAGTGGGTTCCGCAATTCGATTGCGCTTTCGCTGAATGCGAATCGTTCGCGTGGAAGCAATTTGGAAGTTCGAACTTCATCAAGGCCGACTGCTGCCAAGCGCTCCCGCCACGCCGATTCCAAATCGTGCGCATGGTCGGCGATGCTCGCCGGCGTAAAACGGCTTCGATCCGTTCCCGGAATTTTGTCGGCGCCGTAAGCGCGAACGACTTCTTCGATCAGATCGACATCGCGCTGCAAATCGCGGCGATAACTTGGAATCTTCCATTTCGCCGTTTTGGCCGCGCTCATTTTACGCAAACCAAAACCACCCAGAATCTCGTCAACGGTTTTGGGTTTGAGCGTAATCCCAATTACGCGATTGCATTTTTCGCAGCTCAATGAAACGTCCGGCGGATTCGCCGGAAGTTTGCCGGCGACGTTAATTTCCTTTCCCGGAGTTCCGCCGGCGATCTCGCGAATCAATTCAGTCGCGCGCTGCGAAGCGCGGAGCACCATTTCCGGGTCAACGCCGCGCTCGAACCGATAACTTGCGTCACTGGGCAGATTCAATTCGCGCGCAGTGCGCCGAATGCTCGCCGGCAAAAAGTAAGCGGCTTCCAGCAAAATGTTTTTCGTCGAATCCGTTACCCCAGTTTCTTCGCCGCCCATTACGCCGCCGATTCCGACCGCGCGTTCCTGGTCGGCCACAACGCAGCTGTCCGGCGTGAGCGAGTAAGTCTTTCCATCCAGTGCGAGAAATTTTTCGCCTTCGCGACCGAGTCGCACATTGATGCCGCCCCGCAATCTGTCTGCGTCGAACGCGTGCGTGGGTTGACCGAGCTCGAGCATCACGAAGTTGGAAATGTCCACGATGTTGTTGATCGAACGGATGCCGACGCTCTCGATTTTGCCACGCAACCACTGCGGGCTAGGCCCGACTTTCACATTGTCGATCTTACGCGCGGAGAAAAATGGACATTCACGCAGGGCTGAGATCGTCACGCTCTTCCTTTGTAGGGCAGGCGCTCCGCCTGCCGGCAAGCGATGCGCTTGCCCTACAATCTTTTTGTTTGTGAGCGCTGCGATCTCGCGGGCGAGTCCGAAGTGGCTCAGCAAGTCGCCTCGGTTTGGCGTGATTTCGACATCGAAAATCGTGTCGCTCGGAAAGAGATCGGAAAACGGCGCGCTGATCTTTGCTTCGGGTGCCAAAATCAAAAGTCCGGACGCATCGTCGCCGACGCCGAGCTCGATTGGGCTGCAAAGCATTCCTTCCGATTCGACACCGCGGAGTTTGCTTTTTCGAATCTCAGTTCCGCTCGGCAACTTCGCGCCCGGCAGCGCAAGCGGAACTTTGTCGCCAACCTTGTAATTGGTCGCGCCACAAACGATTTGGCGTTTCGTTCCGCTGCCATCATCGACTTCGCAGACCGTCAGGCGATCCGCGTTCGGATGGCGCGAAGAAGCGGTGATCTGCGAAACGATCACGTTATCGATCTTTGCGCCGCGCGTTTCGATGTTCTCGGTTTCGACGCCGGCGCGGGTCAACAATTCCGCGATCTCTTCCGGATTTTTTGGAAGATCGACAAATTCGCGCAGCCAATTGACGGAAAATTTCACTTTTGTCTTAGTGTCATGTCGAGCGAAGTCGAGACATCTCTCGACTACAGCGTTCAGAGATTCCTCGACTCCGCTCGGAATGACAAAATGGGTTCATGCGAACTGGCGGAGAAACCGCAAATCGTTTTGCGCGAAGAGGCGGATGTCGGGAATGTCGAACAGAATCATTGCGAGCCGATCCATGCCGAGGCCGAAGGCGTAGCCGGTCCATTTTTCGGGATCGTAAGCTTTGTCACCGCGCGCTTTGTTGACTGCTTCGAAAACAGCGGGATGTACGATGCCGGACCCAGCGACTTCGATCCATCGCTCGCCGCTTTTGAGCGCTTTGGATTTCACATAAATTTCCAAACTCGGCTCGGTGAACGGAAAATAGTGCGGGCGAAATTGAACTTCGGTTCCTGCGCCGAAGAGTTCGCGCATGAAAAATTCTAGCGCGCCTTTCAGATCGGCGACGCTGACATTTTCATCCACGTAAAGTCCCTCGATCTGGTGGAACTGAGGGCTGTGCGTGGCGTCGAGTTCATCGCGCCGATACGCTGCACCGGGAGCGATCACACGGATCGGCGGCGGCGCGGCCTGCATCGTTCGGATTTGCACGGTTGAAGTGTGCGTGCGCAGCAAACGACCGTCGGGCAAATAAAATGTGTCCTGCTCGTTGCGGGCGGGATGTTCTGGTGGCGTGTTGAGCGCGTCGAAGCACTGCCATTCGTCCTCAATGTCCGGCCCATCGGCGAGCGCGAATCCCATTCGCCGGAAAATTTCGATTGAGCGTTGCCACATCTGGGTGAGCGGATGCAGCGCGCCGATCTCGTGCGGGGTTCCCGGCAGAGAGACGTCCATTTTGCCGAGCGCCTCGGATTCCATTTGCGAACGAAAATTTGCGGCACGCGATTCGAGCGCCGCACTGACGGCGTTGCGAACTTCATTGAGTAATTTTCCCACGATCGGCTTTTCATCCTTGCCGAGCGTTCTCATCTGCTCGCCCCATGCGGAGATGCTGCCGCTTTTGCCCAGATACTTTATGCGCGCGGTCTCGAGGGCCTGTCCATCGCTCGCGGAATCGATTTCACGCAGCGCTTCGTCGCGCAGTTGTTCAAGCGGATGAGTCATTGAAACGTTGAACGTTGAACGTTGAACGTTGAACGTTCAATTTAAAGTTGTCGCTGTAGCGGCGCTCTGTGAGCGCCGATCCGGAGCCGGACGCCAGCAGCTTTCGGCGGTCACAGACCGCCGCTACACAAGAAGCTACGCTGCTTTTTTCGATTTCGATTTCTCAGTTAGCGCGTGCTTCGCCTGATCGACAATTGATTTGAATGCGGCTTCGTCCGTGACGGCCAGATCGGCGAGAATCTTACGATCCAGGCCAATGCCGGCAGCTTTGAGTCCTTCCGCAAAACGGCTGTAGGTCATTCCATTCGCGCGGGCAGCGGCATTGAGCCGTTGAATCCAGAGGTAACGAAACGTGCGTTTGCGCGTTTTGCGGTCACGATAAGCCCAATACTGGGCTTTCATGATCGCGTCTTTCGCGTAGCGGAAAAGTTTTGAACGGCGTCCGCGGTAGCCTTTGGCTTTTTTTAAGATTCGTTTGCGCCGCGCCCGGCTTGCCGGGGCATTGGTGGCTCTTGGCATGTTTATTCCGCCTCGAATCGCTTCGAGGCTCCTCGTTCAGCGAGTTGTTGTTCCATTTGTCGATCTTCGCGACCTCACTCGCTAATTCGATCCCGAGATATGGAATCAGGTGCGCAGATCGAGAGCGAGAAACGTAGGCGTATCGAAATAAAAGACAAATGGAAATCGGAAGTATGATCACGACCATGCCATTTTATGCTTCAACTTTTTAACGTTTTAACGTTTTAGTGCTACATTGGGCCGCACATGCACTGGCTTGGTCGTCATCGGTTGTTGGTCCTGGGGGTGATTTGTGTTTTTTGGACCGGCCTGATTTTTCTCGGGCATTTCTTTCCGATGACGCCGTTTCTTTCGGCGCCGTGGCGCGGGGAACAAAGCTTCGAAGATTTGCTTCGGCAGGAAGGGCGAAAAACGGCCGCGCCTCGAGATTTCGTTTTTCTGGGACTCGATCAAAGCACATTGCAATTGCCACCGCTGACGCCTGAAGAGATCGCCGGCAATCGAGCGTTCGAACTGATGACCGCGCGACCGTGGCCGTGGTCCCGGGAAGTCTGGGCGGTTTTGCTCGATCGGCTGTTTGGGGCGGGCGCGCGCCTGGTCGTGTTTGACTTGCTTTTTAATACGCGAAACGATGGTGATCCGGAATTTCACGCCGCGCTTGATCGTTACCACGACAAAGTCGTCATGGGCGCAAATTTCGATACGGAAAACGGTGTGCAGGCCATCACCCCGAATGATTCGCTGATTCCGCCGCCGCAACTGCTGGATAACCGGGTCGGCTACGTGAATTTCTGGCCGGATACGATTGACGGAAAAACTCGCGCGTCGATTTATCGCCTGACGGACCGCCAACTCATGGGTTTGCCGCCGCACCCAAGCGAAGAAGCTTATGAATCTCTTGCCTCGCGCGCTCTGGCCAAAATCGGCCACGGAAAAGATGTGCCGCGTGATTTTCATGGTCACATGATTCGTTTCACCTCGCCGGACGCGTTCGAAGCGCGCCCGCTCTATGAGGTTTTCGATCCGAAACTCTGGCATGCGAATTACGCCGATGGCGCGTTTTTTAAGAACAAGATAGTAATGGTGGGACCCTCTGCGCAGGTGATGCACGACGTAGTCGATACACCGATGAGCCCAGCCACATTGGGCCCGGTGGTTCATTTACAGGCAATGGCTGCGGCGCTTGGCCACGAATTTCTGCGTCCGACGCCGCCGAAAGTTGAGCTGGCGCTCGTGGGTGCAGCGGGGCTTGTCGCGTGGTCGCTTGTAGCATTCCTGCGCAAGCCGTTGTTTTCTATTGGTGCGTTTGTCCTAATCACGGCCACGTATCTCGGCATCGCCCGATTGCTTTATGATAAGACAGGCTTCTTGTTGCTTACGGTTCCGGTGTTGGCCGCTCTGTTGCTCAGCGGCTCCTTATCGCTCGGGTTCGAATATCTCCTTGAGCGGCTGGAGAAAGTGCGCACCAGGCGCACGCTTGAGCGCTATGTCTCGAAAAATCTGGTCAAGGAAGTCCTGGAAAATCCGGACAGCTACTACAGCACGCTTCGCGGTGCGCGCGTGCCTGTGACGATTCTATTCTCGGATTTGATCGGGTTCACCACTTTGTCGGAGAAGGCCGATCCCGAAGCGTTAGTCGCGCAGCTCAATGAGCATCTCACGCAGATGACTTCCGTCGTTTTCGGTAATGGCGGTACACTCGATAAATTCATTGGTGACGCGATCATGGCGGTATGGGGGAATGTGCGCAGTCTTGGCATGGCGCAGGACGCCAAAAATTGTGTACGCGCGGCGCTGGGGATGCGACGAGAACTAAAAGAGCTCAATCAAAAATGGCGTGACCAGGGCCGCATGGGACTGGGCATGGGGGTCGGTATCAATCAAGGCGAAGTGATTGTTGGCAATATTGGCTCGCACGAGCGCATGGACCCAACGGTGATTGGCGATGCAGTCAATCTCGCATCGCGCCTCGAAGGTCTCACCAGGATTTATGGCGTCGATATTTTGGTTGGCGCGAGCGCTGCCGAATTGGTGCGAGATGAATTTCATCTGCGCTCAGTTGCCCGGGTGCAGGTGAAAGGAAAGAGCAAACCGGTGGATGTCTTCACGCTTATCGGGGCTCGAAATGAAGAGGTCGATCCGCAACTCCTGAAGTGGCTCGAGTCTTACGAAGAAGGGTTCGACAAATTCCGCACCCGTGATTTTATCCAGGCAAAAATTCTGTTCTCGCGCTTTCTCGAATTCTATCCGGACGATCTGCTGGCCAAAATGTATCTCGATCGCGCGCTCGAATATGAACAAGCTCCGCCCGACGAAGCGTGGGAGGCCGTGGAAGTCTTCCAGAAAAAATAACGGCTCATCTCCGGCCCCGCACGGTGCGAAGGACCTCACATTCTGAGGATGCGTTAGACAAGTTCATTGCGTGACGTGTCACCGGTTCGGTCCTCTTCATTCAGTGTTGATGGATGTTCATTCGTGGGTCAGCACGAAATCGATTCAGTAAGTCGCGTTTTGGCCGCTCAAAAAAATTTGAAAAAAATTGAAAAAAAAGCTTGCCACTCCCATGGCCCGTCAGCTAAATCGGACACCGGCGGACAAAAAGGTCTGATCAAGCGTTCAAAAAAAAATTGAAAAAAAAGCTTGTCAGGCCTTAGAAAGTTTAATAAACGCCACCTTAGACCTAACCAAACCAATGGAGAAACTAATGATTAAGAACGTGCTAAATAAACTCGGATTCGTGCGCATCGCACTCGTGGCGGGCGCCGGATTTCCATTCATTATAGCAACTCACGGATTTGCTCAGGCGCCGCCACCCCCGCCGCCAGCGGGCGGTGCTGCTCCCGCTGCGGAGGTTGGGCGCGTGATCGTCACCGGTTCGCTCATTCCGACCGCAGAAGAGGTCGGTCCGAACCCGGTGTTCAGTATCAACCGGGACCTGATTAACAAATCAGGCGCAGGCACCACCACGGAACAGCTGCTCCAGAGGCAGCCGATTATGAATGGCTCCAATATTCCGGTTAATAATAACGGAACAGGCCAGTCTGGCCCAACCGGTACTGCCGCGATCGCGCTGCACGGCTTGGATCCCGGCGCCACATTGGTGCTAGTCGATCGTGGCCAACTCCGGGTATGCTTTCGTTGATCTAACTTCGCTTCCGATCACCGCGGTCCAGAGCATCGACATTCTGAAAGATGGCGCTTCGACCACTTACGGCGCGGACGCGGTTGCGGGCGTGGTGAATCTTAACATGTATAAGGATTATCGTGGCGCGCAGGTGACCATCCAGTATGGCGACTCGGCTACTGGCAACGCGACTGGTAACGGATCAGACGACGCCGAGTACAGAGGCGACCTTCTCTTTGGAGTGGGCAACGACACAACCAGTATCACTGGCGACATCTTCTATTACAAGCATCACGACATGTTTAACCATGACCGGCAGAACTCGCTTACGCCGCCGTTCTTGAGTTCGAACGCGGTGCCGTGGAACCTTCAGTTGCAAACGGCGGCCGTCGTAGCAGCGGGCGTCGTTCTGCCGCCTGAGCTGGCATCGAGAACGACAATTTTCGGCACGCCGCCGGACAATTCCAACGGATTGAGCCCGGCTAGCAGTTATAGATACGATGAGGATCGTCCTCGGAGTTTCGAGAGCGGCCCTGAGGCGGACAACCTTCCTGGCTTTAACTTTAACCTGTATTCGAGCTCGTATCCGCGACAGGAGCGCTGGGGCGGGTATGCGGCTTTCGAGCACAAAATCTGCGACGATCAGTTGCGGCTTTTTGGCGATTTCTATTATGTGGATGCCAAAACGCACGATGAACTAGCGCCAGATGCCACGGGCAATTTCGTCACGCCTGGTTCCCCGTCGCGCTACATCCCGCCCAATCATCCGTTCCCGGATCCTAACAACCCGCCCTTTGGCGGCTTCACCCCTGCGCAAGTTGGGATGCCTCCGGACGCGTTCAACCCGTTCAACCCGTTTGAGCAGATCATCACAGGCGGCACTCGTGCGCGCTTATTCGATTTTGGCAACCGCATATTCGACAACGATAACGTCGCCGAGCGTTTCACGGTCGGAGTAAAAGGCGACAAGCTGTTTAACGGAACATGGGGCTACGATGGCGCGTTCATGTACAGCCAGATCACGCAGTATTCGACGTCCATAGTTAGTGATGGTGGGCGGGTCAACCGGATTATGAACGCGAACGACACGCTGTTTAATCCCACATCGAGTGACTATATCGGGCAGACGATTCCGTACAATCCGTTTGGGGATGGACAGCACGTGGTGATTCCGAGCAATCTTCCGCTGATTGCCTTTGCCACGCAGCACGCCCACGGTATCTCCACGTCCAAGCTGGCAACGCTGGACTTGAACATTTACACCACCGACCTGTTTGATTTGCCCGCAGGCGGCGTGGGCCTGGCTTTTGGCGGCTCGTTTAATCGTGAAAGCTACAACATCGCAGTGGATGACCAGACCCGCCTCGAGAACGATATACCCAACATTGCGGCCGGGCGCAAATCGTGGGGAATTTATGCGGAAACGCTCATTCCGATTTTCAGCCCGAAGTGGAACATACCCGGGTTTTACTCGTTGGAGTTTTCGGCCGGTGTCCGGTACGACGAGTGGCTGAACAACGATACCAATGCGGCGGTGCCCAAGGTTGGGCTTCGCTGGCAGCCGTTTGACGAGAGCCTGACTATTCGCAGCACCTGGGGCGAAGGCTTCCTTGAGCCGTCGATGGTGCAGTTGTACGGACCTAAAAGATTCCTTCTGGCGCCAATCGGGGGTACTACATGTGCTCCTGTGGCGGTGTTTGGTCCTTGCGGGAGCCCCGGCAACCCAGCCGTGGACGTAACCAATCCGGAAGAAACTGTCGAGCAGCTTCCCAATAAGGATCTCCACCCGGAACATGATCGTACCTGGACTGCAGGCGTCGTTTATACGCCAAAGTGGATTCCGGCCAAGTGGGGAACTTTGACGTTGACGATGGATTTATGGGATGTCGAGCGCACTGGAGTTGCGATGTTCTTCTCTCCTACCTCGATCCTTGACACGTACAACGCCGCCGGTTATCCGACAAGCCTGGCTATCATAGCGCCTAACAAGCCGAAACTTGGAGAGGGACCGAAGGTGCTGTTTGACCAAACAGGCAACATCGCCGGGGTCTCAACCCCTTATATTAACGGCGGACGTGTCCGGGCGAACGGTGTTGACCTCGGTCTTCAATATCAGATCGAGACGGGCTTCGGCACAATGTCGCTCTTAAGCCGGTGGACTTATCTGAACGAGTTCGTCATCAACTACCCCGGCGAAAGGCCGTACCAGGTAGCAGGCCTCTCCAGTTCCGAGTGGTACATTGGCAGCTTTTTCGGGGACGCAACCAATCCCCAAGCCTGGCTGAAATGGAGAGGGGACACCACCATCGACTGGACCTGGCACAACTGGGACATGAACTGGACTTGGCATTTCCTGGATGGATACCATGAACAGCTCTACGCCTTCAGGTTGGATGGTTTCACTAAGGAACACTTTGTGCACGCTACTAACTTTATAGATGCGCAGCTCTCCTACACCCTGATCTTCACGCCTCCGGTGGAAGCGGCGCCGGTGCCTGGCTATTCCAAGGGCGGCAAGGAAGTGGTAGGCAAGGAGAAGGAAACGCCGCCGGTTCCTTACGCCATGCCTTGCTGGAAGACTATCTTCAACAACACCACGTTGACCGTTGGTGTGCAAAACATCTTCGATCAATCCCCCCCAT
>Ga0209474_10002324_pt1 | contig 17689 bp, 20 predicted proteins | sample GraSoiAngelo_145_FD_185902 | JGI IMG/M metagenome (GOLD analysis project Ga0209474, IMG submission 185902) | Grasslands soil microbial communities from the Angelo Coastal Reserve, California, USA - 14_1009_05_20cm (SPAdes) (version 2) | ecosystem: Environmental > Terrestrial > Soil > Grasslands... | reverse complement strand
CGGTGCGATGCATTATCTCTTTTCCGGGCAATTATCTGAGCGATTATTTCCCACTCGGTCACGCATGTCTCTGCGTGCTACAAGCGCCGTTTCATGTGGTGTCTGGCTTTGGGTCTAACGAGACACGAGATAAGCCACGGGCGGGGTCGGTGGCAAGGTTGCTCGCGTTCACTCGATCAGGGGCCGTTGGCTTCATCGATTGGTTAGATGGTTTCATCGATATGCAAGCTCATGTTTTGAACGCCTTTGCCACTGCGGTCAGCAATGACAATATCCGCTGAATTTCAGATTGGCCTGATCACCGCCATCCACAAGGCTATACCGAGGCCAAAGATGATGTGATTGAACAGGCTTATACGAGCCAGGTGAGCATCACCCGGCGCATCCCGTCCCAGCCAGCCCATCCCTTGTGACGGGAACATGAGAAACCACGGGAAGACCGTGGTGGCCGTTCCGTAGAGGATGGCGCTGAGGGCGGTCGGCGTCGCGTGCGCCACAACCAATAGGCCAAGGTACACAAGGGTCAGCACGATGCCGATCGAATAGTGCGCGGCTAATCCCATGAGTAGTTCTCCTCGCAAGGGCGGCGTCTGCAAGATGTCCGTGTGCCTGAACTTGCCCTGCAAGACGTAGCCGATCCAGCGTCCGATCAAATCAGGACCGGTTCGGCGCGGCCCCCGGCCCGCGATGCCGAGCCGGAGAGCGATCACGGCCACGACGTCCATGGTAACGGTGGCAAGGATACCCACAATCAGGCCAGCAATGAACGCACGGCTTTCCATCATACGGCACCTCCACCCTTACTGGTTAGGCTGCTGCCCAACGAGAAAAAGATAAGCCACGGCAGGGTGTCGTGGCCAGGACGCCGGGGGTTGTTTTGAAATGGGGCCGCTGGCTTCATCGATTGGTTAGATGGCTGGCTTGAACATGTGTTTTGTCAACGAACCGATCAGACATGTAACACCCCCGATAATGGTCGCTAGAATGTAAGAGGCCCAAGCGCCGCTTGAAACGTGACCGACTCTGGGAATACCCCCAAATACAAGGGAGACTATAAGAAATCCTGCAGCTGCACCGCAGAGTGTGCAGATCTGCCAACGCCACAACATAGATGATGATGGAATGAACAGGTACAGTGGGATAAGGATCAGCGCCCAAACTGGAAGAATGAAATAAGCCATGAACCAAGCTGAGACGATCGGGCCGACAACGAGCGCATCCGGGACGATATAGTGTGGCTCTTGAAGAAGTTCGATAGCGGTTGTCGCCTCCAATAATAATAGTGCAGTCAACCAGCCCGCCAGCACTGCGATTACCGTCCCAAGGAGTTGTCTGGCGATACCACGCGAAACCATCTAACGAGAACGAGCTCAGCCGCGGCTAACCGGGAGCGAGGTTGACAGTCTCCTGAATTGTTTAGTCATAAAAGAGCTGAACGCACAGCGAGTAGCCGTCGGCTGCAGCGATTGGTTAGGGCTTTGGGTGAATTGTAAATGGCAAGTTAGCTGGTGATTCCGGCCAACAACGGCCGGCAAGCAGATTCTGGAAGTAAAGGTGCAATGGAGTCGGCGACTGATCGGGAGAAAACCATCCAAGCTCATTGATCTCTGTCCTGTCGCCGATTTGCGCGGGGACGCTATCGGCGTCGCCGCGCATCCAAACAGTTAAGTAGTGCTTGCCGGCATCGGCAAGCACGTCATTCGTGATGGCCACAAACTGAACGTTCGAAACAGTGATTCCCGTTTCCTCGAATGCTTCGCGGGCGGCGCAAATATCAGGCGACTCGCCGAAGTCGAGATGCCCGCCCGGAGTGGACCAGAAACCATGCTGGTTCCGCACGAGAAGGAGCTTGCCATCGCGAACGATGATACCATCCCACACCAACGTAAGGAATCTTATCTGGGATGCCGGTGTCAGTCACAGGAAGCGCTCTCTAGCCCTAACGAGAATTAGACGAACATTCGTAAAAGAAGGCGAACATTTTTTCGCCTATCGCAACGACTCGCGATATCAGCCCGTGGAAAATTTGTCTTGGAGAATCGCGGAACTTCGGTGTCGGCTCTTTTGGTCAACCTAAGCAATTTGCTCTCGCCGTCCCCTGGTCATGCCGCGCTTTATTAACGATCATATAGCCGCTTTTCACCGGGCGCTTCATCCTAAACAACGCGCTTAATATTTTTGAACTGCAACAATGTCTTTTCAATAACCGGGTAGGAGCGGGCCAAACTGAAACTCACCCCGGCCCAGCCATCGCGGTCGCAGTTCGGCGGCTGCTTTGAAATCTCCTCCGTTAATCATTTCCTTGTACTTTTGCACGTCTGCAGGGACAAAGACTGTTACCTCCATCGTTCGAACTGGAGTGGGTGCGGTTTCCGAACCAAAACTGAAACCGAAGACCACGAGGAAAATGAACCTACGATTGCGATCGAAGGGGTTCTCACGCGCGCGGTGGCGGTTGGTTGGATTGCTTGGTTAGGCATTTGATCGCTTGCCATACAACTCAATTTTGTTTCCATCCGGATCGCGCACATAGACCGACAAGCCATCGTCCTGCTGCATGGTCTCTTCAGGAAAACCCTGGGCCACTAACGCGCGCCGGGCCTGCTCTGCCTTCTCGCGTGGGATGAGAAACGCGAAGTGCTGACCGCTGCCAGCACGATCCGTCGCGAACAGCGCGAGCGACTGTTGTCCAACTCGAAACCAGGCTTGCTGTGGACCACGCGAGCGCAGCGACAAACCGATTACGTTCTGATAGAACGCGACGGAGCGCTCGAGGTCCTTTACCTCGAACGCAATTTCTTCGATCCCCAGCACGGGAATGTTATCCATAGCCATCTCCTTTTCTGAGTGCTCCTATACCTAACGAGATAGAAATGAAAGTTCGCAAAGAAAGGCGAACAATTTTTCGTCTATAGCAACGACTCTTGATATCGGTCGTCGGCCAATTTCGCTCTGAGCCTAGCGGAACTTCGGTGCCGGCTCTTTTCGTCAGCCCAAGCAATTAGAATCGCTACTTCCATTCCCAGTATTCCGAGCGCGTGTTGCCGTCTGCGTCAACAGCGTATTCGAATAGCACCGCGACCTTGTTTAGTCGGGACAATTTTGGGGGCATCGTCTGATAATAAATCGCACCGCGGTAACTCGCGGTCCCGTCTTTGTTCATCGTGCCGACACCGTGCCCGGTCCAGGTGGCCAGTTTCCCATCCGCCGTTGTGACTACTCCTTGCCCTTCGCCAAAGAGTGTGCCGTCTGGACGCACCACGGTCCAATAGGTGCCCGTCTCCCTGAACTTTACTCCCAGCAAAGATCCATTCGCCTGAAACGAGCTCTCCATTTTTGGACCGCCGCCAGGGTTTGCTAATACGCGCTGCGAAGTAATTTTGCCTGATCCGTCGCCAATCTTATCGCCTAACATAACTCTCCTCTCGTTGATGTTTCTCTAATCCGTTGAATTCAGCTCAGAAGACAGTAGCAAAAAAGCTTTTGACCGTCCACGCAGAGGCAATTCAACGGGCTTTGAGTTCTACGATGACTCGCGGCGAAATCCCCAATTACAACGGGTTGAGGACAACGCGTTCCACCGGAGATCCTCTTACTGCTCTTCGGGGTTCGGTTGTTTCTCGGTCTGCTCGCGAGTCGAATCAGTGTGCTCTTCACCATTCGCTCGTTGCTCGATCTGTTCGAGAGTCGGATCAGTGTCGCTGATCCATTCGCGGGCTTGCTTAACTTCAACTGGATTCACTGGAATGGCCCGCGGAATTTCTTCTCCTCTCGCAACGAGCCCGCCCTCGTACTTCACCGGCTTCGCCCGTTTGATCGGAAATTTCCAGTGATGCCCAAATCTGTAGAGCGCATAAAACATCGTCTTAGCTTCGATGCCGCTCACGCCGCTGCAACGCATGGCGTAGTAGAACATCCGGTCACAATCCTGCCACGGGCGGTTGTGTTCGCCGTAGGCGACGTCGTGTAAGACAGAAGCATTGCGATATTTTCCTTCGAACGGTCCGCCCATGATCGACCAGAGATAGCGCGGGATGGATGCGCCATCGACAACCGATCCGATCGGCGCCACCCAGACAAATCCCTGCGGATCGGTATAACGCAATTCAGTCAACAGCGTCATTGTCCGCCCGTCCGGGTTCCACTTCGTCACCGGTTCGCCATGGTAGGAGCCCCATTTGGATTCGACTGAAACGGATTCCTCATCGCCGACAACTTCGGTCGGTTGATTATCCGCACCGTATGCGGCCAAAGCCGCCATGAAGCCGAAGAACGCGAACAATTGAATAATTCTCCTGTTTCCCATGTGAGAGCAGTACGTTGAACGTTTTGCCTCAGGTTTCAACTCGCGACCGCTTCCGCCTCTGCCTCCATTCGTCCAGTGCCAAAGGTGCGGTCTTGTAGTTAGCTTGGCGCGTGGTGAGGAGCGGGAGCATCGGATGTCAGCCAAGCTGACTGACTTCCAGTCGCTGCTGCGAGCTAGCGTGTAATTTCCGCAACAGCTTCTCCTCTGGTCATTTTTGTTCTTTGCTTTGGAAGTGAAGGCGTGATCGGTTCGCCTTCGGTTTGTTTTCGGTACGGCTGGAGATAAAACATCATGAACACGCCAATCACCACCAGCAAAGAACCGATCCATTTCAAGAGCCAACCGGGGTCGCGCAGGATCTGCACCGTGCTTTGGTTAAGGTTTTCCGGGTTCCACGACGCTTGCGAGATCTTGTAAGTCAACCCGGTCCATGTCCGCCACCAGTTACCAGGAAAGCTAAACGGATTATTCATCCAGCACGAGCCGATGGCAGTCTCGCCATCGGCAGTCACGACTCTCAGCGTACTCTTAAATCCCGCAGGGCTATTGCTCCCTTCGTTGCGTTTTACTTCAAAGTCGAGCAGTTCAAGTCCGATCGGCAGCGAAACTGTCTTCCAGCCGTAGGCGAACATCGTTGGGCTCGGCGAAGTTCGTCCCGGCGAATCCGTCCTCTGGCCGATTGGAATCGCGATCTGCCAGCCGGCTGGCGCCCATCGCTCAAGTGTTTCGCCATTTTGTTGAACACGGAGCCGCACGCCGTCCGGCAAATCCGCCGCGGCGGTAGACGGTGTTGGCGCTTGCCCGGATTTCAACGGCATAAAATCCATCTGCGGCTGCGTATTGGACATTGTCTTGTCAACGACCAGCTGCCAATCGGCCCAACCGGTTGGCAGCGGTTTGTTTAACTCAATCCTTCCAGAAGATTTACCGTTCTTTCGCGAGCCGAGCTCGTAACTGATCGCGCCATCATCGGCGATAAATAATGTAAGACGATTTGGCGTTTCTTCACCGGGGGCGGGCATCGCCGGCGGGCCGCCCGTCGCAGTGAGTTCTTTGGTATTTCCATGGGGATTTGTTTCCGCGGCGGTGATGGGAACGCCTTTGCCACGGATCGTGACAAGCACTGCGGGGTTGTTCGGCTGATCGCTCACCGAACTCGGTTTGCCGTTCTCGATTCGGAAGTCGGGCCAATAATTCTCGATCCTCAGGCTGAATGGCGTGTTCTCGATCGGCACGTCGCGTCGAAGATTTTCTGCAACATCGAACGTCGCTTCCTTATCGCCTGCGGAGACTATGATCTGTCCCTTGTTTCCATTCTCAGGCGTGGTTAATCGGACTTTCGCTCCGGTGCTCCCGCCTCTGCGGATGTGGCCAATCTGTTCGTCCGGCGCCTTGCTAAAAGCAAAGATTGATTCCTCCAGATCGGTTGCTTCTTCGCTTTTATTCGTGCTCTTGCTCGTGCTCGTAATCGATGTCGCACTACCGCGTTTCAATTCGATGTTTGCCAGCCCGATCGAGAAATTCCCGTGCTGCGGATCGTCCGCGAGCAGCCAGTCATCGAGACGCTGGTTCATCATCACAGTTGCAATTGTGAAATGCAGCGCCGGCGCGCCGCCCTCGCTCACCGGTTTTGGGTTCAGCTTCCCCTCAATCACTGGCGCGTAATCGACAATTTTTAAATGCGCTCCGCTGGCGAGCAGGCCAAGGTCGCGAGGATGCTGCGGCGTCGGCGGATGATGCAAAAATTCCGCGGGATAACCTTTCACAATTCCATCGACGTCATGCACACGAAGCTGACGCTCATTAACAAGGAGCCGATTTGTCGGCGGGTCGCCTTTGAAAAGGGTGATAGTTCCTTCGACTCCCCAAATCCTGCCGATGAGCGACCCGATCAATAGCGTGATGATGCCGAGATGCGTGATGAGAAATGCAAGGTGATGTTTGCGCCACGGCCAGCGCGACAGCGCGGAGCAGGCAAGATTCGCGCCGAGCAAGATCAGCCAGAGATTGAACCACGGCGCACCATAAACGTAGGCCCGCGCAATTTTCGCGTCGAAACTTGATTCATAAATCGTGCCCGCGATTGCAGCGACGATTATCACTGCGAGTAAAACGACAGCCAGTTTCAGCGACGCAAAAAATTCGAAGATCGGATTGCGTTGCCACGCCGGCTGCTCAGTGGAACGGGAGTTCACGATTTGTGGATTGACACTTTCAGCGAGGTAGCGTGAGGCTTCAACGATGGAGTTGGTCCGGTGGCAGCTGAATCGTTAGCATCGATCCCGGTCGACAGCATACGAATCGCCTACCGCCGGGTTGGGGTTGGTCCGCCGCTTCTGGTCCTAAATGGGTTCGCTGCGACCAGCGCCGACTGGGATCCTGCTTTCATCCATGGCGTCGCATCTTCCAACGAGTTGATCCTGCTCGATCACCGCGGGATCGGTAACTCCACTGATGACGGAAAGCCATTCGATATTACCCAGCTCGCGGATGATGCGGCGCATGCAATGGAGACGCTCGGTTTCGATCGCATGAGCATGTTGGGATGGTCGATGGGCGGATTTGTCGCTCAGACGCTCGCCTTGCAGCATCCGGGTCGCGTTAACAAGCTCGTCTTGTTGTCGACCGATCCGGGAGGCGCTGACGCAGATCTCACCTCGCCGTCTGGTCACAACTCGTGTATACATCCGGCACGCCTCGCGAGCAGGCTCGCCGGTTGCTGTTCTTGCTTTTTCCTAGCGATGTGGCCGAACTCTTCTACCGCCAATTCGGCAATATCGTGGCGGCTGGGCGTGCGCGATTATCGGCCGATCTGGTGAACCGTCAGGCTGCGGCAATGGACGCGTGGCATCGCAATGGAGTCGGTAACCGACTGCCAGAGATAAGCGCACCCGTGCTGATCGCCACCGGCACTCAAGACGTCGTCATCCCTCCTTTCAATGCGTTAAAGCTCCTCAACGCAATTCCCGGTGCATGGCTGGCTCAGTTCCCTCGTGGTGGGCACGCTTTCATGGCCCAGTATCCAAGGCCGCTCGCCGATCTCATCAACGGCTTTCTCGCACTCGGGTAAATCTGAAGCGGGCTCAGCGCGTCCAAGCTTTCCAGCGCTTGCGGATGGGCTTTGCGTAACGGTTCACATCGATTTTTTTCAGCCGTTTGACGCCATCTTTCACCGCTTCAGCGGAGCTCTCATATTTTTCCCTGGCAGATTTAAATAACGGCCAGAGAAACGGCAGCGAAAGAACGCTCCAGTTCAGGTCCCCTACCGGCGACTTCACCTCGACTTCTGTCTTTCGCTCGATGGGAGAGGCGTAACGGATCGCAAGGCCAATCGCGATTCCGATCCCAAGCGCACTCAGGATCGCTGGCACAGGATTTTCGCGCACGAAATATTCGGTGCGCTCACGCGCGCGGCCCGCCTTTTCCTTCGTCTGGTCCCACGTCTGGCTCATCGCCGTGGAAAACTTGTTTGTTACTTGACGAAACTGCTCACGCCCAGTTGAGCCAATTTCTTCTCCGCGCGGCTGAAGCTGCGGCGGAAGCGGTTCGTCCCTCGTAAGATCGTTTTCGTTCGGATTTATCATACAAAATGAAATCGTATGCCGTTACACGGTTGCGTCTCTCGGAATGACCGTTGTAGCGGCGGTCTATGACCGCCGAAGAAGTAGGGGGAGGGCCACTCGCGCGAATTCGTCCTTCCGGCGCATTATTCTCGCCGGTCGAAGAACACCTCTACAGCAATTCGCGGTATGCCTCGTAAATATCGTTGCTCCAGAGAACAAAGATCACTTTTTCGATCTTGTTCTCGTTCGCGAGGAATTCTCGCGTGGTTTTTACAGCGATCTGAGCGGCTTGTTGGACCGGATAGCCGTACGCGCCGCAGCTGATGGCCGGAAACGCTATCGTCTTGATTCCGTTTTCCACCGCAGTCTGTAATGAATTTCGATAGCAATTTGTCAGCGTCTCGGGCTCACCACGTTTTCCGCCGCGCCAGACTGGCCCAACCGTATGAATAACGAACCGAGCGGCCAAACCATATCCTCGAGTGATTTTCGCTCCGCCGGGTGGACAACCGCCCAGCGTCCGGCATTCGGCGAGCAATTCAGGGCCGGCAGTGCGATGAATTGCGCCATCGACTCCTCCGCCACCGAGAAGTGTGGTGTTCGCCGCGTTCACAATGGCATCGACTTTGAGCTTAGTGATATCGCCGCGGACAATCTCAATTTTGCTGCCAGCATTCTTCATGGATCGCTCTTTACAATGACGAAGCTCGAATGACGAAAGAAGCCTGAATGTTCAAATGACGTAATCAGCAGTCGATCGTTTTCGTCATTCGAATTTTGTAATTCGTCATTTCGTTACGGTGCCAGCCGCTCGATCAGCCAATTCCCGCTCGCTTGCCGAGTATAACGAAACCGATCATGCAACCGGTTCGGCCGGCCTTGCCAGAATTCCATTCTATCGGGTTTGAGCCGATAACCGCCCCAGTGCGGCGGCAACGGAATTTGCTTGTCACCGAAGCGTTCGGTCATTTCCGCCATCCGCGCATCGAGCACGCGCCTGCCGTCAAGCACCTCGCTTTGACGCGATGCCCACGCGCTTACTTGGCTACCCACTGGACGCGAGTGAAAATAAGTCTGCGATTCTTCGCGCGTGGTTTTCTCCACTTTTCCGTTGACGCGAATTTGCCGGTCGAGCTCGATCCAGTAAAACGCCAGCGCCGCGTACGGATTGGCCTCCAGCTGTTTCCCTTTCTCGCTTTCGTAGTTGGTAAAAAAAACAAACCCGTCCTGGTCGAAGCTTTTCAACAGAACAATGCGCACCGACGGTCTGCCATCCCGGCCCGCGGTGGCGAGGCTCATTGCGTTGACGTCCCGAATGCCTGCCTCGATCGCGGCACTGAACCAGTTCCCAAACTGTTTGATCGGGTCGGGATTAAGATCGCTCCGGCGCAGACCTTTCTCGGCGTGCTCGTAGCGAGAGGCGGCAGGATCTCGCGGGACTTCCATCAGGATAACAAAAGTACGGCACAACGTTGCGCTGCAAGGAAATTGTCATGTCTGAGCCCCGGCCGCCTCGGCAGCATCGGGAAGCGTGATCTTCTTTTAGAGGCGTTCGCGACGGCGAACGCGTGACCGAAAATAATTGGTAGGGCGATTGACCTCAATCGCCCGGCTTGTTAGTTGAACCGCTCTACCGCTTCATAAAAGAACGGCTCATAGAGCCGTGGCGACCGGAGCTGGCACAGACATCTGGCGCAGTTTCTCGATTACTTTCGGTACGATTTCAGTGGCGTGATCGATTTGGGCTTCAGTGTTGAACCGGCTGAATGAAAACCGGAGGCTACGCCGGGCTCCATCTCCCTTTGGATTCATTGCGCGGAGCACATGCGACGCCTCCTGCGACCCGGTTCGACAGGCAGAACCAGCCGAGCAGCAAATACGATGTCGATCCAGCAACAGGAGCGCCGCCGACGATTCAATTCCTTCAAACGCTAAGCTCGACGTGTTTGGGATTCGCTCCGCGCCGGCGCCGTTCACCAACGCGCCGTTCACGGTTTCGAGCAATGCTTTTTCAAAGCGATCACGCATCGAACGGACGCTGCATTTCCCTTCTATGAGATGTTTGCCAGCCAGCTCGGCTGCTTTCCCAAGGCCGACGATTCCTGCGGCGTTTTCCGTTCCGCCGCGGCGCCCGTTTTCCTGGCCACCGCCGGCGACCAAAGGGGTAAACCGTGTCCGCCGGTTGACATAAAGTGCGCCTACGCCTTTTGGGCCATGAAATTTGTGCGCGGAAAGAGAAAGAAAATTGACCGCCGTATCGCGCAGGCGGATCGGGATTTTCCCGATCGCCTGAACTGCGTCGGTATGAAAAAGCACGCCTTTTCGATGACAAATTTCAGCGATTCTTTCGACTGGAAACAGCACGCCGGTCTCGTTGTTCGCCCACATAATCGAAACGAGCGCGGTCTCCGGGCGAATCGCAGCTTCCACTTGGCCAACATCGACATTCCCATCTCGATCCACACCCAGAAATGTCAGGTGGCAGCCGCGTTTTTCGAGGTCCTGGCAGGGACGCAGGACCGCGCTGTGTTCCACGCTGCTTATGACGAGATGTTTTCCACGCGGTTCGAATTGCACCGCCGAATGGATCACCGCGTTACTGGATTCTGTGCCGCCGCTGGTAAAAATGATTTCCGACGGTTCGCATCGGAGCAGTGCCGCTAGCCGTTCGCGCGCTAGCTCGACAGCTTTTCGCGCCTTTGCAGCGAACGCGTACCCGCTTGAAGGATTGCCGTAATACCTCGTCAAAAACGGCAGCATCTCCTCGATCACCGCAGGATCCAGCGGCGTGGTCGCATTGTTATCGAGGTAAATGAATTCGTCGTCCGCCACGGGCTCCATTGTAGAGCCAGTGGCCTTCGCTGCAATGCTGTTCGCAGGGTTGGCGCTTCTCGATTCCGCCTCGATGAGCCAAACAACAGCGTCAGTCCATCATGGACGGCGGTAAAAACTCGAAATAGCCGACCTTTGAGCTGGCCGGCTTCTTAGACGAGAACGACCTTCAGATTGAAGTACGGATCAAAATCCTGGTCCTTCTTCAATTCTTCCACCGTGATGCCCTGCCTCTGGGCGACATTTGCAAGTTCCTGCGGTGACAGCTCCGTGTGGATTTGACCCCGCAAGCTCGCGCGTCGGATGTCGGCGGGAATCCAGTCGGGCATTGCGCCAATAGCAAACATCGAATCCATTGCCCCGAATTGCTCCCTGCTTCGCCGATTCAAAACGTCGGGATCGGTCGAAAACACGTTCAGCATCTTCGGCGCGCGCGGTGCGCCATGCGCCGCCTCGACGTATTGCATCAAATAGGCGAATTGCTCCGCCGTTACGTTGGTCATCGGATAGGATTCGTTTCGCTGGAAATCGGCGTCCTGCTGAGCCGGCGTAAACTGGTTGAGCGACATCCGCGCCCTGGCATGACTGGAGAGTAGCGCGTAAGCCGCTGCGTAATTTCGACTTGCGACAGCAATGAAAAACGGTTTTGCGACGAGGAGGTATTTACGTTCCTCGGGCTTCGCTTTCTTGTCTAAAAAATCATCCTCGTTCTTTTGAGCGGTTTTCTTTTCGCCCTCCTGACCTTGCTTGCCACAACTTGTCAGCAACAGGGGCAACAGAATCGCCGCGATCAGAATTGCGACACCGCCAGCAACCGAGAGTGCATTTTTGTTCCTCCTGCTCTTTCTCATGATCGGGCTCCACCAGAGGTAGGTTTTGGAGGCGGAGCATGAACAACAGTAAGCATAAGGGCAAGAACAGACATCAATTGGAAACTCCTCCGCTTCCATTTAATCTCCTGCGCATGACCTCCATTTGGGAGCTGGCAAATCCGCAGTTGCGGGAGATCGCAGTTTACGAACCGGGGAAACCCATCGAGGAAACCGCGCGCGAACTTGGAATCGATTCAGATGGAATCATCAAACTCGCGTCGAACGAGAACCCGCTGGGGCCTTCTCCCAATGCGATACAGGCGATGCGCGCCGCGTTGGACAACTCGCATCTGTATCCCGATGGGAGCGGCTTTTGCCTGTGTAAAGCGATTGCGATCAAACTCGGTCTCGCCCCGGAGAACATCATTCTCGGAAACGGCTCAAATGAGGTAATCGAATTCCTCGGCCACGCGTTTCTCGACGCCGAACGGCAGGATGAGGTGGTCGCCTCTGAATACGCATTTGTCGTTTACAAGTTGATCAGCACCTCGTTTGGCGCCCACTTCATCGAGGTGCCGAGTCCCGCTTATCAACAGGATCTGGAGGCGATACGGGAAGCGATCACGCGGAAAACACGCCTGATCTTCATCCCTAACCCAAATAATCCCACTGGCACTTTGATTTCGCGGCGCGCGATCGACAGCTTCATATCGCGGGTTCCGGAAAGGGTGATTGTCGTTTTCGATGAAGCTTATTTTGAATTCCTCACCGATCCGCCCGATACGCTGCGATTCGTTCGTGAAGGGCGAAACATCATCGTGCTGCGGACGTTTTCGAAGATTCATGGGCTAGCTGGTCTGCGGATCGGTTACGCCATTGCCCGGCCGGACGTGATCGAGGTGCTTCACCGCACAAGGCAACCGTTTAATGTGAACAGCATTGCCCAAGCGGGCGCGCTCGCGGCGCTCGAAGATGACGCGCACCTTCAGCAGACGAAGCGCGTCGTCGACGAAGGTCGCGCTTATTTGCAGGAACAATTTGCCGAGATGCAGATTCCTTTCGTCCCAGCCGTTGCGAACTTCTTGATGGTGAACGTGGGCGATGGTTGCGCGGTTTTTGGGAAACTGCTGCGGCGAAAAATCATCGTGCGCCCGCTCAAAGGCTATGGCTTACCCGAATGGGTCCGCATTTCGATTGGCACGATGGAGCAAAACAAGAGATGCGTCGCAGCGCTGAGGGAAGTGATACACGCGCAATAAGACGCAAAAAAAGCAAGGCGCCGCGACAATCAAACGGGCGCAGCGGCTGCCGAATTTGGCAACCGGAGCGGTTGCCCTACAATTTGCAGGCTGGAATCATGATAGTTTCTGATACGATCGCCGCGATCTCGACGCCGCCGGGTGAAGGGGCCATCGCACTCGTTCGCGTTTCCGGTGCGAATTCCATCCAAATCGCAGACAAAATTTTTCGCGGCAAAGAGAAGCCGTCACGATTTGCATCACACGTCCAGCATTTGGGCGAAATTTTCAGCGCAGAAGATCAATTGATCGATCAAGTCGTGCTCTCAGTCCACCGCGCGCCTGCCAGCTACACCGGCGAAGACTTGGTCGAGATCAGTTGTCACGGCGGCATGCTCGTTTGCGCGAAAGTTCTGGAAGCCTGTTTGCGCGCGGGGGCAAGGGCTGCGCGGCCCGGCGAATTCACTGAACGAGCGTTTCTGAATGGAAAAATGGACCTCACCCAAGCCGAAGCCGTGATCGATTTGATTCGCGCCCGCACCGATCTGGCGCTCCGTTCCGCTACCGAACAACTCGAAGGCAGGCTCGGCGATCAAATCAGGAAAATCCGCGATGAATTGATCGGGCTGTTGGCGCACATCAACGCATCCATCGATTTCCCGGAGGAAGACATTGCCCCCGATGAAGGTGAAACGCTGTGCGCCCGGCTCGATTCCGTTCGCGAACAGATCTGTGCGTTGCTCGCCACCGCAGATCAGGGTCGCGTTCTACGCGAAGGCGTGCGCGTGGTGATTTACGGAGCGACCAATGCAGGCAAATCGAGTCTGCTCAATCGGTTACTTGGCTACGATAGGGTTATTGTCAGCGACACCCACGGCACGACGCGCGATACGATCGAGGAGACGGTCAACTTGGAGGGTGTGTCGGTCCGGTTGCTCGATACTGCAGGCCTGCGCGCTTCAGAAAGCGAACTGGAGAGCGAAGGGATTGCGCGCACCGAAAAATCACTGCAATTGGCAGACCTGCGCCTTCACATCGCAGACCGTAGCGCGCCCAAGCCGGCGCATTTTAACGGTCAGGCCGGCGACTCAAACGAGATCCTTGTTTTGAATAAAAGCGATTTGCCCGAGGACAGCGATTGGAAAAATTTCGCGGCGTTGCGGATTTCCTGCGTCACGGGAGAAGGTCTGCCGGAACTGCAAAAGGAAATTCTGACGCGCATCAGACAGCAAAATCTGAGACCGGAAAGCATAGTCGCGATCAATACTCGTCATCGCGATTGCCTTCGCCGGGCGTTGGAATCTTGCGATCTGGCGCGGGCAGCGCTCTGCCAGGGACTGTCGTCGGAGTACGTTGCGGTTGATCTGGATAAGGCGTTACACGCAGTCGGGGAAGTGATCGGCGTAGTCGACGTGGAACAAATTCTCGATTCTGTGTTCAGCCAGTTTTGTATCGGCAAATGAATGTGCACGGCGCGACCGGTCCGAGCCGGACTGGCATTCGGCGCGCCTTCGAGGACCCTCTTCCGATGAATAGCTACGAGCGCCTTTTTAGGCCGCTTCTTTTTTCACTCGATCCCGAGACCGCGCATCGTCTCACCATCGAGTTGCTTCGGGGCGCTTCGCATTTTGATCTCGCGCTGCGCGTGCTCAGATTTTTCCAGCCGCCGTCAAAACCAAAAACGCTGTTCGGCCTCAACTTTCCAAATCCGATTGGACTTGCGGCTGGATTAGATAAAAACGGCGTTGCGCTTCCGGCATGGGCAGCGCTCGGATTCGGCTTCGTCGAAATCGGAACCGTGACCGCGAAAGCGCAGCCAGGAAATCCCGAGCCACGCATCTTCCGATTGCCCAACCAACAAGCGCTGATCAATCGCCTCGGTTTTAATAATGATGGGGCGGACGCGGTCGCGAGACGCCTGCGCAAACTGCGCGATAGTGGGCGATGGCCGGCCGTTCCAGTCGGCATCAACATCGGAAAATCCAGGGCAACATCGCTCGAACACGCCGCAGACGATTACTTATATTCGTTTCGATTGTTTCGTGATCTTGCCGATTACATCACGCTGAATGTCAGCTCACCCAACACGCCCGGGTTACGTGACTTACAGGAGCCGAAGGCGTTGTCAGCGTTGCTGCACGCGATTGGCGACGAGTCTGGCGCAGCGACCAAACCGGTCCTGGTCAAGATTTCGCCTGATCTTTCGCCAAGTGAATTGAAAGGGATCCTCAACATATGTGGAGAAAACAAAGTCGCAGGCCTTATCGCGACTAACACAACGCTCGATCATTCGTCAGTTCCGCCGGAGATCGACGAGGAAGGCGGCTTGAGCGGGATCCCCCTACGCGAAAAAGCCACCGCGCTCGTGCGCAATATTGTTGCACAGTCCGCAATTCCAGTGATCGCGTCCGGTGGAATTTGCGACGCAGAATCTGCGGGGGAAAAATTTCAGGCCGGAGCGCAACTCGTTCAGCTTTACACCGGATTGGTTTATCACGGCCCGCGACTCCTGCACGAAATCGCCAAGGAATTGTAGGGCGGGCGCATCGCCCGCTGCCGCAATGGTTGGCAACCGGAGCGGTTGCCCTACAGTTGATCGATTTTAGCAGTGAAACTAACCCGTAAGATTCTCAAATTTGCCGAGCCGTTGACCTACCGGCGCGGCTGGCGCAGAGCGCAACGCTCCATTTTTCGCGTGCCGCTTGGTCCGATGCTGGCGCAGATCGATCGGGATCGCGCCCGCGAAATCCAACAGCGATACACGAATTCCACTGCGGGCTACGCCAAGTACGCAAACATCGAGCCGTGGTTGCGATTGAATCGGGAACGCGTGCAGGATTTGAAGCTCCATCGCTCAGCGCCCAAACGCGTGCTGGATCTCGGTTGCGGTGGCGGATTTTTCCTGTTCATCCTCAAGAACCTCGGCCATTCCGTTTTGGGAATCGACGTCCAGCGCGTCGTTCTTTTTACTGAGTTGCTGGAGCTTTTTGCAGTTCCGCGAGTGGTTTGCAGGATTAGCGCATTCGAGCCGTTGCCTGATCTTGGTCAAAAGTTCGATTGGATCACCGCGTTTTCGGTCAACTTCAACCTTTACCATCCGTCGAAGGAACGGTGGGGCATTTCGGAATGGGATTTCTTCCTGCGTGATTTGCGGGATCACCTCGCCCCGGGTGGCAAGGTATTTTTTGGGCTCAATCCAGCCTACAACGGCGATTATTACACGCCCGAGCTGCGCGACCTTTTCTTTAAGCGAGGCGCAAGTGTCGAGCGCGAGCGAATTTTTTTTAAAAACGGATTGCGCTTCTAAAGGGGTTTCGCGCGACCGCCTTTAGTATGGTGTCCGCTGTCGTCAGCGGACATTCGGGATAAGAGCGTACGCGAAATCAATGCGCTGAGGACAGCGCACGCTACAGCACTATGGAGTCGGTGACGCCGATTCAGCAGGAAATTCGTCAAAGCGATGATGACGCCAGCGACGGTGTCGCGCTTCTATTTGCTGTAGTTTTTGGCGCTGTTCGTCGGTGAGATTGACAGCCATCTGCCGGTGCGCCTCAGCGATCGTCTCGTGAACGCGCCGGGCCGTGTCTCGCCGAATCTCTCTGAGTTGGGCTGCTGTTTTGTCGATGATCGGCGAAATTTTGGCGACTTGCTCTGACGTCAGGTTGAGCTCGGCGCGGAGTCTTTCCTTCATTCGTGCACCGATCAGTTCAGGATGATGAAGCTGAAAGAAATGATGCCGGGCATACAATCCGCCGACGAACGCGCCGGTGATTCCTCCAGCGACAAACACGAGGATGAATCCCGCAATGAGTTTCCATTGCAACCCACGGTTCATTTCAAAAACTCATCTTGGATCGCCGAATCCGCGATGGCGAATTCGTTGGTAAAGGATTCACCAATCTCGCGACTCTGATTCGCTTCACGAACGGCTGCGATTGTCGATATGACGATCACGGCTGTCGATAATAGAACTACACTCCGGACCAGCGACATTACGCCATTCGTTTTCGGCGCAGCCGCGCGCCAAAGCGCGACGACGCGCGTGTCAAACCCGAATGGCATTGCAGCCTGGGCTTTTTCGCCCGCCTGCGCGGCAGATCGCAGTAATCGATCGATTTTTTCGTCCTTCATTGTTTTTCTTTTGCCGAAATTTTCGCGAGCTGTTGTTTCATTTTTTGCCGGGCTCGAAACGCGCGGACCTTAATCAGCGCTGCGCTCCAGCCAGTGATTCTCCGGATCTCTTCGATCGAACGTCCCTGCAAGTATAGCAAATCGATCGCCAACCGCTCGACCGGCTTGAGGGCGGTCAAAAGATGCTCCACCAGTTGGCGCGAAGCGAACCGCTGGTCGGGAGGCAGTTCCCCGGATGAAGTGGCCAGATTTTCAACCACGGCCAGTTCCTCTTCGCTCAAATCGCCGTGCCGCAACTCAGGTCGCACCTTCTCAGATTCAATTTGATTCAGGCAAGTATTCACCGCGATGCGCGAGACCCAATGCTCAAGCGGCACCTTGCCGGAAAATTGCGATAACTTCTGGAAAACTTTGATGAAAATCATTTGGCAAAGGTCCTCCTCGGCCGTTCGACGCGCTCGATGGGCCCGGACGATTTTGGCAACCATCGGATAAAGCTGTCGCACCAGCGCGCGAGCTGCCTCATCGTCATGCTGAAGCGCAGCTTGAACCAGCGCGCTTGCGTCAGAATCATCCATGTACTCGAGAGCGCATCCACACCATTACCAATGACCGGCAATGGCGCGTTACGGTTACAACTTTGTATGTAGATCCGCTTGTGCCAAGCGCATGTCGCTGGTCGGCGGCAGGCCGCGGAGTCGAGCGCGGTTGAAATTGGCGAGCACAAATAAAAATTTGTAACCGCCGCTTCACGCGGTCGGTCATCAACCTTGAAGCGCAGAAAAGCGCGGAAGGAAAATCAGAAAG